>Ga0129308_1000304_pt1 | contig 83064 bp, 84 predicted proteins | sample L827metagenome_FD_94440 | JGI IMG/M metagenome (GOLD analysis project Ga0129308, IMG submission 94440) | Ring-tailed lemur group fecal microbial communities from Wisconsin, USA - L827 metagenome | ecosystem: Host-associated > Mammals > Digestive system > Large intestine > Fecal | place: USA...
AATGCATTAAATTTCTGTTAAGACCGACTAAAAAAGCTTTTCTTATGGTACAAAATATATAGGGACTATGAGCGGCAAAATGCCGCCACTGCCAGATATTTTGTCCCCTGAAAAACGCTACACCTTATCTGTGTGGACACATTTCCAAAAGGACAGAATTTTCAATTTACTTTCATACTCCAGCCGCAGCCTCCGAAGAGGCCGCGTCCGGACGTGTGACACACTTTATGAAATTTTAGATATCTTTCTCAAATACAGTCTGCTCTGAAACCGGAGTCTGAAGTGCTTTAAGAGCTCTTCTAACCAATTTCTCACGAATCTTGTAAGAATCCTCGTCACTCTGAGTCGGATCACCCAGCGGGTAAGGAATACCGATAGCCGGGATGATTCTGTTTGCGCCGATTGTCTTGGAAATCGGTACTACCGTAGCAAGATGTACTACCGGAATACCATATTTTTCAATACCTTTCACCATCGTTGCACCGCAACGTGTACAGGTACCTCATGTACTGGTGAGGATAACGCCGTCTACGCCTTCCTCAATGAATTTCTTACCAATCTCATCGCCAAATTTTGCAGCAGATCCTGTCGCTGTTCCGGTTCCTGTTGTGGTTCCGAAGTAGTTCAGAAGTGATCCGAATTCGCCTTCTTTCTCCAACTCACGAAGAACATCAAGCGGTACTACCAGGTTCGGGTCTTTCAGTACGAACTGCCTGTCGTATCCACCATGGATGGTCATATAATCGTCCGCAGACATTCTGTCCATTCCTTCTAATGTATAGAAGCCGAACTTGGTGGCATTGGAGGATTCGATATGATCCGGGTTGCCCTGCGGAACGATACCGCCGGATGTAACAACCGCGATCTTAGCTGTCTTGATATCTTTGATCGGCTCAGCAGGCGGTACACGGTCGAACTTCGGCATCGGAAGATCTGTCTCAAACGGCTCGCCTGCCATCTTCTTGATCAGCATCTTCATACCACGGGTTGCGCCTCTTTCTTCTGCGAAGTAGTTTACACGGATCCCTCTCTCCAAGTATCCCTCGATAGAAGGTCCTAAAATCTCCTCGCCCGTCGCCATCTTCTTAACAAGATTTACGATCTTCGGCATAGATTTCCGAAGTGTCGCAGCAGAATTTCCAGTAGAAACAGTGATAATGTCCTTCTTGAACATATCAGCGCCCGGATTCTCAATATACATACCAGTCAGTACCGGAACACCAAGTCTTTCTTCTACTGCTTTACAGATTGTACCGCAGGCAACACCATAACGTCCTGCATTGAACGCCGGTCCGGCTACGAATACATCCGGCTCATATTTCTTAACCATCTCTACGATCGTATCTGTCGCAAGATCCAGGTTCTCACCGAAATAGTTGTCACCGCAGATAACGGTAGCAACGATCTCATAGTCTTCCCCCAGAGCTGCCGCCATTGCAAGGCCCGGTCCGATCTTCTCTTCACGGACTTCCGGCTCATAATCTGCTTTATCCTCTCCACCGATTCCGCCGAAGAACTGGTTGAGGTAATGAACTATTTTATATTTTGCCATAACTCCATAATCCCCCTTTCCTAGTATCCTCTAGCAGCCAGCTTGTTAAAGCCGTTCGCTATTGTAGATGCGATAATGATCTGAATCTCAGCCTCGAATGAACCATCTTCGTTGATACATCCGGCCCATCCACCAATCTGGCTTTCGATGTAATCCTGCATACCGATGACTTTGTCCATAGCCGGGAACTGAAGGGTCATATTACCCTGTCCACAAGAAGCAAGTGCGGTTGCCTCATCACAGGTATCAGCCAGTGACTGAGATTTACCATCTTTGCCCGGGAATTCATCGGTGATCAGAACTACCTTGGTTCCCTTTCTTTCTACCTTGCGGCAGTTCATCATAAGGTCTGTATCCGGGTTGCCGTATCCTTCTTCTGTGATCAGAACGCCGTCAAGACCCATCCACTCAGCAAGCTTTGCTACCATGTCAGAATGTCTTTCCTTATCTGCGAGGAATACGTTCTCATTTGTCAGGATAACACCCATAAAGTTAATATCTTTTCCATGATGCTTGTAACACTCATCAATAACCGGATTGTGCAGATGATGATAGGTTGTAACCTTGTCACACGGAGCCACACAGTTACCGGAAACGATCGCGCCGTCCATGATCTCTGTCGGATACATGATGGTCGGTACAAACTGTTTAGCATCTACTCCGTAATAGTATGTGTCATGCAGAAGTCCCTGAGACTGCAGCATATGTACATATCCAACTTTCGGAAGGTCCGGATACTCGGCAGCCTGCTCGAAAATCGGTTTGGTCTCGTATGTCTCAAGTACATCTGGCTCAACGTTTCTTCCTGCTTCCCCAAGATAAGCAGCTACTTTAAGCCCTGCCATACGCCCTGCTTTCTCATATACATGTGTCTCCAGGCCTTCCTGAGGCTCAATTACGACACACAGGTTCACGGTCTTTGAGAATGGACAGTAGTCTGCTGCTACACCGCTCATATCGATAACACCTTCCTGGAAGCCAACAATCCGTCCGACTGTAACTACACAGCAGCCATCCAGAGCATGGGTTCTTCCCTCACCAACCGGAGGTGTTACCTTACCTAAAATTCCCGGGAAAATCTCCCCGCCTCCGCTTACTTTCACGCGCGGCTCAATGACATCCTTAACCGGTGTGATTCTTGTCTTCTCGCCCGGTCTTGCAATATCCAGATGACACTCCAACAGCTTATCATCTTCTAATACCATAGCTTCTACTTCTTCTTTGTTTACATAAAGCACATGATCTTCAATGTAAGTTCTGTCTGCAAATTGGATATCTTTAATCTCAATCTTACCGAGTTCCAGTTTCATACAAGTTCCCTCCTTTTATAAAATTTTGTAATCGCGATAACAAGCCGCCAAAAAAAATTTCGGCACTTCCGTACCCGTTATCTATGTAACACATTATACAACTAATCGCGATAACATGCAAGGTTTTTTATAAATATTGTTTCGATATAGGAATTTTCTATAAAGAAAAAAAGAAGCATAAAGCTTCTTTTTCCCCCTAACATCTGATACCCCAGCTTCCTCTACACTCTGTGGTATCCTTCATAACCCTGTAAATCAATCGCCAGTGCACGCACCGTCATATCCAGGTCATCTATGTACATCTTAACCCTGGCATCAATCTCATCCGGTCTGATCCCGTCATCCAGAACACCTTTAAAGTATCCTTTAAATAACAAGCATGCTATCCGGTTGAGCTGTGCGGCGTCCTTCGCACTGATCGCACCCGCTTGAATACACTTTTTACACATCTCGAAATCTCTTCCCATAAAACTCGGCGTCCGCAGCATTTCCAAAAAAAACTGATTTGTCGCATTGATATCCTCAGGGAACATCTCATAATATTCTTTGATGGAGCTCTGCAGTTTCACATTTGTGAATTCGAAAAAAAGCAGATTGTACGCCTCGGGGTGCGCAAATGCCTCACGGCTGTAGCAGTCCCAGATCCCAACATAAATATCCCAAATATTCTTCCACTTCTTCTCTGCTTCATTCAATCGGACAATATAATCTGCAAGTGTCCGCAGTTCCGCATAATAAAGCAGCTCTGACAGGTTTTCAAAATGCCGGTATAAGCTGGCAGATGAACATCCAAGTTCTTTTGCAATCCGGCGGATTGAAATTGCTTTCACACCTTCCTCCTGAATCAGATCGTGGACCTTCTGGATATAGTCGCGTCTGGAAAGACCTTTAATATAGGTCTTTGTGGACTCTTCGGTCATCTTCCCTCCACATCCTTATCATTGATTTTAGGAAATTCTGGGAATGATATTGTCGATGACAGATAAATCAATGGTCTTAAAGTCGTACGCAACTCTGTCCTCATACCTGCGCGGTGTGGGGGCTATCTCCTGCCACTGATAGTAAGTCTCCAGACATTTTTCAATCAAAAGGATGTCATTCGTATTATCCTCTTCCCCTTTCGGATAAACAACGACCGAGCGATATGGTGTCTGGTTGGGTTTCAGGCTGGACGCCTGGGGATGGGTGAGCAGAATATGTCTGTCATACACCATATCCCGTGTTTTGATCAGGACCTCTTCATAAGAGTCTGCCAGCACCACGGTCAATACTTCTTTATACTTCTCATACACGCGATCATTATTCGTGATCAAAATTGCCTTCTCAATTTCCCACATACGCAAATCCCTTCTTCCTTTACCACTACATTATAGACAAAGACTCCAAAAAAGTCAAACCTATCATTCACGCTTTTTCCCTTATTTTCGGGCTTTTTCCGTCATTCTTATCACATATCCGCATGAAAGATCAGCTCCATTCTCGTCCCGTTCCCCTTCCCGCTGTCTACGACAATATCTGCACCGTGGAGAATGGCTCCATGTTTCACGATAGAAAGTCCAAGCCCGGTTCCGCCGCTTTCTCTTGAATGACTCTTGTCCACTCGGTAAAAACGCTCAAAAATCCGCTCCTGATGCTCAGAGGGAATCCCGATTCCCGTATCTTTTACGATCACTTTAATCCCTTGAAGGGTTTCTCCCACCCAGATGCTCACGTTTCCATTTTCTACATTATATTTCACCGCATTTTCACACAGATTATAGATCATCTCGTCCAGAATCTGCCGAATCCCCCTGATCACAACCGGTTCTCCTACCACCTCCATCCGGACACCGCGTTTTCCTGCCGCCAGTGACAGACGGCTCACGACCTCCCGGGTAAGCTGATACAGATCCACGTCTTCTTTCTCCAGTTCAATGCTTCCCTCATCCAGGCGGGAAAGCTTGATGATATCGCCCACCAGCGTGATCATCCGGCTTGCTTCGTTATAGATCCGCTCGGAAAACTGAGGCATATCTTCATTTTTCACCAGCCCGTTCATCATAATCTCCGCATACCCGGATATGGAGGTGAGCGGTGTTTTCAGCTCATGCGACACATTTGCCGAAAATTCCCGCCTCATCTGCTCAATCTTCTCTTTTTCCTTGTTCTGGCGGTCAATCCGTTCAAGCAGGGGAGACAATTCTTCATAAACTTCCGTCTGAAGCGGCTTCTCCAGATCCAGCGCATTGATCGGGCGGATCAGCCGGGACACCTGCAGCCGTGCCAGAAACCAGGATATCACGGCCAGGACCATCCCGGTTCCCGCCATAAAAGGCAGGATCCAAAGCGCCGTATGCCACACGGTACTCATCCCTTTGGACACTCTAAGAACAGTACCGTCTTCCAGCAATACCGCATAATAGAACATCTCGCGCCCCACCGTGTCCGACATACGGATATCCTGTCCGCTGCCGTATTTCAGCGCTTCCTTCACCTCTGTCCTGGAACGGTGGTTCTCCAGCGTGGTATCATCCTGCACGGAATCGTACAGTACCCGTCCGTCCGGGCTGATCTGTGTCACCCTTGTCTCCTTCTGGACATCATCCATTTCCCGCAGATACTCTTCTCCTGAAATGTTAATCGCAGCTTGAATGTATGCGGCCTCCTGCTCTACTTCTTCTTTCATAGCCGAAAGTGTCTGCCGGTAAATGAACACCGTCATAATCAGATAGGATAGTAATAGCGCCAGAGAGACGATCATCAGCAGGCTTTTCTGAATCCGTTTTCTCATTCCTTATCTCCTATCCGGTACCCGACACCGCGCACCGTCTCGATCCGCTCTCCCGCCTGTCCTAATTTCTGTCTGAGCGTCCGCACATGGACATCTACAGTCCGGGTCTCCCCATCAAAATCATACCCCCAGATCTCTTCCAGCAGCCGGTCGCGGGTCAGCACGATTCCCCGGTTCTCTATCAGATGCCTGAGCAGTTCAAATTCCTTTAGTGTAAGAGGGATACTCTCTCCCGCCACGGTCACTTCATGTTTTTTCACATCCATCCTAAGCGTTCCCATCTGATAAATGCGCTCCTGTGGCTGATTCGCACTTCTTCTTAGCACAGCGCGAACGCGGGAAATCAGTTCCATCATTCCAAAGGGCTTGGTCACATAATCATCTGCTCCTGTGTCCAGCCCCATGACCTTGTCGTACTCTGTCCCTTTCGCCGTCAGCATGATCACCGGCACATGCCTAAGACGCGGGGAGGCTTTCATTTTCTTTAAAATCTCCATGCCATCCTCCCCCGGCAGCATGATATCAAGCAGAACAAGCTCCGGCAATTCTTCTGCCAGAGCCTCAAATAAAGACGTCCCATCTCCGAATCCACGGGCCTTGTATCCCGTGGTCTCCAAGGTGTAGACGACCAGTTCGCGGATATTTTCTTCGTCTTCCACACAATAAATCATACAGTTCTCCATCCTTTTGCCATCTTTCTATGGCATAAATACTCCCAGATGTCGGGGTAATGTCTGATCTTAGCCATGTATCTCCCCCGCATGAGTCCCCGTGATGGAAAATTCCACCCACTCTGCGATATTGGTTGCATGGTCCCCAATCCTTTCCAGGTATTTTGCGATCATCAAGAGATCCATCATCTCGTCCCCACCGTTCCCCTGTCTTAGGGCAATCTGCGCCACCAGGTCGTTCTTCACCAGGGTAAACTGTGCATCCACCGCGTCATCGGCTTCCATGACCTTCCTGGCAAGCTCCAGATCCTTCTGCACATATGCCGAAACGCTGTCTCTCACCATCCTGGCCGCCGCCTCCGCCATACGGCCGATATCCGTCATGCTCTGACTTTCGGGAATTACGGCTGCCGTCACAATATCTGCGATATCAGCCGTCTGGTCTCCGATTCGTTCCATGTCGGTGATCATCTTAAGCGCCGCCGAAATCTGCCGCAAGTCCCTCGCTACCGGCTGTTGCTGCAAAAGAAGCTTCAGGCAGAGGGATTCGATATCCTTCTCCATCTGGTCAATCTCCTCGTCCGCCTTAATCACGGCCCTTGCCCGCTGCACATCCCTTTCTTCCAGCGCTCCGGTCACCTCCTCGATGGCCGTCTCGCACAGCTCTCCCATGTGAATTAAGAGCTGATTCAGTTCTACAAGCTGTCTGTCAAATCGATTCCGCATTCTATCCAAACCTCCCTGTAATATAGTCCTCTGTCCGTTTGTCGGACGGAATGGAGAACAGCTTCTCCGTCTCATTGTATTCAATGACCTCACCCAGGAGGAAAAATGCCGTATTGTCTGACACCCGCACGGCCTGCTGCATATTATGCGTCACCATGACAATAGTATAGTCTTTTTTCAGCTCCATCGCAAGGTCTTCTATTTTTGATGTGGAAATCGGGTCCAGGGCGGAGGTCGGCTCATCCATCAGAAGGACTTCCGGATGTACTGCCAACGCGCGGGCGATACAAAGCCTCTGCTGCTGCCCGCCGGACATCCCCAGCGCACTTTTCTTCAGCCGGTCCTTAGTTTCCTCCCAGATCGCCGCATCCCGCAGCGATTTCTCCACAATATCATCCAGCTTCGCTTTGGAGCGGATTCCGTGAGTTCGCGGCCCGTATGCTATATTATCGTAGATACTCATAGGGAAGGGATTGGGTTTTTGAAACACCATTCCTACTCGTTTGCGCAGGTGGTTGACATCCATATTTCCGTAAATGTCCTCGCCGTCCAGCAGAATATCCCCTTTGATCCTGCACCCTTCCACCAGGTCATTCATCCGGTTCAGGGATTTTAAAAGAGTAGATTTCCCGCAGCCGCTCGGCCCTATAAATGCCGTAATTTTATTAGACTCTATGTCCAGATTTACATTCTTAAGAGCTTTGAAATCACCGTAAAATAAATCCAGGTTTTTTACACTAATTTTCGCCATTTCCGTTTCCTTTCGTAATCTTTTTTGCAGCCAGTGTGGATAACATATTGATTCCAATCACCAGCACCAGCAGAATCACCGCCGTTGCGTAAGCTTTATCCGTGTGCAGACCTTCGTTGGCAAGCGTGTACATATGAAGTGCCAGGGTTCTGCCTGCTCCCATAATGTTATCAGGAACCTGTGCGACGGTTCCTGAAGTATACATCAGAGCGGCTGTCTCTCCAACCACACGTCCGACAGCAAGAATCACTCCTGCCAGAATTCCCGGAACTGCCGCCGGAAGTACGATTCGAAAAATCGTCCGCAGCTTTCCTGCTCCCAGTCCAAAGCTTCCTTCCCGGTATGTATCCGGTACGGATTTCAGTGCTTCCTCTGTTGTGCGCATGATCAGCGGAAGAATCATGATCGACAGAGTAAATGCTCCGGATAGCAGGGACATTCCCCAGCCCAGGCTGGTCACGAAAAATAAAAGTCCGAAAAGACCATACACGATCGACGGAATTCCCTGCAGCGTCTCCGTGGTCAGACGGATCACCTCTACGAATTTATTTCCTTTCTTTGCATATTCCACAAGGAAAACTGCCGAAAAAATTCCAAGCGGAACCGCGATCACAAGCGCCAGTAAGGTCATAATGACCGTATTGATGAGAGCCGGGATCAGGGAAACATTTTCCGAGGTATAGGTCGGGGAAAACAGGTCAAGTGAGATATAGGGCAATCCTTTGACCAGTATGTATATAATCAGGAAAAGAAGTACCGCGAATGTAATCGCCGCCGCCAGAAATACCAGCAAGGCCAGCAGGGCGGACAACGGTGCATTGCGGTAGGAAATCAGTTTTTGCTTCATTTTTTTACTCATGCTCCGACCTCCTGCTCAGCATTGCCACACTCAAATTAATGATCAGGATGAACACGAACAGCACGACAGCCGTTGCGATCAACGCCTCGCGGTGAAGTCCCGTCGCATACCCCATCTCAATGACGATGTTGGCGGTCATGGTGCGCACGCCCGCGAAGAGGCTTTCCGGCATCCTGGGTTGATTCCCCGCGATCATGATCACCGCCATAGTCTCACCGATCGCACGGCCGATTCCCAGCACGACTCCCGCCACCAGCCCGGATCTGGCTGCCGGAAGTACCACTTTGAAGATACTCTGCTCGTGGGTCGCGCCAAGCGCCAATGAGCCTTCGTAGTAATGAGGCGGCACAGCGCGGATGGCTGATTCTGTCACGCCAATGATGGTAGGAAGAATCATCATCGCGAGTAAAAGCGATGCCGTCAAGATACTGTTTCCATCCCCTGCTTTTTCCAGAACTCCGGCCCTTCTCAGAGCCACACCGACACCACGGATCGCCGGAACCATGACAACCAGCCCGAAAAAGCCGTAGATAACGGACGGAATACCTGCCAGCAGCTCGGTTGCTGCTTTGAGCGGGGGATAAATCCGTTTCGGGCAATATTTTGCCATAAAGACCGCCGTCAGAATGGCGATGGGAACTCCGATCAGTATGGCACCCGCAGTTACATAGATGCTTCCCATGATCATGGGGAAAATTCCATAAATATCATTGCCCGGACGCCAGGTCGTTCCTCTGAGGAAATTCAGAAATCCGATTTCTTTCATGGCGGGGATGCCGTTTGCAAACAGGAAAATGCAAATAAGCGCTACCGCCAGCACGGATGTAAAAGCGGCAATGAAGAATATGCCCCGCATGAATGTTTCTTTCCATGCTTTCATAGATTCGTTACCTCGTTTTTACAAGATTCAGCGGCATTTTTGATGCCTGCCGTCCCTTAACTTCCAGGGCACGGCAGGCTCTGCCACCTTGCTTTTGCTTATTTCAGGTTACTGTTTACTTCGTTCTCAGTAACTATTTCAGGACCTCTTCCCAAGCTGTACTCTCGCCGGTGAAGATTGCCTTGACCTGCTCGCTTGTCAGCTCTTCTGCTGTATTACTTTTGTTTACGATCACTGCAATTCCATCGTTTGCGATCACCGTTGCAGTCAGCTCTGCCGCTTCTTCCTCTTTGAGCTCGCGGGATGCCATTCCGATATCACAGATGCCGCTCATTGCCGAGGTCATGCCGGTGGTAGAGTCACTCTGGTTGATTTCAATCTCTGCCTCTTTGTTGACTGCTTCATATGCCTCTTTTAATTTTTCCATAACCGGTGTCACGGAAGAAGAGCCTGCCACCACAACTTTGCCGGTCGCCCCGTTTGATTCATAAGGTTTCACGTCATCCAGTGCAATGTATCCATTTTCTGATACCACTTTCTGGCCTTCCTGGCTTAAGATGAAGTTGATGAAATCCTGGGCGATGTCAGACGGATCGCCTTTGGTCGCAATGTTAAACGGACGATATACTTTGTATGTACCGGATTTGATGTTTTCTTCGGTGGGCTCTGCTCCATCGATTTTGACTGCTTTTACGCTGTCGCTGAGGGAACCCAGTGAGACATAACCGATGGCGTATTCGTTGCCTGCCACACTGGACATCATGACCTCGGTGCTGTTTGTGATGTTGGCGTCTACAGTTGTTTTGTCCACTTTTTCCCCATTTTCGTCTTTCTCTTCAATTCCGAAAAGTTCAATGAAGGCACCTCTTGTCCCGGAACCGTCCTCACGGGATACTACGGTAATGTCATTTGAGGCATCAAATTCAGATGTGGTGCCAGCTTCTTTGCCGGAGTCATTGTTATCTGCGGTATCTTTATTGCCGCCGCAGGCCGTTAAGAGAGTCGCTGTCATAACAGCGGCAAGACCGAATGCCAGAACTTTTTTCACATTTTTTAATTTCATAATGATTGTTTCCTCCCTTTGGGTTTCTCCGGTTGGCGATAGGATGTGCTGTGCCGAAGCGGCGACTTGATGGTCTGTCGTTTCAGGTTTCGTGCATCCATGAGAGAGCTCTCATGAGCCGGAGAGTATGTTCTTGTTTGTTTTGATACAAGTGATATCATACAAGAGGGGTGTTAAATGTAAAAGAGGGGGAATGTTAAGTGTTTGTTAAATGGGGGAGGGTGAAGAGGGGACGCAAGAGAGCGCGCGGAAGGAATTACGCAGGTTAAGCGGCGTAGTTCCTTCCGCGCGCTCTCTTGCTGGCTCTTCAAGACGGGAAGTGCCGGGTAAGAAGCCGACGGATGCTCAGGATGGAAAAAATTATTTGGGGTTTGTCAGCATGGGGTCGGGTACTGACAGGGGTTGGGTCTCTATTGGTTGCTGCAGACACTCGAGGATGGCTTCGTTGAGGGACAGCATTTTTTCGTCCAGGGCGGAGACCATCTCGGCGCATTCGCGGAGTTCTTTGCTGATGTAGTCCGGAGCCGGGCCTTCGAATTTGTAGTAGATTTTGTGTTCGAGGCTGGCCCAGAAATCCATGGCTATGGTACGGATCTGGATCTCTACTTTGGTGTCGACTACGCTGTCTGTCAGAAAGATGGGGACAGAAACCAGCATGTGGTAGCTTTTGTAACCGCTTTCTTTTGGGTTTTTAATGTAATCTTTGATTGACAGAACCTTCAGGTCGCTTTGGTTTCCTATCATCTCGGCAAGGCGGTATATGTCGGAGGTGAAGGAGCAGATGAGTCTGACTCCCGCAATATCGTTGACATAACGTACCATGTTCTCGATGGTGCTCTCACGGCCCTGACGTTTAAGTTTCTTTACGATGCTTTCCGGGGTTTTTACCCTCGTTTTTATATGTTCGATCGGATTATAACTGTGAACGTGCTGGAATTCATCATTTAGAATCTCCAGTTTGGTGCCCACCTCTTTCAGCGCTGAATTGTAAAGGAACATGACGGTCTTCCAACTATCCACATCGTCATAATACTTCGCTGCTGGCTTCATGTATTTCTCTCCTTTGCTTTGTTCTTTGTTTAGTATAACATCCGGCAGGAGAAAAATCTATAAAACGGGGTGGTTGTTAATAGGATTTTAATATTCCTTATCCCTCCTGTTTCCGCTGTTTAATCTCTTCTATAATTTTATTATATGATTTTTTGTTCAAACGATAGAAGAAGAGAACCACTGCTGTCACCACCCAGAGAATTCCGGGGACTGTTGTGAAGGAATGTTTTATCACTGCCAATACCATAGAATTCTGCTGTTGATTTGCCACATAGCCGCATCTCCCCAATATTCCTGCTAAAGCGGAGGTTCCGATCGCCATACCAACTTTATTTCCCAGAGAGATGAATGCGTACTGGAATCCATCGTTTCGAAGCCCTGTCTTCCATTCGCCATACTCCACACAGTCCGGTACGATCGCATAGATTGCCGTGTTGAATCCCGAGAAGAAAAACTGGGCCAGGCAGGAAAATATGTAAAATGGCACCGGTGTCTCTTTTACTGTAAAGAATGCCATGCTGAACATGCTGATTCCTGTGAGCAGTGCAAAGATTGACGCCGCACGTCCCTTATTATTTGTCAGGCGGAACAGCGGAGCGAAGCATGCCGCACCTATGATGGACGGAATAATGATAAAGAGTGAATAGGTACTAAACAACGCCTGATTTCCTTCCACATAGGTAAAATAATACAGAGCATCTGCATTTCTTCCATAAAGTGTGACTCCGAATAAGAACTGTCCTGCAACGGCAATGAGATACGGGCGGTTCTTACCAACGGCCGCCAACTGGGTTTTCAAAGACAGTTTTTGTTTTTCCGGGACCGTGACCACTTCCTTGGTCTTGGCAAAACAGAAGATATGGCAGGCCGCAAAAATGCACCCGTACAGAACTGCTACCAGCAAATAACCTTTTTTCCCGTTTCCCCCTCCCAAGGCGGAAATCAGTGGCACTGTTATAATATTGATCACTCCGATTGCGATCATTGCACTGACCGACCGGGAAGTGTTGATCTTGGCACGCTCTTCGATATTCTGCGTCATGGCTCCGCATAAGGTGCCGTAAGGAATATTCACACAGGTATATCCGAGCACCAGAATGCAATAGGTGACCGCCATGTAAATAATTTTGGCGGTTTGGGACCATCCCGGATGTGCCCAGAATGTCAGGATCAGGATAACCGCGGTGAGAGGTGCCGCGATCAAAAGCCATGGACGGTATCTCCCCCATCTTGTATGCGTTTTATCGCTGAGACTTCCGATCACCGGATCGTTAATCGCATCCCAGACCCTTGAAAATAACATCAGGCCTGCCACCGCACTCATACTGATACCAAAAATGTCCGTGTAAAAAATCATCAGAAAATTTCCTACAAACATCCAACTGAAATTACATCCTACATCTCCCATGCCGTAGGCAATCTTGCTGATCAACGGCACTTTTATATTCGTCTCTTTATTGTTCATTTCAATCACCTTTTCTCAAATTCTCCTATACCGTTTCATTTACCTATGTGGTATACCCCCAGACTATATCCCTGCTTATTCCGAAATCTTGATCACAGCCTTTACGATATCTGCCTTGTTGCTGACACTGTAATCCATGGCCTTCTGTGCCTCATCCAGTGTAAAAATATCTGTCACGATTCCTTTCAGGTTCACCTTACCCGCTGCTACTGCATCGATTGCCATCGGATAAATGTGGCGGTAGCGGAATACTGTCTTAAATGTAAGCTCTTTATCCAGAACAAGGCTCATCGGCAAGGTCATTTCTCCGGTCTTGCTATATCCGACCAATACAATATTGCTTCCTTTTTTAGCGATCTGGATCGCCTGTCTGGTGGTAATCTCGGAGCCGGCTGTCTCGACAACCAGATCTACCCCTTTTCCGCCGGTCAGCTCTTTTGCTTTTTCGATCACATTCTCCTCCCGGCCGTTTATCACGCCGTCCGCCCCGAGTTCCATCGCTTTTTTCAGACGTTTTTCCATAATATCCACCACGTATACCCGGGAAACTCCCATCGCTTTTAGTGCCATCATCGTCACCAGCCCGATGCAGCCGGCTCCCATCACAACCGCAGTCTGCCCTGCTTTCGCATCTCCCTGCATTGCAGCATGAAATCCGACAGCCAGAGGCTCGATCAAAGCTCCTTCCATCGTGCTTACGTTCTCGGGAAGCTTAAAGCACAAATCTGCCTCATGGGCAACGTACTCCTGAAATACGCCGTCTACCGGCGGAGTCGCAAAAAACACCACATCCGGGCAAAGGTTATAACGGCCAGTTTTACAGAATTCACAGTGCCCGCAGGTTTTTCCCGGCTCCAGTGCAACACGGTCTCCTATTTTCAGGTGCTTTACATTCTTTCCCACCTCAACAACGGTTCCGCCCGGCTCATGTCCGAGCACAAACGGCGGCTCCACCACATAGTCTCCGATTGCTCCAGTCTCATAATAGTGCAGGTCACTTCCGCAAATTCCTACATATTCCAGTTTCACCAGTACCTCATTGTCCTTCGGTTCAGGAATCGCTCTCTCCTCAAACCCCATCTTTCCAACTCCAAGCATTACCGCTGTTTTCATCGTTCCTTTCATTTTTAGTTCCTCCTTCATTTTTTACTTTTTTTTATACTTTATAAAATAGTTTTATTATGTACCTTATAATATGATGGAAGTACCATTTTGTCAATCATATTTTTTAACATTTCTCCTTTTTGGCATTCTGCAAAATTCTCCCTCAGCATTTTTGGTAAATATGACAATATTGCTTCTGCCTTATATGTCAAGTTCAATAATCGCTGATTCTCTTCCTTTGAAATTGTGATGTCCTTTCTGCCACATACGCCAAAATGAATCCCGTCATCAAAAAAAGAGACTCCTTTTCAGGAATCTCCTTTATACCGACACTATCTATAATATTATTTTTCATCCGCCGACTTTTTACTTCCGGCCTTCTGTGCTTTTAAAAATCTACACCGTTTCCACAAATGTATCCAGTACCTTAAGCGCGGCACCTAATGCCGAGCCTTCTTTATGACTGCATGCCTTTACGAACGTACCGTCTTCATCGAATGTGTTTCTCCCAGAGACCTTTTCTCTGATCTCGGGCAGAAACTCTTCTATATAACTGCCCACATAGCCGCCCAGAACCACATCTGAGTCGAGAACCATATGGATATTATTCACGGCGACCGCCAGATACATGGTGTACGCATCCCATAGTCTGACCGCGTCTTCCTCTTTGTTTCTTAACGCCTCAAAATAGTGTTCCAGCTTCCCTTCCGCCAAATCAGACAATTTTTTAGCAGTACAATATGCATCCAGACATCCTTTTTTTCCACAATAGCATTCCGCGCCATCGGGCACGATCGTCATATGTCCCACTTCTCCGCAGCGGAAACTGTCCCCTTGCATAAGCTGGCCATGATCGAACACGGCTCCGCCGACCGTATTACTCAGTGACAAATAAAAGAAGCGATCCGGCGTCCCGCGATAAATCCCTTCCGCATATGCTCCTGCATTGGCGTCGTTAAAAAAGGTGCAGGGATAGCAAAAGAATCTTTCTATGTTCTGAAATCGAAGCCCCCGCACTCCTAATGCATGGGAGTATGCGATTTCTTCCCTCTGCAAATCCACAATCCCCGGAAATGAAATACCGATACCCAGAATCCGGCCCTTCTCCACTTTGGCCTCTTCCAAAAATGCTTCCAGTTTCCGGCTGACCTCTCCGAAATACGCTTCCTTGGCGCGGTATGGAAAATGAACACGCTCATATTTCAGCGTTTCTCCCACAAGATTCACCAAAATCATCGCCACATGATTCTGGGTGATATCAATTCCTGCCGCGAACCGGTAATCCGGTACTACCGCAAGAGCTTTGGCCCTTCTTCCGCCAGTGGACTGCAATTCCCCGACTTCACGGATCAGCCCCCGCTCGATCAGTTCTTTCGTATTCTGCGTTACGGTTGGCAGGCTGATCTTAAGATCATAGGCAATATCCGGATTGGATACCTGATCTCCTCTTAAGATATATCGGAAAACTCGGTTTCGGTTATTTTTCTTTACTTCAATATTCGTTACTTGTTTTGCCATACTTCACCTCTGACTTAAATATGCCGCATAAAAAGAATTACATAAATTCTACATTACCCCTGCTATCTCAGAATTTCAATCTGACACATCTGCATAGTAGTCAGCGCCGCCTCATGGCTCTCCGGTGTCACCCCGGCGCAGCAGGAAGCGTCGACACTGATATTCGCCTCCGGAAGTGCTGCTTTTAAGAGCAGCGCATTGGAAATCACACAGATATCCGTACACAGCCCTACCAGTTCAATATCCGTATATTCCCGGCGGGATGCAAAATGTGCCAGCACAGTACTGCCAAAAGTGGGTTTGTCCAGCACTTTGGTCACATAAGGCTTGAGCGCGCCGACAATCTCCCAGCCATGTGTTCCTTCTATACAATGTACCACCGGAAGCTTTCTGCCCTCCCGGGTGCTCAGGTAATTTTCCTGATGTGTGTCCCGGGTAAATATAATATCCGTTTCTTCCTCTCTGGCGTCTTTGATCTTATCTACTACATTCGCAACAATTTCCTTTGCCTCTTTTGTTCCCAAGCTGCCGTCCACAAAGTCATTCTGCATATCAACTACTACCAATAATTTTTTCATATCTCCTTCTCCTATTCTTTCAGCCAGTTCTTGTACAATTCTTTCCAAACACTCATCAGACATATAAATGCCCTCTATTTTATCAGACGCTTCCATACTATAAAATAATCTTATACAATTACGATATTACTATATAACTTTGTCACTTTCAATTTTAATTTAGTCATTTTATCGCCAACGACTAAATTAAACAATTTTCAATACTTATTTTCTCATATCATGTATCATCTCAACGATATCATAACCATAATTTTCACCCGTTGCCCAGCCGCACCCCTGCGGATTTTCTTTTTGTCCGAGCCACTCTACATAGGGTGCGCTTCCTTTTGTCACGTACTGATAGCGGTCATCCACGCATTCACCCGACAGTGCCGTATCTGTAGCATACGCTTTAAGGTGCTGGATTTGTGCACGGACTCCCGTGCGCACGTCAGGATAGCTGTTACCCGGCACACCGCCTCCGGTAGTCCCGATCCCGGCAAAATTATACTGCGTAATTTTTGCATCTCCTCCGTATTGCAGCCAGCCTGTTTCTTTCATTGTCTGGGCAAATGCCACCTCAGGGCGGACTCCTTCTTTTACCGCCTCTTCATAGTAAATCTGGCAGAACGTCTCTATATCTTCCGCACCGCCCTGTCCAAGAATCTCTGCCGGATAGGTTTCCCCGCTTTCCTTGAAATAATCGATCATCTGCTGCCGGGTGATACTACTCATTCCCATAATCGGATACTGACCGGGGACAATCGATGCTTCCACCGCTTCGATTTCTTTTTTCTGCTCTTCTGTCAGAGCGGCTTCATCCTCGTTTTCTGTACGCTCCTCCCCCGACTTAGCGTCTTCCTCCTCCGCACTGCTCTTTCCTCTTTCCCCGTTCCTTTCTTGCGCCGCGCTGCCGTTCTGCGTCCTGCCAGATACAAGTGAGAGAATTCCTGATTTTGTCCCGTTTTTCTCCATTCGCTTTTGCACCAGGCATCCTGCGATCACTGCAAGTATCAGAATCGCTCCCAGTAGTGCCAGCTTCCTTCTCGCTATCCTGTTTATACCGCTCAACCATTCCTGTAACATGTCCCGCATTTCCTAACTTCTTTATTATTCTATTTCTATTCTTAACTCCATGAAAATTTTCCGGAAGATTACCGCCTTCTTGAAATTTTACTATATTTTTTTGTATATTTACATCCTTTTTTACGGATGGTATACTAATACTTACTAATTAGAAAATCAAGGAGATACTTTCAATGTTTCGATTATGGGCGAAAGAACTTAAAGACAATCATATGCTTCGGGATACCACAATCTGTGATGACAGTGACGATACACGTACCCACAAGATTTTTCATGCACTCGACGAAGTGTGTTACCAATTTGATTTGAGTAAACCGATTTGGCTGGAAAGTACGATCAATGAGTTTAAGCGCCATTCCAAGGCTCGGTTTTATCAAGACAATTTTGTGGATTCCATCGATTTTGACTATTTGGAGATCCAGGTGATTGAAGAATAATTTTACCGAAATAAGCTCCGCCAGATATTTACTCAGATGTGTTCAGCAAACACGACAGCAATCCGCAAACCATCATTTAGACATGCATAACTACAAAAAATCTCAGACGGCTGACCGCTGAGATTTTTTGTTATCAGATCTATTAATTTTTTTACCCGAAACGCTATTTCCCATTCTACGAATTCCGTATCGCTTCCAACGCACTTAACTTCATCGCACGAACTGCCGGGAAATAACCTGCCACCATTCCTACCAGCACCGCAAATCCCATGGATGCCGCCATCAGCCAGAGCGGGATATAAGAGATTCCCTGAGTAAGTCCCATAGCCTCTCCGGCGTTTCCGACAACCATATTAATTATTGCCGAAATGGCATAGCTTAGGATATTCCCAATCACACCGCCCATAAATCCGATAAATGCCGCCTCTAAAAGGAATAACTGTTTGATGTTTTTCAGGCTGCATCCTAATACCTTAAACACGCCGATCTCTTTTGTACGTTCGTAGATAGACATCATCATCGTATTGGCAATTCCAATCGCCGCAACAAACAGAGATACTGCACCGATTCCTCCAAGAACCGCCTGGACCATGGCAAACTGTTTCTGCATGGATTCCATGTATTCTACATTACTCTCCACGTTATAGCCCATCATGCGGAGCTGCTCTGAAACTTCTTCTACATTGTCCAGATCATCCACTTTCACTTTAGCAGAGGAATAGGCAAAGAAATTATACGCCTTCCCGGACTTGGTGGACGGCTGCCCCGGAATGACTCTTCCGGCAAATTCCTTTTTAAGCTGGTTTTTCAGCACATTAATGTCGCAATATCCACTGTAAAACCAGGAATTATAGGAATTAATATCCCCATCTACCACTCCGCTCGCCTGCACAACCCGTTTTTTAGCAACACGCTTCTTGCCGGCGCTTCCGTCGCCCATATCGCTCATTCCGTTATTGTACCGGGCGTTGTCATATGATTCCGTATCAAGAATCAGAAACATAGAGTCCTTTTCCAGATCTATATCCGGCAGTTCACCGCTGTCCCAATATCCCTTTCCGGTTTTTTCTTCATAAAACTGAGTGATGACCCCGTTTCCGTATACCAGTTCCAACTGATTTCCGGTCTCTGCCGGCAGTCTGCCGCCTTCTTTCAAGGTAATCTTCTGGGCTTCCATCGCCTCGTGAGTCGTCCCCACCAAATCCAGATAACAGAAATATTTTCCTTTCAACAAATATGCACTCATCTGATAAACAGGAGCACTCATGGTGACATGCTCAATACCACTAAACTCTTTGATCGAATCATCCGTAATATATTTAGTGGACTGCTCCTCGTCATCCCCATGCCAGTAGCCCGCGTTTCCCACCATCTGACCTGTGACAGTGAGCATGGTAAGACCACCGGACTGCTCCAGTTCCGCATACATGGACTGCTGAAGGCCAAGTCCCAGAGAAATCATAACGACGATTGACGCCGTACCGATGATAACGCCAAGCACCGTCAGAAACGTTCTTAATTTTCGTCTCCTAAGGTTCCCGAGGCTCATCCTCAGTAAGTCTGTCAAATTCATCGACTAATCCTTCCTCCTCTTCCATCAATCTGCGTTTTTTCTTCTTTTTATAAATAATCACACCCACAACAACCGCTGCAAGAATCAAAACTGCGACAGCAATCGGAATAATCGGCAGTCCCGGCGCCTCCTCCTCCATCGGCATGGCTTCCGTCGGCATATCTTCCATAGCAGCCGTAACTTCTAGCTGAAATTCTTCCTCGGAAGTAGTGATATTCCCGGACTCATCCTCATAGCTCAGAGTCATCTTCATTGACGTCATTCCGCCCGATTCTTCCTCGCCGAGCAGCATTCCATCGATATTTGCTGTTGCCCCGGGTTCTACATTTCCCACAAAAACTTCTTCTGTCTTGATTCCCTGTCCTTCAAATTTAGCTTTCACATTATAGAGCTTTACACGCCCCAGGTTATAAAGCTCACACATAATATTAGCCTCTTCTCCCACGGAAATGGTCTGAGGACTGATTTCAAACTCGCCGAACTCATATCTCGCTTCCTGTTTGATCGGTATGGACACTGCGGAAGTACTCTCAAACTGTCCTCCCTGCCCGTCCTCATACTTCATGGAAAGTTCTACACTGTACGGTTTTTGAACCAGATCCGCTTTTGCATTCAGCTCAATGGAAATATCCTGAGTTCCGCCCGCCTTAATTTTCTCCAGATAGATCGAGCTTGAACCGGATGCCGGAAGAAATGCCGGAGACGCGGTCTCGTCCGCTCCCTCATTCGGTGAGCTCAAATCAAAAAGCATATTGGAAACCGTCGTTGTCTTTGATGTATTTTTCAAATGAATGATCAATTTGAAATTAGTTCCCGCCTTTACTTCTCCGGGTTCCGTAGAAAATCCGGTCACGATCACTCGCGGAACCGCAGTGGTGCTTCCTCCGCCCCCTGTTGATACAGGGTCTGTATTCATCACACCGCCTGCATCCACGTTTCCGAGTGGTTCTGCACCTATATTATTCTGTCCGCCTGTATTTGCATCACCACTTCCCTGAGAGTTCTGGTTATTATTCTGATTATTCTTGTCTTTATCCCGGGGTTTTGCCACTGTCTTCACATAGATCCCATAATCACCCGCCAGACTCATACCCTGGTTTTCCTCTGTTTCAGCACTGCATGCAAAAATCAGTTTATAATACTTTGTAGAAACATTTTCCCTTGCCGTAAGCGGAAATTCTATTGTTTTTTCTTCTCCTTGAGCAAGGCTGTCAATGGTGTATGTATAGTCTTTATTCTCAATCTCAAACGGCCACACATCGATATCTTCACTAACCGGAGGGGTGACTTTGATTTCCTTAAGCCGTGCCTCTCCTGTATTTTTTACGATCAGCTTGATACTTTTCGCCTCGGAGTATTTATAGCTGATCGTATCCTTCGTTGCAGCCTGCACGCTCATTCTCACTGTTTTTTCCGTACTGCCGGGTTGTGACGGATCAGCCTCTACTACCTGCGGAACATTCTCTCCCTCCGCACTTGCAGGTACCGCCGGCACACATGCCAGCACCACCGCCAGACATACCATCACCGCTCCAAATTTTTTAATCCTCCTCATGTTCTCCTACTTCCTTTCCCGGATTCTCCTCGATCCGCACAATTTCACCGTCTATTATATGGAACACCCGGTCCGCATAAGCCGCCAGATGATTATCATGGGTAACCATCACCAGAGTTTTTTTCTGTTTTCTTACCACATCCTGCATCAGGTGCATGACTTCCTCCGATGTATGGGAGTCCAGATTCCCGGTCGGTTCGTCCGCAAAAATAATCTTTGGTTCCACCACCAGCGCCCTCGCTACACCGACTCTCTGCTGCTGCCCGCCGGACATCTGATTTGGAAGATGCTTCTTATGCTTCTTCAGATTCACCAAATCCAGCATCTTCTCCGCCTTTTTCATCCGAACCGCCCGCTTCTCTCCGCGGAAACTCAGCGGAAGAGCCACATTCTCTATGGCATCTAAAGTGCCGATCAGATGGAACGACTGGAAAATAAACCCGACATTCTCCCGCCGGAACCGCACCAGCTCATCCTCCTTCTTATTCTCGATATGCTCCCCGCCTATCAGGATCTCGCCTTTCGTCGGTTTTTCCAAACCGGCAAGCATATTAAGAAGCGTAGATTTGCCTGAGCCGGACGTACCGACAATCGCACAGAACTCGCCCTGATGAATGTCAAAACTAACACCATTTAAAGCACGGACAATACTATCGCCTACACGGTAGAATTTATAAAGATTACGTACTTCGATCACGTTCTCCATTGGCTGTCTCCTCTCTCACACTTTATACTATTGTATCATAATGCCTGGGAAAAATTGTTGGCAAAGGATTAATAATGATTAAGATTGTCTTAAGATTGATGGAAAGGGGATGCCCTGTCCCTTCCCACACAACTCCGCTGCCAAACACGAAAACGTAAGCACTGCCGTGTATGGAAGGTATCCCTTCCGTACACGGCAGTGCCGATCCCTTTCTCCCTTACCTCCTGGCCCGATACATCGCTGCCAGAACATCTACCACACTCCCCATATCCATCAAACTCACATTAAACAACATCTGATGCGATTCAATACTTCCCCATGTGCTCCCTGTATGAGTCTCATAATACTGTTTTCTTTCCCGGTCCACATTCTTAATCTTCTCCCAGGCTTCTTCCTCATTCAGATTATAGATTCTCTTAATTCGTTCGATTCTGTCTCTGATTTCCGCATAAATAAACGCATTGATACAAAAGAACTCTTCTTCTAATATGTAATCCGCACATCTGCCCACGATGATACAGGGCCCTCTGTGCGCCAGGCGGCGTATCATCTCCGACTGTGCCTTAAACATCTGATCGTTCAGTTTTTCCGCCTCCATCCGGCTCACATAATCCGTATAATCCTCTTGCTTTACTTCCACACCGGACAGGAAACGGCCGAACAATTTTTCATCCACTTCTTCCGCCTGCGCCGCAGCCATCCCCATTTCTTCTGCCGCCATCTGAATCAGGTTGCGGTCATAAAGCGGAATATCCAATCTGTCTGACAAACGTTTCCCCACCTCATGTCCACCGCTTCCAAACTGTCTGCCGATCGTAATAATCGTATTCTTTTTCATAATAGACCGCCTCCTATCACCCAGGAAAATTCTGAAAATATTCATATCTATTATATAATAGTCTTTCTATTTTGTAAACTTAAAACATACATGGTATACATCTTATCACCGCAAATATCCTGACGGCATCTCAAGCGCTCGATGCTGCACGGCAGATGCTGGCTCGGATAAACCCATACGCCATTTACACTGTTCTCCCCGCGCCGGATTTATTTCCCCTGCTCCAGCACTTCCTCTGCAATATTTCTTGCATGATCAGAAATACGCTCCATGTATACCAGCGTATCCAGGAACACGATTCCCGCCTCGGTGTTACACTGGTTATTGGTGAGACGTGCGATGTGCTGTGAACGAAGAGAAATCTCCAGGCCATCGGCCTCTGTTTCTTTCTCTACTGTTTTCAGCGCGCTTTCGTAGTCGTTGGACTCGAATGCTTCCAGAGCATACAAATAGCTGGCGCTGCACACTTCCATCATGTGCCGCATATGCTCCTCGCCTATTTCTGAAAACGCGATCTTCCGCTCCAGCATATCCTCCGCAAACTCGGAAATATTTTCGCAGTAATCACTGATACGTTCGATATCAGAAACTACCTGAAGCATACGGGAAACTGACTGATGTTCCCGTTCACTGATCTGCAGGGCAGAAAGCTTGATGGCATACTCAGTGATGCCGGCGCTTAGGCGGTCAACCTTATCCTCATCTTCCTTCAAAGACCGTATCTCTTCTTCCTTCTTCGTAAACAATACCTGCTGAGCCGTATCCAGTGATCTTGCCACGATATGTCCCATACGCACGATTTCGGAGATCAGAGACTGAAGAGCAATACCCGGAGTCTCCAGCATACGTTCGTCCAGAAGCACCTCTCCTTCGTCCTGCGTCTCGTCCTCGACACGTCCGATGATCTTCGCCAGCTTGATGATAAGCCCCGATACCGGGAGCAATAATAGCGTAGTTATAATATTAAATATTGTGTGAACCATACTGATCTGTGTCTGGTTGATACTTGCATGTTCCCAGGCCGGATCTGCTACGGTGAGGTAAGCAATCGCTATCACACTGAAAATAACCGATCCTATGATGTTAAACAGAAGATGCATCAACGCGGCAGTCTTCGCATTCTTTTTTGCTCCCATACTGGACAAAATCGCGGTCACACAAGTACCAATGTTTTGTCCCATGATAATATAAATCGCAGCTCCAAACGGCACCAGTCCCGCCGCGGCAAGGCTCTGCAGGATACCCACGGATGCGGATGAGCTCTGAATAATCGCCGTTACTACCGCTCCGGCGATAATTCCCAGAATCGGGTTATGCCCCAGTTTCACAAAAATACTGCAGAATGCTTCGGAGTCCTTAAGCGGTGCGACTGCGGAAGACATCGTCGTGATCCCGACAAACAGAAGACCAAACCCAACAATAATACTGGATATATCCTTCGTGGAACGACGTTTTCCTGTCAGCATGATGATCACACCAAGCATGATCGCAACCGGCGCAAGAGTTGCCGGGCTTAAGAACTTCGCCCACTCCACACTGGAAACCAGCCATCCGGTGATGGTAGTACCCACGTTGGCTCCCATGATCACGCCCATTGCCTGCTGAAGGTTCATGATACCTGCATTTACGAATCCGACCACCATGACCGTGGTTGCCGATGAGCTCTGAATCACTGCGGTAATAAACGCTCCCAGAAGTACACCCAGAAGTTTATTCTTCGTCAGCGCCTCAAGCAGCGTTTTCATTTTATTTCCGGCGGCGTGTTCCAGGCCCTGGGCCATGATCTGCATACCATAGATAAACATTCCCAGCCCGCCTACAAATGGGATAATAATATTCACATATTCCATAATTTTTCTCACCTCATATGTATTCTCTCATTAATACTGATGATTTTCCTTTGTTCTTTTGCGGGCCTGACCTTCTCCGTCTTTTCCATCCGCCCGCTTCCTAGATCTATCTGAAATCCTCCCACCACTTTCCTGCTTCTTCCATAAATGAAAGGACACTGTTTTCTGTCACGATTCCTGCTTTGGCGGTACAATCCTCCTTCCATCCAAAGCTGCATAGATGAGTTCATCACCCTCATAATCTAATTTCAAAGAGAAAAAGGGCGTATTTTCGTTGATCAGCCGAAAGAAAATCTTATCTCCTTCCCAGATATTTAAGGACTCTATCTCTGATTTTTTCACCCATTCCAGTGTTCCTTCCAAACACTCCCTGATCTCTCCCTCATATCCGTCCGCAGTGTACAGGAAAATATATTCCGAGTCCCACTCCTCTGCTTTCTTCTCCCGGGATGCCGCAGGCGGACAGCAGGAAAATGTCAGCACTCCCCGCATACGGTATGAGGTCAGGTGAAGCCCCGTTTCTTCCGATACTTCGCGCAGCAGACATTCTTCCGGACTTTCATCCGGCTCAAACTTGCCGCCCACACCGATCCACTTATCTTTATTGACATCCTTTTCCTTCTTAATCCTGTGAAGCATCAGATAAGAGTCTTCATTTTCAATATAACATAATGTGGTTAAAATCATTTTGTTTTCCTCTTGATAAAAAATCGTTTCGTATATCATATCTCAAGCAATGTCTTTTTCATTGTAGCATTCCTTCATTATTTGTACAATATTTTTTTATCTTCCACTATGCCAAACACGAATAACCCCCAAAGATTGCGTCCGCTCCTTTCCGCCGGTTTCTCATGGACATTTATCTCTATGTCCAAAGTTTTCCTCTATTTTTTCATCTTAGGCTCAAAGACAAGCGACGCAAGGTATCCGAATATCAAAGCCGCACTGATTCCCACCGCACTGGCGGTAAAACCGCCCATAAAGATTCCGATAAAGCCTTCTTTATCCACCGCTTCTTTTACCCCTTTCCACAGCGTATTTCCAAATCCTAAAAGGGGAACACTGATTCCCGCACCGGCAAAGTCCTGTAATGGTTTGAAAATGTGTACAAATCCAAGAATACACCCGGTCACGACCAGAAGTACCATGACGCGGCCTGGCATCATTTTTGTCCGATCCAGAAGAATCTGCACCAAAGCACAAACCAGCCCTCCTACCCAAAATGCATTGATATAGTCCATGTTTTTCTCCTCCGATATATCATATATTCTCCACTAGCAATGTTCCAGCACAATTGCGTGGGCGATTCCGGGAACACTTTCTCCCTCGTTGTAACTCACCGTGGACATCAGAGCTCCCGTCGGCACAAACAGAACCCGTTTCCACTCCCCCGAGATCAGCTTAGGCAGGATGTGGGCCGACAACGTGGAGGCCGCACATCCGCAGCCGCTTCCTCCGGCATTGGTGTTCTGCGTTTTCTGATCGAAAATCATCATACCGCAGTCCATGTGGTTTTCTTTGATATCTTTTCCCTTTTTCCGCACCAGATCGAATAGAATTGATTGCCCTACATACCCCAAATCTCCTGTGATGATCCGGTCATAATCACTCTCCTTCCGGCCGAAATCTTCCAAATTACGGATAATCGTATCACACGCCGCAGGAGCCATACATGCCCCCATATTCTGAGAGTCCTTCAGCCCATAGTCCACGATTTTGCCGATGGTCACTCCACTGATGCAAACAGAGCTTTTCTGATTTCCCACAAGGAATGCCCCGCTGCCTGTCACTGTCCAGCTTGACGATGCAGGCCGCTGATTGGCATATCCGAGAGGGAAGCGGAATTCTTTTTCCGCACTTGCAAAATGGCTGGAAGTTACTGCCAAAATCCGGTCCCCATATCCTGCTGCAACCGTCATGGAAGCCAGCGCCAGCGCTTCGCCCGATGTGGAGCACGCTCCGAAAAGGCCAAACATAGGAATCTGCAGTTCCTCCACTCCCATAGAAGTCGCGACCCCCTGGCGAAGCAAGTCCCCGCCGAAAAGATACCGTACATTCTCCGCCTGTTCGCCGGCCTTTTTCAGCGCCAACATACAGGCCAGCTTCTGCATCGTTCCTTCTGCCGCCTCCCAGGTATCCTCACCAAACAGATCATCATCCGATGCGATGTCGAATTTATTGCCCAGCGGACCTTCGCTCTCCTTCTTGCCCACGACAGAACCGCTACTCATCAAATACGGACGTTCTCCGAACGAAATACTCTGCGCTCCTTTTGTCTGATTCATACTTCCACCTCCGGTTTCCTCACTATAATGCTTCATAGCCTTTTCATTCATCGCAAGGCCAAGCCCAAGTCCAATCGGCACATCTTTTGCGCCTTTTTCTTTATCCATACTCATCTTCTCCTCCTATACCGACTACACGATCCCGATGCATTTCCCAACCCAGTAGATCAGCCCCAGCAGCCAGCTTGTAAAAATACCATATAGTATGACCGGACCTGCGATCGTGAATATCTTGCATCCGATTCCGAACACGTGCCCTTCTTTCTTGTATTCGATAGCAGGCGCCGCAACGGAATTGGCAAACCCTGTGATCGGCACGAGCGCACCGGCGCCGCCCCAGTCTGCAATCTTCGGATAAATCCCGATGCCGGTTAAAAGGACGCTGAGCAGCACCAGAATCATGGAACTCCATCCTCCGCTGATATCTTTGTCGAGCCCCAGCTTATCACAGTAATTCAGGATAAACTGCCCGATGGTACAAATGCTTCCTCCTGTGATAAATGCTTTTATCATATCCGGCCCTAATTTCCGCACCGGAGTTTTTTCTTTTACATAGGCTTCATAAGCCTTTTGTTGTTTTTGCTTTGCCTCCTGCGGCGTGCTTTTTTGTGTGTTCTGAGAAGTATTCTGTTTTGCCATGTCTGTCTCCTACTACTAAATTTATTAATTTCCGGTCCAAAAGGTATGTTATCTCCCTCTGTGGCAAAAGCATGTTTTCATCACCACCTGCGGTAGAAATATAAAAGCGACCCCACTCCTTTCCCAAGCGCCATTCCAAGAATCAAATAGGGAATACATTTAACCAGCTTTATCCGCCGGATGAAAATCGGAAATACATTTAAAATATCCGCCAATGCCATGGACCAGCAGCCCACGAAAATACCCGAAAAAATCCCAAATACCGGAATGAGCCAGCCTCCCCCGGGAATCCTGACCTGATAAACCCAGAACAGATTTCCCAGAATTCCTCCTAAAGCGATGCTGTCCTCATAGAGCAGGATGTGTTCACCGGTATGCGTCCGGTCGGCGAAATCCGACACCACTCCAAGCCCGATAATAAAAGAAAACAGCCCTGCTGCCACCCCTGCGCCAAAGCTAAGCCCCAGAATTCCCAGAATGATTTGCCTGACCCACATCAATTTCCTGCTCCTTTCTGGAATAGCTTTCTACCAGCGTACTCTGAATATCATTCTCATAGAGTCGCATTTCCACCTCCATCGGAGTCGGATCAACAGAAAAACGTTTTCTTCCGAAGTGATTAAAGAATGTAAGGATTCCAATCACAAGCCCAATAGAGTAAGTTAGTTCCAATATGGTAAATCCGTCCGATTTGCTTCCTGTCACCAGTTCATAGATCTGCCCGAACATTTTCGTGACAGACACGTCATTATTGAAGGACATAATAGAAAATGCCGCTCCCAGAAAGGTGATCATCACAATGACCGCTACCTTTACCCAATGATAAAACATGTTGGGCTTCTGCTGCTTCTCATAGGTGACGATGAGGTCTGATTCTCCTTCATTTTGAATGTCCAGGCCTGGGTATTCTTTATGGATGCACTCAATGATTTTCAGGACAGATAATACAAAGCGATGCTGCCCGTTTTCCTGCACCCTCAAAATGCGCAGAGATTTTACTTTGTTCACTATATTCTGATTGCTACATTCCATGGACAGAATATCTCCAAGTGTCACATCCGTTTTTTGCACTTCTGTATTTTTATCCCCTTTGATGTACAGAATATCATTACCGGATGCCATATCCCATCAGCCTTTCCCATACGCCGCCCAAAGCGATCAGAGTACCTTCCGTCATGCTTCCCGTGTCTTTTACATTATAATAATAGTACACAATACCGATAAACACGGCGGCAAGCACAGCCACGATCAGGCAGGCACGTATCCGTTTTTTAGCTTTGTTCATTTTACAGCACCTTCCTTTCTGTTGGTAGTATGCTGATTTTTATAGAAAATATACATTGATTTCATGAAGCTTTCCCGCAGAATTTTCTCATAATAAAAAGGCGGATATGCGCTACATATCTGCCTTCTCTCTTAACGATTTGAGGATTCTTTTTTCCATCCGTGATACTTGTACCTGGGACATTCCCAACTCGCGCCCGATCTCCGTCTGTGTTTTATTTGCGAAATAACGCAAATAGAGAAGTTGGCGCTCTTCTTTTTCAAGCCCGCCCAGAAGCTGGGCAAGGAACAGATGGTTCAGCACTTCCTCCTCCCGTCTATCTTCCTCTGCCAGCTTTTCCATAAGAGGGACGGTATTCCCGTCTTTCTGGTACACGGGTTTATGCAGGGACTCCACTTCCCCGCTTGCTTCCAATGCCATGGCAAGCTCTTCTTTTTCTACGCCCATATGAGACGAAAGCTCCTCCACATCCGGCTCGCGTCCCAGTTCTTCCTGCAATGCCTCCCTCGCCAAATACGCTTTGTAAGATAATTCTTTTAAAGAGCGACTGACCTTAATCATTCCATCATCACGCAGAAACCTTTTGATTTCCCCGGAGATCATAGGAACCGCATAGGTGGAAAATTTTACATCATAAGATAAATCAAATTTATCTATCGCCTTTAAAAGACCGATACTGCCAATTTGGAATAAGTCTTCCGCCTCAGTTCCTCTTCCATAAAATCGTTTTACAATACACCAGATCAGACCGGTGTTTTCTTCCACTAACTGTGCTCTCGCTTCTTCATCCCCCTGGTGAGATTTTTTAATCAAAGCGATTGTATGGTCCATGTTTCTACCTTTCTCCAACGGTTTTCTTCATTTTCACGCAAGTTCCCTTTCCCGGTGCTGAATCTACTGTTATCTGGTCCATAAAAGCTTCCATGAAGGCAAACCCCATGCCGGACCTGTCCAGCTCCGGACGAGTAGTGTAAAGCGGCTCCATCGCCTTTGCCACATCCTCAATTCCTTTGCCCTGATCCTCCACCTCTATGTACAGTTCTGCCCCCACCATACGACAACGGATACGTATTTTTCCTTCTTCCCCATCATATCCGTGGATGATCGCATTAGTAACTGCCTCCGATACAGCAGTTTTTACATCAGAGACTTCTTCCAGAAGTGGATTTAGCTGGGTCATAAACGCCGCTACTGTCACTCGGGCAAAGCTTTCATTTTCTGAATTGCTGTCAAAAATCAGTTCCATCTCATTTGCGCGCTCCATCGTTTTATTCCTCCTCATATACCTGCATGATTTTAGTTACCCCTGACATATTCAGGATTCTTTTCATCCGTTCGCTTGCATGAACTGCCCACACATCTCCGCCCAATAAATAAATCTGTCTGTATCTGCCCATAATCACCCCAATTCCCGAACTGTCCATGAAATCTGTGCTGTGAAAATCAAAGATGATGTGCTTGATATGCTTTTGTTCAATTACCTTGTCCGCCTCTCTGCGAATTTCCTCTGCATTATGATGGTCTACCTCTTTTGGGAGAAATATAGTTAAACAATTCTCCTCCACCTGATAATTCATCTGTAACTCCTCCTTCACTTCAGAATAAATGGCTTCAAAAAAAGGACATGCAGTTTTTCTGCATATCCTTCTCATTTGTACCTCTACTCATTATTATCCTGATTCTGTGAACCTCCCACTCCGCTAAGTGCTTTCTGGGCATCTTCTGCCGCCTGGGTCCCGGCATAATTCTGCACGACTCTCTCATAGGTCGCTTTGGCATTTTCTTCATCCTTCTTGCCCGTGTAGGCATCGCCCAAAAGCTTCAGTGCCGCACCATCATCATACCCTTCGTCCATCCGTACGACTCTTTCCAGATCCGTAACTGCCGAATCATAGTCATTTTCTGCCATACTGGACTTCGCTTGCTCATAGAGGCGATTACACATCACCGGGAACAGCTCGCCTGCTATCTCATCATACACGGACTTCGCCTGCTCTCCCAGCGCATCCGGGTTGACCGTAAGCAGTCCTTCCAGCATGTCCGCATTACTGGTATTTCCTCCGTCAAACTGCCGCGAAACCTTCAGAAGCGCCTCATAACTTTCTTGAGTAGAACTTGCTGTCTGAAGCGCACTCTCCGTCTCATCACTGGTAGACCGATAACTCTCCAATTCTTTTTTCAGAGTTTCTATCTGCGTATCTTTCGCCGCAATCTGCTCACTTAAAGAAATCACGCTTTTATTTACCACCTGGGACTCTTTCTGATTCACAGCCGGCGCGATCAAAAACCATACAACTGCTGCCCCTACCGCGATACCGATCGCAATGTTTACGATCGTCAGTACCGCTGCATTGTCCTTAAGGCTTGCGGAGACCGGTTGGATGATCGTCTCATTTCCCAAATTATAGGTGACCGTATGCTGCCCCTTTTCTTCTTTCAGCTTCGCCACCTTCTGGCTTCTCAACTGGTTCAGCTCATGCATATAATTCAGTGTGATCTCGTTGGTGATATCCATTTTATGCGCACGGCGCAGAATCTGTCTTGCCTTCGCATACTGCTCGGTATGCAGATACAACAGTGCCAGAAGCTGGTGCGCTTTCAAGAATCCAGGATGAGCAGCGATGACCTTCTTAAGCTGAATGATCGCCAAATCCTCTCCGTTCTGCTGACAATACACCAGGCATTGATTATACTTATGTATTGCCTGGTTGATAGTCTCTAACTCACTTGGTGTCTCCTGCACCTTTTTGATATAGTAATTGGCGATATTCTCATAGGATCTGAAATTCTTACTGATGATCCACTCTACCAGCGCCTCCACGACTTCTCCCCGTCCGTAGTACACCAGTCCCAGAAGATTCCTCGCCATAACATTCTCTCTGTTAAATTGCAGGCTCTTCCGAAGGGATACAATCGCACCGGACAAATCCCGGATGTTCGCCTTCTTCAGCCCGTCATTGTACCAGTAATTCGACTGGTACGCGAGTTTTTCCGTATACTCCATTGACCTCTCCCTTATCTATATAAAATGGTAAAGCCTTCCCTTTACCGGAATCCTACTTCGTCTTTTCCAACATCTCACGGAAGATATCCGTCATATCAGTCAAATCTTCCTCATAAACTGCCTTCTCTATGTCTTCTACTTCCAAACTTGGTTTAAACTTCTTAAGCTCTTCTTCAAAATTAAGCATGTCTGCCTCCTATTAACGCTTTTAACTCTCCAATCAGATACAAAGAACCAAGACAATATAACCTTCCGTTCTCTCCTTTTTCCCTCATAGCCCTAAAAAAAGCCCTCTCCAAATCCGGCTCCGGATAAACCGGGCTGTCTGTATACTGTTCAAATACAGCTGCCAAATCCTTAATCCCAGCACCTCTTTTATCCTGAATTCCGGTAACTACATAAACATCTGCCGGAACCTCCTTTAAAAGTTCCTCTATCATATGACGGTAATCTTTCTCCGCGACGGCAGAAAACAAAACAATCGTCTTTCTATTCCCGCCGTTTTTCCTTACATCCAAAAGCATGTTCTGTGCTTTCACGCTTTCCACAAATCTGCGGACTGCGGCAAGATTATGCGCTCCATCCAAAATTACACCAGGGAGCACCTCCTCCATTCTGCCGGACCAAGTCACTCTTGCAAGTGCCTTTTTCCATTCCGAGTGGTTTCCCTTATCTCCAAACATCTCATCCATTGCCGTGATTGCAAGAGATGCGTTCATCACCTGATAAATGCCTGCCCCTTTCACCTGCCACACGGTATTATTATCATACTCATTCGCCAGAGAAAAAGCAATATATTTCTCCGTAATTTCCAGAATTTTGAACGCATCATTCCCGATTTTTCTACAAGGTGCACCCACTTTTTCCGCCATTTGTCGAATGACCGCAGATGCCTCGAGGACACTTCCGTCATAGAATACGGGAACTTTCCTGCGAATAATCCCTGCTTTTTCTGCGGCAATCTCAGGGATAGTCTCTCCCAGAATCGCCGTATGGTCAAGCCCTATAGATGTGATCACAGAGAGCACCGGCGTCTCAAAGGAATTGGTCGCATCCAGCCTTCCTCCAAGGCCCGTCTCCAGAATCACATATTCAATATCGGCCACATCAAACGCTGTCATTCCCATCCCATAGAGAAATTCAAAGTAAGACGGATGAGCGATCCCGTCCACATCCATCTCTTTTACCACTTTTAAAACCTTTTCAAATATTTCTACAAATTCTTCATCTGAAATCTCTTTACCATTTATCCGGATACGTTCATTTAATTTAACCAGGTGAGGGGATGTAAAAAGTCCTACGTTCTTCCCCTCACAAAGAAGAATCGCCTGCATAAATGCGCAGACGCTTCCCTTTCCGTTGGTCCCCGCCACATGAAGAATCTTCTTTGTGCGGCAGGGATTTCCCAGTCTTCTCATAAATTCTCTTGTATGTTCAAATGTATGCTTTTCCGTAAATTTGGGTATGTCCTCTATATACCGGACCGCTTCCTCATATCGCAATGCTTTCCCTCATTTCTGCCATCCATAATGATACGGCTTAGCCTTCCGCTAAACCGTAACTACTCTTATCGTTTACTGTCCGGCGCTGTCTCCTTCATGCTCCCCGGCATCGCCGTTCTTTGTATCACTCTCCTGCGCCGTCTCTTCTTCCGGTGCCTGCGGATTCTCCAGAGACTCCTTCAGTTCATCGGTATATTCCAGAATCTTTCCTCCCAGGTAAACATACTCTTTCGACGTACGGAATATAGTATTGCTCGATCCCACCTGGCTTACCGTGATCACATCGCCGTCCTCCAGCGTGCTCTCCGGCAATTCAATCCGGGTATTGTTGAGGAATATGCCGTCCTGCTTCTCCTCATTAATATAAACCTTGCTCCATTTCGTGAAATTCGTTCCGTACAGACTGTATGTTCCATCCAGGTTCGCATGAATATCTGTAAGTTCTACATCTCGGATTCCCATCTCCATATGTCCCTCTGTGATTGGGGGATTGCCATCATATACATACTGTTTGCCATAGAGAATATCATATTGCAAAAGCTCCAAATCCAGAAGGTAATCCTTTGTTTTCCTCCTCTGCTGATGATAATTAAACACCGTACCAGAATGCAGTCCCAGACGTTCCATCACGTCTGCCATAATTTGATAAGCAGGAATATTTCTGTCCTGCTTCTCAAGTCCGATATTGTCCCAGATCACATAATTAGTGTTGTAAAGATACCGACTCTTAAGATCCTTCGCCTCCAGTCCCATCGTAGGAAGGTGGTCGCCGTAAAATACAACTACCGCGGGCTCTCCTCGCTCTTCCATCATCTTCACCAGATTACCGGCAAATTCATCCATCTCATAAACCTGATTCACGTAGTATTCCCACGCATTATTTTTTGCTTCACTCTCAAGTCCACCTGCCGTAATCCGCGGATTCTCTATCAGCTTGGTCTCTGGATAATTTCCATGCCCCTGAACACTGATCGTGAAAATGAAATCCTGCTGCTCAGTGGCATCCAGTGCATCATTAATATGGGTAAGCAAGATATCATCCTTCGCCCACCCATTTTCCGTGGTCTGAAGAATGTTCATAAATTCTTTACTGGTGAAAGTATCAAATCCGATATTATTAAATACTTTGGCACGGCTGTAAAAATTGCCGCCGTTATTATGCAGTGCGTGGGTTCCGTAGCCAAACGCCGCAAATGCCGTAGCCGCACTCTCCGCCGTCTGGTTTTTTAGCACAGTCTTATATGGATACTCTCCCGGTCCGAAGTACCTGAGGTTCATCCCCGTCAGCACTTCAAACTCTGTATTTGCCGTTCCTGCACCGACAGAAGGCACTTTAAAATAGCCGGAAGAATATTCTTTAAACATCTTCCTGAGATTCGGAAGTGGGTCTTCCGAAGTCTTAAGCGCTTCAAATTCCGAGGTATCAAAAAAGGATTCCAACTGTACAAAGACAACGTTCGGCATCTGATCCGTGTCTGCCTTACTCTCAGTGATCTCACCACTATTACTTATCTTGTCTATAGTAGCCTTATTATAATCACTGGGCTGGGAGATTCCCGTATTGAAAAGACTCGCCGCAAAACAATACGGAAGTCCATAATCCTCATAAGCAAATGCGATATTTCCAAAATAAGTTGACACCACCCGATTCTCAATCGCAAGATTCGTCAGTACCGTATAAACGCCAAAGCTCAAAGCCACGCCGACAAAAGCAATCAGCCGATGCATCTTTCCCTGGAACTGGCCGCCGCGCCTCCACATAGCAACTGCCCAGATAATGACTGCCGGAATACCGATCCCCATCATGATCAGCTCGGTCACGGAAAAATAGTTTGTAAATAAAGACAAGCCTTCTTTAAATGTCTTTAAATCCTGCGCATTAAATGGAGTGACACGTTTTAACAGCATAACACCGTTGCACACGCCAAGCGCCAGCCATACTACGCTGATGATAATTCGTGTAAATACCCTTCTGCGCACCAGATATACAACAGAAAATGTCATAAAAATCATAAACGCATTGTAGAAGAAAACCAACGGCCGTTCTGTCATATATTGCCAGGCCGACACCAAAGAGTGTCTGGAAAGAGCCTCTATAATAAAATTGATCAGAATCGCCCAGATAGCATGCAAAATCAGGGACACACGGTTCATCATCTGGTAATACGGTGCCATCTTTTTGGCAAACGCACTGTTTCTGCGCTTTTCTATGATGCGCTCCCGTCTCTCGTGACGCATCTTCCAATACATTTTGATGTCTGCAAACTTTATATTTTTTAATTTTTCAAAACCGCCTTTGAAGTCCGGTTTTTTCAAATGGATTTTCGGAATTTTTTTCATGCAACCAACCTCTACTGTCTGAAACCTTTCCACCTTAATATGCTGCTTGATGTGTTACGCGTATACTACTCACTCATGCCGGTTATGCCGAATCTTTCCCGGCACACTACTTGTCTGCGTCATTAAGTCTCTATGTCTGCTTATTTTACATGTACCGGGATATGACATCTATGATATCCCGGTACATGTCTTCTCACTTGTGTTGCACACTGCTAAATCGTTCTTTTAACTTTATACTATAACTACTTTCTCAGATTTGCAAGGCGATCTTTTACCTGTTCCATCATCTGTTCATATTTTTCTAATTTCGCCTTTTCTTCATCAACCTTGGTCTGCGGTGCCTTGCTTAAGAATTTCTCATTGCTCAGCATGCCGCGGGAACGCGCAAGCTCTTTTTTCAGCTTCTCTTCCTCTTTGGTCAGTCGCTCGATTTCCTGCTCGAAATCGATCAGCTCTTCAAGCGGTACATAGACAGATGCGTCCGGTACCACGATGGATACCGCGTCCTCTGCGATTCCGCTCTTATCCGCCTGAACATCCAGCTCCGTTGCGCTCATCAGCGGACACGCGGACTGTGCAAGCACTTTCAGTCCGCTCTGCAGATCTTCCCGCTCCGTCACAACGTATACTTTGGCTTTGCGGCTCGGCGGTACATTCATCTCTGCGCGGGCATTTCTTACGCCGCGGATGACTTCTTTCATATGGTCTGTGATGGTCTCCGCCTCCGGATAGTTCCATTCTCCGACGTACTTCGGCCAGTCGGACATCATCAGAGATTCCTCCTCCGGCACAAGCGCGCCGTAAATCTCCTCGGTAACAAACGGCATGAACGGATGCAGCAGCTTGAGCGCATTTCCCAGAACCGTCTTAAGCGTCCAAAGTGCGGCATTGGCACTCTTGTAATTCTCGTTTGCATGGTAAATTCTGTATTTCACCAGTTCGATATACCAGTCACAGAACTCATCCCAGATGAAATCATAAACCTTCTGCACAGCAATTCCAAGCTCGAATTTTTCCATGTTATCGGTCACATCTTTTGCAAGTGTATTAACCTTGGAGAGAATCCATTTATCTGCCAGCTCCAGATCTTTTTCGTCCGGTCTGGAAATCACTTTATCTTCCATATTCATCATGATGAAACGGGAGGCATTCCATACTTTATTCGCAAAGTTCCGACTCGCCTCAACACGCTCATTGTAGAAACGCATATCGTTTCCGGGCGCATTTCCGGTTACCAGAGTCAGACGCAGCGCATCCGCGCCGTATTCGTCGATGATCTCCAGCGGATCGATACCGTTTCCAAGGGATTTACTCATCTTACGCCCCTTAGAGTCTCTCACCAGACCGTGTATGAGTACGGTATGGAACGGGGATTTTCCGGTATGGGCATAGCCTGAGAACACCATTCGGATTACCCAGAAGAAAATGATATCATATCCGGTTACCAATACGTCTGTCGGATAGAAGTAATCCAAATCTTCTGTCTTTTCGGGCCATCCCAGTGTGGAGAACGGCCACAGTGCGGAACTGAACCAGGTATCCAGTGTGTCCTCATCCTGTGTAAAATGCTTACAGCCGCAATGTGGGCAGACTTCCGGCATCTCTCTTGCCACTACGAACTCGCCGCACTCATCACAGTAATATGCCGGAATCCGGTGCCCCCACCAGATCTGACGGGAAATACACCAGTCACGGATATTCTCCAGCCAGTGCAGGTAAATCTTATCAAAACGTTCCGGTACAAACTTCAATTCACCATTTTTTAATGCCTCGATCGCCGGCTTTGCCAGTTCGTCCATCTTAACGAACCACTGCTGTTTAATCAGCGGCTCAACAGTAGTGTGGCAGCGGTCATGCGTTCCTACGTTATGGCTGTGCTCTTCGATGCGAACCAGGTAGCCCTGCTCCTGCAAATCATCAACGATCGCTTTTCTCGCCTCATAACGGTCCATTCCGGAATATTTTCCATAGCCTTCCACAATGGTGGCATCGTCGTTCATAATGTTGATCTCCGGAAGATTATGGCGTTTTCCCACCTCAAAATCATTAGGATCGTGGGCCGGAGTGATCTTTACTGCTCCGGTTCCGAATTCCTTATCTACATAAGCATCTGCCACGATCGGAATCTCTCTTCCTACCAGCGGAAGCAACGCCTTCTTTCCTACGATATCTGTATAACGCTCATCATCCGGATGTACGGCGATCGCGGTGTCACCCAACATAGTCTCCGGACGTGTAGTCGCAATCTCCAGAAACCGGTCTGTCCCGACGATCGGATACTTGATGTGCCAGAAGTGGCCTGCCTGCTCCTCATGCTCTACCTCTGCATCGGAAAGAGAAGTCTTACAAACCGGACACCAGTTAATGATACGAGAACCTTTATAAATGTATCCTTTTTCATATAAGCGGATAAATACTTCTTCTACTGCCTTTGAGCAGCCTTCGTCCATGGTAAACCGCTCTCTGTCCCAGTCGCAGGATACCCCCAGCTTCTCGAGCTGTTTCTCGATTGTTCCCGCATACTCTTCCTTCCACTGCCAGGTTCTCTTAAGGAATCCCTCACGGCCAAGCTCTTTTTTGTCAATTCCTTCTGCTTTTAACTGATTAGTAACCTTAACCTCCGTGGAGATCGCTGCGTGGTCCGTTCCCGGAATCCAGAGTGCATTATAGCCCTGCATTCTCTTATAGCGGATCAGAATATCCTGCAGTGTGTTATCAAGTGCATGACCCATGTGCAGCTTTCCGGTAATGTTCGGAGGCGGCATCACTGTGGTAAACGGTTTTCTGTCCCTGTCTACCTCTGCGTGGAAATATTTTTTCTCACACCATCTCTCGTAAAGCTTCGGTTCAATCTCTTTCGGATTGTACGTTTTTTCCAGATTCTTACTCATCGTTTCCTCCTCAAATTATACTCTCTTTGGTTCGTATTCCCGGCACTTTCATGCCTATTATTATACAGGAGACAGAGTTTCCTATATAATAAAAAACGCCCTTTACTGTCATGTAAAGGGCGTAAATCTACGTGGTACCACCTTTATTCCATGAGACCGGCCGTATATCCGAACCCTTCTATCCGCATATCTGTATACGGACATCATTCTATCGACGATATGCTGCCTTCTGTTCTCTCATGGCACTCATAGTTCTATAACGGAAACCACCCCGTGATATCCTACTTCTTTGGCAACTGTTCCGTTGCTCCGCCCTGTTCAGATATCCGGCTCAAAAGCTACCTTCTGTATCCGTTTCCCGCAGGCCGCCTCTCAGCTCATAAGCGTCCCTCTCTTCTCCGGACCTTGATACATACTCCTCTTTCTCACTGCCTTTTCCTTAACTATTGATTATAATAGTATTCAATTTTCAGTTTGTCAAGGAATTCATGAAATCTTCATAACTTCTGAAGAAGTTCTTAGGATGTTTCCTAAAATTCATGAATCAATAACCCGCTCCGCAGTTTCGGCTCAAACCAGGTCGATTTCGGCGGCATCAGTTTCCCACAGTCTGCCACCGCCAGTAATTCTTCCATAGATGTAGGGAACATTGCAAAAGCTGCAGCATTCCCGTCCTCATCCACGGTATCCTGTAACGTCTTAAGGCCGCGGATGCCTCCCACGAACTGCATCCTTGGATCTGTTTTCGGATCGTCGATGCCGAAAAGCGGCTTCAGTACCTCGTTCTGCAAAACGGACACGTCCAGCCCTTCTACCGGATCTTCGGAGCAGATCTCTTCTTTTGCCTTCACCCGATACCAGCATCCGTTTACATACATCCCCATCTCACCTTTTGCCTGCGGTTTTACGATCTCCGTGCCGATATTCTCCACATGGAATTTCTCTTGCAGAATCTCCGGCAGCTTCCGGAGCAGATCGAAATCCACCTCATGCACGATTCGATTGTAATCGAAAATCTTAAGCTCTTCTGCCGGGAACAGGACGGACAAAAAATAATTGAACTCTTCCTTTCCCGTATAATCCGGATTCTCCTTCCGCCTTTTCAGCCCTACCTTTACAGCAGAAGCCGCGCGGTGGTGGCCGTCTGCCACGTAGAGGCTTTCCATACTGCCAAAAAGCCCGGTCACCGCTTCCTGCCATGCGGGATCTTCCATCTTCCATACCTGATGCCGGATTCCGTCTTCACTGGTAAAATCATATAGCGGCTGTTCCTCTACCGCCTGGGCAATCTTCTCCTGCGTCATAGGGTTCGAACGGTATGTAAGGAAAATCGGTCCCGTGTGCGCACTGCACACATCCACATGGCGGATGCGGTCCAGTTCCTTCTCCTCGCGGGTATTTTCATGCTTCTTCACAATATTATTCAGATAATCGTCGATCGATACGCAGCATACCAGCCCCGTCTGGGTTCTGCCATCCATAGTCAGCGCATAGATATAATAGCACGAATTCTCATCCTGTATGAATTCCCCTGCATCTTTCATACTATATAGAGTATCTCGGGCACAGTCATATACTTGTTCGGAATACATATCCGTGCCCACCGAAAACTGCGTCTCCGCCCGATCAATCTTCAAAAATGAGAGGGGATTCTTCTCCACAATTTCTCTCGCTTCACTGCTGCTGTATACATCATAAGGGAGCGCCGCAATTTTCTCCACCAGTTCACTCGCAGGGCGCACTCCCCGAAATGGTTTGATCTCTGCCATGTCTTTTTCCTCCCGGCCTCTGTTTTCGTAATGATATGATTATCTGCTATCTTATCATATGTTCTGTATTTTCGCTACAATTTCATATATTTTTCCCGTAACCTCTACACGTCAATCCTGATCACCAGACCGTCCAGCACCCCGCTCGGGATCGCATCATCAAAGGTGTATTTCTCAGTCTTCTCGGCGTTCTCAAAATTATACACGTAAACCTCATCCTGCCTTGGATCCACGATCCAGTATTCCCTTACTCCTGCTTTTTGGTACTTCATCAGCTTTGTCACATAGTCGTGAGAAGCGTTGCTCTCGGAGGCGATCTCGATCAGCCAGTCAGGAGCACCGGTGCAGCCCTTTTCCGTCAGCATCTCTGGTTTACAGATCACAGAGAGATCCGGCTGCACGACAGAACTATTATCGCCAAAAATCCGCACATCAAAAGGGGCCGGATAGACCTGGCATTTGCCATTGTTCTTCTTGATATGCCCTCCAATCTGCAGCAAAAGCTCTGTCAGTATCTGCTGATGTCTTCTGCTGGGAGCTGCCAGCATATAAAGATATCCATCGATCAATTCCGCCCGCACCTCCTCCAGCTTCTCGATGTCTTCGTTGCGGTATGCCCTCGCATTATATTTATAAGGAACTGCCCTCTCTCTTATCAGCATCGGCTCTTCCTTGATGTAATCGTAGGTGAACGGAATCCTTTCTTTCGTGGCAAGCACCTGCTCGATCGCCAGAAGAGTCGAATAACGGGGATTCTTCGTAGCCCCGGAAAAAATCTTGTTGACGGTGCTGACCGGAATCCCGGACATATCCGCAATCTCCTGATTCGTAACTCCACTTTCTATTTTCATTTTTCTCAGGTCATTAATATCCATATATTCCCTTCTTTCTATCCTTTTATGGATATTATAGACCATTTTTCTCGATTAATCAATCCAAAATATCCATATTCGGATATTTTATTTAGAACGGCTATTTCTATGCTGTCAAATCTCTCCTGACATACACGAAAACCGCCGCCGACACCGAAAAAATAATCACAGCCATACTGATCCCGACCATCCCACCATCCACTGCATTCTCCGTAAAGATATCGGCGGCATTTGAAAAGTAGTATGGTGTTACATATTTCAGTTTCTCCATATCCGGGATCAGCCTGCACATCAAATCCATCACATACAAAAAAACTGCCAGCCCCAGCGCTGCTCCCACCTGCTTTTTTCTACTGGCCGCAGATATCAAAAAACAAACGCTCCCTACTTCCATGTGCATCAGAAACTGGGCCGCATGGTAAAGAATAAACTCCTGCCGCGGCGGCAGCTCACCTGCCAGAATAAATCCTACCACCGACCATACGATACAGATACCATTAAACAGAATGACAAGCACGGTCATGGCGGCATATTTTTCCAGTAACACCCGCCGTCTTCCCACCGGAAGGGTATAAAGAAATTCCGACGTATGCCCTTCCTCTTCTTTGGAGAGGGCCACCACTCCGGTCATCGCCGCAAACATGGCTCCCCCTATCGCAAAAATCAAGCCGATTTCCGTCGCATAGAATCCATCTATGGTTGCGATACTGATCTTATCCATTCCAATCGCCGTAGACAATGCTCCCATATTGGAATAAGACTGTGCGATTTCCTCCATAGATTCCTCCAGGCTGCCAAACAAAAGCAGACATCCAAAACAGGTAAACCCTACACAGACTGTCCATATCATTAGCGATTTCAAATTCATCTTTAGTTCATGCTTCAATATTATCATACGCATCTCCTGTCCCTCCAGCCTGCGCTAATTCTTATCCATTAAATCGTGATCATAATAGTGCATAAACACCTCATCCAAAAGTGGTTCTTCTATCAGCAGATCTTCCACGTTCATACCGCTAAGCCGGTGAAGAAGCGCCCCCATTTCTCCGGTATATACAAACTCTTCCTCCTGACCGTCATGCCGCACCTTCACCCGGCGCACATTCGTCCTGGCCAGATTCTCCACTGTGTCCTGCCGGATCACTGCACCATCTTTAATGATCGCCGCATTTTGGCAATACCGCTTAATCTCCGAGAGCACATGAGATGACAAGAAACAGGTTGTCCCCTGCCGGTTATACTCCAGGATCAGCTTAAAAAACGCTTCCTGCATCAAAGGGTCAAGTCCTGAGGTCGGTTCGTCCAGAATCAAAAGCTTCGGCTTATGCTGCATTGCACAGACGATGCTCACCTTTTTCCGGTTCCCCAGAGATAACTCCTGCACCCTTTTCTCCCGGTCCACCTCCAGGATCTCACAGATTCGGTTCGCTTCTTTTGTACAGTCCATTCCCCTTGCCCTTGCCGCAAACCGAACGACTTCTTTTACTTTCATGGACGGATAGAACATGGCCTCGGAAGGCATGTATCCCACTTCCCGAAGGATTTCTCTTTGTCCGCTGACCACATCCCTTCCCAGCAGGCGGATTTCCCCCTTTTGAAACCGCAAAAGCCCCAGCATGCTTCGTATCGTAGTGGATTTCCCTGCTCCGTTCGGCCCCAGAAATCCAAAGATATCTCCTTTTTCCACATTCATGGAGACATCCTGCACTCCCTTATGTTTCCCATAAAACTTTGTCAGATTCCGAATCTCAATCACTGCTTTTTCTGTTCCCATAACTCTTTCCCTTCTCCTTCTGACCACTTACATTCTTCCTGTTTAAACCTGACCAGCATACTATTCAGCTTATCCGTATCAATCTCTCTTTTCAGCTTATTAATGATAAACACACACAGATAACATAAAATCAGAAATCCTCCAAAATATCCCGTTACACGCAGGTTTCCGTCAAACCACCCACACACTGCTGACACTGCCGTATACGCTGCCGTACATCCCAGTATACTTACTGCCTCCCGAATCCCCAGCTTCTCCGCTTCGTCAAAATTCTTAAGCACATATACCTGAAAATATCCCATCAAATATGCACTCACATACATTTCACAAAGATACAGTATACGCGCATAGAATACACCGCCTGCCAGCTGATAAATACAGTAAAACACCGTCATACAAAAAGCATACAGACAAGCCTTATATTCTATTGCAATCTCAGCTGACAGATACCTCCAGAATCGTTTTCGGAATCTACCTTTCATCCTCATCCTCTCCTCCTCTCAAAATATTCCGCAGCTCTTTGGCATATTTTCTCGAAATCATCACTTGCTCTCCATTTTCCATGGTCGCCCGGATACGATTCCCCGGCTCACTTTTCAAATAGCTGATCTTGCGGATATTGATCACCATAGATTTCGAGCACCGGAAAAAGCCTCTTTTCTCATAAGAAAATGCCAGATCTCTCAGGCTTATCCCGACACGCGCCACTTTCTCTTTCAGATATGCAAATGTCACGCCATCTACATTTTCAAAATAATATACTTCCTCCGGCCGCAGAAAAATCACCTGCTCATTCCATACCGCTCTGATCTTTCTCTCTGCTCCCTGAATCATGTCAATGACTGCATGCACCTGGCTATTCATTTCCCGATAACGGATAATTACCTCTTCCTCCCCCTGTGTGATGGGAATTAATGTCAATTTCATTCTCTTTATTCCTTTTCGCTTCTATATTCGCTCTCTCTATCCTGCTTTTCCTTCATTGTTTTGTTCCATCATAACATCCCCCTCTTTTCGCCACAACAAAAAACCCGCAGGATGCATATTTTCCCATCTAACATGCATCTCTGCGGGTATCTTTTTCGATATTTCTGTCTTATGCGTGAATCACACTATGCCTCATCAATCGCTTTTCCGATATCATGACGCATATATTTGTTTGCGAACTGCACCCACTCGGTCGCCTTGTAGGCATTCGCGCGGGCCTCCTTCAGATCGCTGCCCTTCGCAGTAATTCCAAGTACACGTCCTCCATTCGTTACAATCTGATCGCCGTCAAATTTGGTCCCTGCATGGAAACAATAGTATCCCTCATGCTTTTTGAACTCCTCAAGGCCGCTGATTGAAAGCCCTTTCTCATAGGCGAGCGGATATCCGTCGGATGCCAGCACTACGCAGACTGCCGCGTTATCCTCAAATTCCAGCTCTACCTGATCCAGTGTGCCGTCGATACATGCCTCAATCACCTCGATCAGATCATTCTTCATTCTCGGAAGAACCACCTGCGCCTCCGGATCTCCGAATCTGGCATTATATTCCAGAACCTTCGGGCCGTCAGGTGTGAGCATCAACCCAAAGAAAATGATTCCCTTGAACTCTCGTCCCTCTTCGCGCATAGCGTCAACCGTCTTCTGGTAAATATATTTCTTACAGAACGCATCCACTTCTTCAGTATAGAACGGGCTCGGTGAAAAGGTTCCCATTCCGCCGGTGTTAAGTCCCTGGTCCCCGTCTTTGGCACGCTTGTGATCCTGGGCGCTGGTCATCGTCTTGATCGTCTTTCCGTCAACAAATGAAAGCACGGAAACTTCACGTCCGGTCATAAATTCTTCCACCACCATGGTATTCCCTGAAGCTCCGAATTTCTTGTCCAGCATGATAGTCTTTACGCCCTCTTTTGCCTCTTCCAGCGTATTGCAGATCAACACCCCTTTTCCAAGAGCCAGCCCGTCTGCCTTAAGCACGATCGGGAACTTTGCATTCTCCAGATAAGCAAGCGCTTCTTCAGCACTTTCAAAATTCTCATAAGCTGCCGTCGGGATCTCGTATTTCTTCATCAGATCCTTGGAAAATGCCTTGCTTCCTTCAAGGATCGCTGCATTCTTTCTCGGTCCGAATGCACGGATTCCCGCCGCCTCGAACTCATCCACAAGACCACCTACAAGCGGATCATCCATCCCCACGATTGCCAGGTCTATCCCTTTTTCTTTGGCAAATGCAACCAGCTTCTCAAACTCCATCGCACCGATTGGAACACATTCTGCAAATTCCGCAATTCCTGCATTTCCCGGTGCGCAGTACATCTTCTCAACCTTACTGCTCTTAGCCACACAATATGCGATAGCGTGCTCTCTTCCGCCGCCGCCTACGATCAATACTTTCATAGAGACCTCCTTATGTACTTCTCTTTCCAGATCCAGTTTTCTTCTACATTTACAATCCTACATCTATAAGCCGGACTTCGGGCTATTCGCAAATCCGCACTCTGCCATCCAGAACTTCTATTTTCCCGTTCGCGATCAGATCAATCGCCTTCGGAAGGATCTTCCACTCAGCCTGCTCCATCACACGTCTCTGCAGCACCTCCGGTGTATCGCCGTCCTCAACCTCAACAGCCTTCTGCAGAATGATCGGGCCTGTATCCGTTCCCTCATCCACAAAATGTACCGTAGCTCCTACCACCTTTACGCCTCGTGACAGAGCTGCCTCATGCACCTTAAGTCCATAAAACCCGGTCCCGCAGAAAGCGGGAATCAGGGAAGGATGAATATTGATCATCCGGTTCCGGTACTTACGGATCATCTCCTCCGGAATCACCACCAGAAAGCCCGCAAGTACAACCAGATCTGCATTCAATTCGTCCAGTTTTTCCAGAAACACGCGATTAAACTCAGCCCTGCTGCCAAAATCCTTCGGCGAAATGCACTGGGCGAAAATTCCATGATTCTCTGCCCGTTTCAGTGCATATGCATTCTTATTATTACTGATCACACCCACAATCTGAGTATTCGTGATCGTACCATCTACCACCGCATCTATGATTGCCTGCAGGTTCGTTCCTCCGCCGGATACCAGAACTGCAATCCTTAACATACGGTTACTCCTTTTTCTCCTGCCTCTACATAACCAACTACATAAGGCTCTTCTCCTGCCTCACGCATAGCCTGCATTGCAGCATCTACGTCCTTCTCATCAACAGCAACGATCATACCGATTCCCATGTTGAAGGTATTGTACATTACGCCTTCTTCCACGTCACCATCATCCGCAAGCATACGGAAAATCGGTGGTACCGGATAGCTGTCTTTCTTGATCACTGCATGGGTTCCCTCGATCATCATACGCGGTACATTCTCATAGAATCCGCCGCCTGTGATATGGCTGCAGGCCTTAATCTTCACACCCGCCTCTTTTACACTGCGCAGAGCCTTCACATAAATCTTGGTCGGTGCCAGAAGGACATCGCCCAGCTTTGCTCCCAGGCAGTCGTATTCTTCATTCAGCACCTCCGGCTTCATGTTGAATACTTTTCTTACCAATGAGAATCCGTTACTATGTACACCGGAAGACGCCATACCGATCAGTACATCGCCCGGTTTTAAGTCTTTTCCTGTGATCAGGTCTTTCTCGTCCACGATACCTACCGCAAATCCTGCCAGATCATACTCGTCTGTCGGATAAAATCCCGGCATTTCCGCAGTCTCGCCGCCGATCAGCGCGCATCCTGCCTGCTTACATCCCTCAGCCACGCCGCTTACGATAGTTGCGATCTTTTCCGGCTCATTCTTTCCACACGCGATGTAATCCAAAAAGAACAATGGCTCTCCGCCCGCACATGCGATGTCATTCACACACATTGCCACACAGTCGATACCGATGGTATCATGACGATCAAGAAGAAACGCCAGTTTCAGCTTTGTCCCCACTCCATCTGTGCCGGAAACCAGAGTCGGTTTCTCCATATTTTTGAATTTCTCCATGGAAAATGCTCCGGAGAATCCGCCGATTCCGCCGAGAACCTCTTCTCTCATCGTCTGCTGAATATGCTTTTTCATCAGCTCCACTGATTTGTAACCAGCTTCGATATCTACACCCGCATTCTTGTAATCCATCTCATATCCTCCTTAATAAGTCCAGCCTCTCCTGAAATATTGGCTGACCGTCTACATCTGCTCCAAATATCCCTTATGTCCTAATTTGTCAAGCTTTTCCGCCTTTTTCTGCACGGTCTCTTTCATCTCAACCGTATAAGCTTTCAGCTTGTCCAGCAGTTCCGGATCAGAGGTGGCCAGAATCCTTGCCGCAAGAATTGCCGCATTGGCTCCACCATCGATCGCCACAGTTGCTACCGGGATCCCCGGCGGCATCTGTACGATGGAATACAGCGCATCTACACCATCCAGGTTCTTACTTGAAAGCGGAATACCGATTACCGGCATCGGGAAAATCGCCGCACACATTCCCGGCAGATGTGCTGCCATACCTGCTCCGGCAATGATCACCTTGAATCCCTTCTCCTCCGCGGTTTTCGCGTACTCGAAGAATACGTCCGGCTCACGATGTGCGGAAATAATCGTCATCTCGTAGTCAATACCAAACTTCTCCAGCATGTCAGCAGCCTTGCTCATGATCTTCATGTCCGAGTCGCTGCCCATTACGATTCCTACTTTTGGCATAATTTTCTCCCTTCTTCTATGTGTATTTTATTGCTAACCCTTTCAAAACTTTAACATAAGATATTTTACTAATCCTCTTTCCTGCTGTCAACCCAAATCTATAACTCCTCAAGCGGCTCATTCAAAATCTCCGTCCCCGGCAGTACAAATCTTCCGTCACGGATCAGTTCAATTTTTCCGCCTTCCTTCGTATATACACTGATCTCTTTCAACTCCTCATAAGGGATCGTGATATCAGTATGACACTGGAAATAGGCCTTCTCGGGATTCTCCTTCCTGCATGCGCTGGCACTGTTTTCTTTCGCCACGATCTCTTTTCCGTTTGGATTCAATACCTTATTATCCTCTGCCCAGCTATAGCAGGTATCTCCTACTGCAAAATGTGGCCCCATCTTCTCGGCGATCAGGATCGGCAGCTTGTCCGCAATCTCATATTTTTTTGCAACTACATAAGCCGTCGTATTGGTTCCAATCGCGAACTCACCCAGCGGAAGAGACGGATGATTATTGAGAATATTATCCCGGATATATTTCCGGTTCTCCTCCTCCGAGCCAAAATTCGTACAGTAATACGTGGTGGTGCGTCCTTCTTTAAACTGAATCTCCAGATTCTGGTACTGAAGCTCATTTAAGTACACCTTGCTCACAAACAAGGTTCCTTCTGTCCCCTCCAGCACCGGGGAGGTAAACACCTCTCCCACCGGAATATTCACATCTGCCACACAGTTCTCAAATATGGTCTCCTTCAGCGGATCAGACAGCGGATACAGCTTCACCTTTAAATCCGTCTTATTTCCATTCGCTCCCAGAATATGCACATATTCTCCCTGATCAAGCGCATCGATCAGCGTCTGCTGCACCTTCTCGTAAACTTTTGCGTCAAGTGTATTGATCCGGATGATCTCATGGAAAATCTCTTCGTACCGTTCTCCGATCTCCGGGAGCGGCCAGGAAATAATCGTAAAGCTTCTCTCCTCGCCCTTTATATACTGATTCGTAAGCTGTCCCGCCCTGGAGTTCAGCGCAAGCAGAAGTCCTTCCTGCTCCTTGCTGAGCTTTATGGCCTCCGCTTTGGTTTTCGGTGCAAAGGGCTTCTCTCCGAACACTTCCATCACCGCCGGACCTGCAAATTCCCCAGCCTGTTTCTTGTTCTGTTCAAAGGTCGTCCGCATCACTTCCAGCTTTCTCTCCATGAATTGCTTGTCCAGAACCAACCCGATATCATCCTTGTGGTCATAATCATACTGTTTATTGACCTGAGCCCCATAAAATCCATTCTTTCCGACACGCGGCCTTGTGATCACGCTGGCTGAGGCACGGTAAATGACCGGTTCAAGCCCCATCTGTCTAAAATTCAGGACCGCCTTTCTTACAACACGTTCAAATCCCAGTACATAACGGATATTTACAGAAGTCTTCTTCGACAGATCCTTTCCCGTGTTCACAAAGCCCACCCGGAAGCCTTCCGTATAGGTATCAGCCATCTGATCGATCACATCCTGTGAAAGCGAATTCAAATATTCTGCTGTCCGTCTCTCGTTCTCTCCTACATATTCTCCATACCGGTACAGATAACGCAGATCCATCAAATCACTTTCCATGACCATATCTAACAGAAACCGCTGTGCCTTCGGGTCAACCTGTTCCCGGATCCAGTCCGCAGCAAACACATCGCAGTAATCGCTGGCATACCAGTAAAATATTTCTTTAAGGCTCTTAAGAGGAGGCTCATCTTCCTCTTCAAATCGGTTATATATCTCGATAAAAAGTTCATTTCCGATTACGACATACTCATCCCGTTCTTCAAATACATACGCGATGCCGCCCCGCAGCTCCGCATACAACGCACTCAAAAATGCCCCCAACTCTACTCCAAGGACCTTGACCGCATAAGCCGGGTTTGCATAGGAACTTTCATAATTTTGGGGCAGGATATCATAATAGAGCATCTCCATCTCCTCGCCCAGCCATTCTTCCGTCGCTTCTTGTCTGACTTTGGTGTGATAACTATCACGGATATCATGAATTCTAAGAAGGAAATTCGCCACATGCCGAAAATAAGCACGATAAGGCTCTTTAATCGTCTCCTCATATAATATTTTCATAATTCTTTCCAAAGTCAGATAGTATCTTTCTTCCATTTATATAATCCCCCTTACAAATACGGCAGCCAGACACAAAATAATAAATCCGTTAATCCCCATACCGATTTTACATGTCAGGTAGTTTTTGTCACGTTCCCGCATACCTTTGACGCCGAGCGTCATTCCCAGCCATGCCAGAACCATCGTTAGCAGTCCAAAACTTCCTATAATAGCCGCAGACTGCCCTTTACTAAAAAATGCTGTTAAAATCAATATCACAAAGGCCAGCACTACTACTGCCGCCGTCACGCAGGACAAAATACCTTTGCGGGCGTGTCTGAGTTTTGCCTGGCCATATCTCCGGTTACCTCTCTTTTTGCGCTCACGATCTCTTTCCCGTTCGCGCGCGGCTTCTTTTTCCCGCCCGATTCTCATCATGCCATCTCCTTATCGCGTTACAAATCACAAACATAATATATCCCAAAATACCGCCGATCGTATTTAATAGAAGATCATCCACATCAAAACTTCCCACCTTTGTCACAAGCTGAAAGGCTTCCACTAAAAAACTCAGCCCAAAACTGTAAAATGCGGTGAGGAAAAAGCTGCGGTATCTGCTTGCCATCGGCATGAAAAAACCAAAGGGCATAAAGATCAAAACATTTCCGAACAGATTTGCAAAAGATATCCACCCCAGCATATCACGGTGCACCCAAAAACGTTTAATCTCAGCGAAAAGCACCAGATTATAGCGGTAGTCGTCCATCACCCTGCCGCGCCCGTACCAGTCAGAAAATATCAGAAAATACAGAAGGAATGCAATATATAGCACAAACAGGATTTTTCCCAGCATCCGAAATCTTTTTCTATTCTTTGCTTTCAATCCAGCGCTTCCTTCCTAAAATGTAAGTCCTCTTTTTGCTCTAAATAATTTCGCTCCGCTGATGATCAGAATTACTCCAGAAGCCACTCCCAGTACAATCAGAGTAATTCCGATTGCAAGATTAGCCGCCCCTGCATTTCCCATGGTCTTAAATGCTTTCTCAGTCATCGAAAATCCTCCTTCTATTTTGCTCCATACTGTTTGTAGTATGCATCGATAGCTGCTTTGATGGTGTCATCGATTACAACTTCTCCATTTATCGGTTTATTATAAAGGCATTCGGTCACCTCTGCCATACTTACGATAGCCGCGGTTTCAAAACCGTACAGATCTTTAATCTCCTCCAGTGCACTCTTTACGCCGCCCTTCCCTACTTCCATACGGTTCAGGGATACGATCAGTCCTTTGATCTCTACATCTGCCTGAGCTTTCAGAATCGGGAAAGTCTCTTCAATCGATTTTCCTGAGGTCGTTACATCCTCAATGATCACAACACGGTCTCCGTCACGCAGCTTGCTTCCAAGAAGGATTCCCGTGTCTCCGTGATCCTTCACTTCTTTTCTGTTTGAGCAGTAACGGATATCCTTTCCGTACAGCTCGCTGATCGCCATCGTGGTCGCAACTGCAAGCGGAATTCCTTTGTAGGCCGGTCCAAACAGCACATCAAAATCCAAACCATAATTGTCATGGATCGCTTTAGCGTAATACTCGCCAAGTTTTCTGAGCTGTGTTCCTGTCACATATCCGCCTGCATTCATAAAGAACGGGGATTTTCTACCGCTTTTCAGCGTGAAATCTCCAAACTTAAGCACCTTACTTTCTACCATAAATTCAATAAATTCCTGCTTATACTGTTCCATCTTATCCTCTCCTTCGTCTGTTTTATTCTACACTGATATAAAAGCCGGGGCAAAAGAAATCTTGCCCCTTTGCACGTTAAAACACTTGATTGTTCTGTCAGGCGCCGCTTTCATAAACACTGTACTTTTACACAATGCCCACCATATCAGAAATATGTTCAAAGCCATAACGCTTCATATACGCCTGGATTCCATCCACAATCTCCATGGTCACTGCCGGATTATGGAAGTTTACCGTTCCCACGGAAACTGCACTTGCCCCCGCCAGAAGCATCTCAATGGCATCTGTCGCATTGGCGATCCCGCCCATTCCGATAATCGGAACTTTTACTGCATGGGCCACTTGATAGACCATGCGCACCGCGATCGGATGGATAGCCGGACCGGAGACGCCGCCGGTCCGATTTGCCAGCACAAACTGTCTGCGGTGGATATCAATCTTCATCCCTGTCAGCGTGTTGATCAAAGAGACCGCGTCTGCCCCGCCAGCCTCAACAGCACGCGCCATCTCGGCGATATCCGTCACATTCGGACTCAGCTTCATGATCACCGGCTGCTTTGCATACCGTTTCACAGCCTTCGTGATCTGCTCTGCCGCAACTGGATTCTGCCCAAAAGCAATCCCGCCTTCCTTTACATTCGGACAGGAAATATTGATCTCCAGCATATCCACGTCTTCATCTGCAAGCCGCTCTACCACCTCGCAGTAATCTTCCTCGGACCTGCCGCATACATTTACGATAATCTTTGTATCATATTTTCTCAAAAACGGGATGTCTCTCTTACAAAACAAGTCAATCCCCGGATTCTGTAGTCCCACAGCATTCATCATACCGCTCGCCACCTCTGCTACACGAGGCGTGGGATTTCCTTCCCATGGGATATTCGCCACCCCTTTTGTGGTTACTGCTCCCAGTCTGTTTAAATCTACAAAAGCCTCAAATTCTGCGCCCGAACCAAAAGTTCCGGATGCGACTGTCACCGGATTCTTCCACTCTACTCCGGCAATATTTACACGCATATCCATTAGATTTCCACCTCCGAAGCCAAAAATACCGGTCCATCTTTACAGATTCTCGCATTGTTCACATTGCTGTGATGGTCTTTCTCCTTCGTCTTACATACACACCCCAGGCAGGCTCCAATTCCACAAGCCATCCTCTCTTCCAGGGAAATATAACATTCTATTTCATGTTCCTCGGCGTAATACTTGATCGCGCGCAGCATAGGCATGGGCCCGCAAGCATAGATGAGGTCTGCCGACAACTGTTCTTCCCGGATCGCATCCATCACATTGCCCTGTGTCCCCACACTTCCGTCTTCTGTGGAAATATAAACCTTGCCGTTCTGCTCGAATTCTTCCCTCAAAAAGGTATCTGCATCGCGGTATCCCACGACAATCTGCTTTTCTTCACATTCTAATTCTTTTGCAAGTTCCAGAATCGGGGGCACTCCGATGCCGCCACCCATGAGAAATACTCTTTTTCCTTTCCCCGCCTCCAGTGGAAAGCCATTGCCCAGCGGCCCAATCACCGGAAGCGTATCTCCCGCTTTCATGCGTGAGAACTGCTCCGTTCCCGTATTTTCTCCTGTCACGCGGTACACCACGCGCAGACGGCTGTTCTTTCGGTCAATCTCACATATGCTGATGGGCCTTGGAAGCAGTTTGCTGCTGTCATTCGTATACATGGAGATAAACTGCCCCGGAGCTGCACTTTTTGCGGCTTCCGTTTGAATCCACATACTGAAAATTCCTTCCGCCAGCTGCTCCTGGGACAGGACAACTGCCGTTTCTCTCTTTCTTTCTGCCATGTTATTTCTCCCGTTTTTTCCTATTGTTTCAATCTATTGATCTAGCTGTTAATCTTTATAATTCCAAACCGGCTTTTTCCGGTCCGATTTACCGCTGCTCAAGGCTCTCACGGATATCCAGTGCCATCGCTTCCACTGCTGCTCTTGCCGCATCACCGAAGTTCTCTGCTCCGTATTTTGCATAGGCCTCCTGCTTGTACGCAGCGATGATGCCGCGTGAAGAATTCACGATCGCGCCCAGGCCATCCTCATTGAAGAAATGCACCAGGTCCTTGCCTTTTCCGCCCTGTGCGCCATAACCCGGCACCAGAATATACGATTTCGGCATGATCTTTCTCAGCGCTTTTCCCATCTCCGGATAGGTCGCGCCCACGACTGCTCCGATATAACTGTACTCGTCTCCCATACAGTCCTCGCCCCACTGAGCCACCTTCTCGCCTACCAGTTCATAAAGCGGGCGTCCGTCGATCAGTCTGTCCTGGAATTCCCCGCTGGATGGATTGGAAGTCTTTACCAGAATGAAAAGGCCTTTCTTCTCTTCCTTGCAGACCTCAACGAATGGTTTTACACCGTCTGAACCAAGATATGGGTTCACGGTCGCAAAATCCTCATCAAAAGGAACATAGGTCTTGCTTCCCACCTGAACTTTTCCAAGATGTCCCACTGCATATGCCGCAGAGGTAGAACCGATGTCGCCTCTCTTCACATCGCCGATCACTACCAGGCCCTTCTCTTTACAATAGTCCACAGTCTTTTTAAATGCCATAAGTCCCGGAATTCCAAACTGCTCATACATGGCAATCTGTGGTTTTACCGCCGGGATCAGATCGTAGGTCTTGTCCACAATCTCCTTGTTAAACTGCCAGATTGCTTCCCCTGCCCCTTCCAAAGTCTCACCAAACTCGGCAAAAGCTTTCTTCTGAACGTGCTCCGGTACATAGGAAAGCATAGGGTCAAGTCCCACTACGATCGGCGCTCCTGTCTTCTTAATATTTGCTATTAACTTGTTAATCATATTCGTACCTCCCAGACTTATTTTTCTCTCTGATAAACGATTTTCCCGTCAACAATCGTACAGGCAACCTCACCTTTCACCCGATATCCGTCAAACGGGGTATTCTTTCCTTTGGACACAAATTTGGTCTTATCTATAACATATTCTTTCCCGGCATCAAAAATAACCAGATCAGCAGCTTTTCCTTCCGATACCGAACCCTTCTTATCGAGCCCCAGGATCTTTGCGGGATTATAGCTCATCTTCTCCGCCATCTGCATCACGGTAAGAAGTCCCGACTCCACCAGTTCGGTGTAGGTAAGCGCCGCACTCGTCTCAAGTCCCACGATTCCAAAGGCGGCATCCTTCATGGAACAGTTTTTTTCCTCTTTTGCATGAGGCGCATGATCCGTGGATATCACATCCATAATATCGGCGGCAAGCCCTGCCTTTAACGCCTCTACATCCTCCCGCGCGCGCAGCGGGGGATTCATCTTAAAGTTACCGTCATCTACAGTAATATCATCCGTACACAGCGTAAAATGGTGCGGGCAGACCTCTCCTGTCACCGCAAGTCCTTCTTCCTTTGCCAGTCTTATCATCTCCACACTGTCCTTCGTGGAACAGTGGCACAGATGAAGACGCACCCCTGTCTCTTTTGCCAGCAGGATATCTCTTGCCACGATCACATCCTCAACCGCGTTGGTGATACCCCGAAGGCCCAGCTCTTCCGCCTTGGCATCCGCATTCATCACGCCTTTTTCCACCATCGTGATATCCTCACAATGTGCAAAAACAGCAATTCCTGCCTCTTTCGCCTCTCTCATGCCTCTCCGATACAACGAAGCATTCATCACCGACTTTCCATCTTCACTGATCGCATGGCAGCCGGCCTCGGCCATCCCCCGGATGTCAGCCAGCTCTTCGCCTTTCTGTCCTTTTGTGACAGCGCCAATCTGGATCACATGCACCGGGCACTCGGTCTTTGCCCGTCTGTATAACTCTTCAATCATCTCTCTGGTATCTGTCACCGGTTTCGTGTTGGGCATGGCACAGATTGTCGTCACGCCGCCTCTCGCCGCTGCCGCCCCTCCGGTCGCCAGGTCCTCCTTATAAGTCAGCCCCGGATCTCTTAAGTGCACATGGAGGTCAATAAACCCGGGCATCACATACATCCCCGCCGCATCCAGCACCTGTTCTGCTTCCTCTTTTATCTGCGGGACTACTTTTACAATACATCCGTCCTCCACCAGTACATCACATACGGCATCCAGCCTTGTCTCTGGGTCTACCACATGTCCGTTCTGTATTAACAGTCTCATATCCGCGAATCCTTTCTTTGTTTTATGATTTCATACCAGGCTTATATTCTTAACCAAAGACTGCCCACCTGGCAGTCATTATAAATATACCATACCAAAACTTAAAAGGGAATGCCCAAAAAGCATTCCCTCCAAATTTACTTTAAATTTTGTCCTGCACCACCTTAAGTGCCGCATCAAGCTGATTGTCTGCCGAAGGATTATTTTCATCCCTCTCATACTCCACTTTCACATCCGGCTCAATGCCTTTTCCATGGATATTGCGCCCCTTAGGTGTAAAATATTCGGATGTCGTCAGCTTCAGGCTGGTTCCATCTTTCAGGTCATACACGGTCTGTACGATTCCCTTGCCATAGGTGGTCGTCCCTACCACAGGCCCTAACTCATAGTCCTGGATCGCTCCCGCAAAAATCTCCGAAGCGCTTGCACTGTTTCCATCCACCAGAACTGCGATCGGTTTTGTAAACTGATGCTCTGCATCTGATTCCATTACCATTTCTTTGCCGTCCCGGTCTTTGGTGGAAACGATCGTTCCCTCGGGAAGAATCCTATCAAGAATCTTGCATACCGTATCTACATTTCCTCCCGGGTTCGCGCGAAGATCAACTACAAGTCCTTTCATCCCCTGCGCTTCCAGGTCCTCAAACGCTTTTTCAAATTGTGTGTAGGTTACGGAATCAAATTCAGAGATGCGGATATAGCCAACCTGCTCATCTTTCATCTCCGATACTACCGTATCCACCTCAATCTTACGTCTCTCAACCTCGAGGGTTACTTCCTGAGCCGACTCCCCACGTAGTACCGTGAGTTCAACCTGGGTTCCTTCTTCTCCGCGGACATCCTGCACAACATCTGACAGATCACGGCCAGCAACTTTCTCTCCATTTACCATGTACAGAATGTCATTCTCCTCCAATCCAGCTTCCTTTGCCGGACTGTTAGTGTACACTTGTACTACAGTAATAGTCTTTGTCTCAATATTCTGGGACATGACCACGCCGATTCCTGAATATTCTCCCTGCGTACTCTCCATTAATTTCTGAGTCTGTTCTTCGTCATAATACACGGAATACGGGTCATTCAGAGCCTCAATATATCCCTTATAAAGCCCTTCCTGCATCGTCCCCTCCTCAATGTCATCTGCATAAAGGAATTTTGCATCTACTAATTTTTTTAAATTCTCCAGTTTCTGGTCATTCTCTGCGGTTACTTTAGTCTTTCCCTGTTCACTTCCTGCCGCAGCTTTTTCTCCCAGCTTTGTTCCAAACAGGACCAGCGCTCCGACCAGAAACATAGTGAGGGCGCCCGCAAGCGCCCCCCGCCAAAAATGTTTACTGTTACGATGTTCTTCCATATTTTCCTCTTCCAAAAAATATTAAATCTGTTTTACAGATAATTCAGTGGATTTACTGGAGTGCCGTTTATATGTACCTCAAAATGAAGATGCGGTCCGGTTACGATACCTGTAGAACCTACAGCTGCAATATTCTGTCCTCTGCTTACGGTCTCCCCAACACTTACATACATGGCACTGCAATGCTGATACCAGGTCTGCATACCATTGCCGTGGTTAATCACAATATAATAACCTCTGGCACTGTTATACTGGGCAGTAATAACCGTTCCAGAATCAGCCGCATAAATTCGAGTTCCCGTTGATGCACCATAATCAATACCATCATGTCTGCTGGTAGCTCCTGCTGTTGGTGCCACACGGTTACCGAATCCACTGGTAATATAAGCGCCCGGAATAGGATGTGACAATTGTCCACTTCCTGTAATTACAGTCTGGTTATTTCCCCCATCCGGTTGATAACCACTCTGCTCCTCTGCCTGCCTTCTTCTCTCTTCCGCCGCTTCAGCCGCTGCGATCAATTCTTTCAGTTTACTTGCATTCTCACTAATCTCAGAAGTAAGACTATCAATTTCCAAATTCTTTTCCTTCAGAAGCGTCTCAACATTCGCCTGCTTCTGGGCAAGATTGTCCTGAAGCTCTTCCAACTCGGCATATTCTTTTTTAAGCGCTGCCTCACGTTCTTCAATCTCTTTTCGGATATTCTGGAACTCTACCAGAAGCTCACGGTCCTTTTCGGATATCTTGTTAATATATTCCGCCTTATTCAACAAATCAGAGATACTCTTGGAATCCATCAGGATCTCCAGGAACTCAGTATTACCATTCTCATACATATATTTTATGCGGAGCTTCATGGCCTTATACTGATCGTCTTCCTGCGCTTTCGCCGTAACAAGTTGGGTCTCAGCCTCATTAATCTCCTGCTCTTTCTTATGCAGATTATCCTCTGCCTCCTGCAAATCCGCAATAATCGAATCAAGCTGCGAAGACAAACTAGACTTCTCCGCCTCAGCAGCCTTCTTCTGCTCTTCCAGTTCCTCCTGCTTCTTCTTTGCATCCGAGATATCATCCGCTTTTACGTTCAGTGTCAACCCGATACAAAGAACCCCTATCAACAATATACTCAGTAACTTTTTCCCTCTTGTCATCTACGTCACCCTAACTTTTAATACTTTTGTCACCCTGTTTCTTTTCAGCCAATCCTACTGTCCGCCTCTACACTATACTCTCAGATGCTTCCTGATCGTAAAAAAGCTTCCGAGGAAACCAATCCCAATTCCCAGAAGAACCCCTACCGGAAGAAGAATTCTGTAAACTTCCGTAACGGGTAGAAAATCTAATATGTTGTTCAAAAGACTAAACTTCTGTAATATATAAGCAATCGCTTTAGTATACATAAAATATAAAGCAACTAACGGCAATACCGCCCCCACAAATCCGATCAAAAGACCTTCTATGATGAACGGTGCTCGAACAAAGCTGTCTTTTGCCCCAATATATTTCATAATCGCAATTTCTTCTCTTCTAACCGTGATACCCATCGTAACTGTATTGCTGATCAGAAACACAGAAACTGCCAGCAAAATCGCAATAATCACAATCGATACATACATTACCAATCTATTCACGCTGGTAAGCGTATTCGCTACAACATCCGATTTATTTACTTTTCTGACACCCGGAAGCGTTTCTGCGAAGGCAACAACTTCCTTTTGTGCCGACACGTCATTCATATAAACTTCAAAGTTATCGGAACCAGCAAGCGGATTATCATTCTTAAAGCCCTCAGCCAATTCACTGGACTCTCCAAAATATTCATCTTTGAAAGTCTCCCATGCCTTGTCTGCTGAAACATAATTAATATCGGTGACATCATCACGTTCTTTCAGTCTCTTCTCGATATTGTCAATCTCAGACTGAGTTGCATCTTCTTCAAAGAAAATCGTGATCGCTACCCCTTCTTCAGCTTTATGTACAATATACTGAAAATTCATAATAATCGCAAAAAACAAACCAAATACAAAGATACATGCCGCCATCGTGGCAACGGATGCCAGCGAGAACATCTTGTTTCTTCCGATATTCTTAACCCCTTGTTTCATGGAATACCCAATTGTACTAATTCTCATTTCTATACCCACCTTCTCGTTCGTCGCTGACAATGACACCCTTCTTCATTGTAATAACGCGTTTCTTCATCTCGTTTACAATTTCCTGGTTGTGAGTAACCACCAGTACCGTAGTTCCTCTGTCGTTTGCCTCTTCCAGAAGTTTCATAATCTCCCACGAATTCGTCGGATCTAGATTTCCTGTAGGCTCATCCGCCAGCAGGATTGCCGGTTCGTTTACCACCGCACGGGCAATCGCCACTCTCTGCTGTTCCCCTCCGGACAATTCCTTCGGAAATGCTTTATACTTCTGCGCTAGTCCCACCAGTGAAAGTGCTGCCGGCACTTTCTGTTTAATAACACGGGTGGATTTTTCTGTTACCCGCTGGGCAAAAGCGATATTCTCGTAAATATTTCTGTCTTTGAGAAGACGGAAATCCTGGAATACAACACCGATTCCTCTCCGGTATTTGGGAATCTGGCGGTGTCTCATCCGGTTTAAGTTCTGTCCATTTACGATGATCGTTCCGGATGTGGGATCGATTTCCTTCATCAAAAGACGAATCAGAGTGGATTTACCCGAACCGCTGTCGCCCACGACAAAAACGAATTCACCCTGCTCAATCTTAAGATTCACTCCGTTCAGCGCAGCAATCCCTTTTGAGTATTCTTTCGTAACTTCTCTAAGTTCTATCATATGCTCCTCCTAATTAATTATCAATACTCCAGCGTCTCCATATATTTCATATATTTTACTACCATAAGCGCTATTTTGAAAGTAATGGCATCCTCAAATACCCGCAAATCCAGTCCCGTGCTTTTCTGCAATTTGTCCAGACGGTACACAAGCGTGTTCCGGTGAATATAGAGCTGTCTGGATGTCTCGGAGACATTCAGGCTGTTCTCGAAGAACTTGTTGATCGTGGTCAGTGTCTCTTCATCGAATTCATCCGGTGATTTCCCCTCAAAAATCTCGCGGATAAACATCTTACACAGCGGAATAGGAAGCTGATAGATCAGGCGGCCAATTCCAAGAGTATTGTATGCGATAATTTCTTTCTCATCAAAGAAAATCTTACCTACGTCAAGAGCCAGCTTTGCCTCTTTGTAAGACTTAGAGACCTCTTTGATATCGCCCACTATGGTTCCGTACGCAATACGTACATTCTCCTCCCCTTCAGATTTTAAAAGGTCGAGAATCTCCTGGGCGGTCTTCTCCATCTCGGGATATCCATCCCCCGCCGACAGTTCCTTAACTACGATGATGTTCTTTTCATCCACCGCAGTGATAAAATCACGGCTCCGGCTGCCAAGGACGGATCGCATACTGTCGAGCGCACTGATATCCCTCTCATGGGAAGTCTCAACTATAAAGATAACACGTTTCACCTCAGTGTCAATATGTAATTTTTTAGCACGGTTATAAATATCTACCAAAAGAAGATTATCTAAAAGCAGATTCTTGATAAAATTATCTTTGTCAAAACGCTCTTTATAGGCTACCAGAAGATTCTGAATCTGGAACGCCGCAATCTTTCCCACCATGTACACATCCTCACTGCCACCGCTGGCAATCAGAATGTATTCCAGTTGGTGTTCATCGTAAATTTTAAAAAACTGACATCCCTGTATTACCTGGCTTTCCGCCGGTGATTTTACGAAAGAAAGGACTGCGCTTTCATAATCTCCGGGCTCTGAAAAAGTAGTTGCCAGGACTTTACTGTCCGTATCCATCACTCCCAGATCGATTCTGGTGATCGCCTTTAACCCTTCAATCGTATTTTGCAGTATCTGATTTGATATCATACGCTTCTCCTCCATCGCTATACATTTTCCACAATACCTTTCCCCCGGAATTCTGGAAACGCATATTTACTTAACCTATACTTTAATACAAATCACCAAAAAAATAAAGAGGAAATCGCACATTTTTATGCATTTCCTCAGATTTCTTTTAAAAATGTATTATTTTATAACTAGACATAGTTTACAATAATTTGTAGTGTACCATATCTTGTAGATAACATTATATTTCTTTCCGCTTTTTCTCCATTTCCCGTTTCAGAATCTTGCGCTCCCAAAAATCCCGAAAGCGTGCCTTCAAACTTATCTTTTTAGGTGAGAGCATCCCGCCTTTTCCGACCCCAAGCCATAATTTAGCATTCAGGACCGCATGGACACGACAAATAAAATTCTCCTGTTTCGGCGAAGAAAGTCCGGCAAGAACACAGTCCACTTCTGCTCCATTAATATGATTAGTGATCATATCATCTGCAGATTCATCATCAGGTACCGCCTCAATTCCCGCGATCTCAATTCCTCCGTAATTCTCTTCCAGAAATAATCTTGCGGGCTCCATCTCATCTTTGGTATCCACTAGTACAAATACTCTGGTATTGTTCTTGTGAAAATAGTGGAACAACATTTTCAAGAAGCTCTTGTTCTTTACTTCCTGAAGTTTCTTCTTCTCAGTTACTTTAGCAGCTTCAAGAATCGCCTCATCTCCGGCAAGAACCAAATCGAGTTCTTCAAGACTGGACTTTATTCCCTCTGTCTCAGATGCCCGCATGAGAATATCCACGGTCAGAATCTCGACTGTACTGACCGGTTCAGTCTGCATGAAACCGGTGACGGCCTTCATGGCGTCTTTTGCAGTGCAGTCATCAAGCTGTACATCTAACACATTCATTTTTTTATCCATAGGCTTCACCCGTCTATCATCATGGTACTTTTATATCAATATAGCAACAACTTAGCGTTGCAATTATATCAATCCTGATGTGTTTTTTCAACTAAAGTTGTAGAATATTCACAGTTGTTAATATTCTTGTTACTTTTTTTCAAATTTTTTTCGCTTTTTTGAAATAAGTCCGCCTATTCTTCCGGTTTCTTTTGAGGATAAGGAACGCCAGCCGGTATCGAGGACTTTATCGAGGAGGCCAAGTTCTTCGGCGATTTCGTATTTTAATTTTTCTTCACCTTCCATTTGGGTGATGTCCTGACGGGTTATCTTTTTTTCTTTTTTTGGTGACATGATTTATCAACTCCTATTTGATTGTTTGGTGGGAGTATTGCCAGGACGGAAGGATGTTATTCACAGGGTGGGGAAGGGACGGTAGGGTGATGAATGATCTGAAAGATGATCTGAGGATTATTTTGTTGGGTTGCTCTGCTGCCCCAGCCATTCCGACTGGGGCAGTGCGAGAGCCTATGTTAGTTGTTCTGAGGGCCGTCGGGGATTACTACTGCGGCTATGAAGTAGGCGAGAAGGCCGTTACCGAAGCTGAAGCAGGTAATCAGGATCGCGGCGAGGCGGACCAGGGTTGGGTCGAGGTTGAAGTATTCGGCAATTCCTCCGCAGACGCCGCAGATCATGCGGCTGTTTCTTGATCTGTATAAGCGTTTTTGTTCCATGATGTTCCTCCTTTGGGGTATAAGCAATATATCATTTTGATAAATGATTCTGGTTATTTATTGTGACATGTTTTTCCTTTAATTATGTGTGAGAATGCTTGTAATGATGTGTCCTGCTACCGGACACATTTCCCGTTTTTCTTTTTGCACTCCATGTATTGATTCTGCGGGGCTTCGATGAATGTATCCGGGCCTTACCGGGTCGTGAACTCCAGGTTTACATCTCCGGCTCCGCAAACAATATAGATGGTTTTACTGCTATTGTTATCTATGTTTTTTACTTTAGCAAGGCCGCCGTATTCGTGGTCGTTGATCTCCAGATCGCCAGCTCCACATTTCAGTGCATAATTGTAATCGGACTCTTTACCGACGAGCTTAAAATCGAGGTCGCCGGCTCCGCATTTGGCGGTGATGTCTCCGGTGATGGTGCCGGTAAGATCAAGGTCGCCGGCTCCTACTTCGGCATTCAAGGTTCCAAAATTGACTTGTTCCAGTTCACAGTCTGCCGCTCCGCTTCGGATCGTCGCTTTGTCGGCGGTCAGGCTCCTAATCTTTACATCGCATCCGCCGAAGCTTAAATCAGCAAGAGCGAGAGTAAGGTCCTGAGGAATATAGACGGTCAGGGTACCGGCAAGTCCATTCGTTTCATGATGTTTAATAGCACCGATCACATCCCAGACTTTCCCTTCTTTCAGGGATTCTATCCTAAGCTTGTTTCCTTCCTGCTCTACTTTGAGTTCCATATCATATTCTTGATAGTAAAGCTTGGATGTATCGATATGGATGTAATCCTGCGCTGCAGGTGTAATGATTACTTTACATCGACCTATACTCATTTTAAGTTCGGTTATATTTTTAAAATCATTTTCGGACAATGCAGTGGTTTCTCCTGAGTGATGGTGCTGCTCATCGGAATCATCCCAGTCGTCATCCAGGTCTTCTTCCCAGTCGTCATCAAATTCGTCATCCCAATCATTATAGGAATCTCCATCCCAGTCGTCGATCAACCTGATCAATCTGCTGCCGAAATAGTCTTTTCTCAAATTATAGAAGCTAACTCCCATGCAAAGCGCGATCGCACAGAAGACCATTCCGATTGCCACTATAACAGCAATTACGATCCAAAATATTTTCCAGCCTCTTTTCACATCTGATTCCTCCTTTTCTGAAAGGGTTTTCTGCAAAGTTCTACAAACCAACGGAATACCGGAGGGATAACCTTAAGCGCCAGCCACCAGATAAATACAGTGAGAAGTACGCCAAGCACCGCCACCAAAAGTCCTGCTCCCATCAGGGCAAATGCCACGGGAACGGAATTAAAGATCTGGGACAGTCCCGCACCGATGAGTGCGATACCGGCAATCACAACGCCGATTCCTGCGAAGAGAAGCCCAACGACGACAGCCCCGATAGCGATGAGAATCCCAAATATAGCTGCAAGTATGCCAAACGCAACGGGAATAACAACCGGAGCGCCTACCAGTACGATTAAAATGATTAATATCACTTTCAAGGTATTGCTGGTCCAGGGTCCGGAAGTGCTGGACTGAGCATTGCCTTTGGTATCTCCGTACTGATTGTTTGTATAACTTTGATCTGCTTTTTGATATTCCGACTGTTGATACTCCGAATCGGTACTGCGATATCCGCCCTGGCTGTATGTCTGATCCGTACTGCGGTATCCGCCCTGACTATAATTCTGCCCGGTACTACTCTGACTCTGCCGCTGCTTTTCTTCTTTCTCTGCTTTTTCTGCTTCCTTTACTTCTTCATGGGTTGCCGGGGTCTCTGTGTATTCAAAGCGGACATCCTTGTATCCGGTCTCTCTGTACTCACTGCTCTCGTCATCTGCGCCAGCGAGCCCTGCTTTGATCGTCTCAGCCACTTTCCTGGGGCTTCCCAGCTCTGATATGATGGCGGCCTCATTCTCCACACCGGCATCATCGAAATAATCATTATAATACTGCATCGCCTCTTCCCGTTCTTCCACGGACAGCTCCCAGAGTAATGCCCGTAGTTCATTCATAAATTCTATGCGGCTCATACAGTCACACCTCCCTCAAACATTGCCGTTATCTTTCTCGAATAATTCTTCCACTCTATCTGGTAGAGATTCAGCTGCGCCATCCCCTTTTCGGTTACTTTGTAGTAACGGCGGTTTCGTCCGTCAAATTGCATATCGTAGACCTCCAGGCATTCATCCTTCTGCAGGCGGCGCAATACCGGATACAAAGTGGATTCTGACACGTCCAGGGCTTTGCGTACATCCTGGGTAATCTTATATCCATAGGTTCCCTGTTTCTCCTGAGACACAACCGCAAGTACGATTGCGTCAAGAAGAGCTGCTCCGGTGTTAAATACCATGTCCTCACTCCTTCTTTTCTATTATTTTTATAGCTATGTGTGAGCCATAAACTCGAAAACTTGTGCAATATTGTTTTCTTGATGATATTATATTTCATATAATATTGTTTGTCAATATAATATTATAAAAGATTGGAGAAAGAAAAACAAAAAAATTTCTAAAGATAAACGGGCAGTGAAACACTGCCCGCACCAGAATAACAATCTTTTTCTATCGGAATATCCCGTAAAACACAAGAATTTGTACCACGAAAATAACCGGAACACCCAGAGAGAATTTCATCTTTCTAATCTTATGGCGGAATATCTGCATCCCGGCAAAAGCGCCAACGGAGCCCCCGGCTGCCGCCAGCAGCAGAAGTGTTTTTTCCGGTATCCGCCATTTCTGACTGACCGCCCGCCTCTTATCCACACCATATACAATAAACGTAATCAGATTGACTGCAGCTAAATACAACACGCCCAGCATATATTTTGCTTCCATATACATCCCGTCCTTTTTTATATAACACTCACTGATATCCTGCCTTGAACCTTGATGCTTGCCTCCCGCCGCAGCATAGCAATAACAAATATCTCTCAATCCCGGGTCTTTATTCTCATGCACAGTCTGGTTCTATAGGCAGATTTCCTCTTCCAGTGTAAAAGAATAAATCACTTTCTCCTTCACCGCTTTCCCTGTCATCTGCGTCAGTGCACGCCCATACAGATGCAGCTGCTCCTGATATTTATCGATAAGCTCCTGTCCTTTCCATACTTTATCGGTCTTATAATCCAGCACCACAAGCTCGTCATCCTCCTCAAAATACACATCAATGATTCCCTGAATCAGCACCAGCTCCTCTGTCTTGGCTTCGGGATAAAATTCTTTTGCATCCACTCCAAACACAAAGGGCTGTTCTTTATATAATTTCCCCGCACAAGCGGCCCGGTGCATCCTCTGGCCGGACTTTGTTCCGAGAAAATGCAGGATGTCCCTGATGCGGATACACTCTGCCATATCCTCTCCTAAAAGTTTCTCCTGCCGGAATCTGTTTATGGCCTCCACCAGTGAATTCTCGTCATACTCTTTTGTAAAATCCAAGAGTTCCAGAAGCCTGTGGTAGGCACTGCCCCGGGACGCTCCGGTCAGCTCCTGCTTCTCCTGAAGGAACTGCGGCACCAGCGGGATTACATCCTCTTCTTCCACCAGCATTTGCCCCTCCTGGTTCTCATCGTCCGGGAGTACCGCACGCTTCTTCAGCTCAGAAACCGTATACTTTAGTTTATACTGTCCTTCCCCTTCATAGGGGTAGCGGTAACCGAACTGTTCCCGCAAGCGTGCTGCGAATCTGTCATCCCCGAAGCGGATATCCGGCCGTACTTCGCTGCGATATGCCTGATCCTCAGCGAAAGCCTTCTCCTTCCCTTCGCCGGGATATGCCTGGGTCTTGAAATCTTCTGCCAGGCTGTCACTTAAATTTTCCTGGTTTTCGGAAGGCTGCGATATTCTTCGTTCTTCCACTGCACGAAGAAACACCTCCTTCTCGATCGTTTCCTCCATCTCCCGCTCTGTTTCGCTGATGACCAAATCCGCAAGCCCAATCAGACGAACTCGAACCGGGACGTTTGGCGGAATATTTCCGCACGCAGGAAGAACCCAGTCGAAATAAGTATGCGCACCTGCAAGCCCGGAAAAGGTCAGCCTGCTTTGTGTCCCATATTCTTCCAGTTTTTTCTCCGCTCCCTGCATGGTTCCCACCAGAATCAGTTTTTCTTTTGCCCTTGTCATGGCAACATAGAGGACTCTCAGCTCCTCCCCCAGATTTTCAAGCTCTGTTTCCGTCTGGATCGCTTTTTTGATAAGTGTCGGACTTTTCGTTCTCCTCTCCACATCCACCGCATCGATTCCAAGACCAAGCTCCGGGTGAATGACCACACTGGCACGCAGATCCTGTGTGTTGAATCGTTTTCCCATACCAGCCACAATGACGATGGGAAATTCCAGACCTTTACTTTTATGGATACTCATGATCCGCACCGCATTGGTCTGTTCGTCGTAAATGCCCGCCTCTCCGTAATCCACATCATATTTTTTCAACTGTTCCATATAACGGACAAAATGAAACAGCCCCTTATAGCTGGTGGATTCATAGGCTTTCGCACGGGTGATGAGCATTTCCAGGTTTGCAGCGCGCTGTTCCCCGCCCGGCATAGCTGCAATATAGCTGCGGTATCCGGTCTTCTCCATGATTTCCCACAAAAGATCGTGGATCGCGGTATAGGAGACTTTTTCACGAAATCCGGACAGCTCCGCGAAAATCCTTCTGATTTTTCTTACCGTTTCCTCCGGAAGGTATGCGCACATCTTCTCATCTTCTATGCTTCTTTCGCGCGCTTCGGTCCCTTTTTCTTCCTCGCTCCCTTCGCATGCTTTACCCGCATCACTTTGATCTATTTCTCTCCATACATTCACCCCGGCAACTTCCAATACCGCCTCACAGAACGGCACATTCGGGTACGCTTCCCGAATCTGTGCCAATTCTTCGTTGGTACATCCCCCAAACGGAGATTTCAGTACTGCCGCAAGCGGGATATCCTGCCTGTAATTGTCCAGCACCCTCAGGTAATCCAACATCCATCCGATTTCCAGGGTCCCGAAATACCCCTCCTTAGAACCCGCGAAAGCCGGAATGCCTTCGCGTCCAAGAACTTTGGTAAATACATCCGTCCACCCTGCCAGGCTTCGGGTAAGGATCACAATGTCGCTGTAGCGTGCCGGTCGGAAAACCTCTTTTTTTCCGTCCCACACCTGCTGGTTTTTCATCAGGTCGTGGACTTTCTCTGCCACCACCCTGGCTTCCAGTTCCCGCACCGTTTCTTTTCCGTCTGTGAGCGCACCGTCCTCATCCATTTTCGTATCCACCACCAGGATCTCCGTCTCATTTCCCGGCATATCCGGGTAAGCGGCTCCCACATAGAGTGCAGCATTCTCATCGTATTCAATTTTACCCAGCTTCCGGGTCATAATCTGAGCAAACACAGCGTTCGCCGCATCCAGCACTTCACTCCGGCTCCGGAAATTCTTGTGCAGGTCAATCCTCCTAAAATCTCCTTCTTCCGTACTGTAACGGTCAAATTTCTCCATAAAAAGCTCCGGCCGCGACAGGCGGAAGCGGTAAATACTCTGCTTCACATCCCCAACCATGAAGAGGTTATATTCTCCGTTCTCCACCCTGGAAACGCTGGTAAGAATCGCTTCCTGAATCAGGTTGCTGTCCTGATACTCGTCGATCATGACTTCCGCAAACTGCTCTTGGTATTCCTTTGCCGCCTCCGAAGGCACCAGACGCCCCTCTTCCTCCCTTGTCAGAATTTTCAGCGCAAACTGCTCCATATCCCGGAAATCAATCAGGTTTTTCTCTGCCTTTTTCTCCGCAAATTCCCTCTGGAACTCTTTGACCAGCTCCACCAGCATCTCCATAACCGGCCGGCATAATTCCAGATCAGCCTCCATCTCCGATGGCTCCTGGAAAAAATACGTGTCGCAAAGATTCCCCACCATTTTTTTCCAGGATTCCCGCATCGCCTTCACTTGTGCCGTTTTCCCTGCATCCACTGATTTATCCCGATTCGAGGCAAGGCGCGGCCAGGGAGCGAGGTGCCGGAAAATCTCATACAAGCCGCGGTCTCTGTTTTCCGTATCTCCCATGGCCCTGCAATACTCCAGCAGCGGAAAAAGGACCTCCTTGTCCGCCTCGATCGTTTTCTCATAGACGTAAGGACCGTCCGGCTCCAGACAGATCTCTTTTGCCGCTTCCATGGAGGTCTCTATATCTGCAAGACAATTTTTTATATACGAAAGAATTTCTTTAACATGAGGTGAATCCTCAGACAATCCCTGGCTATAAGCCTTTGCACACTCATCCAGCCATTTTTCAGGGTTTGGATAACTACCTGCGTATTCGTAGAGCCGTTCGATCATCTCCTCCAGCTTCGTATCCTCCCGCCCGGTAGCGAAGGTCTCGACAAAACGCAGAAATTCTTCGCTTCCCGCCGCATATCTCTCCTCCAGCATATCCCGCATCACATCCTGGCGGAGAAGCTTTAATTCCCCTTCCTCACCCACCCGGAATCCCGGGTCCAAGTCTATGGTGTGAAAATACTCTTTGATCACAGACAGACAGAAGCTGTGGATCGTCGTGATCTTCGCCGTATGAATAAGCGCCGACTGTTTTTTCAAATGAGGATTCGCAGGATCCTCCTCCAGCGCCGTCTCAATGGCTGCGGCAATTCTATCCCGCATCTCGGCGGCCGCCGCATCCGTATAAGTCACGATCAATAGCTGATCCACATCAAGAGGCGGCTGATCCTTGGTCAGCCGGGTGATGATCCTCTCTACCAGGACCGCCGTCTTACCGGAGCCTGCCGCAGCCGATACCAAAATATTCTTCCCTCTTAAATTGATCACCTGCTGCTGCTCAGCAGTCCATGTCACTCCCATGCCGTCTCCTCCTACCAGTCTGATCCGATCTGTGACAGGCCGCTGAATTCTTATCCCCGAGCCTGCACAGACCTTCTATCTCACATTTCTGATTTTCCTGTTAATCTTCTTTCTCCTGACCTGCGATTTTCTCCAGAACTTCCTCCCGGGAATATTTCTTCAGTTTCCGATATTCATATCCCGGTATCTGCTCATCGAAGCCGCAGATATTCCGGTATTCACAGTAATCGCATCCGGTCTGCTGCCCCATTTCATAGGGGTTTGCCTTAGCCGCGCCGCTTCTCATCTGTTCTGTCAGATTTTCCTGCTTTTCTTTTGCAAATCCCAGCACCTTTTCAAATTCTTCCGCTGTCAATATCTTCGATGCTTTGGAATATCCGCTTTTCGTCTTCCCCACCGGAATCACGCTGGAGTTTCCCGTAAACTCCGCATCCAGCCGCTGTATCACCGCATCGGAGGCATTGACCAGCCCATCCAGCTTCAGTTCACTTAAGATCGCTTCCTCCAATTTCGCAGAATCTACTTCCTTTGCCACCACCGGGTCTTTGATCCGGTAATAAAAAATCCCCGCCGGAACCGCTGTTTTGCCGGGATGGCGCTTCTTCGTGAGGCTTAAGGCTTCTTCCATATAGACCACAAGCTGCATCTGCAGCCCGTGATAAAATGCCGCCATGTCAAATGCCTTTGCCCCGGTCTTATAATCCAGTATCTTTACATAAACCGTATCCTCACTCTCGCACACGTCAATCCGGTCAATTTTGCCGCTCCCGAAGCTGACCTCATACCCTTCCGGGTGAAAGGCCCCTTTCCCAAGCTGCCGGGTCATCGCCCACACAGTACGGGTCATCATCCGTTTCATCCGCGGGATCATATAGGCATTTCTTGCAGAACTGCGGATGACGGTATTGCTGTAATCCACAATACTTTCCTCCACACTTTCTTCAATATACTGCCGCCTCAGCTCCTCAGAAATCTCAAGCCAGCCCTGTCCGCTCTCTTCTATTTTCCCGGAATATTTCTCCAATGCCGCATGGAATACATTTCCGAAATCCAGCGCTGCGAACTCATACTCCTCTCTCTTTAAGAGCCTCAACCCGTACGTGAGAAAATGCGCGCAGGCGCAGGCCACAAATTTCTCCATCCGCGATACACTCATCGTCCGTGTACCGTACAGCGCTTCTGCAGTTTTCCGGGTCAGGTCATCCTGCGGCTTCTGGTAAATGCTTGCTTCCACCAGGCGTTTTACCGCTTTACGCCACTTCCCCTGCTCCATATACCACAGATACAGCTCCTGCCACGAAGCGTTTCTCATCTTCTCCGGCGCGCGAAGCCCCGCAATGATATAGTCAATCCCCGTCTCCGGCACCAGCTCTCTTACTTCCATCCCGTACCGTTCCATATCAAACACGGGAATCTGCGGAAACATCCTGCGAAGATCCCCCACCAGATAGGCCGGGCGCATAGATTTCCCTTCCGCAGAAACCTTGCTGTAACAGATGTCCAGCTCCTTAGTCGGCTTCGTCATGTGCAGATATAAATAAAATTTCTGAATATATGTTTTCTCCTTCGCCCCAGGCGCCAGCGTGATCCCTTCCTCCTGGAACCGCTCTCTGTCGCGCTCGGACAACAACCCTCCTGACAAGGTGTTTCCGGGGATCAGTGCATCATTTGCCCCTAAAAGGATGAGTGCCTTGATATCCTTCAGCCTGGTACGCTGCATATCTCCGGCCACCACTTCATCGAGGCTCGGAGGGATCACCCCCACACGCGCCTCTTCCATTCCCGCGTCCAAGAGCTGAGCGTACTCTTTTAGGGAAATGGTCTCCTCCCCCAGAAGTCCCACAAATTTATCGAACAGCTCCATCACCACACGGTAAATCTGAGCATACTCTTTTGCCAGAGCCAGCTCCCCTTTTTCTGCAAAGCTTCGTTCCATCGTCCGTATCTGTTTCTGAAGCTCCTCCTTCTCCAGAAATCGGTACAAAGCCTCGGTCACATCCCGCACCGTTTTCCTGCGCTGCTTCAGCACAAATACCAAGTCATCCACTTTCTCCACAAGCCGCACCCTGAGGTGGTTGAGATATTCCAGTTCCTCCGCCCTCGTCGTTTTCCCGCGGCGAATCCATTTTTCCTGCCACTTCTTATAGCCCCGGATTCCCAGCGCACGCACGTAATTCTCCAGAATATCAATCTCTTCTGCCTCAAATCCCGCAAGATTTGTGCGCAGGAAGCGAAACACACTCTCATAAGAGAAATTCTGTTCCACCATCCCGATCACGCTTCGGACATATTCCACAAAGGAATTCAAAAGTACACTGCGCTTATAATCCAGGAAAACCGGGATATCGTATCTTGCAAATGTCTTTTCAATCTCATCCCCATACACGTTCATGTCGCTGGCGATCACCGCGATCTCCCGGTAACGCCATCCTTTTTGCCGCACGAAAGAACGGATACGCTGCGCCGCTAAATCCACCTCTTCCCTGGGCCCTTTCGCGCAGTAGATCCTGATACTGTTCTGCTTTTTCTCATAACATTTCCCGCTGTAACGGAACAGCTCCGATTCCAGGAAGGCAAGCGCCTCCTGATTCCGAAACCGGTAAACGGGTTTCTCATAAAGGCATACCGCATCTTCCACAGGGATTTTCTCCGTTTCGGCAATCTTCACCAGGGAGAGGATCATCTGTTTACTCAGCGCGAAAAGCTGATAGGGGTCCTTTAGCTGGTAAGGGTTTTCCCGCTCATCCATGGTGACCGTAACGAACACGCTTTGGCAGCACCGCAGCATTTCCCCAAGCACCTTATTCTGTATAGGGGTAAAACCGGTAAAACCATCCAGAGCGATCACGGCATCCTTCAGCATCTTTGACTTTGGCATGACCTGACTAAGCACATCCAGAATCTCTTCCTTTGTGATATACCGGTCAGCAAGGTACTCCTCGAACGCCCGGTAAACCGTCTGGACATCCCGCAGCTTCCAGGCAAGGTAGGCTTGCCCTCCGGCCGCATCCACCATCTCTTCCATCCCTTCCGGGGGAATGTCATACTGGGTCAGCTCGGAAATCACGGATTTTACCTCGCTTATGTACCCCGGTTTCTTGATATTTCCTTTCAATACGCGAAGGGACGGCTCCACCTGCCCCGCAATCTTCCGCAGAATCAGGTTCTTGCCCTCGTCATCCAGGACCGCGCGTCCTCCTTCTCCTGTCTCTTCCAGCACACGCAGCGCCAGGCGGGCGAAGCTGAGCACGTCGATGTTCATGATTCCATGTCTCGGATGACGCGTCACCAGTTCCTTCTGCGTCTGCATGGTAAACTGCTCCGGCACCAGTACAATATAGTTTCTCCCGGGATGCTCCATGGATTCTTTGATAATATGTTCATATAAATAATGGGACTTCCCAGAACCGGAAGGCCCAAAAATAAATTGCAGAGACATATGCGCTGCTCCTTTTCCCTATACTCTTTACCGCTGCGTTTCCATTATAACTGTCCGTAAATTTCCTTCGGCACATAAGCCGTGACATGAATTCCGTCCTCCTTGTACTCCTCGCCAAGAAGCTCTCCACGGGTGCGGATCATCTGCAGCTTTGCAGAATCCTGATAAGAATAAATCCGCTCAATGTAAATCTTCTGCTCCCGCAACAGATCTGTCAGTCCCTCTAAAAGCCCATCTAATCCTTCTCCGGTACGAGCCGAAATCTGCACGACTCTGTCAGCCTGAAAGTCACGGATCTGCGGCACACTGTCCAGCCTGTCCATCTTGTTAAATGCCGTAATTATCGGTTTCTCGGTGATGTTAAGCCTCCTTAGCGTATCATACACCACATGCATCTGCTCATCCATCTGCGGGTTTGACGCATCCACTACATGCAGGATCAAATCTGCATATTTGGCTTCTTCCAGCGTACTTTTAAAGGCCTCCACCAGATGATGCGGAAGCTTGTTAATAAATCCGACGGTATCTGTCAGCAGAATCTGCTGCCCGCTGGGCAGTCTAAGGCTTCTGGTTGTCGGGTCAAGCGTCGCAAAAAGCTGATCCTCCTCCAGCACACCTGCGCCCGTCAGGTGATTGAGCAGAGTCGATTTTCCTGCATTGGTATAACCAACAATCGCCGCCACCGGAAGGTGGTTCCGACTGCGCTGCTCCCGAGTCAGTTCCCGGTGCCGTCTGACATCTTTTAATTCCCGGTTAAGCTGGGCAATGCGGTTCTTGATCAAACGCCTGTCCATCTCCAGCTTCTTTTCTCCCGGTCCCCGGGTTCCGATTCCGCCGCCCAGACGGGAAAGCGCTTTTCCCGCACCGGTAAGCTGTGTCTGACGATACTTAAGCTGGGCAAGCTCTACTTGAATCTTGCCCTCACTCGTCGTTGCCCGTCCGGCAAAAATGTCCAGGATCACAAGAGTTCTGTCCATCACCTTCGTATTAAGAAGCTCCGTGAGGTTCGCCATCTGGGACGGAGACAGCTCATCGTCACACACGATCCCCGTTGCATCCAGTTCCCACAAAAGATCTTTTAACTCTTCGATTTTTCCTTTTCCAACATAAGTGGCGGGATGAATCATCTCCCGCCGTTGTATGATCCGGCCCGCCTCTACTGCTCCCGCGGTTCTCACCAGATCCTTCAGTTCATCCAGCGACTGCTCCGTATCCTCCTGATCCCCGGTACTGACTCCTACTAAGATGACCCGTTCTTTTTCCTCTTTTATCTCATAAAACGCCATAAATCTCTCCTATTTTTGACCGCCCGCTTGGGTATCTAAAAATTCCAGCTCCTTTGCGGCATTCTCATCCTCCGGATAAAGGCCTACATAAATTTCCAGCTTCTCTCTCGCAGAAACATAATCCCCCGTCTTCTCATAGGCGCAGACCAGATTAAAAGACATCTCCTTTAACAATGCCTGCCCTGCGTCCGGAAAATTCTGTCCATTTTCAAAATAATACACTGCTTTTTCCGGGCTGCCCGTCTCCATGGCACAGATCCCCAGCATATTGTAGACGGTTGCAGTCTCTTCTGCCCCCTGATCAAGCGCCATCCCAAAGGCCTTCGCCGCTTCGCCGTACTCTTTCTGCTCAAAATAGCATATTCCAAGCCCCCGGTATGCCTCGCCCAAATCCTTCTCCTGATCAACGGATTTCTGGAATTCCTCCTGGGCTGCCTTGTAGTCTCCCTCCTCCAGCAACTTTGTCCCTTCTTCCACAGCATTGGAGCAGCCTGTAAGACTCAACACCAACACCGTAAAAAGCGCAAAGACAATCCGCCTGCTATATTGTTTTACATTTTCTCTGAATTTCATACCCTACATCCTCAAATCTGTCTGATTTTCTCTATTCTGTGATATGCTCCATTCCCTGACTGATAATGGTCTGAATATGGCCGTCTGCCAGAGAATAAAACACGGTTTTTCCTTCCCTGCGGTTTTTCACCAGCTTCATCTGTTTGAGGGTCCTGAGCTGGTGAGATATCGCCGACTGCGTCATCCCAAGGACCTCAGCCAGATCACATACGCACATCTCCGATTGCTGCAGGACGCAGAGAATCCGGATTCTGGTGGTATCCGCAAACACCTTAAAAAAATCCGCCAGGTCTTTTACCTGCTCTTCTTTCGGGATATGTCCTTCCACCTTTTGAACCAAGTCCGTATGAACATGAAACACCTCACAGCATTCCGCCTCTATTTTTTTCATAATTACCCCTTTTCTACTGTTTTAATTCATCAATCTGCCAGTCAATCGGCTCGATTCCATGCGCTTCCAAAAACTGATTCGTCTGACTGAATGGTTTGCTGCCGAAAAAACCGCGGTAAGCCGACAGTGGGCTTGGATGCGGCGCCTCCAGAATCAGATGCTTTGGATTGGTCAGCATTCTCTTTTTCAACTGCGCCGGACGCCCCCACAATATGAATACGATAGGGCGGTCCTGGGTATTTAAAGCTCTGATCGCGGCATCCGTGAACTCCTCCCACCCGATTCCGCGGTGTGAATTAGCCTGATGCGCCCGCACGGTTAAGACCGTATTCAGAAGAAGCACACCCTGTTTCGCCCATTTCGTCAGATACCCGTGAGTCGGAATGGTACATCCCAGGTCATCGTGAAGTTCCTGATAAATATTCACCAGTGATGGTGGAATGTCCACATCCGGTTTCACGGAAAAACACAATCCGTGTGCCTGGCCGTCACCGTGGTAAGGATCCTGTCCCAGGATCACAACCTTTACTTCCTTAAGCGGAGTAAGGTGAAACGCATTGAAAATATCATCTGCCGGAGGATAGATCCGCCGTGTACGGTATTCGTTGTTCACGGTCTGAAATAATTGTTTATAATAAGGCTTTTTAAATTCTCCCTGTAATGCCTCCAACCAGTCATTATTGATCGCTGCCATTTTTTCACACTCCTCGTCTTTTACAGATAACATTTTTCATTTTAATCTGTCACACACCTATCGCTATCTTGCGGTATCACTTTACAAGTTTCCGGCAGATCTGCCCGCCACGTTTTATAACCGCACAGATACCCCTTTTTTGCGCAGATATTCTTTTACTTCCCGTATTTCTAACTCCTTATAATGGAACAAAGAGGCCGCAAGCGCCGCGTCCGCCTTTCCCTCGTCACTCAGTGCTTCGTAAAAATGCTCAAGCGTTCCCGCTCCGCCGGAAGCGATCACCGGAATCGAAACGTTTTCCGCAATCGTCCGGGTGAGCTCCAGGTCATATCCTGCCTTTGTGCCGTCACAATCCATGCTGGTCAGAAGAATCTCGCCTGCTCCCAGCTTATCTGCTTTCATCGCCCACTCTACGGCATCGATTCCCATGTCAATCCTGCCGCCGTTTTTGTAGATATTCCAGCCGCCGTCAGGACGCCTTTTGGCATCGATCGCCACGACCACACACTGGCTGCCGAATTTGTCAGCCGCTTCACTGATCAGCTCCGGGCGCATGATCGCCGCAGAATTCACGGAGATCTTGTCTGCCCCTTCCCGCAGCAGCGCTTTGAAATCGTCCACCGTGCGGATTCCTCCGCCTACCGTAAATGGGATAAATACAGTCTTGGCAACCCGGCGCACCATATCTACCACGGTATTTCTTGCATCAGAAGATGCTGTAATATCAAGAAAAACCAGTTCATCCGCGCCGGCTTTGTCATATGCCGCCGCAATCTCCACGGGATCTCCCGCATCTCTTAAATCCACAAAATTTACACCTTTCACTACCCGCCCGTTATTCACGTCCAGACAGGGAATAATTCTCTTTGTAAACACGGAAATCCCCTCCTATAATGCCACAAAATTTTCCAGTATCTTAAGTCCCGTATCACTGCTCTTCTCCGGATGGAACTGGCACGCAAATACATGGTCCTGCTCCACGGAAGCATGAATATGCGTACTGTACTCTGTCGTTGCCTTTACAATGCTCTCATCAGCCGCTTTTAAATAATAGGAATGTACAAAATATACATACGGCTCATCCGGAAGTCCCGCGAACAGTCTTCCGCTATTCTGCAGGTGCAGGGAATTCCAACCCATATGAGGAATCTTCAGCCCTTCCTGATCCGGAATACGGAGAATCTCACCCTTTAATACACCAAGCCCCTCTACACCGGGCGCCTCATCACTTCGCTCAAACAAAAGCTGCATTCCCAGACAGATTCCCAGAAACGGCGTTCTCTTTTCCACCACCTCATGAATCACTGCATCCAGTCCGTATGTCTTCAGGTTCTCCATTGCATCCCCGAACGCACCGACTCCCGGGAGAATCACCTTATCTGCCTTTAGAATCGTCTCCCCGTCTCTTGTGATCACGGGGGTCTCGCCCAAATGGATCAGGGCCTTTTCTACACTTTTAATATTGCCCGCATCATAATCAATAATCGCTATCATTTGTCTGTCCTCGCTGTCCCTGAATGTCTTCTTTGTTCCAAACCATTGCCAAATTATTTGTTACCTGGCATTTCATAACATATTTACTATTATAATCGCTTCCACGAAAATGGGCAATAGTTTTTAAAAGGATGCCCAGCGTCCACCGGGCATCCTTATTATTTCATATCCAGCTCAAACCAGAATTCGACTCCGTTGTCATAGTTTTGAACTCCATAGCCTTTATGGAAGGAATCCATGATCGCCTTCACAATCGAAAGTCCGATTCCATTTCCTCCATACTCACGGGTATGCGCTTTGTCCACTTTATAGAATTTATCCCAGATATGCTCCACATCTTCCTCTGGAATAGGCTTCCCGGTGTTGAAAACACTGATTCTTGCCATATCATTTTGGGTAATGACCTTGATCTCAATCACTCTTTCCCGATCCACATGGTTCAGAGCGTTGCTGAAATAGTTCCGCACCACCTGCTCTACCTTAAATTCATCTGCCCAGACATAAACTGCCTCCTCCTGTCGGAAGATGACCTGCGCCTCTTTTTGGGAAATGAGAATCTCACAGCTCTGAAGTACGCCCCTGATCAGATCCGTTATGTTGAATCGGGTAAACTGTACATCATCCTCTCCAAACTCCAGTTGATTCAGGGTCAGAAGATTCTTCACCATCTGATTCATCTTCGCTGCCTCATCCATGATGACATCACAATAGAATTCGCGGCTTTCCGGATCATCACTGATCCCTTCTTTCAACCCTTCCGCATATCCTTGTATCAATGCGATCGGCGTTTTCAGCTCATGGGACACATTTCCCAGAAACTCCGTCCGCATCGTCTCGATTTTTTCTTTTTGTTCAATGTCTTTCTGTAATTCATAATTTGCGTTTTTGAGGTCGGAGATCGTTTGTTCCAGGCGCTCGGACATCTGGTTAAAGCTCTCTCCCAAAACCCCGATCTCATTGCTGCCCCCGCTGGTATATTTGACATCAAAATCCAGGTTTGCCATCTTCTGCGACAGGGCCGCCAGCTCAAGAATCGGCTTAGTCAATTTTCTGGACAAATACCATGCCAGGATGAATCCTATCAGGATCGCGATCACTCCCGCCCATCCGATAAACTGATAAAAAAGGCGGACTGCCGAACGGATACTCTCCATGGGGCTTCGCATGATAAACATCTCTCCGTTGTCAAACTTGCCCCACATCTCAATGTATTCCGTGTTGCTCCTCGGGTCAACGGACGTGCTGATATGATAATTATCCCCTGATTTCAGGATCTTCGCATTATTTTTATTGAACAAATATCCCATCAGCTGATTAGCCAGAATCTCCCAGTCCCTGTTATTCATATACAGTGGCTTATAATCGGCATCAATGACCAAAATGGAAATATTATTGCGCTCCACCAATACGCCCATCTCACCATCTGCACGTTCTTCAAGGATAGTGCCGTCTTCCACGCCCTTTTTCATCAGTGCGTAAACTTTCGTGAATTCCGTCTGGCGCTTTCCCACATAAAACCGCTCCAGAAAGCCTAAGTTCATCACGGACAATACCAGAAGCATCACCACCACGAGTCCTGCAAAGACCGCCATCATCTGTCTTTTTATCGAGTGTTTCATGCTGTTACCTCAAACTTATATCCCATGCCCCACACGGTCTTGATGTAATCTCCCTTGCTTCCCATCTTACTCCTAAGCTTCTTCACATGGGTATCTATCGTACGGGCATCGCCGAAATAATCATAATTCCACACATTGTTGAGAATCTTCTCCCGGGACAGCGCGATTCCCTGATTCTCCACAAAATACGTAAGTAATTCAAATTCCTTGTAGCTTAATTCTACCGTTTTTCCGTCAATCTTCACCATGTGCGCCGCCTTATCAATCTCAATGCTTCCCGCCGTAAGGACATCGTCCGGTGACAGGGCATTCGTCCGCCTAAGAATCGCCGAGACTCTCGCCACCAATATCTTAGGACTGAACGGCTTGGAAATGTATTCGTCCACACCCAGTTCAAATCCCTGAAGCTCATCTTTCTCCTCACTTCTGGCCGTGAGCATAATGATCGGCACTTTAGAATCTCTCCGAATCTCCCGGCAGGTCTGCCATCCATCCATCTTCGGCATCATGACATCCAGTATGATAAGCGCGATGTCCTTCTGCGCATAAAAGATATCCATGGCTTCCATGCCATCTCCGGCTTCCAGGACCATAAAGCCCTCCCGTTCCAGGAAATCCCGGACCAGCTTGCGCATCCTGGCCTCATCATCTACAAGAAGAATCTTTAATTTTTCCATGATTTCCCACTCCTCTTCTATATTTTTATACTGTAAACGCTTTCAGCCTGTTCTTAAGGCTCCTGCACATGATATATGATAAAGTGGCAGCAGTCACGTCCTGGCCGCTTACTATTTTCCTATTGTAGCAGGGAAATGTGACATTTATGTGAATACTGTTTTATAATTTGATGTCAGGCTTCTTTTGCGGCGATACTTGCATCCTGCTGCCAGATATGCTATAGTAAAGACACAAAAAGGGAAACTGGAAGCGGCTTACCCCGAATAATGAATGACTTAACTTTATATTAGGCCGTCACTATTGGCAGTAGTGGCGGCTATTTCCTTTTGTCCTTGAAAATCTTATATCAAAGACTCACAAGGGCAACCATAAGTATACAAAACTGAATCAGATCAGAGTATGTAACCATGTTATCGCCTTCCCATTTTACTTTCTTACACATATGATAAAGCAAAATGATTTTTAAGGTGATCTTATGAACGCTGACTGTACTGACCTGTATTTTCTCTCTGCACTTGCCTGCAAGCTCTCAGAATGTCTGACCGAGGACGAGTTGGAACTCCTCGCCGCAAATCTGCAAGCGCTCGGAGAATTGCTTGATGTTGTTCTTGCACGGCGGACGATGTGTACGAAGGAATCTCAGTAATACTTATTGTCTATAAAATAGGGCAGCTAAAGACTAAACTGTCCTTGACAAGGGGAAGCTTTTAAGCTACAGCACAAAATACGGCTAAAAAAAGAAAAAACGCCGTAAATACGGCGTTTCAAGTATGGGACTATCGGAAATTAACTCGAAGAATTATCGTATAATTCTGGATAATGTCAATAAGTCCAATTCTACCCCTGTAAAACAACCAGTTGATCCAACTATCACAGATTTGTCTTATGACCCTAATTCTATCGTAAAAACTATCAAGCAGCAACAAAAACATGAATTCTCGAAAAAAGAAATTGAAGGAATCATCGCTGCCTATCAATCCGGTGCTTCTACTTATGAACTGGCCAAGCAATATAATTGCCACCGTAGCACCATCAGTCATCAACTAAAGCTTCACGATATCGAAGTAAAAATTGAAAAGATAGATATAAATGAAGCCATAGTACTCTACGAATCCGGATGGACGACTAAACAAATCGCAGAAAAGTACCATATGTCAGATAATGCTGTCAGTCGCAGGCTTAAGAAAGCTGGGGTTAAGATGCGTACTAGATGGGACTATTAACTCTATGCACGCCATAAACTGCATCAGTATTATCTTCAATTAAAAACAATTGGGCTCTGTTCTTCGGACTGTGTTGGGACGTCACCGTGATAGCGGAATAGGTTATCTATGGTATTTTTCAAAGATATGCTAATCTATACATAGAGTAACATGGAGCAAAAATGCAAAAATACTATGCTAGATTAGCTGGGCTATTAAAAAGCAATAGCGAATTTGTAATTGACGAGAAGTTGAATAAAAATATGCTTGCCGAACTGGCAAGAAAATATGACGCCGGATTGCTTAACTTATTGTTAAGTGACAATGCCATCAAGCAACTCTTTTTTGTAGAGACGGAGGTTGGCGTTATTTTTAAGAAAGATATATTCCTTCAGTTTATTTCACAAAAAGAATTCTTGCCGGATTCATACACGCAGTTCTCTACGAAAATTGGCTTATCTTCCGGTGAGAATTTTATATCCGACAATAACCTGGTCGTGCTAAACTGGCCATATAAAGATTGCGTTCTTGAAGGTGGTCAGACTAAGGAGGATCAAAAGCGCGATGAAGTTTTCTTTAATGAAGTTCTCGCTCCGGATCAAATAACCACCATTCTTGACGAAAAAGTTTTTACTAACTGGAAACGCTACGACAAAGACGGCGAGCATGAATTAGATGAGCTAAAACCAGATGATAATCTAGTTATAGAAGGTAATAACCTCGTAGTCCTTCATTCTCTCAAGAAACGCTTTGCTGAAAAAGTGAAGCTTATCTACATTGACCCGCCATATAATACTGGGACAGATACGTTTGGGTATAATGATACTTTTAAACGATCCACTTGGCTCACCTTCATGAAAAATAGGCTCGAGGTGGCAAAAGAATTATTAGCTAGGGATGGGGCTATATATATTCAGGCTGACTATCATCAAATTCATTATCTCAAAGTCTTAATGGATGAAGTATTTGAGGAAAAAAACTTTCAGCGCGAAATAATTTGGCGCATCGGATGGCTTTCTGGATATAAAACGGCAGACAAGAACTGGATACGTAATCACGATACAATCTTATTTTATTCTAGAGATAATACTCAAATGAAGTTCAATAAAGACTTCAAAGAATTGATTAAAAAAGAAAATTTAAAAAATCTAGATATATCTAATGCGGAAAAAGACAAAATAGCAGATATTATTAATCATTTAAGCCGCCCAGAAAGATATCCAATAGAAGATATATGGAACGGGAATGAGTATGATGACTTAAATAGCATTGCTATCGTTTCATTTTCTGGCGAAACCGTCTCAAAGATGCTAGAAAAAGACGATGAAGTAAAAGGGCAAAAATCCGAAAAACTCTTAGAGAGAATCATAATGGCGCATACAAATCCGGGGGATATAGTTCTTGATTTCTTCGGAGGCACTGGAACTACTGCTGCCGTAGCGCATAAAATGGGAAGACAATATATATGTTGTGAACAACTTCGAAAGCATATGGATATTGAAATTAGACGCTTGGAAAAAGTGATAGATGGCGAACAAAGTGGAATTTCGAAGAATAATAACTGGCAAGGCGGCGGTTCTTTTGTCTACTGTAATATAAAGAATGATGCAAATAAATTCCGTGAACGTGTAAAAATAAGTAATGGAGACAATATGTCAGAGTTGCTTGAGGAAGTTCTCCATTCATCATTCTTATCATATCGTGTAGATCCAAAGAAAGTTAATGCGGATGAGTTCGAAAAATTATCACTAGCAGATAAAAAGCATATCCTTCTTGACCTCATAGATAACAACACGCTTTACTTGAATTATTCCGAGATTGAAGATAAAACCTACAATATTTCCGAAGCAGACAAGAAACATAACAAAGAATTCTACGGAGCATAAAATATGACTCCAGATAAACCATTATATGAGAAATACGATATGGTGACGGCATCGGGAATATTTTTTCCGGCAGCACCTAAGCATATTCGTGAGAATTTATCCCATAAATTGCGCCCATACCAAGAGCAAGCCATTGGTAGATGGTTGCATTACATGGACAATGATCCGCTAAACAAAAAAGCGCCAGTTCAGTTGCTATTTAATATGGCGACCGGTTCTGGCAAGACTTTAATCATGGCGGGTCTAATACTTGACCTGTATAAGCGTGGCTATCGGAACTTTATCTACTTCGTAAATAGTAAAAATATCATCGAAAAGACCCGAGATAACTTTTTAAATTCCGGAAGCAGTAAATATCTGTTCTCGAGCAGTATTCAAATTGATGGTGAAAAAGTGGGGGTTCGTGAGGTTGAGAATTTTTCTGAAGCAGATAATAATGCAATAAATATTATCTTTACAACTATTCAAGGATTGCACACGGATTTGAATGTTCCTCGCGAGAATACGCTCTCTTATGAAGAGTTCGGAGATAAGAAGATTGTATTAATTGGCGACGAAGCGCATCATAATAATTCTTCTACGCTCCTGTCGAAAGATGATTTAGAGGATAACCGTAGTTGGGAGTTGACTATTTCTAACTAACTCAAACTTCGCACATAGATTTAGCCTATGCACCTTGAAAATTCAATATCTGGCAGTTATTCAGTTATCAAAATCCAGTTGCTACGCTGCTTGAAGCTGCGTTTTCAGGATAGCTGGAATT
>Ga0129308_1000305_pt1 | contig 82916 bp, 49 predicted proteins | sample L827metagenome_FD_94440 | JGI IMG/M metagenome (GOLD analysis project Ga0129308, IMG submission 94440) | Ring-tailed lemur group fecal microbial communities from Wisconsin, USA - L827 metagenome | ecosystem: Host-associated > Mammals > Digestive system > Large intestine > Fecal | place: USA...
AGAGGGGATAAGGGGTGTGTTATCTTACTCTGAAACAAGCGAATTTCACACACCCCCTGCCCCCTCTCAAGAGGGGAAAGGTTACTCCCGTCACTATAAATGGATAGCTCACTTTTTTCTATAGCTTCTCTATTTCCGCTACCGGCAACCCTGTACATTCGGCAATGTCGGCTGTACTTATGTCCATATGTTTCATGTTAACTGCTGTTTGTCGTATTCTGGATTTCGAGGATATGGACCTCTTCCCGCAGCATGACGGTCAGGAAACCATCGAGCACTGCGAAATTGGCCTTCTGACGCAACAAACGGCCGATTGCCCAATCGAAACGGATATACCGGTCCTGCAACTCTTTTCATTCATTCTCTGCCATGGCTTTCGGATCTAATTTTTTCATAATTTAGAAATAAATCCATATACATTCCCTGAAAAATCAGCAACAAAGAGGGCATTCCCGGATATAGCTGCTGTCCCTAATACCGGTGTTCCCATTTTATGTTTCCATAACAATTGACCGCTTTTTCGATTAATGGCATAGAAATAACCATCTGATGCACCTATATAAACGATATCGCCAGAGAGAACCGGGCTACCTTCTACCGGTGATGCCGGGCCTCCTAAAGTCGGAACCGTATAGATCATTGCCTGTCCCGTACGAAAACGCCACTTAACTTCTAATGTAGAAACATCCACTGCTACTACTCCATTTTCGGCTGTTCCGAAAATAATCTCGTGAGATGTTATCAATGGGGTAGAAAGATTTTTCAGCTCAAAATCATACTGTTTCTCAATGATGGTTCGCCCGCTCTTTGCATCACGAATAGAGAGTGAACGGTTAGATAGACAGTAGAGTAGCCCATCGTGTACCGCCATCGTACCACCGAATCCGAAACCTCGGCTCCACAATTTACGTCCGGTCTGTGCATCGTTGGCATGAGTAGCTTCCCAAAAAGCGTGAGTAACTACGATACCGTTGCTGACTGTGATTGTAGCGGAAGTACCATGTCCGGTATCCCAATCTTTGTTCTGCCAAATTAATTCTCCTGTCCGAGCATAAAAAGCACATAGCGAGCGTCCTGTCCCGGCATAAACGATACCGTCGGCAGTTGCCAGTCCATCATCAAGCGGAACCTGTTTGTTCATCTTCAAGTCTTTTTCCCATGTCAACTTACCTGTAGTTGCATCAATAGCGTAAAGCCATCCATTGATATCTTGTGCGAAAATCAGTCCACTTTCTGCTGCAATACTACTACGAACCGTGTGACGTAACGGATATTGCCAACGAATCCGACCTGTTGTAGCATCCATTGCTGTCACCGATGCCCGGCCTTTTCCGTTGTCATCCAACGATGCAATATATATGTTCTCTTTATAAACCAACGGAGATGTAAAATAAATATTGGCACCGACATTCTGTACCCAGGCCAACTGCAAAGGCAACTGTAATGTGTCTTTGATATTTGCTACATGAGCGGCAGTCTGTAAGAGATTAGTCCAGTCGTCTCCGATTGCAACATTTTTTACCGGTGTCTTTTCGTAGCGGAATACAGCTTGTTCCTGAGCAACTTCACCATTTGCGAATGTGGCAGTCACTTTTATACTTACAAGTTGTCCATCCAGTAAAGAGGGGAGTTCTAACTCTGTATACCAGTTAAAATCGGTTCGTTGTATTAAGGGAAGATTCTTTTTATACTCTTTCCTTCCGCTAAAATAACTATAAGTTACTGTGCGTGTAGGTGAAATAGAAGAATAGATATTGACGGAGAGTTGTACTTTCCCTTCCGGTGTCACTGCCGGATGTCCATTATCTATTGAAGCAATCGTAACTGCCTTGTCGATATAAGGATAACGGATTTCAGAAGACAATTCACCTTCGGAACCGCAACTCATCACACGGAACGAGGAAGGCGAATGGTCGTAAGAGCCACGTACATGTCCGGGTGAACAAACCATCAGTACGTCCGAGTTATCGTAACGGTACATGCGGTCGTGATGCCAATGTCCATAGAACCAGGCTTTCAAATTGTAATCGGCAAGGTCGATAAATCCTTCCTGTTCGTTACCGAAACGGAAATGTCCGTCACCGCTCATCACACTATGATTAAAGGCTATGATTGGTTTGTTCGGTGCAACTTGCTTCAAGTCGTTTTTCAACCAGCGACCAATACTTTCATTCGTATAGCTTGGACGTGCATCACCTCCCGCCATGGGAGTAACGATATAGTGAATATTACCAACCTCGAAAGAATAATAGGCTGGTCCGAAATACTCCTCGTATAATTCTTCTCCATATTTTCCTTTTCCTAAATCATGATTACCAATAACATAGAACATTTGTGCATCAGGTAAGTTCTCATTATTCAGCATCTCTTTGTAGGTGGCGAATCCTTCTTTGGCAATGTCTCCCGTATGAATGACAAAGGCAATGTCTTCGTTTGCCACATAGTCGCGTATGTACTTTGCACTTCGGGCATAACCATCGGCAGCCGTTAAATAAGAATCGTACATGTGGGTATCAGAGAAATGGATGAAACGGTGACTACCATCTGTCTTCACACTTTTAGGGTTTGCCGGTTGCAGAGCAAAATCATAATGGTTTTGTCCTTCCGCTATCCGCTGGTAGAAGCACTCCGAGCGATAACCGGCCGGAAGGGTCAGATAGACAAATCGTTCATCGGAATGCCCGGGCAGGGTAAAACAGCCATCATTGTCGGTCTGTACCACATTTAAACCATCGGTAACGGATACACCGGCAAGCCCCTTTTCACCTTTATCATATAGTCGATTCCCATTTTTGTCGAGAAACACACGCCCCGTGTGCGGAGCTGCAACCGCACAAAGGCTGCAAGTTGTTAGTATAATTGTAATTAATCGTTTCATTTTATTATTTATATTATTTTAATTGCGATATTGGTGTAATTATTCGACCATGTACCACACAATTCAACACCTTATACACTTCGCCTGCTTGAGTTATAAAAGAGAAAACATCTCCCTTTTTCTTTACAGGAACATTCCTGCCATTACATTTAACCACAATCTTCTCTCCTAATGTTGAAGCATACAACTGGCATTTTCCACCTTTTTCACTACATATTTCCACATTAGATACGGACGCGCCATCATAATCTGCAGACACGACAAAAGCACCTTTAGTCCTTAAGCGAGTAAATGAGGCTGGTTTGTTCGTCCAGCAAGGGAACAGGTAGAGTATATCATCAACCGATTGAAGCATCATTGAATTAATGGTTTCTACTACCGCAGCCTTCTCCGTACAATGATGTCCGTCCACTATCAAAAAGTTTGGCCTAGCACCTTTTATCAACTTCTTCATATTGTCAATCAGGATATTTGGATCCATACCGAGTCTTGCCCACATCACGTAAGCACTAAGGCCCAATGAGTTAATAGACTCCGTGAAGGCTTTTTGGGAGACTTCATAATAATACAATGTATTGCAAGCAGTCTGAAGGGCAGAAGAGTCAGACCGCAGGTGCAATACCTCACAAGGATAGACAGGATGCATCTGGATAACATGATTGGGTAAATCCCATCCGTCCTCATTCTTTGCATATACAGGTAGTCCTTCGTTGGGTTCCTTGGTGGGTTTCACCACCTTATACGTCGGAAGATGTGTGAGAATATCATGCCACTTTTTTCTCCTCGGCTTGTCTACACTCAGTAACTCACTATATTTAAGTAACAGACCGAATGTCTGCTCCACGAATGCTAAATCAGAAGAGGGATTCAAATCCCAAGAACTTTCATGTGCCCCAGTTGTTATAGAATAGCGGTAAGAATCACCAAAAGACTCTTTCACTAAATAATCTTCGTAGAAATCGCCACAAAGACGGATATAAGGATAGGCATGATCACGCAAAAAATCCTTATCGCCAGTATATTCATAATACCAACTGAATAAGGGAACATTGAAAGGCGCATCCATAGTCTGCTGCCAGTAATAATTATAAAATTCTCCGATACCCAAAGCACCCACAGGAAACAAGATGCCCCGACATGACTTCCCTTCCAAGGATTTATGTACCTTGCCCAACTCCTCTTTCGCACGACGTTGCCCCTCAGGAATCAGCAGTTCAAGCGATTTATAAAAAGGTAAAGCTATCTCAGGACGATTAGCGGAAAATACACTATAGAAACCACCTTGGCTATTATAGTTCAGATGGATATCACCATGATACATCATTTCATCATCCATATTCCAAACACCAAACATACCTCCAGACACCGGCGAATGGCGGTTGTATGCCGAAGCCAGCAAATAAATGGAAGAGAGGTATTGACGGTTGAGCAGGCTGTCGTTGGTTTCCACATACGAGCGAGTCCACATATCTTTCCACCAAGCAGTTTTATCTTTTTTGATTTGGTTCACATCTGCTTCCTCCATTATCGCCAACCGATCGACAGCCTCTTTCAGTTTCGGATCATTTCCTTTTCCCCCACCAGATACATAGGTAATTACCCAAACAGGTTTAGAGGTAGAGACTGTAAAATCAGCCCTGACCATAGCATCGGATATCCGTTCAAAACGCGCTTCAGTTCCTACTATTTTAGTGGAGATCCCGGCACAACAAATCCATCTTGCCTTCGAAGTTTTCGTTTGACGTGTAACTTGGGCTATAGAACCAACAACCGCAGAAGTAGTGGCGTAATGCGTGAAACGGCTATCTGCATAAGTATCGACAGAGATACTCACAGGTTTCTCTGAAGTGGTGGAGAGCTCCGTGATCACGAAATTCTCGTCCATTCCCATCCAAGAAGTCATTTTTACTTGCTTATCCGTAGCGGTCTTCATCCTTAATTCAGCATTTAATTGATCCATTTCATAACGAAAGATCGTCCTATCAGGACGGTTAATCGAATAGTTGCCAGCATGGACAGGAGAATTAACAGTTAGCGTGACACCACCGACAGGTAATGCGGAAGGGCCGCTACCCGCCCAGTTCGAGAAGCCATCAGTGACAAAATCAACCTTGGAAATTTTCAATGTCTGACTGTTATCGGAGGTAAATACGACTACCCCCACATCCCCGTTCCCCATATACGGCCCCAAGGGAGCATGGTTACTGCGAATAGCATTCCAACTAAATGGTTCTTCCCAAAAGGCTGTCATCAAATCTTTCTTTGAATCAAAGAAAAGCGAATCCTTCCTCCCATTAATCCCAGTTGCCGCCTCAACCTGCAGTTGCATGAACAAAACTAACCCCAAACACAATAGATTTCGTATTAATTTCATATTCATTCTCTATTTAATTTAAAAACATTTACACACTTTATATCTGTCCAAGAAGTACGACTGTACCATAAAAATCATTTGGGCCAAACCTTCCACTCCTGTTTGCCACTTTTCCTGATCTCGATCGGTCCGGGATACGGATGCAAGGCGTTCCGCTTGTTTCCTAAATAATCCTTGTCGATTGTCTGGGCACTGCCATCCGGATTCATAAACGCCTACTGAGGAATAATCGCCTTACCCAAAGTTTCAGTCGTCACCAAGCGACACATTGTATTCCCCATCCATTCCGGAAATTGTATTCATTCTATTTCAAAGGAATATTTTATTCAAGCCTATTTATCAGGCTACAAAATTAATAGTTAAACTACATGAGAAAATAGCAAAAACCTGCCTATTCTATGGATTATTATTGCTTACAACACTTACAATCCAGAACTAAAAAGGGCACGTAGAACAATAATCACACGTCTACGTGCCCGCATATTAATCCAAAAACACAATAATTTTAAATCATTTTATTACAATAATGGATCGAAAGTACCTCCCCACTCAATATTCTGCTCCAGTTTGGAGTTACGATCTATATCGTCTTTCTTTATCGGATTGAACCAGTAGTTCAGGTTATAATTAAAGAAATAATCATCTTTTCCATCCAGGTTCTCAATATATTCGGCATGGAATTTCTGCATGACTTCTTTGTCTCTGATATTCCAGGTCCAAACAAAATCTTTCAAATCCTCGTTGTTATTCAAGACAATATAAAGGCCATGACGATATTTCATTTCATTCAACATTCCCCAACGTTTCCATCTTTTCAAATCACCGCTACGCATACCTTCAAAGGCAAACTCTACAAACCGTTCATTAACATATGCTTCACGAATTTCATCCTGAGAGGAAGCTGTAATACCATAACGTCCGTTACCGGCTTCAATTCCAGCTCGCTTTCTGATCTGATATAAAACATCCAAAGCTTCACTGGTATTACCGATCTCGTTGGCACATTCGCCGTAATTCATCAATACTTCCGCAAAACGGATTTCAACCCAGTCGGTTCCACCATCAGCTACCGTATTTCTATCGAGTGTTTCATCAATGCCTTTTGCCTTAAAGAAACCAGAGATACCATCACCTACTCCTTTTGATATTTGGTCCAGAACCATTGAAGAAAAAGTTCCTTCCTCCAGTCTTTTCCACGTACACCAATAACTTTGGTTACCGGATAATATTCCACCGGCAGCTCTGTCGGCTGAAGGATATTGCGTACCACCACAAAATACGGTAGTATGAAAACGATCATCTCTGTTATTATAGAAACGTTCCAAAAAGTCTGCATTGTATTCCGCATCACTGGCCAAACGTTCCTTATCCAATGTCAAAGGGGACCCGTCTCTCTGAGGAAAAGCCAATAGCAATTGTAAAATAGGTTGATCGTTATTTGCATTATCTTTTGTCAGAGGTTCAGGACGAACTGCATTTTGAGAAGTCTTGTGATCCGGATAATAATATTGATTGACCATAATCACTTCTTCATTTTGTTCATCCTTCCATATCCGGGTAAAATCCGGATACAGACCTTTTCCCACACCTTTCAGAAAATCCACAGCTGCTTTATTTGCTTCATAGGCTGTCTGCCAACGCTGTTTGTCGCTAGAAGGGTTAAACAACGGACTGGCCCACCACAACAAAACACGTCCTTTGAATGCCATTGCACAACCTTTATCGATACGTCCGTAGTTGGTATCATCCCAGGTATCCGGAAGATAAGTAATCGCCTCATCTAAATCCTTAACAATTTGTTCCACACATTCAGACGTTTTATTACGAGGAATGAATAAAGACTCATAGTCACTTGTAGTCTGAGATTTCAGAACTAACGGAACACCACCGAACGTACGTATTTTACCGAAATAATCCCAGGCTCTCCAAAAAAGTGCCTGCCCTTTTATTTGCTGGTTCTCTGTTTCCGTCAAAACTGTTTCAGGAACATTCTCCAGCTGCTCCAACATAAAGTTAATCTTATCGATATATTCATAATTGAATCCGGCAGTATTCACTTCCACGCCGATAATACCACGTGCCCAATCACCTAAACCTCCTGCTTTATTCAAAGCTTCATCCGTATTGTTACCATCATTTACCGGCCACCCGGGTAACATTCCATAAATATCAGTCAGATAAGAATTAATCATCGTTTTATTCCCCCACACATTCTGCGGGTTTATTGCCTTTGTATTTTCATAATCCAAGGCACATCCTTCCAACATGAAAGAGAAGAACCCTCCCAGAATAGCTAAAAAAGTAGCGGATTTAATTATATTTTTCATACGTATTTCATTTTAAAATGTAACATCTACTCCAAAGTTAAATGAGCGCATAACCGGAAAATCCCAGCCTCCCCCTATTTCAGGATCATAATAAGAGAAGTTACTCAACATAAAGAGATTATTTCCTGAAAAGTACACTTTTACACGGTCGAGGACTCCTTTATATACAGTCTTAGGTATCGTATAACCGAGGTTGATATATTTCAGACGGATAAAACTTGCATCCTTATACCAGAAATCAGAATCTTCCGTATATGTTTTATCTTTGCTTACCCGTTGCGGCAACCATGCCGATGTATTATCGGGCGTCCAGCTATTATCATACCATTCTGCCCACATACGATTATGTTCTACGCCTTCAGCCAGATTTTTGAATGACTTCTGCCATTTCAGTTTACCATTGAACATAACATCGAGACTAATCCCTTTCCAACTTCCTCCCAGATTCAAACCATAATTGATCGGGAAATTGTATTTGGTCAATATATCTTTATCCCATGAGTCTATAATGCCATCGGGAACTCCGTCAGGACCACTCAAATCTTTATAAATCATTGCACCTAATACCGGCTTTTTACCTCCCAGGTTATAATTCGGATGTTCGGCAACAAATTGATCCAACTGCTCCTGTGTCTTGATTATCTGGTCAAAACGATACCCTTTGATGTAACCTCTCGGTTTTCCTTGTTCAATGTCAACCCATTTAGCATTTTCTGCATGGTCCTTTACAATGACTTTATTCCATCCGTAAGACATCGTCAAGTTTCCATGGAAATCAAAATCACCCCATTGGTTATTATATCCTAACGTAAAATCAAATCCTTGTGCATGGATCTCTCCGTAGTTTTCCTTCGGCATAGATCTACTGAAAGAAGTCGGGGTACTAGCCTGACGATCTCCTAAGATATCATATGTATTACGGAACCAATAATCGACCGATGTATTCCAATGATTCAGGAAGTTCATATCTGCACCGACATTATAACTAAATGATTTTTCCCAGGTTAAAGCCGTATTAACCAGAGAACCATACTTAATACCGACCCATTTGGATGGATCCTTTCCAAAAAATGCGGAATTTCCCGATTGATAAGTATCTTGCCATGCCCATCCACCGACACTATCGTTACCTGTCAAACCTGCCGATAAACGAAGTTTCAGATAGTCGATGAACTTTTTATTGAAAAACGATTCTTCCGAGATAATCCATCCGGCTGACCCGGAAGGGAAGAATCCCCAACGTTCATCTTTGGCAAAATTCATAGAACCGTCTTCACGGAAAGAGAAATTAAGCAGATACTTGTTTGCATAAGAATAATTGAACTGTCCGATAAAAGAAGCACGTCCATTTTTCCAGGTAGCATCTCCCTCTCCCCAGGTATCGGCCCTGGCAGAGCTTGCTGCCCAAAACTGATCCGTCAGATAGACCGGGAAAGTCTCACGTCCGGCTTTCAGAGATCCACCTGAAGATTCGGAACGTTCATATACTAATGCCCCTGAAACATGATGTACATCTTTGAATGTTCTGTCATAATTCGCCTGAAAATTCAACTGATAGTCATATCCCCATGTCGATTTCTTCTCTATATAATCTTTTGAGATCTGAGAAGAAGTACGATATCTAAGAATAGAGGCATCGTCTGTATGGAAAATATGATTATACTGACCGCTTGTTTTCATAATAGCCAACTGATATTTTGTGCGGAAATCTTCATTCCTGTCATTCTGCCAGTTACTTCCATATGCAGCCTTTACACTTAACCCTTCGACACCGGGTATCTTATAAGTTACGTTCAAATTTATCTGTGGCTTCAGCAAATAATTATATGAATAACCACCAAAACCATCAAACTCGCCTCCAACACTTCCTGTCCAGGAATAATCAATCAACTGACCTCCATCCGTATAAATAGGCTGATCAGGCTGCCAACGAAGCAATTTTGAGTACATTCCGGATCCTTCGTAAGTCGCATTTTGTTTCTTATTGTTGCTCAACGCCATACTGGCAAAGAATTGAAGATTATCCGTTACGTCGACTGTCGTATTTAAGCGGAAATTGAACTTATCATAATTCAATGACTTCAAAAATCCTTTCTGCTTGACATAAGAGACCCCTCCAAAGTATTTTACTTTCTCCGAACCTCCGTTCACACTCAAATTATGAGTCTGTGTTGTAGGATCACGCCATACAATATCTAACTGATCGTATCCCCAACCATTATTGATTGTTTTTATATAATCCAGTTCCTCCTGACTCCAGAACCAATCCGTATTTTCTCCGGCATGTACACGATTGAAGATCTCGCCAGTCTGAACCGCACTGGTCTGCTCTACATTACTGGTTCTCGTATCGACTCCGTAACTATAAGAATAATTAAATACCGGTTTACTGACTTTACCTCTCTTAGTTGTTACCAATACAACACCACCTTCCGAACGTGCTCCATAGATCGCAGCAGAGGCAGCATCTTTCAGTACAGTTACATTCTCAATTTCATTCGGACTCAGATTATTGAAGTCTCCACTTCCCCGAACAATACCATCAATTACATATAATACATTCTGGTCATTCCATGAGGAACCGGTACGAATAGACAATGACGGATTATTTCCCGGAACGCCATCAGATGTAGAAACATTGACACCTGCCAATCGGCCGACTAAGATATTGGCAGCCGAAGTAGTAGGCATTTTTTCCATACTTTCATTCACATTCAGGGAAACTACAGATCCGGTTAATAAACCTTTCTTCTGTGTAGTATATCCTATTACTACAACCTCGTCTAACGTTTGATTATCTTCTGAAAGAATAACAGAAAGCGTTGCTTTATTTCCTACTCTTATTTCTTGTGAATTATATCCTATATATGAAATCTGGAGTACAGAATTCTCTGGTATACTGATACTGAAATTACCGTTTATGTCTGAAACGACTCCATTCGCAGTACCCTTTTGAACAATATTTGCTCCGATTATTGGATCTCCATTAGTATCCGCAACAAAGCCTTTCACGACATTTACTTTCTGATTCACCGAAAGTAAATGTGTCTTGTCCGCTTTATACAGAACGATATGCTTATCATTGATCGTATATTCGATATTCTCTCCCCGGAATATTTCATCCAGTATTTCCGTGACCAATCTATCTTTTACATTCACTGATACTTTACGATTTACATTTACCTGGTTAACGTTGTAGGTAAAGTAAAATGAACTTTCCTGCTCTATCATCGTCAATACGTCCTGAACCGTGGAGTTTTCGATATTTAACGACAACTTAGCCGATTGTGAGTAAGTAACACTCGCCGTGATTTGCATTGTACCCAATAATAAAAATAATAAGATACACCTCATAATAAATAGACTTTTATGGAGCCATGACGATTTATGTGTACCCCATGGCATACACTTCTTAATAAAATTCATACATTTGTAAATGATTTGTTAGTAATAAATTTAGGTTGTCTCTAATGCGTTACTCGCTAAATCCGAACCGGGGATGTTTACGGCATCTTCGGTTCTTCATTTTCTACAACATCTAGGTCTTCTTCATAAGCATTTCATTTTAATGGTTTATAAATTTGTATCTGATCCCCTTGGATTGTATAATCCAGTCTTCGGGTATCTTTCAATAAAGTTAATACCTGGTCTATCGTGGCGGTCTCCTTGAAACGGCTGGTGAATAGCTCATTGTTGAGCTCCTGATCTTTGACGGTTATATGCACATCGAACCGGCGCTCCAGATCTGCAATAATATCACTCAACCGCTCATTAACATAGGCCGCTTCACCTACGGTCCACGATTTGATCAGAGATGCGTTGACCGACTTATTGACCGCCAAACCGTTTTCTTTGGAATAGACAACTTGCTCATTGGGTCTTAAAGTGACTTTATGTTCGCTGTCGTTGGTGGCAACCTCTACTTTTCCTTCTGCCAATGTGATGGATGAAGGTTCTTCTTCATATACTCTTACATTGAATTTGGTTCCCAATACTTTTACCTGAAGCAGGTCGGCATGTACGACAAACGGGGCCTCTTCGTTACGGACTACCTCGAAAAAACCTTCACCTTCCAACTTAACATCCCGGTTCTTCGATGAGAACTGGGCCGGATAAGTAAATTTACTGTGGGAGTTCAGCCAGACTTTCGTTCCGTCGGATAGGGTCAGAGAGGCTCTTTGCCCGTTGGGAACTTCCACCGTATTCATTGCGGAAGGTTTCTCCTTTACCAGAAAATATAAGTTGGTACTTAATAGTCCAACCAATACGATAGCAGCTGCATATTTAATCCATGATAAATAAACGGGACGTTTCCGGATGGTCTTGACTTCCCTATCCTTCTCCTGTAATCCCGACATGAAACGTGCGTAAGCCATTTCAATCTCCTGCTGGTCTGAAAAGCGTAACTGGTCTTTCAGACTCCAGATGCGCTCCATCTCAAAGAGCCAGTCGGCATTAGCCTGGTCGGCAGTGATCCATCGGTCGACCTCTTTCATTTCTTCCGGAGTACAACGGTGAGTTAAAAATCGTATTAGTATTTCCTCGTTCATAAGTCTTTCTATCGTTTATATAGAGAAGACAACTAAGGCTAATAAAACTACGTAGTCAAAAACGAAAAAAGTTCAAATTAATTTATTATCCGGCAAAAGGCAATATAAAGTATCAGCAGGTCTTTCAAATCTTCGCGCAGGAACAATATTGCATTCCGGACATGGACTGCGACTGTACGCGGTGATATTCCGAGCTTTTCAGCTATTTCTTTATGAGGTAAGTCTTCATAATAACACAAACGGAATACTTCGGCTGCTTTCGGAGGGAGTTTTTTCACTGATGCTTCTATCTGCTCACGAAGATCCCAGTCTATTACCTGTTTCAGTACATCGTTCGAATCGGTACGGTCGTTCAGAAAAGCAATACGTGCTTCTGCAATGCGTACTTTAGCCGTATAATCTTCTACGACCATTTGATGTTTCAGGTAGTTCAGACAGCGGTTCTGTAAAGATTTATACAGATAGGACTGTACACTGTCAGCATCTATTTGTTGTTTTTGTTCCCAATAGAATACAAAGATATCCTGTACCAGATCTTTTGCTGCCTGTTCATCTACAAAACGACAAGCCAACGACATCAGTCTCGGATAAAAATGAACGAAGAACCTTTTAAAAGCATCCTGATCTCCTTTCTTTATTCTATGTACATCAATAGGTTCCAAAGTATGATTTTCTTATATTATAGACAATCCCGATCTGCTGTAAGTACTACGTTCTTGAGGAACTAATATATTTATCTAGTCGCAAATATAAACTATTTATATTATAATTGGTTAATTAAAGCCTTAAAATGCAGTGATTCTATTATAAAGAGAAAAATAATATTTAAAAAAGAGTATTTGCATGAAGCTATACTACTATTTATACACTATTGATTATTAGTGTCTTACTAATTTAAAACACCTTAGTTCCTCAAGAACTCAATCTTGTCAAAATATATAAGGGAGCATACTTAAACGGCATACTTCCCTATTTATCAATCATTTATGCAACAACACTTATAAACACAATCACAGCCCGATATAGCCGGAATTTCATCCCAGAGACAAAATAATGTCCTGCCGGAATAATTGCTTGTCGACAGGTATAAACGAATTTACCGATAGTTGTAAGTAAGCCTGCGATAACGAATAACAAGCTTACTTACAACTATCGGCAAAAAAATAGAACTCTGGAGATTATTTACTACTCGGTCAGTTCATTAAAATATCGGATACATTGTTTGATATCCGGCACCGAGTTTTCCCAGTTATATTCATATTCAATAGAGAAGACACCTTTAAAATGTTGCCGTTTCAGTTCCTGCAACATTCCTTTTACATCGAGGATACCGGTTCCCCAAATGACGTCATGCTGCTCTGCCTCTCCCGCCTGTTTGGGGGCAATATCCTTAAAATGCAGGGAGATGATACGGCCTTCCAATTTTTTCAGGCAATCCAGCTGGTTCAAACCTTCACGGCGCCAGTGTCCGACATCGGCACAGGAACCGATCATTTTACTACGTCCGTCGATTGCTTTCAGCAGATTATCCGGGGTCCAGTAATCGGAAGGTTTGGGATGGTTGTGGACGGATATTTTTATGCCATACTGCTTGACCAGCTTCTCTACCAGGTCCCAGTCAGCCAGAGCCGGTTCGCACGTGATGAACTCCATGCCCATCCCTTTGGCAAACCGGAACATCTTTTCCCAGTCTTCTGACTTTTCCGCCACATATACCCCCGTAGCGATGATCTGTATGCCTTTGGAGGCGGCCAGCTCTTTCAGTTCTTTCTGTGTCCGGGCATCCAGGTTAAAATCGAAAACCTTCTCGCCCCATTTTCCTCCCAGCTTATGGCCCGGATATACTTCTATATATTTCACACCCAGCTCCCGGGTCTTATCCAACGCCTCCGTCAACGGAAAGAGATGGAAGGTATAAGATTGGATCGCTATCCTCCAATCCCGTTTTCCGGTCTTTGCCTGTTCCCCGGCAGATAAAAAACACGTAAAGAACAGGCAGCAAACGATCGGCAACAGTATTTTATTCAGTCGTTTCATCTTATTACACTTTATCGGTTATTAAGGCATATCAGGTAAAGAGAATCCGTTCTCATACGTATGTTTGATCCATTCGGCAGCCATTTCAGCCGCATTGAAATCGGCATAACGGCGGTCGAAGCGCGGATCTCCGTCGATCACTTTGAAATCGTCTGTCGTTACGATCTTTATCTTGTCGTTCGGCGAGATATTAGTAAAACGCATATTCTCGCCATCCCATTGCAATTCACGATGCAACCCGTACAAGCCGGAGAGGCGCACAGCCAATACACCCATCACGACCATTTCATTGAACGGACCGGAGAACTGGAAATTAGACGAGGCTTCCGTCCTGTTCGCAGCCGATTCCTTACAAGCGCGAATCCAGTCCTGTTCATGTGCATTCGTATTCCATATATCGCCATTGCCGCCTTTGATACGAGGTATGGTCGGTTTGGGCTGGTTGAAATTCTCCATGGCAGAGAAAGGTAACAAAGTCGGATTCATGCCGTAACAACCGGTCATGATCTTGCCTTTCGTACCGATAAAGATGATACCGCCGTTCTCATCGCCCATCATTTCGCCGTCCTTCAATTCTTCCGGACGGGGAGGAACCAGGCCGCCATCATACCAATAGACCTTTACTTCCGGCATTTTCACGTTCCCTTTCGGGGGACGGGCCGGGAAAGTATAAGTCACCACCTGGGCATGAGGAGGAGAATACAGGTTGCTAAGGGTGGAGCTTCCGATCACACTCGTAGGATATTTCAGGTCCAAAGCCCAATAGAGCGGGTCCATGATATGACAAGCCATATCGCCCAGGGCTCCGGTTCCGAAATCCCACCAGCCGCGCCAGTTCCAGGGTGTGTAAACCGGATTGTACGGACGTTTCCGGGCAGGACCGATAAACAGGTCCCAGTCCAGCGTCTTCGGACATTTCACGGCCGTTTTCGGTTCCTGCAGGCCCTGCGGCCAGATAGGACGGTCGGTCCAGCAATGCACCTCATATACATCCCCTATTATGCCGGATTGTATCCATTCGGCTATCTGGCGGCACCAGTCGAACGAATTGCCCTGGTTACCCATTTGAGTCGCCACCTTATACTTCTTCGCCAGGCGGGTCAACAGGCGGGATTCGTAAACAGAGTGGGTAAGCGGTTTCTGGGTATAACAATGTTTCCCCAACGTCATCGCATGAGCTGTCACCCCTGCATGGGTATGGTCGGGAGTAGCCACCATCACGGCGTCGATCGAATCGCCCATCTCATCGAACATCACCCTCCAGTCCTTAAACTTACGGGCATTCGGGTAATCATTAAACGTCTTCCCGGCATACTGCCAGTCGATGTCGCAGAGGGCCACGATATTCTCCGTATTCATGTTCGCCAGATTGCGGCGCCCCATTCCACCGACCCCGATCCCTGCAATATTCAGTTTATCACTCGGAGCGGTAAATCCGAAATTACGCCCCAATACATGCCCGGGAACGATGGTAAGACCGGCGGCGGCAAAGGCCCCGGTCTTTAGGAAAGTTCTTCTTGAAATGTTTGTCATGATACTTTGGTATTTATTTATTTTTAGCATCCCACCACATACGGGTCGTCGTCTTGTCTTCTCCGATACGGGATACTACAGCATTATAATTATCTTCGTTCACAATGACCTCCTGTGCGGGATAAGTGATACGACGGACAGATCCACGCCAGTCACGTTCGCCAGCCTTCACCACATAGCCGGGTTCGGGAGCAACGAACGGCTCCAGGTCCGGTATATTCAAACGGCGATAGTCGTTCCAGGCTTCCCAGCCATTATCCGGGAAGTTCGCCAGGTATTTCTGGGTAATGATCTTCTCCAGCCGGGAATCGTGGGAAGCTCCTTTATGGTCGAAAGGAACCGTCGTACCGTAGGCATTCGGCATTGTCGATTGCATATACTTTCCGACAGTTTCACCGGAGATTCCTGCATCGGTCATAGAGGCTTTGATGCCTTCTTCGTAGAATTCTTTCGCACTACCTCCCATATTCCAACCACGGAGCGCCCCCTCCGCACGCAGGAAACAGATTTCCGAATAATACATCAGTATCTGGTCGCGATTGAACTGGATCGTAAAAGGTACTCCCGGAGTTTTCGTGTCGCTCACATAATAGACACCGATACGGGAGTTATTCGTACGTGCATTCTCAGGAAGTTCCCGTTCCGCTACCGGAAGACCGGAAGGAACACCTTTCCATCGTCCCCGGAAATCTTCCGCCGCCCCGTTATATTCATTGGTGACATTGAAATATACCGGACCACGCGGGTCGATGTATTCAGGAACGCTGGTATAACCATTCCCTTCCGGGAAAGGAACGCCGCCCAGTCCCGTCAGCAGTTTTTCCATCGAATAACTCATTGTCTGCCGTTTTCCGTTGAACAGATGGGCATTGGCATAATAAAAGCGGCCGTCAAAGATGTAACTCTGGCAACGGTATATCTTTACATTATCGCTGTTAGATGCTAACAACGCACCAGCCTTCACCGCTGCTTCGGCTTCTTCCTGTGCTTTCGCCGGGTCGACTTCGGTCAGGCGCATGGCGAGACGCAACCGCAGGCTATTGGCGAAACTCTTCCAGCGGGAGATATCCCCGCTAAAGATCAGATCGCCTTTACCCGGATCAGCCGCCTGCGTATCCAATGCGAGGGAGGCTTCGGTCAGTTCGTTAAACATATCATAGTAAATATCTTTCTGGGGGTCGTACGGGGCAGCCAATCCGGAACCGTCGGCAGCCTGGAAATAAGGGATATCTCCCCACAGGTCGGTCGCCCTGTGGAAGAGCCAGACTTTCCAGATACGTGCGATTTGGACGGTATTCACCAATTTGGGATCATCCGAATAGTTCTTAATTATTTCATTCAGGGCATCGATCCATTGCCAGTGCATATCCCAGAAATCCTGTGTCCAGCTTTCTACCGGTACACAGTTGTTCGAGGCATACTTATCATTGGCGAAATACTGGGCGAAATTGTCTACATACAGATTATGTATACGCTGATACATGTCCACGTCCAATGTCCCTTTGATCATCGTAGGAGTCAGCAGGAAGGTAGGATCTACCGTTTCCGGCGTCGGGTCATTCGGGTTAAGATTGATACTGTCGAAACTCTCACACGAGGTTAAAGCCGTTCCGCAAAGGGCTAAACCAAACAAATATGATTTTATATGTATATTCATATCAGATACTATTAAAGGTCAAACAATCGTTCAGAAAGAGACATTCAGGTTAAAACCGAAACTACGCATGGAAGGCAACGAAGCATATTCAATGCCCTGCCCGTTCCCCGTACTGTAGGATGATTCGGGATCGTATCCCGGAATATTGTTCTTGATCAGCCACAGGTTACGTCCGACAAAACTCAGTTTCAGATTCGTGAAAGGAGTTTTCGCCAGTATTTTATTAGGGAACATATAACCGACGGTCAACTCACGCAAGCGCAGATTCGTACCGTCGTAAACAAACTCTTCACCTGCACGGGATACACGGTCCCAATACGCCTGCGGATTGGCAGCAACGGTATTCTGCTTCCCGTCGGCAGTCACTCCGTCCACAACGATACCACCGGTTCCGGCATACCATTCATCACGTCCCTGCAAGGAAAGCTCCGTCGTTCCGTACTGCGAACCGCGAGCCAGGGAATTGACGAATATATCCCCGCCATAACGCATATCCAACATAAAGCTGAAAGATAAATTCTTATAGGTAAACGAGTTTATCATACTACCCGTCCATTTGGGCATATAGTTGCCGATCTGTGTATTCATATCGCTTTCCAGCAACGGCAAACCGTTTTCATCGATGATCTTGCGGCCTTGTTCATCCCTCTGGTAAGCCCGTCCGTACAGATCTCCGTATGTGCTGCCTTCCGTAGCGACGATGTTCACGAAGTCGGTACTTGCCAGGATAAAACGTCTGGAATCAGGATGCAACTCTTTGATCTTGTTCGTATTCTTCGAGTAATTGACAGATACGTTCCATTCAAAATCTTTCGTCCGTACAGGCGTTCCGTTCAAAACGATCTCTATACCGGTATTCTGGATATTCCCGGCATTGATCATCCGGGAGCTTTTACCCGTCGTCGAAGAGATCGGTAAAGCCAGGATCTGGTTGGTTGCATTTTTCTTATACCAGGTAAGGTCCAGCCCCAACCGGTTATTAAAGAAACGGATATCGAAACCGGCTTCCGTCGATTTGATCAATTCCGGTTTCAGGTCTGCCAGAGGGATCGTACTGGCGGTAGATGCCCCTTTTATATCATCGATAACAGTGTAAATACCATAAGTAGTCAGCAGGCGGTAAGGATCGGTATCGTTACCTACTTCCGCATACGAAGCTCTCAGCTTTGCCAGGGACAGCCATTCCGGCACATTCACTTCATAGGAGCGGAGCATATCCGAAACAACCCAACCCAATCCGACCGACGGATAGAAGAACGAACGGTTCTTGTAAGGCAAAGTAGACGACCAGTCGTTGCGGGCAGTCACATCCAGGAAAATCCAGTTCTTATAGCTCAGTTGGGCAAAACCATACAGGGAGTTCACCGATTTCTTACTGATATAATGGCTCGGTGTCGGCGTTTCGCCGTTGCTGATCGCAAAGAAATCGGGTATCGCCAGCAGGCCTGTAGACATGGCGTATGAATTATTCTGCTGGAACATCAAGTTACCGCCGACGCTCAGACTACCGGAGAAGCCGGAGTCCCACCAATTGTCTTTGGTGGCCGTTATCAAAGCGTCTGTATTCCGTTCCCGGAAATCGCTTGTGTTCAGGCCATAATCGCCTTTGCCGTTGTATTTTCCATACGGGGTGCCGGAAGCATGGCGCCAATCTCCTTTTTCCCAATACATATCTTCCCCATGACGCAATTTAATAGTCAGCCAGGATGTCGGTGTATATTGCAAAGCCAGGAAACCGATAAAACGGTCGCGCTGATTGTTATTCTTATTAAAGCCGGTCGTATAATAAGGATTCAGGACATAGTTCGCCTCGTCGGTCGTCCAGCGTTTCACGACACCATCCTCGTTCACACCACCTGCCATATCCGAATAATGCACATTCCGGGGCATCATCAGGTAATTGGCCATGATGTTTTCAGGACTGCCTGTCAACTGCGGGCGGTTCCATCCCCGTTGTTTCACGTAGTTGATCTTGGCATCCAGGGAAAGCTTTTTACTCAGATTGACCGTAGTACGGAGATTCATCATGTATTTATCCTGATAATTGGTCGGGATCACTCCGTCCATACGCTGGTATGACAATGTTCCGCGGAAAGAGATCTTTTCGTTCACGGCATTTGCCTCCAATGTATTCGTTGTCGTTACGCCGGTTCCCAGAAAGTCGGTAATGTCATTATCATAAGCGGAATAGGGACGTTCCTGACCTGTCCAGTCTTTCAACATCTGGCCTTCCATCTTTGCTCCCCAGCTATAATTGCTGTTCGCATCGAACGTGCCATTCGTACCCTGACCATACAGATTCTGCATCTTGGGTTTGACCAGCGGGTTCTCCATCATAACATTCGAATTCCAGGTAATACCCAGGCCCTTCACTTTTGAACCTTTCTTGGTCGTAATCATCAGGACACCGTTACCGGCACGGGCACCGTACAAAGCTGCCGCCGCCGCTCCTTTGAGGACGGAAATCGATTCGATATCGTCGGGGTTGATGTCCGACAAACCGTTTCCTCCGTCACTACCGCCCCATTGATCGATACCGGATGTCCCGCTATTAAAGTTATTAACGGGAACACCGTCCACAACGACCAGCGGTTCATTGTTTCCGGCAATAGAGTTATTTCCGCGGATGATTATGCGGCTGGAACCTCCTTCGCCATTACCGCTCCGGCTGATCTGTACACCGGCAAGCTTGCCGCTCAAACTGTTCAGCACATTACTTTCGCGGGCTTCGGTCAGAGATCCTCCTTTCACCTCCTGCACGGAATATCCCAATGCTTTCGTTTCGCGTTTAATACCCAGGGCCGTTACGACTACTTCTCCCAAATCCTCCGTGGCAGGATGCAGGATGATCGTCAGGGAACGTTTGTCGCCTACCTGAATCTCCTGTGAGATGTATCCGATATAGGAAACGACCAACAAGGCATTCGCCTGCGGTATTTTCAGACTGAAACGCCCTTCCATATCGGTGATCACGCCATTATTGGTTCCTTTCACCAGGATATTGGCACCGATGACCGGTTCGCCGACGTCATCTTTCACCACGCCGGTAATATCGACCGTCTGCTGTACCGATAAAAAAGAAGATTCTTTGGCTTCTTTTCTTTTTACAAGGATCTGGCGGTTATCGATCTTATAGGTCAGATCCGTTCCTTTAAACAGTTCGTCGAGTATAACCGTGATGGGCTGGTTATGAAGGTTCACATCGACCACCTTACGTGAATCGATTACATTATCCAGATATACAAAAACAAATTCACTGTTCTTTTCTATATAATTGAAAACCTCCTTAATAGGTTTATTATTCATCTGCAAAGTCAAAATAGTCGACTGTGCATAGGCATCTGCAGCCAATACGCTACTTATACTCAGGTTAATTAAAAAGCAGAAAAAGAAAACACTTTTAGGTATTTTGGTAAGTGTTTTTATCAAGGCATGTTCTTTTTTCATACATTTGTAATGATTTTTCGTTAAACAATAAATAGTTGAAAGCTAACGTTTAATTGGAAACCAGACCGGATAATATTCCCAGTATTATCCGGTTATTCCATCATTTCAGACTCACTCCATAAGCAGTACGATTTAAAAGGTTAATAATCTCGATTTATATTTTATCACTCGATCACTTCTACAGTAATGATGTGATCTGTTTTATTAAATGTTACCGGGGCAAAGCCTGTAACCAGGCCGAGGACTTCTTCCAGGCTATCCCTCAGATCCAATTTTCCGCTCACATAATAAGGCTGGCCTTTTTTATGTTCATATCTGATCTCCTGCCCGTAATAGCGGGACAAGCGTTTGAATACGGAGTCCAGCGGCTCTTTGTTGAATATCATCAATCCTTCGGTCCAGCAAACATATTCCGAGGCATCCACCTTCCGCATACTTGTCACCGATCCTTCCATGCTGAACAACTCGTCAGGCGATAAAGTCACTTTCTGCCGGGCTTTGGTCTCGACTTCTACCTTTCCGGAAACCAGTACTACCGACGATTCTTTATCCTCCTGATAAGCACAGACCCCGAAGGATGTTCCTAATACCTGCACGCTCATGCCTTCCGTCTTCACATAGAACGGGCGGTTTACGTTACGTTTCACATCCAGGTATACTTCTCCGTCTACATATATCTCCCGCTTTTCCCTGGCAAATACTGCCGGATACGTGACTTTGGTTCCCGAATTCACATAAATATGCGTTCCATCGGCAAAATAAATATGGGTCCGTTTCCCTTTTGGGACAATAATCTGGTTATAGACGGCAGGCTGATTCTTGTCGGAAACGACATTCTGATCTACGGTCTGTGAATTAACAATAACCGTCCCGTCATTCTTATATTTCAGGCTGGCATTATCACCGACGTCCATTTGCTTTTCATCGGTGGTGACAAGTAATATCTTATCGCCAGCCTCCTGCGGTGTTTGGAAAGTTTGAGCCAGTTCTTCGATAGGTCTTTCATCTGCCGTTGCCATATATAATCTGAAAGAGACGCCAGCGACTGCGAACAGGACTACTGCTGCAGCAACAGCATAAAGGACCTTACGTCGTAAGGTACGCCGCTCCGTCATCTCAATACGTTCGGTAATCGCATGCCAACTTTCCTGCTCCCCTTCGCTATATTTTTCTTCTTCATATTGCCGATAGAGAGGAAGCTGTTTACGGGCCATTTTTCCAAACTGTATCTTCTGTTCTTTACCTGTAGCAGATTTCATCCTTATTGATCTTTATTTATACCAAGAACACCTCCCATTCAAAATAGTACTCAACTTTTTGAAGAAAAAGACGAATCGGATAAGATTTTAACATTTACAAGCTAATTTTCTTTCCTAAAGGGAGAGATAAAAGTCACGAAGTTTGACCAACGTCCGGGAGATCAGGTTTTTGGATGACTGGTAATTAATACCCAGCACCTCCCCTATTTCCTCATAGGACAGATCGCGGATAAAACGAAGATAGATAGCCTCTTTCTGGCGTGAGGAGAGTTGCTCTATGGCTTTCTGAAGTTTCTTTTTCTGCATCCATTCTTCATCATTATCCGTGAAACGATCCATAAATTCCTCATCGACAGCCAGATCGAAAAGAAATTCCTCGATCGTCTCCATCCGCATGGAGTTGGACAGTTCTTTGAACAGACGATGTTTAAGCGCACAAATAAGGTAAATGTTGATGTTGAGGGTCGGACTGAGATTTTTCCGATTTGTGTGCAGCTTCACGAACAGGTCCTGAATGCAGTCCCTGACCAGTTCCGGATCATCACAGAGCTTTATGCCATAAGCCAGCAACAACCGGTATTGTTTTTGGTAAATATAAGCGAATGCCTTTTTGTCTCCTTTCAGGAAAAGGTCCCACAATTCAGTATCGGATAACAAAGAATAAGGCATATTTCAATTGCTAAAGATGTAATGTGCCACCAAAAATATCCATTTATTTTTATTTGAGCTAAACATTTAAGCAGTTTTCTATGAAAGATATAATTATGCCAGAAAAGGGAGAGAAAATAAAGAGGTCCGAGACATAAGTCTCAGACCTCTTCACTCTGTTGTCCCACGAGGACTCGAACCTCGTCAGACAGAACCAAAAACTGTAGTGCTACCATTACACCATGGGACAATCCGGCGCTTTATCTAAAGCGATGCAAAGGTAAGAATAAAATCTTACCTTGCAAGCGTTTTTCTTATTTTTCTTACTTTGCGATCAACAGGTAATAGTTCTTTTTACCTCTCTGAACCAACAGATATTTTTCATCCAACAGGGAAGAACAGTCGATAACCATTTCTGCATCAGCCAGTTTTTCCTTATTCAGACTGATTCCGCCACTCTGTACCAATTTACGCATCTCACCTTTAGACGCAAAAACAGCAGCCTTTTCAGTAAGCAGGTCGATTGCCTTAACACCGGCACTCAACTCATCACGGCTGATCTCAAACTGCGGAACGCCATCGAATACAGCCAGCAACGTATCTTCGTCGAGCTTCTTCAACGCTTCGGAAGTAGAATTGCCGAACAGGATATTGGAAGCTTCAACAGCTGCTTCGTAATCTTCCAGAGAGTGAACCATCACAGTGATTTCCTTAGCCAGACGTTTCTGCAAAGGACGAAGATGAGCGGCAGCAGCCTGTTCTTCTTCCAGGGCAGCGATCTCTTCTTTGCTCAAGTCTGTGAAGATCTTGATATATCTTGCCGCATCGGCATCACTTACATTCAACCAGAACTGGTAGAATTTATAAGGAGAAGTATAGCGACGGTCCAACCATACGTTACCCGATTCAGTTTTACCGAACTTACCACCGTCGGCTTTCGTGATCAGCGGACAGGTAAGAGCAAATGCTTCACCACCCGTTTTACGGCGGATCAGTTCCGTTCCGGTAGTGATATTACCCCATTGGTCGGAACCACCCATCTGCAAGCGGCAACCTTCGTTCTGATACAGGAACAGGAAATCGTATCCCTGCAACAGCTGATAAGAAAATTCAGTGAAGGACATACCCACACTTGATTCGGAACTAAGACGTTTCTTTACAGAATCCTTAGCCATCATATAATTAACAGTCAAATGCTTACCGATATCACGGATAAAGTTCAGGAAGGAATAATCCTTCATCCAGTCGTAATTATTCACCAACTTGGCTGCGTTAGGAGCATCCGAATCGAAATCCAGGAATTTAGCCAACTGTTTCTTTATACTGTCCTGATTGTGACGAAGTGTTACTTCATCCAGCAGATTACGTTCTGCCGACTTCATTGAAGGGTCTCCGATCATACCGGTGGCACCACCGACCAGAGCGATAGGACGGTGTCCGGCACGCTGCAAATGCTTCAGCATCATTACACTAACAAGGTGTCCGATATGTAATGAATCGGCCGTCGGGTCAATGCCTACGTACGCAGAAGTCATTTCTTTCTGTAACTGCTCTTCTGTTCCGGGCATCATATCATGAATCATGCCCCTCCATCTTAATTCTTCAACAAAATTCATCGTTTTAATTATAGGTTTATATTGAATGGTGGCAAAGGTACGACTTTATAATTGAAAATAGAGAATTGAAAATAGAGAATTATTTGATACTGCAAGGGTTAGATAACGCAGTTCCGGGAATCAACGGACAAAAGGGAATACATTCTGCATATTTTTTTCCAATATGACAGCAAGCTCTTCAAGGGATATCTGTAAAGAAGAGGCTATTCTCCGGTAAACAGAACGAATATCAACCTCCTTCTCATCCGTTTCTGCAAACAGACAACCATCCCATGCAACCTGCAATGCCTGCAGATTAAAATATTCCCCGAAAGACAAATAAAAACCCTGCCTGGTCAACTGCAAAGCCAGTTCTGCATTTCCACGGAATCCATGAATAACCCAGGGTATATGAGGTTTCACCGACTTTCTGGCTGCAACTAATTCACTCCAGGCTTTTACACAATGGATGACAAGCGGCTTACCGACTCTCTCAGCCAGAGCTGCCTGCTCAAGAAAAATATCCTGCTGAATTTTCAATGATGTTTCCGTCAGTTTATCCAGTCCCGCCTCGCCAATCGCAACCACGGAAGGAGACAGAGCCACAGACTCCAAACGGGAAAGCTGCTCTTGTACATTATTAATATACCAAGGGTGAATACCTACCGAACACCACTGTCCGGGGAAAGAAATTTCCTCCTGATCTTTTCCTATGATCCTGTTGACAATTGCAACATCTTCAGGATCGACAGCTGGCTGATGTGTATGTATATCGTAATAAATCATGACTAAGGTACCGGATCATACCCGCTCCCACCCCAGGGATGGCATCGGAGCAGCCGTTTGACTGCGAGGTAAAGCCCTTTGACGGGACCATATTTTTTCAGGGCTTGCACAGCATACTCCGAACAGGTAGGTGTATACCTGCATGAAGCCGGTGTCATAGGAGAAATACAATATTTATAGAAATAAACCGGCAACAGGAGAAGTGCAGTAAAGAATTTCTTCATTATTCCTTTTCACGCAAGATCCGGATCGCTTTCGTCATCGCCTTTTCCATATCGGTGAAGGGATGTATTTCCTTATCCAGATAGAGGAAAGCAATCAGCATGCGTTTATTTTTTTCTGTCAACGGATCGATCAGATCGTATTTACGTACCCGGTAAGCTTCACGTACCTGACGTTTGATCAGGTTCCGTTTTACGGCACGTTTGAATTTCTTTTTGGGGACACTGATCAGAATAGAGACAGGAGCAGACATCTCTTCCTCCAGCGGTAAATAAACGACCCGCAGTGGAAACGCTACAAACGATTGTCCTTTTTCAAATAACAGGTCAATGTAACGTTTCCACGACAGGCGTTCTTCTTTTGAAAGGGTATACCTTCTATTTTCCATTCTTTTTGTTTCCGCCCAACTCTTTCTTCAGATACAAATCCAAAGCAGCCGTCATTGAAGGAGCTTCAGGTGTTGGCGCTTCCACGTCTAATCGCAAACCGGCATCCTTTACAGCTTTTGCCGTCGTAGGGCCGAAGCAACCGATCTTTATATCTTCCTGCTTAAAATTCGGGAAGTTCTTCAACAAAGAAGAGATACCTGAAGGACTGAAAAATACCAACATATCGTAATCGAACTCCTCATCTTTAGCGAATTCATTACTTACCGTCCTATACATCACGGCCTTTGTATAGTTGATCTTCTTCGCTTCAAGCAAACTTAACAAATCATCTTTATGCACGTCAGAAACCGGCACCAGATATTTTTCTTTTGCATGTTTTGCAATAACAGTCACCAGGTCTTCAGGCTTTCCGGTCTGACCGAAAAAAATTTTACGCTTCCTGTATACAATATACTTCTGAAGGTAAACTGCAATAGCTTCCGTCATACAGAAATATTTCATTGTTTCCGGAATAGTGACACGTAGTTCTTCACATAAATGGAAAAAGTGGTCAATAGCTGTACGGGCGGTAAAAATTACTGCCGTATAATCCAGAATAGAAATTCTCTGCTGTCTAAACTCTTTGGAAGAAAGAGCTTCTACTTTGATAAAAGGACGGAAGTCGATCTCGACCCCATATTTCTCTGCAATGTCGAAATACGGTGACTTCTCGGATGCAGGCTTCGGTTGTGATACCAGCAACTTTTTGATGTTCAATGCCATAGAGTACTCGTCTCAATAAAGTTATACAAAAAAATCATACCTTCATATAAAAATATAAGGGGTAAGATTTCTTGGGTGCAAAGGTACAAACTAATATATAAAAAACCGACATTATTCTTGTGAAATATACGTATTGTCTTATAAATTATTACAAAACGACACAAAAAATAGAAAATACAAAACATTATTACGGGAGCCAATGTTTTACTTCCTACGAACATCAACCACACTACCGGAATATATAACAAAATGCCCCATGCGCCCATAATGGCGTTATAATTTTTTTTCCAGAACTTGTACTTATCAGGTGCTGCAAACACAAATCCCAACAGATAATAACTCAGTTGTTTGAACTGATAAAACAAGAATAACACCCCAAAAAGGACGGCAATGGCCAACAAGACCTCTTTCTCTTCCTGAAATCCGGCCATTCCCCGCGTCCGGGCTATCGAGAACAAAGCGATACTGCAAAGGAACAAGGCCTGGAAGGTCATAAAATTACGAAAGAAAGATCCGCTCTTTCCTATCGTTTCGTCAAACAGGTTCTGCCGCTCCTTCAGGTATATCACATCTTTCATCATCTTTATAAAATGCTGAAAATTAGATCGGAATATTATGGCAAAAGCAATCAGCAAGGATAGCAGCAGCGTGAAGATGACATCATCTATCAGCTGTCCGTCCCACAAACGAATGCCCACATATCCTTCAAACAAATCCATGTATTTTTTATTTCGTGCAAAGGTAGGGATAAAAACATTATCTTTGTATCATGTAGTCTCAATAACAAAATTTCCAGTTATGAAAATGAAGTATTTATTCCTTATATGCACTTTATGCACCCTGGCATTCTTTACCGCAAGCTGTAGTGACTCCGATTCTTCGACAGTTGAATTATCGGCATCGGCATTCGACGAAGTCAGCAGCGAGGGTGCCTCCCTGACGGTGGATATCATCTGTAATTCTTCCTGGACGGCAGAAAGCTCGGCCAGCTGGTGCAGTATCTCCCAGACCGAAGGAACAGGAAACCAGACCCTCAGCCTTTCTGTCGAGGCCAACCTGAATGACAAACCGAGAAGGGCGACGATCATCGTGACGTCCCACCGGACACAGAAAACCGTCACCGTCACACAAAACGCAGGTAACGGCGATATAGACGGATATGCTTACGAATTGCCTGTTTACTTCCACGTTCTGTACAACGACAGCAAACAGAATGTTCCGCAAAGCAGGATAGAAACGATCCTGACTGCCGTCAACAAGCTCTATCAGAATAATAATATGAACCTCACATTCAAAATAGCTGAAATAGAACCCGTTTCATCCGCCTCGGCTTCCATCAGTTGTGAAGAATTCATGAAAAGCGAAAAAGGAACCGACCATTACAAACTAATGAAAGATCCTAACTCATATATCAATGTATTCCTTTATGCTTTCGAGGAAGACAATGTACTAGGTATCTCACATTTACCGTTGACAACGCAACAAAATTATCTGGAAGGACTGACACTGACAGACTATTCAAATATCCAGGCGTCACAACTTTCGAACATTTACTGTGTATCCATCAACACGACTTATATAAATGCAGGAGTTAACCAATACAGTCCGAACGATCCGATTATTACCCTCGCACATGAGCTGGGGCACTATCTGGGCCTGCATCATCCTTTTGCTGAAGACGAGAACGGTGAAGCGGCCAATGAGTGTAAGGATACGGACTATTGCGAAGATACGCCTTCCTACAACAAAGTCGAATATGATGCGTGGCTGAAAGGATTACCCCCAGGCAATTATGACATCAAATATTTATCGCAACGGAGCAACTGCCAGGGAGAGGAGTTCATTTCCGACAATCTGATGGATTACGCATACAGTCTCACGAACAAATTTACGGAAGACCAGTACACAAGAGTACGCCATGTCTTAAATTACAGTCCCCTCATCCCGGGACCAAAAATCCAGACAAAGGCAGGCACTCGTACATCTTCGGAAGAAACGTTGCAAATACCTTTCCGTACGATACAATAACAGGAAGCGGTACTGCTAAAATAAAATATCCCGGCCATTCATCGAGTGACCGGGATATTCATGTATAAAAGGTTTTATTATAAGGCTTCTTTTATAATTTCACCGACTGTCGGATGCGGGAATACGATCGATTTCAGTTCCTCGGCCGTCATTCCTTTTTCAATGGCGATGCCTGCGATAACCACCAATTCGGAAGCCGGGTTACCTAACAGATGTGCTCCTATCACCGTCTCGTCTTCCGAGAGGATCAGTTTACAAACTCCGTTACCCTGTTCGTTCTCCGCCACAAAACGGCCGGAAAAAGCCATCGGCAGCTTCTTTACGATATAAGGAGTCCCTTCTGCCTGCAATTCTTCTTCCGTCTTGCCTACACCGGCTATTTCAGGATTGGTATAGACCACACCCGGAATTGCTTTATAGCTCATACCGGCTCCAGCCTTGCCCAAAATATGTTTAACCGCTACTTCCGCTTCACTGACTGCCGTATGGGCCAGCAAAGAGAACGCAGTGATATCCCCGCAGGCATAGACATTCGGAAGAGATGTCTGCATATATTGATTTACTTTTACGCCGTTACGGAAAGGTTCCGGAGATAAAGTCTCCAGTCCGAATCCTTTCGTCACCGGACGACGCCCCACGCTCAAAAGCACTTTTTCGCCTTCGATAACGAAGCTCTCCCCATCTTTCTCTACGGTCACTTCGCCTCCGTGAACGGCTGTCACCTTATGACCCAGATAGAACCGAATACCTCTCTTGGCGTATTCAGCCTGAAGCATTTCAGAAAGCTCCTTATCCATCGGGCCCAGTATCTTATCCAGCATTTCCACCACATGGACTTCAGTTCCCATACTATTAAAGAAAGAAGCGAACTCCATACCGATCACTCCACCGCCGATAATGACGAGGGAAACAGGAAGTTCTTTCGTCTGCAAGGCTTCCCGGCTTGTCCAATAGTCGGTTTCAGCCAATCCGGGGATAGGAGGAATAACCGTTTCCGAGCCTGTGCACAGCAATAAGTTTGCAGCTTCATACGTTTCCTCTCCACAAGCAATGGAGATCGTACCGTCGGCAGCACGCCCTTTTATCTCCGCTTCGCCGTTAACGACCACGACGCCATGCTCCGTCATCTTCATACGGATACCGGCAGTCAGTTTCTTCACGACTTTATTCTTACGGGCAATGATTTTAGGAAAATCGAAAGTCGCATTCTCCGCCTTGACGGCATATTTCTGTGCATGCTTTATGGTATCATACACTTTAGCCGAATAAAGAAGTGTTTTTGTAGGAACACAACCTTCATTAAGGCAGACACCGCCCAACGCATTCTTTTCAAACAACACAGTGGATAGCCCACTTGCCGCTGCTTTTTCAGCAGCCGTATAACCGGCAGGTCCCCCGCCAATTATAGCAACATCGTATTTCATGTTATCAGATTTAATTAAGTTTTATATTTGGGTTAATTTCCAGCAACGCAGATATGAAAATGTCGATATCTTTTAAAGGGAAGAAGCGTTTTTGTTCCGTTTTTCCGTTCGCCCAAAGGTAATACACTGTCACTCCCTTACTCTTCCTTTCCAGCCTGTCAATCAGTTCCACATCTATAATACCATTTCCGGTAAGTTTATTATCATCCGTCAGATGAAAAGGATTCCGCATCATTACCACATAGAAAAGGATACAGGCGGCAGGCATCATCAACATATAATAGTTAGCACGATCCATACTCATAGCAACAAATAGTCCTATCGCCATAAGTAAATAAACAGTAACGGGAAACCATGTCGACCAGTGACTATAATCTTTTCTAAAAGTTGCCTTCATAATATATCGGTATTATTCCTGATCTGAATATCCGGATTGAATTTCTTCAGTAACTTGACAAACTCCTTTTCATTCTGCGGGGATATCAGCATCCACATTTTACCTTCTTTCCAGATCACGATCCGGTCCAGAGATAAAGAATAACTGAAAACGGGAAGAATAGACGGTTGCAACGCCTCTATATCGGCTATGGCGATTTCTTTTTTAGGAAAAAAGCCACAGCGGAGCAACAACATTCCGTCAGTCGTAACCACATAGTAGGTATTGAAAAACACATGCAACGTCAACGCACTGGCAACCAATGTAGTAACAATTGCCGCAACATTCTGATGCAGTACGGACACGACACACAGGATTGCCAACACAATAATCAACAGATGGTACCACCACCCGATCTTAGATTTAAAGACTCTATCCATTTCACGAATTTTCGCGCAAGATAGTCATTTCTTCATTTACTTGTTGTAGAGCAGCCACAAAACCTTCGGTATCGACCGGATAGACCATGTTGGTATATTCCTTGTCCTTATACAATTTATTGTAATAGATCACCACACTGACCGTTATCGCCACATGCTTAGGGGTCACTATTCTTTTTCCAAACGTCTTCTTTTCCATAACTTCGCGTATTAAAGTTAGCAATAAGTAATATCACAAATTTTTACCCACATTAAAAAGTTCACCAGACTAAAATATTATCATGCAGAAAAACAAATAATACAAAAGAACAGCAAATAACACGATATTCTAACAAAAATAGAAAATAAGCACTATTCCAGTAACTTCAATTAATAAAAAAAGAGTCGTTCCAGTATTCGAAAATAAACATATATTAACGCAAAATCCTACTTTTTCTCTTTTTTCCTACTCCTAAACAAACTCCAGAATTCGTCTAAAACAAAATATAAATCCATTTAAAACGAAATAATATTCATTTTAAACGAGATATTATTTCGTTTAAAGAGGAAAAAACGTTCATTTAGAGTAGAAAAAAACTGCTATACAGCAGATTTTACACTCTACAACAACATTATACCCCATTAAATCTCAACTAACAATATGTCTACAAAAATATTATTAAGATAAAACAGTAATGCAATCAGCAACAAAAATAGCAATATAAAGCAATAATTACGTTAAATATGTATCTTTACGACATTTCATATCTCTCTGAGAAACGCATTAAAATCAAACGTTCAGACTCCGCACTTAGATACGCGAACCACAGCCAGGGTAAAATAACATTTTGATAAAACCTCATTGAGAATAAATCTATCCTTTGACAAAATTACAAAATGATAAAAGATACTATTTGGAAGATTTACAAACAAATTAAGAAAAGATAAAATATGACATAGTTCTGATAGAACTCATTTTATTTTGAGTACAAAAATACATTATATTTTTAAAAACATCACTTTTTAACTTATGAAATCATCATAAAATTAATTTTTTATAGAATCAACTATTAATAACCATCAAACAAACAGCTTTATAGCTATAAATTATGACTATCTATCCCGAAAATCAGCATAGCATATACGTAAAACCACACAATCTTTGAAAACCTGATGAAGAGTTCTATCAGAACTAATATAAAACAGACAAACACAGGATCTGCGCCAAACAGCGTAATCTACTGATTAACTTAAGTAAAGCCTTATGTTAACCTATTTTTAAACAATTAAAAGTAATGCTATGCTAAAAAAAATGCAAACAGTCAGTTATTTGCTGCTTTCACTAGCTCTTTCTTATGGAGAACAGCTTCATGCCTCCGAAGTCAGCGCAGCAACAACAACTACTCAACAAACAAACAAACTTACAGGAACTATCGAAGATGAGTTTGGCCCTGTAACGGGCGCTTCTGTTGTAGTAAAAGGTACAACAAACGGAACCGTTACGGACATGGACGGGAAGTTCGATTTATCGAATGTGAAAAAAGGTGATTTTATTGTCATCTCTTTCATCGGTTATATCACCCAGGAGGTAAAGTATACCGGTCAGGAAACGATTAAAATCCAATTGAAAGAAGACACACAAACACTAGACGAAGTGGTTGTTGTAGGGTTCGGTACACAAAAAAAGGTAAATCTGACCGGATCTGTCAGCATGGTCAATGCAGAAGTAATCGAATCCCGCCCAGTACAAAATGTATCGCAAGCTTTACAGGGAGTCGTTCCCGGTTTGAACTTCTCCGTAAACAATAATGGCGGAACATTGGATAACCAGCTGGAGTTCAACATCCGCGGTGCAGGTACCATTGGCGACGGCTCGGGATCTTCCCCGTTAGTATTGATCGACGGCATCGAAGGAAACATGAATACGGTAAATCCGAACGATATCGAATCGGTCTCCGTCCTGAAAGATGCCGCTTCCGCCTCCATTTACGGAGCTCGCGCTGCTTTCGGTGTGATCCTGATCACGACAAAAGGCGGACATTCCGGTAAAGTCAATGTCAACTATTCGGCAAATGTCCGTTTTACCGACGCCTTACAAATTCCTAAAATGTTGGATTCTTATCGGTTTGCCCAATACTTCAATGCTTCTGCCGCCAATGCCGGTCAAAGTCCCGTATTCGGCGACGATGTATTGCAGCGTATCCTCGATTACCAGAACGGAACTCTTACGGAGGGGACACAAGACAAAGCCGGAGACGGCAAATGGGATTATTATGACGGGGCAAATGCCAATACAAACTGGTTCAAGGAGGTATATAAAGACTGGGCTCCTTCGCACGAACATAATATCAGCGTAAGCGGAGGAAATGAAAAAGTGACTTACCGCGTGAGCGGCAGTTTCATGAACCAGAATGGCCTGATCCGTTTCGGGAAAGACAAGTTCAACCGTTATACCATCGATTCCAAAATATCTGCCAAATTAACCAACTGGGCTACGCTGAACTATTCGAACAAATGGACACGCGAAGATTACGAACGCCCTACCTATATGACCGAACTGTTCTTCCACAATATCGCACGCCGCTGGCCGACCTGCCCGGTTTACGATAATAATGGTTACCTTGCCGACGGTATGGAACTGATCCAAATGCAGGACGGAGGTGTACAGACACAGAACAAAAATTACTACACGCAGCAATTAAGTTTTGTCTTCGAACCTGTCAAAGACTGGCACATCAATGTCGAAGGTAATATGCGTACCTATAATAACAACCAACATTGGGCTGTATTACCCGTTTATGCCTACGACGTTAACGGAGATGCTTATCCGATAAGCTGGGACGGAGGCGCATCTTACTCTCCCGGTGCCAGCCGTGTAAGTGAATACCGCTATACGGAAGATTATTTCACAACGAATATCTATACCGATTATTCAAAAACAATCAACGATCATTTCTTTAAGGTTATGCTCGGTTTCAACGCCGAATTAACCAAATACGATGATATCAGTGCCCGGGGAGATAAGCTTATCTCGTCCAACACCCCGTTCCTCAGCCAGACGCAAAACGAGTTCAGAGCTTCCGGCGGACGCGCCGAGAATGCCGTAGCCGGTTTTTTCGGACGTATCAACTACAACTATAAGGATAGATACATGGTTGAAGCTAACGGACGTTATGATGGTTCGTCACGCTTTATCGGTGACAAACGCTGGGGCTTTTTTCCTTCTTTCTCTGCCGGATGGAACATTGCCCGTGAAGACTTTTTCGGCTCATTGACCGACTATATCAGCACGTTGAAAATAAGGGCATCGTGGGGACAATTGGGTAATACCGATACGAAGGATGCCTGGTATCCTTTCTACCAGACAATGCCCACAGGTTCAGCAAGCGGCGGCTGGCTGGTAAACAACAGCAAACCGAACACGGCCGGTCTTCCAGGTATTGTCAGTTCGTTAAAGACCTGGGAGACGATCGAATCGTGGAACGTCGGCCTGGACTGGTCAGTCTTCAACAATCGTCTGACCGGATCATTCGACTACTTTACCCGTTATACATACGACATGATCGGGCCGGCTCCCGAATTACCGTCTGCTTTGGGGGCAACTCCTCCCAAAATCAATAACTCGGACATGAAATCGTATGGTTTTGAACTGGAATTGTCCTGGAGAGACCGTATAAAAGATTTTAGTTATGGAGCGAAATTCGTTCTTTCCGACTCACAACAGAAAATCATGCGTTACCCGAACGATGCGAAATCACTTGGATCAACCTATTATGACGGTATGATGCTAAAAGAGATCTGGGGATACGAAACTGTCGGCATTGCGCAGACACAGGAAGAGATGGATGCCCACCTGGCCAACAACCGTCCGAGCTGGGGGTCAAGCTGGAACGCAGGCGATGTGATGTATGCCGATCTGAATGGCGACGGTGTTATTAACAGTGGAGCCAACACGGTCGACAATCCCGGAGACAAAAAAATCATCGGTAACAGCACGCCGAGATACAACCTAGGTCTGACACTGGACGGTTCATGGAGAGGATTCGACTTCTCTATCTTCTTCCAAGGCATCGGAAAACGTGACTATTGGCTGGGAGGCCCGTACTTCTGGGGTGCCCAGGGTGGTATGTGGCAATCTGCCGCATTCGAACAGCATTGGGATTTCTGGCGTGGACCGGACGATCCGCTGGGAGCAAACCCGAATGCTTATTATCCGCGACCGATCTTCGACTCTGACAAGAACCAGCAAACTCAAAGCGGATATTTGCAAAATGCAGCTTACATCCGTATGAAGAACGTCCAGGTCGGTTACACATTTCCCAGACAATGGATTGAAAAAGCAGGCATGACATCTGCCCGCATTTATATATCCGGAGACAATCTGGTAACATTTTCGAGCATCTCTGGAGTTTTCGACCCCGAAACACTCGGAGGCGGACGTGGCGATGGTAAACTTTATCCGTTGTGTAAAACAATTTCAGTCGGTTTAAATGTCAATTTCTAAACACTTGGTCTTATGAAAATAAATATCAAACATATTTGTATCTATTTAGTGATGGTGGCAACCGGATTGCTGACTTCTTCCTGTAACGATTTCCTGGAAAGGGAACCGATCTCAAATATCACTCCGGAACAATATTTCAATACGGCTGACGAACTAGGCAATTATGCCATCAACTATTATACCAATCTTTTCCGCAATGATGCCGGAGGATACAATGTCGGCCCTATCAACGGAGATGCGGACACTGACAACCTGGTATCCGGAGATGCAAACACAGATCGTTTTGCTAAAGGCAGATGGTTGGTTCCGGCTTCAACGAACATGGACTTTTCGCTGATCCGCGCCATGAACTTTTTCCTTGAGCGGGTGCTTCCCAAATACGAAGCCGGAGAAATTTCCGGATCTGAAGCCGATATCAAACAGTATATCGGAGAAATTTATTTCTTACGTTCAATGATTTATTTCGACCGCATGACGGCTTTCGGCGATTTTCCGATCATCACGGAAGTATTGCCGGATGAAACCGGAGCATTAATTGAGGCAAGCCCCCGCATGCCACGTAACGAGGTGGCCCGGTTTATCCTGGAAGACCTGGACAAAGCGATCGATCTGCTGCAGACCGGAAGCGCCTACAAAAAGGTCCGTATCAGCCGCGAAGTCGCACTGGTTCAGAAATCAAAAGTAGCTTTATATGAGGCCACTTTCGAGAAATATCACAGAGGTACCCCGCGTGTTCCAGGCGAACCGGGATGGCCGGGAGCCAACATGCCGTACAACCAGGGGAAAACGTTCAATATCGACGGTGAAATCGATTTCTTCCTGACCGAAGCGATGAAAGCGGCAGCCGAAGTAGCAGACAACTGCCCGCTGACAACCAACTCAAAAGTATGGAATCCGGCACTGAACCAGGTTTACGGCTGGAATCCTTATTTTGAAATGTTTAGTATGCCCGACCCGAGCGATTTACCGGAAGTGTTGATGTGGCGCCAGTTCAACAGTACTCAAAGTGTTACACACGGCTATATTGCTTACATCCGTGAAGGAGGAAACAACGGTATGACAAAAAGTTATGTGGATGCCTTTCTGATGGACAACGGTCTGCCGATCTATGCAGTCAATTCCGGTTACCAGGGAGACACAAGCATCGACCAGCAAAAAACAAGCCGCGACGGACGATTACAATTATTCCTCTTCGGCGAAACAACGGCAGTGACGAACAGCGATTCTATCCGGTATTTCAATCCTAACGTGATCGGCCTGACCGAACACCGCGACCGTACCGGATTCCGCATCCGTAAACATTATACCTATGATCCGGCACAGCATGAATCTGGTATCACCGGAACCAACGGACAAATCTATTACCGTTCGGTTGATGCTTACCTGAATTATATCGAGGCCTCTTACCTGAAAAACGGGGTGATCGACAGCAAAGCAGATTCTTACTGGAGACAAATACGTGAACGGGCAGGCATAAACACTGACTATACAAAAACGATCGCAGCTACCGATCTGACAAAAGAGCCGGACTGGGCGATTTACTCCGGATCGACAGTAGTTGACCCGACCCTGTATAACATCCGCCGCGAACGTCGTTGCGAATACATCGGCGAAGGAGCCAGAAAGAACGACTTGGTGCGATGGAGATCGTATGATGCCTTGTTCCCTGAGAATATGGGAACTTATATCCCTGAAGGCGTAAACTTTTGGACGGAAATGTATAAAAATGAATCCTACGAAAAGACGGATAGCGAAGGCAATCCCACCGGCGAAACTGCTTTGGTAGAACAGGCCGACGGAGTTTCTTCTGCGAATATCTCCAGCCGCAAAGACAGTAAATATATTCGTCCATACCGGATTATCAAAGAGAATAATGAAGTGTGGAACGGTTATCAATGGGCTAAGGCTTACTATTTAAATCCGATTTCAATCCGTGACCTGACACTGACATCTACAGATTCACAGATTGAGAATTCGGTAATGTATCAGAATCCTTACTGGCCGACCGTTGCCAGTGCATCTGCTTTGGAATAAAGTTTTTCAGCATATACCGATAATTCGGTTTACCCGGTAAGTATTCGTGAAAATCCTTACCGGGTTTTCTCTATTTTTGTATCAATCATAAGTTTAAAAACTATATACCATGAGACATCTTACTTATCTGCTATTTTGTATTATGTTAGTTGCATGTACAAATTCTTCAAACACAGAAGATATAATCAGGAATGACTCCTACCCAGTTTAAAGAAGAAAACAGAAGGAAAGAGAACTGACAGGGGAAAAGAAAATACGCCGCCGCTTCACAGCAACAGCGTATCCACTTAAACCGGTCAAACAATTCCAAAAAGGAATATATTTTACTTGAATCCCCTTATTCCCACAAAAAGGGATATAACAATAATTGTCAGTCGATTACAGTTCTATCGTAGTTTCTACTTTAGGAAACTGCCAGACACTCACGGGCCGAATACGGGAACTCCTTTTATTTCACTTCTTCGAGTACGGAATAAGATTGTAATACATTATTATTATTGTATTGTTCCGTGCGAACTACCCCGATGTTGGGAGCATACCATTCATATCCGTAGCCTTCGATTGTTTCTTTCGGGGAACGTGATTTGATTTTAAATTTCACCTTCGTGCAATCAAATGTTCCTGCCGGAGTGGTAATCTCTTCGGTTTTCACATATTCGCGGTCGTAAATCGAAATGTTCTTTCTATCTTTACGATTCTTCTTTGAATAAATGTTGATGACTGCATCGTCGAAATACACATCATCCGGAGAAGCTCCTTTCGATACGCTCGGATAATTGATCACAGCATCGGTAGCTGCCACTGCGGTATTCGTTGTAGAGACAAAAGACGGATTAGTAAGGACCTCTTTCATATCCATAAAGAATTCGCCATCCTGGCAAAAAGCTTCCAGTTCACCTTTGTCGACAACTGTCCCGCTATTATTGGTGAACACGTAATCGGCTTCGACTTCCAGACCGGATTGTTTACTTTCCACCTCATCCACAACATAAGTCATCACACCTGACAGGTTGCCTTTGCTATCATAACTCTTTTTCACCAGTTTAGTACCTTTTGTCGTCGGGAAAAAGAATGTACAATCTTGTGCCATAGCCCCGCCTGCCAACATAGAGGCTAAAGCTAACAGTAAAACTTTAGATTTCATATTTATAACGTTTAAGTATTAATAATAAGCCGGATATCCAATGCGTTGTTAAAACAGGGGAAGCCTGCGAATGTTTATGGCTTTTCTTTTAAAAATAGCAAAAGAATAAGTATTTCGGGACTTTTTAACTGAAAGGGCACCCCGAATGGTACAACCATAAAAGTTAATTCCTAACTTTGGCGCTCTAAACAGTAATGTCTTATGGTACAAAGATTCGATTTCTTAGTGATAGGTTCCGGTATTGCAGGAATGAGTTTCGCTCTTAAAGTAGCCAATAAAGGGAAAGTCGCCCTTGTATGCAAAACTAATCTGGAAGAAGCCAACACCTATTTCGCTCAGGGTGGTATCGCCTCGGTAACCAACCTGATTGTTGACAATTTCGACAAGCATATTGAAGATACAATGATAGCCGGTGACTGGCTCAGTGACCGTGGTGCAGTAGAAAAAGTTGTGCGTAATGCCCCTCAGCAAATCAAAGAACTGATCAGCTGGGGAGTCGATTTCGATAAAGATGAAAAAGGGAACTTCGACCTGCACCGGGAAGGCGGCCACTCCGAATTCCGCATCCTACACCATAAAGACAACACTGGTGCCGAAATACAGGACAGCCTGATCCAGGCAATCCAGAAGCATCCTAATATCACCGTATTTGAAAATCATTTCGCAATCGAAATATTGACCCAACACCATCTGGGTGTTACCGTCACCCGCCAGACTCCGAATATCGAATGTTATGGCGCCTATATCATGGACCCGAATGGCCGGATCGATACTTTCCTTTCTAAAGTGACCCTGATCGCAACAGGAGGTGTCGGTGCCGTTTATCAGACAACCACCAATCCGTTGGTGGCAACCGGCGACGGCATTGCCATGGTTTACCGGGCAAAAGGAACGGTGAAAGATATGGAGTTCGTACAGTTCCATCCCACTGCCCTGTTCCATCCGGGCGACCGTCCTTCTTTCCTGATCACAGAGGCAATGCGCGGTTATGGCGGCGTGCTCCGTACGAAAGACGGGAAGGAATTCATGCAGAAATATGACAAGCGTCTTTCATTGGCTCCACGTGATATTGTGGCCCGAGCCATTAAGAATGAAATGGATACCCGCGGTGACGATCATGTTTATCTGGATGTCACACATAAAGATCCGGAGGAGACAAAGAAGCATTTCCCCAATATCTACGAAAAGTGTCTGAGCCTGGGAATCGACATAACCAAAGAGTATATCCCGGTCGCTCCTGCCGCCCATTATCTTTGCGGAGGTATCAAAGTCGACCTGGACGCCCGTTCGTCTATCGACCGCCTGTATGCTGTAGGTGAATGTTCATGTACCGGCTTGCACGGAGGAAACCGTCTGGCATCCAACTCGCTGATCGAAGCGGTCGTTTATGCCGATGCAGCGGCAAAACACAGCCTGAGCATCATCGACTCGTTAAAATACCAGGAAAGCATACCGGAATGGAATGATGAAGGAACGACTTCCCTGGAAGAAATGGTATTGATCACCCAAAGTGTAAAAGAGGTCGGACAGATCATGAGCACTTATGTAGGCATCGTCCGTTCCGATCTGCGCCTGAAACGCGCTTGGGACCGTCTGGATATCATCTACGAAGAGACAGAAAGCCTGTTCAAACGTTCGGTTGCCTCGAAAGATATCTGCGAACTGCGTAACATGATCAACGTCGGTTATCTGATCATGCGCCAGGCCATCGAACGAAAAGAAAGCCGAGGGTTACATTATACGTTGGATTATCCACCAGTAAAAAAAGGACAATAATAGAAAAAGAGCATCTTAGTAAATCTAAAATGCTCTTTTTTCATTTTGTATAAAAATATTTCATTTTCCTGCTAGGGATTTCCAAAGTTGTGTTGTCTCTTCTATACAAGACAAAATAAGTTAGCCTATAATGGATAAAGAAATATTACAAAGATACGTAGAAGGAAATGTCACCCCGGAAGAAATCATAGCCGTCGTTGACTGGTTAGATGCAGACGAAAATAACGTTCGGGAATTTATGGCATTGCATAAACTGAACGACATTTCCCTACTGAATCAACCGGATAAGCAGGTCGATATCCAAAAGGTAAAAAGAACTATCTCTTTCCGAAAGATAGGTTATGAACTGGCCAAAATAGCAGCAATACTGATCATATTCTGGGGAGGAACAAAATTATTCGAAACAAACAACATTACCGAAGAAAGTATTGCAACGTACCAGACACTATACGTACCTGCCGGACAACGTGCCGAATTGATATTGCCGGATAGTACACGAGTCTGGATCAATGCCCAGAGTAAACTTGTATACCCTGTCAGTTTCGGTAAAGGGCCCCGCCAGGTAGAATTAAATGGAGAAGCCTATTTTGATGTTATCCATAATGAGAAACAACCATTTATTGTAAAAACTCAACAAATGGACATACAGGTGTTAGGTACAGAATTTAATGTGGCCTCCTATTCCAACTCTTCTGATTTTGAGGTATCTTTATTAAGAGGAAGTATAGAGCTATCTTCACCCAAGCTCCCATCCAACTACAGGATGAAGGAGAAAGAACACGTCCAATTAAAAGACAACAAGTTAATTATCGATCAAATAGCCGATTATGATTATTTCAGATGGAAGGAAGGACTCATCTGTTTCAATAATGAATCAGTTGCAACAATCATTAAGAAGCTTAAACTATACTACGATATTGACATCGAAATTTATAATAAGAGGATCTTAAACAGTCGATATTCCGGTAAATTCAGGACCAAAGATGGTATAGAGCAAGTATTGAAAGTATTGCAGATAGAACATAAGTTCAGCTATACCAAAAATAGTGATTTAAATCTAATAACTATAAAATAAATATGCCTATGAGATAAAAATGAGATGTAAAAATTAACCGGATCATGCTCCAACATAACCCGGTTATCACAGTCAGTACTCTGACACAACAGCAAATTGATTTTAGTACTAACTTTCTAGATTTTTCAAAGTTATGAAAAAAAAACCTATAGGGAAGAAGTATGCCCTATTATTATCGAATTTTAAACACATATTCAGACTTATGAAGTTAACCTTTTTATTATTTCTGTTATGTATTTCAAGTGTTTGGGCAAATAATGCCAATTCTCAGACGACTAAAGTAAATATCCAGGCTGAAAATGCGCACATGAAGGATATTATCAGTCAGATCGAGTCACAAACAGATTATCTATTTGTTTACAATTATGAGAATGTAGATCTATCACAAAAAGTATCCTTGAAGGCTTCGGACATCTCTGTTGCAGAAGTGCTGAAAATTCTTTTTAAGAACTCGGATGTAGTATATGCAGTAGAAGGCAACAATATCCTGCTAATGAAGAATGCTGCAGAAATGAAAAAGCAACAAAATGGTAAAAAGATATCCGGTAAAGTAACCGATTCGAACGGAGAAGCCATCATTGGAGCAAATGTTGTAGAAAAAGGGACAACAAATGGTACCATAACAGGTATAGATGGTAGTTATACGCTAAATGTTTCTCCTTCTTCTACATTGCAGATATCTTTTATCGGTTATCTTACACAAGAGGTTTCCGTACAAAACAAGACTTCATTAAATGTAACCATGAAAGAAGACTTACAGGCATTGGATGAAGTTGTAGTCGTAGGATACGGAACTCAGAAAAAAGAAGTGGTTACAGGTGCGATAACATCTTTAAAATCTGAAGATATTTCACTCAGTCCGACAGCAAATATGGCTTCCGGATTAGCAGGACGCCTTTCTGGTGTTATCATTAACACACGAAACGGAGAACCCGGAGCTGACGAATCTACCATACGTATCAGAGGCCAGAACTCATTAGTATCAAATGACCCGCTCTATGTTATCGACGGTGTCGTTCGTTCCGAAGAAGGAGGCATATTCAGCCGGTTCGATCCGGAAGATATCGAATCGATCACAGTATTAAAGGATGCTTCAGCAGCAATATATGGTTCTCGCGCCGCAAATGGAGTTATATTGATTACCACCAAACGTGGTAAAGTAGGAAAACCGACCATTTCACTCTCTTATAATCATTCATTTACACAACCTACCCGGACTGTAAAAATGGCAAACTCCGCTTCATATGCAAGAGCACAAAATCTGGCAAATGAAATCAGAGGAATCAGCCCTCATTGGACGGAAGATGAGATACAAAAATTTGCCGATGGGTCAGACCCATTACATTATCCTAACACAAACTGGTATGATGTAGTACAGAAAAACTGGTCAGGTCAGGACAAAGCGAATATACAACTTACCGGAGGTATGGATAACTTAACTTATCTTGTTTCCGCAGGTTTCCTGGATCAAGGTTCTCCTTATAGAGAAAGTTCTATGAAGAATCGCATGTACAATGTCCGGTCAAATATAGATGCAAAAATAAACGATTATATTAAACTTACTTTTGACTTGTTCGGCAAAAGCACAGACCGGACTTTACCGTATAATGGCCAGGCCAGCGGTAACGGGATGTACAGTTGGGTCGGTTTGAGTGCTCCAACAGCCCATGCATACTGGCCTGGAACAGATTATCCGACAAATCAAGGCTGGGGTAATTATAATCCATTGGCTATCTCTACAGGAGATGCCGGTACCACAGCTTCCAAAACATGGGTGTTTAACGGACAATCCACCATCGACATATCGATACCTTGGGTGAAAGGTCTATCGGTAAAAGGAAGTATAGCCTATGACTATTTTGGTCAGAACTATAAACAATTCGAAGATGTATATTATGTATATAGTTATGATGAAAATTCGAATACTTACGAGAAATTAATAGGTCACACTACTGCTCCTCAGTTATTTATTGAAGAAAAACGGACTGAGTATATCAACGGAAATGTACGTATCAATTATTTGAATACATTTGCTGATGTACATACAGTGGATGCCTTTGTCGGTTTCGAACAGAATCAAACCAAAAGCACGGCTTTAGATGGTAAACGAACTAATTTTCCCACAGGAACATTAGAGGAACTGAATGCCGGAGATGCCAATACACAGACAAATCACAGTAGTTCTTCAAAAACAGCCAGAAGAAACTATTTCGGACGTGTATTATATGACTATGACCATAAATACATGCTGCAATTCCAGTTCAGATATGATGGCTCCCACAACTTCCCTTCCGGAAAACGGTTTGGATTCTTCCCCGGGATTTCAGGAGGTTGGACAATATCCAAAGAAAATTTTATGAAGGATATTACCTGGTTAAACAATTTGAAACTACGTGGTTCATGGGGTAAAATGGGTAATGATTATCTCAAAGATTCATTCCAATACCTGACGATGTATACGTTGGCAGACGGTTCTGTTTTTAACGGAACACAATATTCTGGAATTTCTCAGGCAAATGTGCCTAACCCCAATATTACCTGGGAAAAAGCCGAAACATACGATATCGGATTGGAAACTGGATTTTTGAATAACCGTCTGACATTTGACTTTGACTGGTTCAAAACAAACAGAAAGGATATCCTGACAAAGCGTAATGCATCGATCCCGGCATTTACAGGCTTAAACCTACCTGATGAAAACATCGGAGAGACCGAAAATAAAGGAGTTGAAATGATGCTTGGTTTCAGGGATGATCCCACCAAAGACTTCTCTTATTCAGTATCCGGTAACCTGACTTATGCTCGGAATAAAGTAATATTCAAAGATGAAACGCCCATGGCAGAAATATACCAGAAAGAAGAAGGAAAGCCTATTGGCTCTGCATTAAGATACGAAGCGATCGGAATATACAGCGAAGCTGATATTGCCAATCCGGATGTTCCCAAAAGACCCGGAACAGTAGCCGGAGACATCAAGATACGGGACGTCAACGGAGATGGCGAAATCAATTCACTTGACCGAGTTCGTCAAGATATGACCAATATTCCTGATATCACTTACGGTATTAACATAAATCTCAGTTGGAAACAATTTGACCTGACGTTAGGATTCCAGGGACAGGCACGGGCAGTCTTTTACCTTCGTGAAGACTGGGTGAATCCGGCTACATCAAACGGTGGTGCAAATATACTACAGTGGTGGACGGAAGATACGATGACACCGGATAATCCGAATGGAACAAAACCACGGTTAGGTACGGCATATGGTATAGGTGGAACAACTTTCACTCAGATCAGCGCAAATTTCTTCAAACTCAAAAATGCAGAAATAGGATATAGAATACCTAAAGATATTATATCCAAAGTCGGTTTGTCAAGAGCTCGGGTATATGTGAGCGGAACGAACTTATTCTCTATCGACCATACCAGTAAATTCGGTATAGATCCGGAAGTTGCCAATGGAGGATGGGACTTGAATCCGATGCGATTAATAAATCTAGGTGTAAACGTTTCATTTTAAAAATACACATGATGAAAAAGATAATATATTTAGTAAGTATAACATGGATCATGTTATTATCTTCCTGCAGTGATGTGCTTGATATAACACCAACAGACAGATATCCTGACCCGGCAGTCTGGCAGGATGAGAATCTGTTGAAAATGTTTGTAAATGAACAATACAGCGGTATTTGTACGAAGGCCAATTATCATGAAATAATGTATTTCGGAGATGATAATTTCACCAAATACAATAATGGAAGCTGTAATCTTATCCGGGAAAATATATTGACAGCCGATAATGTAGGTTCATTAAGTAATATACTACATGTATGGGATAATTCATATAAATTCATTCACAATATCAATGTATTCTTCAAAAATATAAAGGAATCACCTGTTGATGAATCAGTAAAAAAAGAACTTATTGCCGAGGTAAAATTCATACGTGCCTATATTTATGCCAAACTGATCTGGGCATACGGCGGTGTTCCTATTATAGAGGAAGCGTTTGATATCAATAGTGACTGGTCGCAGATACAAAGAAATTCATGGGATGAATGTGTTACCTATATAGTAAAGAATCTGGATGAAGTGATAGCTGATCTTCCTGACAGACCTTCAGAAAGAAACAGAGCCAGTGGCAATGCAGCTCGCGCACTTAAATCACGAGTATTACTCTATGATGCAAGTATATTGAATAATCCAAACAATGATAAGCAGAAATGGCAGAGAGCAGCCGATGCTGCCGCAGCTCTTTTTGACAAAGGATATACACTGGCAACAGACTACCAGAAAATGTTTTTGGACGTAAACTGCAGTGAATTTATATTCGCAAAAGAATTCAGTGAAACTTACTACTGTCAGTTAACCTTTTATATTGGCACAGCTGGTGATAACGGACGTGCATTAGCAACTCCCTCTTTAAATATAGTGGATGCTTACGAAACGATAGACGGCGAAATACCGATAATCGATAGCGAACTGGGAACAGTCAATCCTAAATCGATGTACGACCCGTCCAATCCCTATGCTAACAGAGACCCGCGTTTCTATGCATCGATCTATTATAACGGTGCAGATTTTGTAAATCGTAAAATAGAAACTTATAAGGGAGGTTATGATGTTACAAACCAGGACGCTACCATGACTGGCTACTATATAAGAAAGTTCATTGAGGAAGATAAAGGCATTTCGGAAACAAGACATTATACAGGTCCTTTCCCGTTATTCCGGTTATCTGAAATGTATCTCAATTATGCAGAAGCTCAATATCATTTAGGAAATGAAGATCTTGCACGTGAATACATAAATAAGATAAGAGGTCGTGAAGGAGTAAAAATGCCTCCTGTAACAGCCACTGGAGAGGAATTGCTGAATAAAATATACCATGAGCGTATGATCGAACTTGCGTTTGAAGGACATCGTTATTTCGACGTACGTCGTTGGAAGATTGCTGAAAAAACAGAAACTACTCATATTATGGGTCAAGAGATCATAAAGAATAATGATGGAACATTTACTTATAATCGCCATAAATTGACTCAGGATTCCCGGAAGAATGAATGGAAAGATGCATTTTATCGCTTGCCTATTGCTTTTTCTGAAATTCAAAGAAGTAATAATAGCCTGGAGCAAAATCCCGGTTATGAGATAAAATAGTTTCAGTTTTAACTCTGAAATAGGTGTAATCTAAGGACTGTAATACTCAAATACAGTCCTTAGAACTTTATAAGCGTATTAAACAGAAAATATGCTAATCTCTATATCCTCATAAGGAAGACTAATGTAATGCTTTATAAAAACAGTTTATCAAAATAGAACGATGAGTAAAAAAATAATATCTGTAATTATTGCTATCCTATTCTTTACCGGCTTAATATCGGAAACCGTTCATGCGGTAAAAAAATCAGATACAGAAATCGATAACTTTCTGAATCCACCTAAAGAAAACCGCCCGTGGGTGTTTATGTGGTGGTATGATAATGTAGATAAACCTGCTATAACAGAGCATTTGGAAGAACTTAGTAAAAAGGGAATAGGTGGAGTTCTCGTGTTTTATCATGGCGGAATGCCTAACGTCCCTTTCTTAGGTGAGGCCTGGCTCGAGCTATATCGCCATACCGTACGGGAATGTGCCCGTCTGGGCTTGGAATGCGGGGCTAATGTAAGTAGCGGCTGGCCTTCCGGTGGTCCCTGGATTGACCAGAAAAATGGGGCAAAACGTGTAGCCTCTAGTGAAACAATCCTTGAAGGACCATCTCAGTTTTCAGGGAAATTAAATACTCCAACCGGAATTACGGGATTATACAAAGACGATGCTGTTTGGGCTTATCCAGTCCATGATTCCATTTCATTTAAGCCTTCTATTTCAGTTAGCAGTAATGCCAAAGATATCAACAATATGTTGGACGGCGATTACAATACCGCCTGGAATCCGGAAAATGAAACGGAAGAGTCATGGATTCTTTTTGACTTTAAATCTCCCCAAAAGGTTGATTTTGTTTATCTTGAGCGAGAGGGGACAACAATACTCGAGTCTTCGGAAGATGGGAAAACATATCAACCAGTCGATACACTTCATTCGATTGGTGATGTCTATCAAAATGTTTTTCAACCCGTTCCCGAGCGTACAGCCCGTTTTTTCCGGCTTGTCCTGAAAAAGGGGAGAGGCGAATCTGTCCGTATGGTATCTCTCGGAACTAAAAGCGACGTTCATCAGGTAGCTTTAATGAATGCCAAACGCGGCCTGATGAATCCATTAACCCCCATTGGCACATCAAAACTAGAAGTAGAACAAGCTTTCCCTTTAACTCCATTACAAGCTTCTTCTAAAAACTCACCTCTTCGCATAGAAGACGCTATTGACTTGACCAATAAAATATCACCGGACGGAAGTTTAAACTGGAAAGTCCCGGAAGGAAAATGGAAAATCATTAGAGTAGGAACCGCTTTTGTTGAAATCCCGGCAGGCGGAGGTTTATTGCCCGACTATTTATCAGTAGAATCCACTGACTTTGATTTTGACCACAGCAGCGGAGTACTGATCCGCGAAGCAGAAAAACAAGAGGGAACAACTTTTAAATATTTACATGAGGATAATGTTGAAATTCATGGTATCTATTCATGGACAGAGAATATGTTGGAAGAATTCCGTAATCGACGGGGTTATGACCCAAAACCTTATCTTGCAGCTATGGCCGGCGAAATAGTTGAAAATACGGATATTACAGAACGTTTTTTGAATGATGTACGTCGAACGATTGCTGATTGCGTCGCTGACGGACACTATAAAATATGGGCAGACCGTGCCCATGAAAAAGGGGTACAGGTTCGTGCAGAAGCCGGAGGACAACATCTTCCAAGATTAATGATGAATGACGGTTTGAAAAATCTGGGAAGAATGGATGTTCCGGTCGGAGAATTCTGGTATGGCGGTCAATGGAGTGAAAACCAATGGATCCCGGCAGTGCATCACAGTGGATCACTTTCGGAAGAATGGTATGAAGGACGTCAGAACGTCAATACTAAACAGGCAGCCAGTGCCTCTCATTTATATGGAAAAGAAAAGACGGCTTCGGAGGCATTTACCAGTTTTACTCATTGGGTCAGTTCGCCTGCCACTCTATTGCCACGAGCCAATGTCGCTTTTTGTGAAGGCATCAACGACATAACCTTCCATGGTTCTGCTACATCCGGTCCTGCCAATGGTATGCCGGGAACTGTATTTGCAGCCGGAGTTCATTTTAATAACCGGATTACATGGTGGAACCGGGCAAAATCATTTACAGATTATCTGGCACGCTGCCAATACATGCTTCGACGCGGACATTTTGTCGCAGATGTACTTTATTATGAAGGAGATCTCGTACCTTGTTTCGTATCTCCGAAGAATATAGATCCTGACCGTGGTTTTGGATATGATTATGATGTATGTAATACAGAAATTATCATGAGCCGCTTATCCGTTCGGGATGGACGGATTTCCCTGCCTGACGGAATGAATTATCAAGTACTTGTTCTTCCTGAATCCGGGATTGTCCCGATTGAAGTCGCTCGTAAGATACTCGAATTAGTACAAGAAGGAGCTACCGTCATAGGTCCACGATTCATAAAAACCCCCGGATTAAAAAACTTCCCAGAAAGTGAGAAAACGCTTCATGAAATCACAGAAAAGCTATGGGGCAAAACAGAAGGTCCGGTGGATCGTGTCGTTGGCAAAGGACGCGTCATCAGCGGACTCAAAATAGCAGAAGTATTGAAGAAAAAAGCGATTGAAAGGGATTTCTCATACATGAATGAGAATGAAATTGCAAGCTATGGAACGACTCCGGTAAAAATAGATTTTATCCATCGCAAAGAAGGAGAAACGGATATATATTTTATTATCAACCGTAGGAATACAACTGAAAATATAGATGCCAAATTTCGTATAACAGGAAAATTACCAGAATTCTGGAATCCGGTAGATGGTTCTTCCCGCTCAGCAAAAGCTTTTTCAATCAGTGGTTCCAGAACAATTATACCTATGGAACTAGCTCCATACCAGGGCATTTTTGTTGTTTTCCGGAAACCGACATCTGATACCCGGCTGGATAGAAATAATTATACAAATTATGAAGTACTTAAAACACTTGACAGTTCCTGGAGCCTTCATTTTGACCCGAAATTGGGTGGACCCGAAAAACCTATAATTTATAAGTCACTACAGGATCTGACAACAAGTTCTGTTCCCGAAATCAAGTATTATTCCGGCGCTGTAGTTTACCGCAAAGAATTCGATCTTGACAAAATTTCAAAGGAAAAGCTTTTCCTTGATCTTGGCACAGTCCACGATCTGGCTAACATCCGTCTGAATGGGAATGATCTTGGTACAGTGTGGTGTGCTCCATGGAGACTTGATATTTCTGAATATTGTAAAACTAAAGGAAATGTTCTCGAAATAGAAGTAACTAACACTTGGTGGAACCGACTGGTTTATGATGCGTCATTGCCTGAAAAAGAAAGAATTACCAAAACAAATATTGGTTTCTCTCCAACTTCCGGACTGATGCCTTCCGGTCTTATAGGACCTGTAACAATAAAAAAAGAGGACACTTCAAAACCATAGATCCCGATTACAAAATTTCTACTATATGGAAATAACGTATTCGAGATATATCTACCAATCACTAAAATAAATACATCATGAGATATTTAGATTTTTTGAGGAATTGTTTTACCGCTGCTGCTTTCCTTGTTAGTTCCTACGGAGCAGCCCAACATCCGGTACTACCTTCTGATAATGAATTAAACAGCCCTTTCGGAAATACAGATAGAAAGAACTTCCAATCTCCATCTAAAGTTTATTATCCGGAAACCTGGTTTCACTACATTGGAGGAAACGTTTCAAAAGAAGGGATTACCAAAGACCTGGAAGCAATATCAAAGACCGGAATTTCCGGGATTCAATTGTTTCACGGACAGTTTGGAGGTCCGTGGCCGGGAGTAGAACCTCAAATAAAAAGTTTGAGCCCTCATTGGGATGATGCTGTACGCCATACCGCAGAAGAATGTAAACGTTTGGGATTACGTTTCACGATGCTGAACTGTTCCGGATGGGCAACATCAGGAGGGCCATGGATTGAAACATCGAATGCCATGCGTCATCTGGTATGGAGCCGGACTGATATCGATGGAGGAGTACATATAAACAAAAGATTATCTGTCCCACAACCAAGTGAAGAAATCTGGCGTGATTACAAAGACATTACAGTACTGGCATTCCCGACTCCCCTGGATGATACAAATAGCCCTCTCATCCCTATGGAAATAAGAAGTAACCATGAAATGGACTGGAATGATTTTTTTCAGGGAAAGATGAAACAACCTGTAAAACTCCAACCAACCACAGAAGATGCTCCGCATTGGTTTGAGGTTACATTTCCAGAGGCAACGCCCCTTCGAGCTGTGGAATTTCCCAGTATCAATTGGTTTAATCATCCTCAATGTTATGAGCCGGGAGTAACAGTAAATATACAAGCTGTTTTACCTGATGGTTCCGTGAAAGACATAATAAAAACAGATATACCTCAAGCCAATTCTCAAGACAACAAACCTTTTACCCTGGCCTGTTCCGATGTTTATGGAGTGAGTAAATACCGGATATCTATTGTCAATAAACACAACATGTCTCTATCTTCACTCCTCTTATACTCCGCCGCCCGTAAAAACAACTGGGAGTCAGAAGCCGGATGGACTTTACGAAGCATTGAACGCAACGGGGCTTTTCCTACGCAAGACAAAAAAGCCTTCATCGACATTGATCAAATTCAGGATATTTCATCTTTTATGGATAAAGACGGAAATCTGAACTGGACCGTACCTGCCGGTAAATGGACCATATTACGAATCGGGCACGTAAATACGGGACAAAAGAACAGTCCTGCCCCTCCCGAAGGAACCGGATGGGAATGTAATAAATTTGCCCCATCAGGAGCAGAGGCCCAATTCGACGGTTATATAGGACGCCTCATCAAAAACAACGGAGTACTGGCAGACGGATTACTGAATGGTATGTTGATAGATAGCTGGGAATGCTATACACAGACATGGACCGATAATATGGAAAATGAATTTAAGCGTGTAGCAAATTATCAACTCCGTAAATGGTTACCTGCTGTATTCGGTTATGTTATTAAAGACCACGAAACGACTACACGTTTCTTACACGACTGGCGTGCTACTACAAACGATCTGTTCACTCACAACTTTTATGGAAGAATGACAGAACTGGCACATGAAAACGGCCTGTACATGACCTACGAGACAGCTGCCGGAGATGTATTCCCCGCTGATATACTTGAGTATTTCAAATTTGCAGATATACCCATGTGTGAATTCTGGCAACCGATGACTGAGAATTTTGTCGGTTCTTCAAATTTCAAACCTATCAAACCGGCAGCATCTGCTACACGCCTGTACGGTAAGCCACGTCTAGCAGCAGAAGCCTTTACCTCTTTCGACCTGACATGGGACGAACACATGAGCATGTTCAAAGAAGTGGCAAATGTGAATTATGCAGATGGCGTTACTCATCTTGTTTTTCACACCTATACACACAACCCCCAGAATCCGTTCTTTGCTCCGGGAACATCCTTCGGGTCAGGCATAGGTAGCCCATTCTTACGAGGACAGACCTGGTGGAAATATATGCCTGAATTAACGACCTACCTTTCACGTTGTAGTTATATGTTAGAGCGTGGAAAACCGGTTTCTGATGTGCTCTGGTATCTAGGAGATGAAATAAATCATAAGCCAAATCAAAATGCACCATTCCCGGAAGGTTTCAAATATGATTATTGCAACCCTGATATTTTATTGAACCGGCTTTCCGTTAAAGAAGGCAAGATAGTGACTCCTGAAGGAATCAGTTACCGTGTATTATGGCTTCCTGATACTCCAAGAATGCTACCGGAGACTTTAGAAAAAATATATGAACTGCTTCGGGCCGGAGCTACTGTAATAGGGAATGCACCCGAGAAGCTTGTAACTCTTACAGGAGGAAATACAGCTCAACAACGTTTTGACAAAGCAATTAAAAACATCTGGGGAAAAGCGAGTCAGAAAGGCATCAGAAAAGTCGGTAAAGGATATATAATTTCAAATACTCCACTCGACACGGCTTTAAAAGAATTAAAAATAACTCCGGATGTAACAGGAGGGAAAGCTTTATGGTCGCATCGACAGGTTGAAGATGCCGACTGGTATTTTGTATGTCCGCAAAAGGGAGAAGATTTCAACGGCATTCTCAATTTCCGTTGTGAAGGAGAGGTCGAACTTTGGGACCCAGTAACAGGAACTTCAAAACCGATCGAAAGTTCCAGTAACGGCAACCGCACATCTGTTAAGTTGGCTCTACCTGTCGCAGGCTCTTGTTTCGTCGTATTCCATCACTCAAAAAATAATAAATCCCAATATGAAATAGAGAAACAGAATAAAAAAGTTACATCTGTATTACTTTCTAATCCATGGACTCTGACTTTCCCTTCCGGATGGGGAACACCGCCTTCATTAGAACTTACAGATTTAAAACCGTGGAAAGATATGGACCTTCCAACCGAAGGTAAAGCCTTTTCAGGGACTGCTATTTACAAAACATCTTTCAATATAGATAAAATTGAAAAAGGGATGACTGTTTCTTTGGACCTGGGAAAAGTAGAAATGATCGCTTCCGTATCAGTCAACGGAAAACCTCTCCGTACATTATGGGCGCCACCATATAGTCTGGATATAACAGAAGCTGTGAAAACCGGAAAAAATACACTGACTGTAGAAATAACAAGTACCTGGTTCAATCGTCTTGTCTATGATGCCGGACAGCCGGAAGAGATGCGTAAAACATGGACTATAAACGGCCCTTCAAAAGATGCCCCTTTAAGAGATTCGGGACTTCTTGGGCCTGTTAAGTATAACATAACAAGTTTTTAAGCAATGAAAAAAATAATTTATACCTATTTTACACCACTGATAGTCTGTTGCCTTCTCTGTTGCTGTACAAAACAACAGAAGAATACCGTGGACTTCACAGAAGTTGAGAAAAACTTCAAGGATATCCCCGCAGATATACAGACCTCCATATACTGGTACTGGATCAACGATAATATATCCAAAGAGGCTGTAATAAAAGACCTGCACTCGATGAAAGAAGTCGGTATCAACCGGGCTTTTATCGGTAATATCGGACTATCTCCACAAGAAGCCCCCTACGGAAAAGTCAAGATCTTTACCGATGAGTGGTGGGATATTATGCATACTGCACTGAAAACCGCTACGGAATTAAACATTGAAATAGGACTTTTCAACAGTCCCGGATGGAGCCAGTCAGGAGGTCCATGGATCAAGCCTGAACAAGCGATGCGATATCTTACATATTCGGAAGTCAAAGTAAAAGGCCCCCAAAAATTACAACAACATCTTACAGAGCCTACAAAGAATTTCCAGGATGTTAAGGTAATTGCCATGCCCGTAAATAAGGACTACTTAGTTAATTTGTTGGAAAAAGGGACTTATACCATTTCACCTTCAAATATAAAAGCGGATCTGAACACTGGGAAAGAGTTGACCTTCAATGATAAAGAAATTACTATCGATATTACCTTACCGAAAGAAGCTACAGCGCGAAGCCTTGTTCTCTATCCGGCAGAACGACCAATAAGAGCGAAAATTGAACTGCAGGTTCAAGAGGGGGATTCCTTCAAAAACATTAAACAGTTCACCTTAAATCGCACTAACCCCGCATTGAATGTTGGTTTCGAACCTTATGCTCCCGTCGCTATCAGCTTACCGGAAGTAAAAGATCAGAAACTCCGTCTTGTGATGGAAGCCAATCCGGGAAGCGGTATCAAGCGTATCCTGTTATCTCCTTCACCTGTAATGGAAAGGTTTGCAGAAAAATCATTGGCAAAAATGCATCAGACACCACTCCCCTATTGGCATGATTATTTATGGGATGAACAACCCGATGTTACCAGTTACAAAATGGCACAACCGGATGAAATCCTGGACATCTCTGGCTATATGAATGACCAGGGACTGTTAACTTGGGATGTTCCCGAAGGAGAATGGATTATTATGCGTACGGGAATGACACCGACAGGCGTCACAAACAGCCCGGCTTCTCCGGAAGGCACAGGACTCGAGGTGGATAAAATGAGCAAAGAACATGTAACCAGTCATTTCGATGCCTATCTGGGAATGATCCTGGAGCGAATTCCTGCTGACGATCGTAAAACATTAAAAGTTGCGGTTCAGGACAGTTATGAAACCGGAGGACAAAATTTTACTGACGATTTTCTAAAAGAATTTCAAAAACGCTATGGCTACGATCCCGTGCCTTTTCTTCCCGTATTCAAAGGCCATATCATAGGTAGTCCTGATTTGTCTGATCGTTTCCTATGGGATGTCAGAAGGTTCGTTGCCGACAAAATATCCTATGATTATGTCGGAGGGTTAAGAAAAATAAGTCATGAACATGGAATGACCACCTGGCTTGAGAATTACGGGCATTGGGGATTCCCTGGCGAGTTTCTGCAATATGGCGGTCAGTCCGATGAAGTCGGCGGTGAATTTTGGAATGAAGGTAACCTGGGGAGTATCGAGAATCGTGCAGCTTCTTCCTGTGCCCATATTTATGGAAAACCAAAGGTCTCTGCCGAGTCATTCACCTGCGGAGAAGGTTCGTACAGTCGTTATCCTGCAATCCTGAAACAACGTGGTGACTGGTCGTTCACTGAAGGTGTCAACAATACTCTTTTACATGTTTATATCCACCAACCTTACGAAAACAGACCACCCGGAGTCAACACCAGTTTCGGCAACGAATTTAACCGCCTGAATACATGGCACTCACATTTAGGTCTTTTTGTTTCTTATATCAAACGTGCCAATTATATGTTACAGCAAGGTCAGAATATAGCTGATGTCGCATACTTTATTGGAGAAGATGCACCAAAGATGACAGGCATACGTGATCCTGAAATACCCAAAGGATATTCATTTGATTACATTAATGCAGAAGTTATAGAACGTGACCTGACAGTAAAAGACGGAAAGTTGGTATTGCCACACGGCACATCCTACCGGGTACTGGTATTACCTAAAATGGAAACCATGCGCCCATCTGTCCTGAAGAAGATAGAACAGTTGGTTGCTGACGGGGCGGTTATCCTCGGTCCTCCTCCTAGCCGTTCACCCAGTATGGAGAATTACCCGGTTGCCGATCAGGAAGTAAATGTACTTGCAAAGAAAATGTGGGGTGATCTATCCATAAAACAACGTTCTTATGGAAAAGGGACTATCTATACCGACGTGGAGTTAAAAGAAGTTCTGGACAGATCAGGCGTGATTCCCGACTGTCAGTTCGGAGAAAATGATCCGGTCCTTTATGTTCATCGCACAGCCGGAGATAATGAAATCTATTTTATCACAAACCAAAGTGACCGGACGATCACCGTTTCTCCACAATTCCGTGTACAAGGGAAAGTACCCGAATTATGGGATGTTGTAACCGGGTCAATCAGACCATTACCAGCTTTCATACAGGGTGAAGAATCGACAACCGTCCCGTTGCAACTGGAAGCATACGAAAGTGGGTTTATCGTGTTCCGTAAAACAGGTAAACCTGCCGCTACCGGTGTGGAGGATAATTATCCGAAACCGGAAATTATTACTAAAATAGATCAGCCCTGGCAGGTTCTTTTTGAATCAGATCAATATAAACGGGGACCTGTTCAACCGGTTACATTCACAACGCTCACGGATTGGAGTAAACATGAAGATGAAAGTATCAGATATTATTCAGGGACTGCCATATACAAAACAACATTTGACGTAAAAAAGAAGCCCGAAGGAAAACTTTTTGTAGATTTGGGGCAGGTTACGGCAATGGCCAAAATAAAGATCAATGGTAAATATGTCGGTGGTGTTTGGACAGCTCCTTACCGGATAGAAGTTTCAGATGTGATAAGAGACGGTATCAATGAACTGGAGGTAGAAGTAGTTAATACCTGGATGAACCGTCTGATCGGTGATTTGCGTCTGCCAGAGGCAGAACGTCCGACATGGGCGCATCATAATTCATGGAATGTTCATTCACCTTTACAGACCTCCGGATTATTAGGGCCTGTCAATTTGTTATCAATAAAATATAAATAGATACAATTATGAACAATAAATTCCTTTTATCATTAATACTTACAATAGGATTATGTAGCACTGTATCCCTTGCCAAGGCGGATAACCCCGACCACCCCAATAACCGTTATCCGCTCATTAGAAAACCCTACATAGAACTGCCATTGGGTAGCATCAAAGCCAAAGGTTGGCTTCTTGAGATGCTGGAGCGGCAAAAGAAAGGGGCGTCCAGTCAAATGGACGTCCTATACCCGGAAGTGATGGGGGCACGTAACGGATGGCTCGGTGGTGACGGCGACCAATGGGAAAGAGGACCATACTGGATAGACGGATTATTACCCCTAGCCTATATCCTGGATGATAAAGAGTTGAAGCAAAAAGTACAGCCCTGGATAGAATGGGCTTTGAAAAGCCAGCGTGAAGACGGTTTCTTCGGTCCTGCCAAGGACTATAGTCCGGAACCCGGCATTCAAAGGGATAATTCCGCAGACTGGTGGCCCCGGATGGTTATGCTGAAGATCATGCAGCAGTATTATTCGGCAACAGGGGATAAACGGGTGATCGACTTTATGAGTAACTATTTCCGTTATCAGTTAGCGACTCTTCCTTCTACCCCACTGGGTAACTGGACCTTCTGGGCCGAGTATCGTGCCTGCGACAACCTGCAGGCCGTTTACTGGCTTTACAATATTACCGGAGAGAAATTCCTGCTCGATCTAGGAAATCTCTTACATAAACAAAGCTACGATTTCGTCGACATGTTCCTTAACCGGGATGACCTGACCCGTTTCAACACGATTCATTGTGTGAACCTGGCACAAGGACTCAAGGAGCCTGTTATTTATTACCAGCAAAACCCGGATAAGAAGTACCTGGATGCAGTAAAAAAAGGACTGGCCGATATTCGTCAATATAACGGACAGCCACAAGGAATGTACGGAGGAGACGAAGGATTGCATGGCAACAATCCGACCCAGGGTTCCGAATTATGCTCTGCCGTAGAATTTATGTATTCACTGGAAAAGATGATGGAGATAACGGGTGATCTGACTTTGACAGACCATCTGGAACGGATCGCTTTCAACGCCCTCCCTACCCAGATAACAGATGACTTTATGGATAAACAATATTTCCAGCAGGCCAATCAGGTAATGGTCACACGCCATGCCCACAATTTTTATGAGGATGCCAACCATGCAGAAACAGACATTATCTATGGGACACGGACCGGATATCCTTGTTGTTTCTCCAATATGCATCAGGGATGGCCTAAATTCACTCAAAGCCTTTGGTATGCTACACCGGATAATGGTATTGCTGCGCTGGCTTATTCTCCTTCGGAGGTGACGACAAAGGTTGGCAACGGCCATAGAGTAACTGTTACAGAAGACACTCATTACCCGATGGATGATAAGATACAGTTTACCGTCCGGCTACTCGACAAGACCAAAGAGGTTGACTTTCCGCTCCATTTGCGTATCCCCGGATGGTGTAAAGAAGCGACTGTTACCGTCAATGGTGTTCCTGAATCTACTGCCAAAGGAAACAGCACGGCGATTATACATCGAACATGGAAAACCGGCGACCAGGTCGTTTTACACTTACCGATGGAAGTAACGACAAGTAAATGGTATGAGAATTCAATCGCCGTTGAACGCGGTCCGCTGGTCTATGCTCTGAAGATGGAGGAGAAATGGGAAAAGAAAAAATTTGAAGGAGACGATATTACACAGTTCGGTCAATCCTACTACGAAGTCACTTCACCGACCAAATGGAATTATGGAATACTGGCTTCAGCTCCCGAAAATACAAAGGAGAATTTCCAGGTTACGATCGACAAAACCAAACAGGCAAGTAATTATTTCTGGAACGTAGAGAATGCCCCTGTCCAGATCAAGGTAAAAGCGAAGGAAATACCTTCCTGGCTACTATACAATGAAATGGCAGGCCCTCTTCCCTTCTCTACCGGCAGAAGTAAAAAACCTGTAGAAGAGATCACTCTGATTCCTTACGGGTGTACAACATTACGTGTTTCAGAGTTTCCGTTAGTAAGATAATACGGGATCATTCCTGTCAACAATCCTTTCGCCGGATATGGTCATGTACTATGTTTGGCGAAAGGATTTCCAGACAACAAACAACTCCTCACTTCAGAAAGAGTAAATAAAAAATAGGCAGGTAATCTTTCAAGGCAATCCTCAACACCTTCAAAGACCTGGTTATATGGTATTCAACACCTTTCGGACTAATAGACAACTCCTCCGCTATTTCCTTTACAGTACGACATTCATACCGGCTCAACTCGAAGACACGCCGGGTCTGTTCCGGCAAAGCCTCCAATGTCTCCTTTACAATACGGGTTATCTCTGAGGAAAATATTTCTTCCAGATCACAAGCCTGCAGAGTAGAGATCCGGTAGCTCAGATCACGGGCCATTTTAGATGAGATCGAATCGGAGACGGATTGCTTTACATCCTGATGTTTCAAATAGTTCAAAGCACCGTTTTTCAACATCATAACAAGTAAGGATAACGGATATTCCACCTTTTCCTTTTTGCTGGTATCCCACAAGTTAATTAAAGCCTCAGACACAATATCTTCCGCAGCCATATCGTCCCTGACATATGACTTTACAAACAAAAACGAACGTTTGTAGTAGTTTGTGTATATCTCGCTGAAACTTATATTACTCATCTCCTCTGGAATCTAAAGAAGGCTCTCTCTCCATTTATCTCAATATCATACAAAAATAAGATTTATTCCATAATAGTCAATAGCTATTGGTAATAATTCTTTTTTAATACTTCTATTGCTTATCACAACTGCATTCCATTCATATCACAATTGGATTCCGTTTGTTTCACAGATGGATTTCTTTTGTTTCACAACTGTGATATGCAAAGAAGGACGTAGTGATAAGATAAACGATACGCCGTGTTAACAGCAACATCACCTTAGTGACAACACTCTCCCCGGACCAATGGAGACTATAAAGCATTATACCGTGACGGCGATACACCGAACTGATTCGTAAAGTGCTTGCGGAATGTATTGATATCGTTATAACCGACCATTTCGGCCACCTCTTGAACAGAATATTTCTTCTGCATGATCAGGGAAGCGGCCTTGCTGATACGGATACTGCGGATCACTTCGATAATCGACAAGTTACTCTGCTGCTTCATCTTCCGGTATAGAGTCGGCTGGCTGAGGTTCAACAGGCCTGCCAGGCTTTTGGCACTGAAATCCGGGTTTGTCAGATTGGTTTCGACGATGCTGATCACCTGCTGCATAAAAAGGTCGGCCTGCTCTTCTTCCTCCGGTTTTTCTACCGTATGTTTCAGCATCAGAGTTTTCGTATAGATGCGTTTCAACTGTTCACGCATGCGGATTAGGTTCTCTGCTTTGGCCTTGAGCACTTCGGGATTGAAAGGCTTCATGATATAGTCGTCCACACCGATCCGGGTACTTTTCAGCAAATCCTCCTCCTCTGCTTTGGCCGTCAGCATGATGATCGGGATATGAGCTGTCTGCAACTCCTGCCTGATCTCCTGGCAACAGGTAAAGCCGTCTTTGACCGGCATCATTATATCCGAAATGATCATGCCAGGGATCTCTTCACGGGCGATCCGCACGCCCTCTTCACCGTCCCGAGCTTCCAGGACACGGTATTTTTTCTCGAATAGAGTACGAATATAATGTCTTATCTCATCGTTATCTTCAATGACCAGCAATTTCTTGCCTGATTCGGGGAATGTCTCTTCACGAACCTTTTCCGGGACAATGAATGCTTCCTCCTTCTGTTCATCACAGGTATCCTCAACCAGTTGATATACATCTTCTTTAAAATGCTCACGCCCTAACGGAAGGTAAAGGATAAACTCGGAACCTTTACCGGGAACACTGTCCAGCAAGACTTTCCCATGATGGAGATCCATCGTGTTTTTAACGATACGCAAGCCGATACCCACCTTGGTAGAAAATGAGGGATCATTTTCGCCCGTTATAAAGGATTCAAAGATGCGTCCCTGCAAATTTTCAGCGATACCGGGTCCATTATCCGTAACAGATAATAAACAGAACATTTTCCCGTCCACCTCCTTCTCGGCGATCGCAACCCTTATCTTTCCACCCTTCGGAGTATATTTGAGTGCATTCGAAAGGAGGTTTTTCAACGCCGATTCTATTTTCGGGACATCTATCCAAAGATGAAGAGATTGAATGCCAAAGTCCAAGATGTACTCATGCAAAGTGATACGACTTTTTGGATGGTGTCCACTGATGTACTTTCGCTCATTTCAATCGCTTATCAGATGGATAAAATGGGGAATATAGACAAAGTGGACTTAAAAGTAGAAATGGAGTTTACTGGTCTGGCCGGGAACAATACAAACTATATGGCTATGTGTCAATCCCCTGACGGAATCATTTATATTGCGACCGATTGGGGAAATATAGTCACTTTCAATCCCAAAACACGTCAAATGACAAGCCAAGGCGATTTACCGAGAGTCAATAAAATTCACGTTCACCGCCTTCTTTATTCCGACGGTTCTGTCTGGATTGGAACCTGGGCCAACGGAGCGATTTGTTACAATCCGAAAACAGGTGTCTATACTCAATATAGCTATAAACCGGAGGATACGAAAAAAACTCTTTCCCATGGAGATATTTACCAGATGGTTTCTTTGGGAGACGGACGGTATTTAGCTGCTACATGGAATGGTTACACAGTTTTTATTCCTGATAAAGAAGAACCTACCCGCTATACAACAGAAGTCTATAACAACACTGCATCTCAACTTCATCGTAACTTGGAGACCCGAATGATCTCCGCTTATTATGATACGGAAGGTATCATCTGGATCGGAACACAAGGCGGAGGAGTGTATGCCTCCGATTTGCGAAAGCAATTTTATCAGCGCTTTCATCAGGAAACACATAATGAAATATGTGAAATGGCGACGGATGAAAATGAATATATCTGGTTAGCCACTTTCCATAAGGGTATTTTGAGAAGTACGGAACCTTTTAATCCTCAAAGCCGTTTGGAGTTTGAATCGGTCCCTGTCGGCTCGAGCAATACTGTTTTATGTGTGCTCAACGATAAAAAAGGAAACTTGTGGTTCGGAAACGGCCAGTCCGAACTAATTCAGTATAATTCCGAAAATAAAACCTTTACCGTTTATCCTGTCCGTATTAAAGACAAACCTGAGTGGTCTGGTTCCATCTGGTCTTTATTGATTGACAATCAAAATCGTTTATGGCTGGGAACATCCAACGGGTTATTGTTGTTTGATCGCCAGACAAAAGATTTTGTCTATTACCCTGTCGGTTCCGGAACCATACGGGCAATGGCAGAAGTACCCGATAAATACTTCTTGTTAGGATTGTCATACGGCTTAGTAAAGTGTTCTTTGAATGGTCAACCTATTCGATCGGACTATGAAAAAACAGCTGATATTCCAGTCAGGGACATACGTTCCCTTTATGCTGCTTCAGACGGAAAACTCTATATAGGTTATTCCGACGGGTTTGGGGTAATGGATATTCAATCTGATTCAATCGAGAATTTTTACACAACCCATAATGGGTTAAGCAGTAATTATATAGGTTGTATTTGTGAAGATGCGGAAGGACGTATTTGGCTAGGTTCCGCTTCGAGTGTCTGTAACTACAGCAGACATCAGAAATTGTTCTATAATTACTATATATCCGGTAATAACCGCTCAGTCATCTTTTATAAGGATTTTCTGTTTTGGGGGAATAATAAAAACATAACCTATTTCCTCCCGAATGAAGCAATGAACAACCACTTTATTCCCGGTAAAGTAGTAATAACTCAATTGGAAGTAGATAATAAAACAGTTGAAATCGGGCAAAAGATAAATAATCAAGTCATTCTGAAACAAGGTATTCCCTATACTCACGGATTAACATTAAAGGCTGCTAATAATAGTTTTTCATTGATGTTCAGTAATCTGACCTACTCGGATGACCTGCAAAAATATAATTACCGGTTAAGTCCGGCTCAATCGAACTGGTTGACAATCAATGAAGGTGAAAAGGTTTCGTATGCAAACTTACCTCAAGGGAAATATGTTTTTGAAGTACAAAGTATTATGGCAGACGGTTCTAGCGGCTATCTGACATCCATGGATATCAACATCCTGCCTCATTGGTATGAAACAATTTGGTTCCGTCTTCTAATCATCATCACAATCGGTTTTATTATATATTATCTGATGCGTCGTGTAAAAAAGGAGCAGGCACGTCTGAGGCATGAGGAACGGTTAAAACATGAATTGTTTGTTGCCAATCTGGAACGTGAGAAAGAGAAGCAAATCAACCGGGAACGCAGTAATTTCTTTACGAATGTCTCTCATGAACTTCGCACACCTCTGACACTGATTCTTTCTCCTTTACAGGAGTTATTGCAGACGGAACGCCTTTCACAAATTCTATATGATAAGTTGTCATTGGTTTACAATAATGCAACCTCATTATCTACCCTGGTAAATCAATTACTCTACGTACAAAAAATAGAAGCCGGAATGGTGCAATTAAAACTGTCAGAAGTTGATATATCTGTGCTGGTTAAGAATGTTATCACGTCTTTTAAGCATATTGCTGAGATAAAACAGACAGAGTTCATCTTGGACTCCGGTAAATTTCCCGTTTTCATTAATAGAAACAAAATGCTCCATACGGCGATCGAAACAGAAGAGTTGCCCGCTCACATTCAACCAAAGCAGATTATTTCCGGTTTCATGGATACTGGAAACTTTCATATAAAGCCCATCCGAACCGAAATTCTTTATATTTTTTCCATCATATCGGCTCAAACCATTATCTGTGCCAAACCACATAAAACCATCCATATCTTTATGAATACACAAGACTGTATTATCGGCCAGTCCGTTTTGCATGGTAAGCACCCTGATATCCTTTTCAAAAAAGGCATAACCGGAAAAACTATAAAAAATAGAGAATAGTATAGCGACAATAAATTTCCTCATCATCTAATTAACAAAGCTCCTCATTTAGACATTTCAAACATATACAAAGAAACAAAAAAAGGAGGATATTACCTCTAAACAAGACAAAGAAAAACAACATAAATATAATGCATGAATAATCTGCCGACTATTCATGAATAAAACACCCAGTATCCTGTTTTTCAACAGAAAAAATAAAGAAAACGCCCATCGTTAATGAAGAAAACACGTGTTATCCCTTCCAGGCATACCAGATACTTTTGCTTACAAAGATTTAATAATATTAGTATTAACAACCTTAAAACTAAAAAGGATGAAGAAAAGAATCACTTTTTTAATTGTGCTGCTAATGGTTAGTATATTTCATATATACGCGCAACAGCAAAACATTAGCGGTACTGTCATTGACAAGAACCTGAATGAACCCGTTATCGGAGCTTCCATTCAAATAAAAGGTACAACAAACGGGACTATTACCGATTTGGACGGAAAATTCGCTATCAATGCTTCGAAAGACGATATCCTGGTGATCTCCTACATAGGATACACTACACAAGAGATCAAACTTACCGGACAATCCAGTCTAAAAATAGAATTGAGTGAAGACACTCAGGCACTGGACGAAGTAGTAGTAGTAGGGTTCGGTACCCAAAAGAAAGTTAATCTGACCGGAGCTGTAGCGACTGTCGATAAGAAGGTATTGGCATCCAGGCCGGTAACTTCCGTTTCACAGTCTTTACAAGGGGCAGTTCCCGGATTAAACTTATCCACCGCCGACCTGGGAGGACAATTGGGTCAGAACATGAATGTTAATATTCGTGGTACGGGAACGATCGGTAAAGGTTCCAAAGGCGAGCCACTTATCCTGATCGATGGCATGGAAGGAAACATGAACAACCTGAATCCGGAAGATGTTGAAAACATCTCTGTATTGAAAGATGCCTCTTCTTCCTCTATCTACGGTTCGCGGGCAGCGTTCGGCGTAATTATGATAACAACCAAAAAAGGTAAAGCCGGGAAAATGCAAATAAACTACAACAATAACGTCCGTTATTCCGGTCCGACCAATCTCCCTAATCAACTCGATTCATACCGTTTCGCAAATTTCTTTAATGAAGCTTCTATCAATCAGGGAGGTAGTGTCATTTTTGACGAAGAGACCATCGGTCGCATACAAAAATACATGGCCGGAGAATTAGCGGCAACGACTATTGCCAACGGTAACAACTGGCATTTTCATGAAAAAGCTAATGATAATGTAAACTGGTGGAAAAAACACTTCCAGTGGGCATGGTCGAACGAACATAATATCAGTCTGAGCGGCGGTACGGAAAAGATACAATACTACGCATCCGGAAGTTATCTGAACCAAAATGGCAACTTGCGTTACGGAGAAGATAATTATAAACGTTACAATGCAACAGCTAAGGTTAATACACAAATAAACAAATATGTAGATTTCAATATTAACACAAAGTTCGTACGTTTTGACCTCGACAACCCTATTTATTTGGAAGAAGGCGGACTTCTTTACCACGATATTGCCCGTATGTGGCCCATGATGCCTTTTAAAGACCCGAACGGTTATTATATGAGAAACGGAAAACTCAACCAGTTGGTAGACGGCGGACGTTCCAAGACCCATAACGATAATATTTATATGCAGGGACAGCTCGTTGTCCACCCGCTTAAAGGATGGAATATTTACGCAGAAGCCGGCATGAGAATTATCAATCAGAACAAGCAAACGAACTTGAATCCGATCTATGAACACGATGTAAACGGGAATCCGCTGGCATTGGCTTTTAGCGGAAGTTATTCTCCGGGAGCTTCGTTCGCACGCGCTGCTTACCTGAACAGTAATTTCTATACGACAAGCGTTTATACCGATTATACTTTACAGCTGAAAGATCATTACTTTAAGGCATTGATTGGTATGAATACCGAAGAATATGTCTATCGCGAATTAAGCGCCCAACGTCCCGATGTGATCAGTAGCCTTGTTCCGGAAATCAGTGCGTCTACCGGGGAGGATAAAATCAACAGTTCTAAATATAATGACTGGTCGACTGCCGGATTCTTCGGACGTATCAACTATTCATATAAGGACCGGTATATGGTAGAAATGAACGTTCGTTACGATGGTTCTTCCCGTTTCCTCAGAGACCAGCGGTGGAACGTGTTCCCTTCTTTCTCTTTAGGATGGAATGTAGCACGCGAATCGTTCTTCGAACCGATAAGTAACATCATCAATACGTTGAAACCGCGTGTTTCATGGGGTATGTTAGGAAATCAGAATACTGACTCATACTATCCGTTCTATCTGACACAAAGCGTAACGGCTAATGGCGGCAACTGGTTAATGAATGGCGGCAAACCGACAACGGCGGGAGTTCCGGGAATGGTCAGCAGCACACTTACCTGGGAAAAAATCTACAACACCAATATAGGGATCGACCTCGGCATGCTGGACAACCGCCTGAATGCAACTGCCGAGTATTTTATCCGCAGAACCAAAGACATGGTCGGACCGGCAGCCGAAGTGGGTGCCATATTGGGAACCTCTCTTCCGAATACGAACAATGCCGAACTGAAAAATAAAGGATGGGAAATACAACTGAACTGGAGAGACCAGATAGGAAAAGTGAATTACAATGCCGGATTTAATCTTTCAGACTATCGCGCTAAAGTTATTTCATACCCCAATGCCTCTAAAGCTCTTTGGGATGCAGACGGTAATACGCTTTACTACGATGGAATGACAATCGGAGAAATCTGGGGATACGAGACGGAAGGTATCGCTAAATCCGATGAACAAATGACCGAATGGCTGGCCAACAATGACCAGAGTAAAATCGGTTCAGCCTGGGGAGCCGGCGACATTATGTATCGCGACCTGAACGGTGACAAAGTAGTCGACAGTGGAAACAGTACAGCTATAGATCATGGCGACTTAAAAGTAATCGGTAACAATACACCTCGCTTTCGTTTCGGCCTGAGCCTGGGAGCAGATTGGAAAGGTTTCGATGTACAGATGTTTTTCCAGGGAGTTATGAAACGTGACATTTGGTTAGGCGGTCCTATGTTTTGGGGAGCTGATGGCGGAGAGTGGCAATCGGTTGGTTTTAGTGAACATCTTGACTATTTCCGTCCTGAGAACACAGCTTCCGTATTCGGAGCAAATCTCGATTCCTACTACCCCAAAGCTTATCTGGGTGATAAAGGAAACAAAAACAAAAAAACTCAGACACGCTATTTACAAAATGGAGCTTATATGCGTATGAAGAACCTGCAAATAGGATATACATTCCCCCGAGCCTGGATGAATAAAGCGAATATCCAAAAGCTCCGTATTTATGTTAGTGCAGAAAATCTTTTCACTATCAGTGGCATAGCCGATATGTTCGATCCCGAAGCAACTGCTGCCAACGGATTCAGCAATGGTAAGACATACCCGCTATCTAAAACTATTTCATTCGGTTTAAATATCACTCTTTAAAATACAAAAACAATGAAAAAAAATCTATTATACATCATAACATTGGCTGGTGCTTTATGTTCTTGTAACGATTTTCTTGACAAAGAACCGTTGGACGCTGTGCCCACCGACAAATATTTATTGACTGAAAGTGATTTGGCTGCTTATTCGGCTAATCTGTACGACCAGCTTCCCTCCCATACACCCGGACAATATAATATGGGGGTATTCGTCACCGACAACAATAGTGACAACCAGGCCGCAAGCAATCCCAATAGTTCATTTGTGAAGGGAGAAACCCGCGTAGCACAAAGCGGAGGTGCCTGGGATTTCGGAAAGATCCGTAATGTCAACTATTTCATCGACAAAGTACGCCCCCGGCTGGAGAATGGGAAATTAAACGGAACAGAAGCTAACAATAAACATTATTTGGGAGAAATGTATTTCTTCCGTGCATATATCTACTATACCAAACTAGTTGCACTCGGCGACTTTCCCATATTGAAAAACTGGATTACAGAAGATTATGAGACCGTCAGGGAAGCAAGTAAAAGACGTCCGCGCAATGAAGTGGCACGTTTCATCCTGCAAGACTTGGACTCGGCCTATTATTACATGAAAGAAACTCCGCCCATGACCAACCGGCTGACTAAAGATTGTGCCGCCCTTTTGAAAAGCCGTGTAGCCTTATTTGAAGGTACATGGGAAAAATACCACAAAGGGACAGCACGCGTGCCGGGTGGTCCGGGATGGCCGGGAGCGAACAAAGATTATCTGAAAGATTTTTCAATCGACATCGATTCTGAAATAAGATTCTTCCTGACGGAAGCCAAAGAAGCTGCTCAAATAGTTGCCGATAAATATTCGTTATCCAGCGATTATCCGTCTCTATTCAACAGCCAATCGTTAAGTAGCACTTCTGAGGTATTATTATGGAGAGCCTATGATGCAAGTCTTACTCCTGCTGTCAACCATTTTGTAGTGGGTTATATACAACGTAACGGAGGTGGAAATACCGGATGGACACGCAGTATGATGCAATCTTACCTGATGGAAAACGGATTACCGATCTATGCGAATAACTCCGGTTATCAAGGTGATAAGACCTATGAATCCGTAGCAGCCGACCGTGACCCACGTTTAGAATACAATACCATTTTACCCGGTGAATTATTATCAGAAGGAGGAAGCAATATTGAATATCTTGTGAACGGATATGGTTATTATTATCGTGCACCTATCGTGCTGGGTCAGAATGAGAACAAATGCCCTACCGGTTATTCGGTAAAAAAAGGTCTGACAACAGACGCTGCACAAGGTCCGACGCTGCCTTCTACCACAGCTTGTGTAGTATTCCGGGCTGCTGAAGCATATCTGAATTATATGGAAGCTGATTATGAATTGAGCAATTCGTTAGATGCCAACAGTGGAAAATATTGGAGAGCTCTTCGTGCACGTGCCAATATGGATACCGACTTTCAGAAAACAATAAATGCAACGGATTTAAGTAAAGAATTGGATTTTGCCCGTTATTCCGGCTCTGAATTAGTATCAACGACTCTCTACAACATCCGTCGTGAACGCCGCATCGAGTTTGCTGCCGAAGGACTTCGTCTGAATGACCTGAAACGTTGGCGTGCATTGGATATGATGCAGGGATATCAAGTAGAAGGTTTCGATTTATGGAGTGAAAATTATGCACGTTATACAACACCAACTCCCACTCCGGCAGCAGATGTTACTCTTTCGGTCGTTAATCTGATAGAATCAGGAAATACAAATGCAAACGTATCTGCAAAATCAGAAAGCCAGTATCTTCGTCCTTACCGTATCAATACGAATAATATTGCCTACAATGGTTACAATTGGAACCAGAATAAATATCTGAACCCGATTGCCTTCGACCATTTCCGACTGACAACAGAGACAGAGGGTTCCACTGATTATGCTTCCTCTACAATTTATCAGAATCCGGGATGGAAGATAGAAACCAGCAGTCTTCCTGAAGGCGATTAATGATCTATTCATGATAAAACAAGACCTCCATATTTTCTCCGGGAGGTCTTGTTCTTTCAAAAATGATATTGTATTCCACTATAATTATGTAACTTTACTGCACCATGAAAAAAACGATCACTCACACATTATTGCTATTTCCTATATTAGCAATGGGAATACAAGCACAAGAGAAACAGTCTTCTCCAAACCTGATCTTTATTATGGCTGATCAATGGCGCGGAGATGCTTTAGGATGCCTGGGTAAAGAGGCTGTAAAAACACCGCATCTGGATCAATTGGCATCAGAAGGTGTTAACTTTACCAATGCAATCAGCAGTTATCCGGTATCTTCTCCGGCACGTGGTATGCTGATGACAGGAATGTATCCTGTACATAGTAAAGTTACCGGAAATTGTAATTCGGCAACAGCCCCTTATGGAGTCGAACTTCCCGAATCGGCCCGTTGCTGGTCGGACGTCCTGAAAGACCAGGGATATGAATTGGGTTACATCGGCAAATGGCATCTGGATGCCCCTTACCAACCTTACATCGAAACAAATAACAACAAAGGGAAAATAGCCTGGAACGAATGGTGCCCTAAAGACCGTCGTCACGGTTTCAGCCATTGGATCGCCTACGGCACCTACGATTATCATCTGAAGCCTATGTACTGGGATACGGATGCCGACCGCGAGGAATTCTATTTCGTAGACCAATGGGGACCGGAATATGAAACCGACCGGGCCATCGACTATATCGCCAATCAAGATAATAAACTCCGCGACGGGGATAAACCCTTCGCCCTGGTCGTATCCATGAATCCGCCCCACACCGGTTACAACCTGGTTCCCGACAAATACAAAGAAGTATACCGGAACGTAGATGTCGAATCACTATGCAACTCTCCCATCATCGCACCGAAAGGAACGGAATACGGTGATTTCTACCGGAAGAGCGTACTGGATTATTATGCCTGCATGACCGGCGTAGACGACCAGGTCGGCCGCATTATCCGTGCACTGAAAGAGCGTGGGCTCTTCGACAATACCATCGTGGTATTCACCTCCGATCATGGGGACAGCATGGGGATGCACGACCATATCGGAAAGAATATTTACTACGAGGAAGCCATGCGCGTCCCGATGATACTTACCTGGCCGGAGAAGATCGCACCGCGCCGCGACTCGACACTGATGATCGGTTTTGCCGATCTGTATCCTTCGCTTTTGTCGTTAATGGGGTTCAAGGGAGAGATACCTGCCGAAGTGGAGACTTTCGATCTGTCTGCTTCCATCCTTTCTCCCGACAACGTCCAGGAGGTAATACAGCCTTATTATCAGGTCTCTCCTGAAAATTTAACGACCGGTTACAGAGGTTTCCGGACAAAAAAATATACATTTGCAGTACACGCTACAAACGGCCAGACTGACGAGTGGATACTGTTCGACCGCGAGCAAGACCCGTACCAACTAAACAATATTGCATCCGATCAGCCGGAATTGATTAAACAGTTTGCCAGCCGGTTAAAAGACTGGTTGAAGAAGACAAACGATCCTTTTATAAATAGCTTATAAACATAAACACATGAAAGCACGTTTTTATCTGGTACTCTTATTGATAGCAAGTTTTCTCCCGGCAATGGGACAACAAACGGAGATACCTCGCCCGGCCCCTCACCAGTTGAAGTGGCACGAATCGGAAATGGGCGTCGTCTTCCATTATGACCTCCATGTCTTCGACGGCATTAAATACGGTCAGGGTAATAACCGCGTCCAACCGATAGAGGATTATAATATCTTCAATCCGACCCAACTGGATACCGATCAATGGGTACAGGCCGCCAAAGCGGCAGGAGCCAAGTTCGCCGTACTGACCGCAACACACGAAACGGGTTTCGCCATTTACCAGAGCGATGTCAACCCCTATTGCCTGAAAGCGTTGAAATGGCGCGACGGCAAAGGGGATATCATCCGCGACTTCGTCAATTCATGTAGAAAATACGATATAATGCCCGGCATCTATGTCGGCATCCGATGGAATTCACTTTTTGGCGTTCATAATTTCAAGGTACAGGGAGAAGGAGAGTTTGCCGCCAACCGTCAACAATGGTATAAACATTTCTGCGAGCGCATGGTGGAAGAACTCTGCAGCCGCTACGGCGATTTGTTTATGATCTGGTTTGACGGTGGCGCAGACGATCCGAAAGGCGACGGGCCGGATGTATTACCCATCGTCACCAAGTACCAGCCTGAATGCCTTTTCTATCATAACGTAGACCGGGCGGACTTCCGTTGGGGCGGTTCCGAGTCGGGTACGGTCGGTTATCCCTGCTGGTCCTCTTTCCCCTACCCTTACTCACACAGTAACAACACGGAAGGAAGTCGCAACCATAACGATCTGCTGAAACATGGTGACCAGGACGGCGCATACTGGGTCCCGGCTATGGCAGACACTCCGCTGCGCGGCATGAACGGGCGGCATGAATGGTTCTGGGAGCCGGACGACGAGAATACCGTCTATCCGGTAGACAGCCTGATGAATATGTATTATAAATCGGTCGGGAGGAATGCCACGCTGATCGTCGGACTGACTCCCGATACGACCGGACTGATCCCTGTCGGCGATGTGCAACGACTGAAAGAATGGGGCAACGAGATCAACCGCCGTTTCTCCTCTCCCATTGCCTCTGTATCGGGACAAAAGAAAAGCCTGACACTGAAACTGGATAAACCACAAGCAGTCAACCATTGCATTATCCAGGAGAATATCGCCAATGGCGAACGTATCCGCCGATATAAAGTAGAAGCCAAAGTAAACGGTAAATGGCAAACCGTCTGCGAGGGTGAGTCGGTCGGACATAAACGTATCGAACAATTCCCGGCAGTCGAAGCATCGGCTCTGCGCCTGACGGTCTCTCAATCAGTAGCCCAACCGGATATACGCAACTTCAGTATCTATAACGTTGAATAAATAAGAGATAAAATATACAAACATGAACAAAAGAATATTAGTATCACTCATAGCAATTCCCTTACTGGGAACGACAGGACAAGCCGAAGCGGCAAAGCCGCAGGAGCGGCCGAATATTATTCTCTTTTTAGTAGATGATATGGGCTGGCAGGATACTTCCCTCCCTTTCTGGAAGGAAAAAACCCATTACAACGAAGTATACGAAACACCCAATATGGAACGGCTCGCCCGTCAGGGTATGATGTTTACCCAGGCTTATGCTTCCAGTATCAGTTCGCCGAGCCGTTGCAGCCTCTACACCGGTATGAATGCCGGACGTCACCGGGTAACGAACTGGACCTATCCGAAGAATGCCTCCACCGACCGTAAAAGCGATGTACTGGAATTGCCGGACTGGAATGTGAACGGTATCTGCGAAGTTCCCGGTATCGAACATACCTACCAGGTTACTTCTATGGCCCAAATACTGAAAGATAACGGCTATCATACCATCCACTGCGGGAAGGCCCATTGGGGAGCTCTCGATACACCGGGAGAGAATCCGTATCATTTTGGCTTTGAAGTGAATATTGCAGGACATGCCGGTGGCGGACTGGCAAGTTATCTGGGAGAAGCCAATTTCGGTAACCGGACAGACGGGAAGCCGAGTCCCTGGTTTGCTGTTCCGGGACTGGATGAGTATTGGGGAAAAGATATTTTCATTACGGAAGCCTTAACCCAGAAAGCCATGAAAGCGTTGGATAAGGCACAGCAATACGACCAGCCGTTCTTCCTGTATATGTCGCATTATGCCATCCACGTCCCGATCGACAAGGATATGCGTTTCTACCAGAAGTATATCGACAAGGGATTGGGAGAGAAAGAGGCCGCTTATGCTGCCCTGATCGAGGGAATGGACAAGAGCCTGGGAGATATCATGGATTACCTGGAGAAGAATAACCTGGCAGATAATACCATCATCCTTTTCATGTCGGATAACGGCGGACTTGCTGCCGAACCGGAATGGCGTGACGGTGTTCCTCATACCCAGAACTCCCCGCTGAACAGCGGTAAAGGTTCCGCCTATGAAGGTGGTGTCCGCGAACCGATGATCGTCAGCTGGCCGGGAAAAGTACAGCCGCAAACCAAGACAGATAAATACCTCATCATCGAAGATTTCTTCCCTACCATCCTTGAAATGGCAGGCATAAAGAAATACAAAACGATCCAGCCTGTCGACGGTGTCAGCTTCATGCCGTTACTGACCAATACCGGCGATCCTTCGAAAGGTCGTAGTCTCTACTGGAACTTCCCGAATCTTTGGGGAAACACCGGTCCGGGTATCGGAGCGACCTGCACGATCCGCCAGGGAGACTGGAAACTGATCTATTATTACGAGACCGGAAAGAAGGAATTGTTCAACATTCCCGACGATATAGGAGAAAAGAACGACCTGTCCGCTACCCATCCCAAACTGGTAAAGAAGCTATCCAAAGACCTGGGGAAACAGTTACGGAAAATGGAAGCACAGCGCCCATCGTTCAAAGCGACAGGAAAGCCTTGCCCGTGGCCGGATGAGATATAAATATTAACGGAGATCACTACTCTCTTTCAACAATATATCCTATCTTTGCCTGTAACAAAATTATTTAACTATGAAGAATAGGCAAAAGACAAGGATTGTAGCCGTTCCTGTCATACAGGAGCAGATGCGGAGAGAAGAAATAAATCTTCGCAAAGAGTATGGAATGTATTTATTGGACGTATCGAAGCTAATAGTCGGCGGAGCAGTTATTACAACGGCTATACAGCTTAATACTGATAAATTTCTAATTATAACAATCGCTGTTAGTATTGCGGTGTTTTTCGGTATTTTTGGATTTATAGTATTAACCTTTAAAAAGAAATAAATATGGAACCAGCTTTATTATTATATATCCTTTTAGGTGTTGCTGGTCTTGGAGCTTTTCTTTTCGCCATATCTCCGGCAGGTCGCCGTTGGTTAGATAAGAATAGTTGAAAACAATAACTCAGGCACGGATTACACTCATCTAATTAATAGAAACGTATAATCCGTGCTTGTTCTATTATATAAACTTCTCCCTCTTCTGCAAATTCAGTAGTCCTATCATCATCCAGACGATCCCTCCTATCAAAAGGAAAATACGATTCTTTACGATCAGTCCTTCCCAGATCACCGGGAGGAAGTTATCGGGCACTTTAAAAGGATTCAGCAGAATATTCCAGAAGGAGCGTTCTATGAAATCCATTTCACTGGTTATCAACAAAAGAATAGCCAGAATGATGGTCAGCACAGCCGTACCGTTCCCGCTATGCGTTATCGTGGAGAACATAAAAGCCAGGTTACCGAAGAAAACAAGCGGGAACATCAACTGGATAGACATTTCAAACGGATTGACCGGATACAACAGCAAGGTAGCCAAATAGGAAAAAGCGACCAGGATAAAGAAAATAGCGACATAGATCATCAGCAAACGTACTCCCCAGACCTTATATTTATAATCCGGAATACCAAAAAGTATCTCCAGTATCCGGCTGTCTTCATCGTTCTGAATACCGAATACGGCAGGATAGAAAACCAACAAGACACAAGGAAACATCAACAGGCTATAGATCAGCCCTTCATTGATCTCCGCACGGTTCCAGGCAGACTGAAACATAAAATAGGCAAAGAACACGAATGCAGCCAGCAAAAACCAGATGAATTTGCCCGCAAAGATGATCTTCAGATTGTATTTTACTACTTTGGGTAGTAAAGGTATCAATTGCTTTATTGTCATAACTATCTTTTTATTACATATCTATCACTACTATCTTATACCACTTAGCACTAGCATTCCATACTGGTCTGCACCAGCATCTTACACTGCTCAGCACTGGTATCCTGCTATCGGCTTCCCCCCTCCATATTTTTCAACAGGCAGAGATAAGCATCTTCCAGGTTCGGTTCCACCTGTACCGCTCCTTCATAAGGAGAATCGACAGAGAGATAACGGACCTGTATCGTATCGCCATCCTGTATATGATGGACCACCATCGCTTTATCCAGTACCTGCTCGAAAGAATCCCGGTCGATATGGAACTGCCAGACTTTACCGACTGCCATATCCACCATATCCGTCGGATCACCGAAATATTTCAGTTCACCTTTATTGATAACAACCACCTGGCTGCAGGAGCTGGATATGTCTTCAATGATATGGGTCGAGAAGATCACAATGCGATCCTTACTCAATTCTACCAGCAAATTACGGAAGCGGATACGTTCACGCGGATCGAGCCCGGCAGTAGGTTCATCCACCACCAGTATACGGGGCAGATGGAGCAGGATCAGGGCAATCCCGATACGTTGCTTCATACCGCCGGAGAAAGAACCGATCTTATCATCTTTCCGTTCATACATATGAACGGCTTTCAACACATATTCCAGACGTTCATTCCGCAGCTCGTTATCGGTCAATCCTTTCAGGATAGCCTGGTAATCGAGGAATTCCCAGGACGACATATTCTCGTACGTACCGAATTCCTGCGGCAGAAAACCGATCAGGCTCTGCAATTCCTCCCGGTAGACACGGGTATCCAGTCCGTTGATCCATATACTGCCATAACTCTGCTCCAAGATACCGCAGACAATACGCATCAGCGTGGATTTACCGGCCCCGTTAGGTCCCAACAGACCGAACATCCCCGTACGAATCTCGAAAGAGACACCCCGTAACGCCTTGAACGGCTTTCGTTGCTTTCCTATCAACGGAATACTTTTCACCATACGGAACCAGGAACGGCGCAATCCGGCAAGCCGTCCTTTTATACGTTCGATATTGATCTCCCGCTCATACAGATACCGGGAAGAGATATAAACAGCCATACAGAACGCCCACAAAAGTCCGACAACGGAAACCAGCCCCGTATTATCCATCTTCCGGAACAGGATAAACAGAATGACGGGAGGGATACTCCAGAAGATCGCACGGTTTATATATTTCACCCACTTATTATCTCCGAAACGGAAGAACAAATATTGGCGTATCTTCCGCCACAGATAAAGCAAGGTTGCATAGATGGCAAATGATAACAGGAAGATCCATAACTTACTATGAATGAAGAACCAGGTAAAATAGATTCCGAAGAACAGGATACCGAATTGCCATATCACATTCACAAAATCTTTCAGGGAACGATATTCATTGCTCAATCCCAGATGCCGACGAATAAGCAATCCACTGTTCCATTGGCGGCTGATACGTCCGGGCCAGTCATAGATCTTCACCAGGTTACGGACAGAGATATGTATCTCTTCACCCGGATCGATCACTTTCGATTTAGCCCGCCGCAAGCTGGTCTGTGCAAAATAAGTAACACCCGGAATGCCGAAGATCAGGATTACCAGGTAAATGGATTGCCACAACATGCCATTGCCATATAACCAGATACAGGTTACACCCAACACGAACAAAACCAAATGGAGCGCCCATACCTTACGGGACAAACCTCGATACCACTCCAATGTATTTTCCAGCCCCATACAAACAGTAGGGATCAGGATCAATGTCAGCAAAGCGGAAAAAGTCAAACCACCGATGACCGTAATGGCGAACGGGGCACCGATCGCACCGGCATATTCCGAATCTCCCATCGCCAGCGGAAACATAGCAACGATCGTCGTGATCGAAGTAATCAGGATCGGACGGATACGCGACAGACCTGCCGTCATCAACGCCCTGTTTCGCCTGTACCCTTGCTTACGGAGAATATTGGAATAATCGATCAGGATGATACCGTTATTTACCACCACTCCCAGCAAGATCAGGAATCCTGTCAATGTATTCGCATTCAACAAACTGTTATTGGTCAACAACAGAGCCAGCAAGGAACCTATGGCTGCCAACGGGATAGAGAAAAGCAATACAAAAGGTGTCACGAGCGATTCGAAGACAGAAGCCAGTATCATAAAGATCAGGATGAAAGCAGCCAATATCAGGAACTTGAAATCGGCAAACTCATCCTCCTCATGAAAGACCTCTACGGCAACCCCCGCAGGCAGGTTATACCCCGCAACCAGCTGGTCGATATCCGAACGGTATCCTTCCAGCAGATCTTTCGACGATTCCACATCTTTGGAGAAGTTATAGAAAACCTCGATCTGTTTGTCCTGATTGACACGCATGATACGGGAACGTCCCCGTCCGTAATTGACAGATGCCAGATCCTGCAAGTTATGCAGGCCGCCGTTGGCATTCTGTATCTGTACACGGCGCAGGTCGTCGACCGTCTTTTCCTTCTGGGTCTTATCGGCATTTTCCTCTTCTTCCCCCAGTTCCTGCTCCTCTTCGGGGATATCGTTACGGATAATAATATCATAGGTATCCTCTCCTATCTTGAAGGAAGTACCGGAAGAATATTCGGGATTGAGCGCAGCCAACCCGGATGAAATATTAGCACGGGTAATTTCATAGGAAGTCAGCAGGATCGGATCGAAATCCAGATGTATTTCCGGCTGGCGACGGTTATAGGAGACACGCGAATGGCGGATAAACTCCTGTTCGTCCAGATAATAGCGGAGATCTTCCGCCACCAATTGCATTACATCGAAATCGGCTCCCTTTATCACGATCCGCTCCCGGTTATCCCCGATCCCCAGCAGACGCATAAAGTTTCCCAAACCGGCCATAGCCGATCCGCCACCACCTCCTCCGCCCGTAGCTTCGTCGACAGAGATCTCGGCTCCCTGTATATTAGACAAAAGCCCCTGGACAGACGCTTTATATTCAGCCATCTTACTGCCCGCCTTCTTCACGAAATCGTCGGTAAAGGTAAGGGTAAGAACTGCATTCTTCTCATTGATACGGCTGATCAGTTCTTTCCTGCCGGGAAAGCTATCGAGCCGCTCTTCAATCACCCGTACCAGTTTATCCGCATTATCCAGCGTACTGCCTGTCTGCATGGTTACATAGACATTGATACGGTCGGTATTCACTTCCTTCATCCCCTGCACATTCAGTGTGATGGAAAGAATGAGGGTGACAAACAAAAGAATGATCGCACCGAAAATCGTCACACCCGGATTACGCATACAGGTTTTCAGGAATACCAGATAAATCTGGACAGGACGCTGAGTGATAGAGACTTTTTGGTAAAAGACATTGTCGGTATTACCGGACGCAGATGACGCAGAAGACGCAGATTTACGCAGAAAGAAATTTTTAAAAGAAAATCTGCGTACGTCTGCGTTCTCTGCGCCGTCTGCGTCCCCTAATTGTGTCGTTGGTGCCTTTGGATGGCGGCGAAGCAGCACATATGTCGCCATCGGAATGAAAAGCAGGGCTACAAACAGGGATATCGTCAGGGTAGAGATGATCGATACACCGATATGATGTCCGATCAGCTTGATCATAAAATTATCGGAAAAGACGAACGGCAGGAAGACAGTGACCGTCGTCAACGTTGCCGCCACAATAGAACGCCATACCTCTTTCGTTCCTTGCGTTACAGAACGTTCGGGCGTACAACCGGCTGCCGACAGGCGATAGATATTCTCCAGCACGACGACACTGTTATCCAGCAGCATCCCGATCGCAAGCGCCATACCGACCAGCGTCAGGCTGTTGATCGTTATACCGAACGCATAAAAGAAATTGAATGCCGTATAGACCGAAATAGGTATGGAAAGAGCGATAAAGAATACCAGCCGCAGGTTTTTCAGAAACAACCACAAGATCAGTATGGCCAGCAATCCGCCTACCAGAGCCAGATTGATGATCTGGTTGATATTGTTCTCCATCGTTTCCGCCGTATTCTCCTGTACCACAACCTCCACGTCCAGATAAGCCAGCTTCTCGTTCAGCCGGTCGATCGCCTCGAGGGCACGGTGCGACAAGTCGATCAGGTTCGCCTGCGAATCGTTCATCAGAGCGACAGAGACAGCATCCTTCCCGTTCACACGGCTATAGGAAGTCTCCTCTTTCAGATCGAAGAAAACCGTAGCGACATCTTTCAACAGCACCGGACCGGGAGCGACCACGATATTCTCCAGATCGGATACTTTCGTATAAAGTGCGTTCACATGGATAAAATACTTGCTGTCCGGCTCATTCGCAAAACCGACAAAGGCTTTATCCTGCGTATTTTGTGTCAGCAGGCCACTAATAGAAGACGGTGTAAGGTTCAGGGCTTTGCAGGCCTCCGGGTTCAGCCGGATCTCGATCGCTTTCTCCCGTCCGCCATAGACATTGACGGATGCCACCCCGTCGACATTCTCCAGATCGGTACGTACCTCTTTATCCACGATATTCCTCACCCGGTCGATACCTCCCGAACCACGTACCTGCAGTACCATGAAGTTGTTCGCCAACTGGCTGATATCCACCTTCTGCAACTGCACCGTAAAGCCTTCGGGGAAGGTAGCAGCCAGCTCGTTCACCTTCTCCTGCAATTTGAGGGAAGTGATCTTGAAGTTCACCGTATTCTTAAAATCGACCTGTATGGAAGACTGGCGGCTGTCGATGGATGATTCTATCTTATTTACACCGCCGATCGAACTGATCGCTCCTTCCAGCGGGATGATCACCTCCGACTCCACATACGAAGGGTCCATATCCTGCTGTGAGGATACCTGAACGAACAGGGTCGGCAGTTCCGCGTTGGGCAATAACTCCACCGGCAGTTGCTTATACGACACGTAACCGAGCATGGTCAGTGCTATAAACAACATGCAGATCGTTATTCTTCTATGTAGTAAAAAGTTCATGCTCTTCTATTCGTTAAACCCGTTTTCACCTTCTCCAAAATATAATATACACACGGAATGACCATCAAACTCATCAACGTAGATGTGACTAACCCGCCGATCACGGCTATTGCCATAGGTGAACGGAGCGAAGCCCCTTCACCGAAACTGAAGGTCATCGGGAGCAATGCCAGAATAGTGGTCAGTGTCGTCATGATGATCGGCCGGATACGTTGCTGGCCTGCTTCTACAATCGCATCAGTCAGGTCGCGATCCATCTTCAGCTGGTTGATACGGTCTACCAGGATGATCGAGTTGTTCACGGCGATACCGACCAGCATCACGATACCGATCACACCCATCATATTAATCGTCGTCCCCGTCAGGAAAAACAACAAGATAGCGCCGACTACCGCCAAGGGAATGGTCAGCAGGATCGTGAACGGATGCAAAAGCGATTCGAACTGTGATGCCAGCACCATATAAACCAGGATGACCGACAAGGCAAGGGCAAACAGCAAGCTGTTCATCGACTCCTGCCGCTTTTCCTCTTCTCCCGTTACGGTGATTGAATAATTGGCAGGCAATTCGATATCTCTGACCGACTGACGGATCTCCTCCGCCAGCTTATCGAGCGATTTACCCGTATCCATATTGGCCATCACTTTACTGATACGGTTCTGGTTACGCCGGTAGATCTCTTTCGGAGCCTGCGATTCTTCCAGGGTCGCTATCTCACGCAGACGGAATTGCTGCTCGCCGTTCTTGATGACCAGGTCGCCCAGGGCACGCAACGGTATATCAGGTACTTTAATGATGATATCGCGCATCTCTCCGCGGTATTCCATCTTTCCGGCCTCTTTCCCGCCCAGTTGCTGTTTCAACTGCTCGATCACGGTCGATACGCTCAGGTTATTGATACCTGCCATCGTCCGGTCGATGGAGATGGTGATCTCCGGGGCACCGTCTTCGATAGACGACATGATATTATAAAGGCCGGAAACGTCCTGCATCCGGTTCTTCACTTCTTCTGTAATAGCGGCTATCTCGTCCAGCTCCTCTCCTTTCACCTCGACAACAATTGGGGCGCCTTCGCTGCCCAGCAACGAGCTCAGTGAGTTTTCTTCCTGCTTGATAGTCAACTCCAATCCGTCAGGGTTCTCCGCCGTACGTACAAACTGTTCGATAACCGCTTCCGGCGATACCGGACAGGCGGGAGAAAGGATTATTTTCATCATAGCCGTGTTCTCCCCTTCAAAAATGGCATTTTCCGAGCCGCTCCCTTCACCGATATGGCTGTAAACGGTCGACAGGCTATCCCCCGTAATGGTATAAAGCAGCTGTTCCAGATTGTCGACAGCCGAGGCAGTACGTTCCAGCCGCGTTCCTTCCGGCATTTTCACCAGAACGGTAAACGCCTTGCTTTCCGTTCGCGGCATAAACTCCGTCCCAATAAACGGCAGCAGGAAAACCGTTACGACCATCAGTCCGACAGCCGCCCCGATAACTATCCAGCGATGACTGATCAAACTTCGTAAAATACGGCTGTAACCTGTCATCTGAAGACCTGTTCCTTCTAATTTCCTCTTAGTGTCCGAAGGTATCCTTTTCCCCTCTTGAGAGGGGGCAGGGGGTGTGTCATTTTCACCGGAAGAATGAGAATGTTTCACCAACCGATCATACAACATCGGAATCACCAATATAGCCACAAACAAAGACGATACCAGCGAGAACGTCACCGTCCATGCCTGGTCCTTGAACAGCTCGCCCGAAGCCCCATGCAGATAGACGATCGGCAGGAACACCACAATGGTAGTCAGCGTCGAAGCGATCACCGCCCCCGCCACCTCGGAAGTTCCCGTTATGGTCGCTTCCCTCACAGGTACGCCTTTCTCCTGGTTCCGGAAAATGCTTTCGATAACCACAATGGCATTATCCACCAACATCCCGGCTCCCAATGCCAATCCTCCGAGCGTCATTATATTCAGCGTAAGTCCATTGAAGAACATCAGATTGAAAGTCGCCACGATCGAGATCGGAATAGCCATGCTGACAATCAATGTAGTCCCGAATCGACGAAGGAAAACAAACAGGATGATGACAGCCAGGATAATACCCAGGACTGCACTCTCCTTCACCTCTCCGATCGCATTCTTGATAAACGTTCCCTGATTGGTTATCACCTTAAAATGATACCCGGGCAACGCCTGTTCGATAACAGCCAGCTGACGGGATACACCATCCACCACTTTGACCGTATTATAACGCATTTCCTTATAGATGGAAAGCCCGATACTCCGTTGACCGTTGATACGGACGATATTATCGGGACGCGCATTCTCAAATTGAACGGTAGCGACTTCCCGAAGGAAAAGCGGAGCCTTGTCTGCGGTTGCATCCGTCCCTGTATTCTGAGAGGCATTCGCTGCCGTCTCCTGCTTCGTTACAGGCTTATAGCCGACGATCAGATTTTCAAAATCAGCCTCCGAGCCGAACAGACTGGAACTTTTTACCAGATACTGTAATCCCAACTCGCTGACACGGCCGCCGGATATACTTTGGTTGTTCGCCTCGATACGGGAGGCAATATCTTCTATCTTCAAGCCGAAAGCATCCAGTTTATACGGGTCGGTCTGTATGATCAGGGTATTTTCCTCCTGGCCGGACAAAGTAACTTCAGCAACGCCTTCCAGGCGGATCAGTTCGTTCCGGATATAACTCTCAGCCACTTTCCGCAGTTCCGCCATATCTGTTATGGTCTGATGGGACATACCGATCAGGATAACCGGCGACTGGTTGGGATCGTGTTGCGTGATCTTCAACTCTGTAATATCTTTATTCTGGGAAAACGGATTCATCGCTTTCTGCAAATCGAGGAAAGCCTCATCCATGTCTTTCGTCCAGGTATATTCCACGGTGATACGGGCCGAACCGGCCTTGACTACCGACGAAACCTGTGTCACATCGCTTTGCCGGATCGCCATCGACTCCATATTCTTGACGAACTGCTTCTCTATCTCTTCCGGCGGACGTTCACCGGCCTTCAGTTCAATGAACAGCCGGGGATTATTCAGGTCGGGCAGCAGGTCCACACTCAACTGATCGTACGATATCTTTCCCAGCAACAGAATTGCCAGTACGACCATACAGATAGTGACCGGATTGCTTACTGCAAATTTGACAATGTTCTTCATATATTCATTATTTATCAAAAGTGAGCCATTTCAAAAGTTGACAGTTGACAAGTGACAGTTGACAGTTATGTCGGCTTTCAGCCGATTTATTTACCGAACGCGAAGCCCAACTGTCACTTGTCAACTGTCATCTG
>Ga0129308_1000306_pt1 | contig 81968 bp, 80 predicted proteins | sample L827metagenome_FD_94440 | JGI IMG/M metagenome (GOLD analysis project Ga0129308, IMG submission 94440) | Ring-tailed lemur group fecal microbial communities from Wisconsin, USA - L827 metagenome | ecosystem: Host-associated > Mammals > Digestive system > Large intestine > Fecal | place: USA...
CCGGCACGCAGTTGTTTGAAAAAGTTACGGCTTAGTTTTCCACAAAACCGAATATTTGCCCTATTCGACTCGACATTTTTCTGGCGGGTCTTCTTTGGCGTTCTCTGTTTTCATCAGATGCATGTCTTTTTCACAACATTTTTCCTCCTACGCATAGAAATAGGAGCTGTAGCAGAACTTTCTATTTCGCTACAGCCCCTTTTTCCTCTGTACCTAAGCGGCGGATAAAAAAGCGCCCCGGAGTAAAGCCTCCGGGACGCACCCCCGCATGTGCCGTGCTGGCCCAATTATAACCTGCACAAAAGAGCAGGTGGGTCGCCTAAGTTCTGTTTCGCTGCTTCCAACGTCCAGCTTTGTGGGCCGGGAGGCCTGCAATCCGCAGATTCAAGTCGGCATCCCTTATAAGAGATGTGGGTTTAATGGGCCATAAAGCCTGAACAGGCAACACGCACACCGCAGGAATTATTTTCTCTGTTCCTTCCCTGGGGGCATTCTATTCTATGCGCCGGGGAAGAATTTGATAACCAGGAACCTTTTATCAGTCCTCGTCGTCAAAAAGGATGCGTGAAAAGTGCTCATACACATCCTGCAATTCGTCGTCATCATCAATGGATTCAAACAGTTCATCGCCGTTTTCATCCAGAACGGAGCGCAGGATGATAATACCGTAATCCGGGTCATTCTCATCCATATCGGCGGGGAGGAAAGCCACAAAGGTCTGGTTGTTATAATCCATCGTATCCAGCACTTCCAGCTCAAACTCGGTTCCGTCATCATCGATGATGGTAATAAAATCACTGCCGAAATCTTCGCTCATATCGATCTCCATTCTGCTGTCTTGATGGCTATATTCTATACTAAATCATCGGATAAATCAACCGTCTGCGAAATAAAATTTGTAAACAGTTTTTGTCTGACGGCTTATGATCCCAGGTCTTCCAGCAGGCGCAGCAGCTCCCGCCGGTTCTCCACCGGGATGCCCTTTTGCAGCAGCGCCTGGTCGGCCCCCCGGAGATTGGTCAGCTCAATATCGGTTACGGTGACCGGTGTTTTTTCCCGTCGCCCGCTGTATACCGCCACGAAGCCATCACAGGGGCGCAGAAAGAATTCCGCGCTGTTTTCCCGGCCCTCAAAGCTGGCGTATACCTCTTCCGGCACTTCCTCCACTGTCGGCACAATGCTCCGGTATGCCTTCACGCCGGTGTAGGCCGCCGTGGCCGCCAGGCAGGTCAGCAGTGCCGCCCGCAGTTTGATTCCCATTAAATCTCCTCCCCCTTTTCCTTACTACTGAGAGTATCTCTCGGCCAGAGGAGAAATATACATTATTTTCTTGCTTCGTTGGCCATACTATACAAGGGAGTGGCGTAAAAAGTTTACATTTTCTCTACCGCTGAAACGAATCCTGTGGTATAATATTTTGGTATGTTGTGTTAATTTGCGCCCTGTGCGTATAAAGGAGGCGCTTTTATTTCAATGTTTAAAAAGAGCCCGGAAAACCAGGGGCCTGAAAAAAAATCCGGCAAGAAGCTGTATGCTGTGAAAAAGGCGGCGGATGTGACCGGTGATGTGATCTCCGGCACCATCGGCGCTGTACTGAAAGCGGTGGGCACCGTCCTGCTGATCCTGCTGGTGGCGGGCATGATGTTCGCCTGCGTGTTCGCCTATTATGTAAAAACCTGCCTCACCCCCAGCTTTGACCTGTCTCTGGAGGATATGAAGCTGAACGAGTCCAGCACGCTGTGGTACCAGGATGCCGGCGGCGAATGGCGGGAGCTGGCCACCCTCTCCGGTAAGGAGGGCAAGCGGGTGTGGGTGGATTATGAGGATCTGCCCTGGTATCTGGAAAAGGCCCTGGTATCCATTGAGGACAAGCGCTTTTACGAGCACAAAGGGGTTGACTGGTACCGCACGGCGGGCGCCTTCGTTACCATGTTTGCCCGGATGGACACCAGCTACGGCGGCTCCACCATCACCCAACAGCTGATCAAGAACCTGACCGGCAAAGACGATGTCACCATCCAGCGCAAGCTGACGGAGATTTTCGGTGCGCTGGAGCTGGAAAAGAAGTACGACAAGCAGGAAATCGTAGAGTGGTATCTCAACGCGGTGTACTTCGGTCAGGGCTGCTATGGTGTGCAGACGGCAGCCCAGACCTATTTTGGCAAGGACGCCAAAGACCTGACCATGGCCGAGTGCGCCGCCATTGTGGGCATTACCAATCTGCCCACCTATTACGACCCCTTCTACAACGAACAGAACAACAAAGAGCGGCAGGAGACCATCCTGCGGGAAATGTATGAGCAGGGCTACATTGACTATCAACAGTATAAGGACGCGGTGGCCGAGGAGCTGGTGTTCACCCGCACCCCGGGGGAGGAAGTCACCCAGAACATCTTCTCCTATTATACTGAGGTGGTCATTGATGATGTGATCAATGACCTGATGCAGCTCAAGGGCATCAGTAAAGAGACGGCCCAGACCCTGCTGTATAACGGCGGCTATAATGTATATACCTGTCTGGATGTGAATGTGCAAAACGCCATTGACGCCATCTACACCGATCTTGACGCCATCCCCAACACCTGGGGCAGCGAGCAGCAGCTGCAAAGCGGCATCGTTGTAATGGATCCCTATGACGGCCGGGTCCTGGGTCTCTCCGGCGGCGTGGGGGAAAAGACGCGGAACTTCCCGCTGAACCGGGCCACCGGCACCAAGCGTCCGCCCGGCTCCTCCGTCAAGCCGCTGGCCTCCTACGGCCCGGGCATTGACCTGGGGCTTATCACCCCGGATACCGCCGTGCTGGACTCTCCCGGGATCACCCTGAAGGGCACCGACTGGTTCCCCGCCAACGACGGCAACCAGTATTATGGCATGGTGTCCATCTACACGGCGCTGCAGCTCTCTCTGAACACGGTGGCGGCCCAGATCGTGGACATTCTGCCGGAAGGCCCTGTCACATCCTATAATTACCTGGTCGATCATCTGGGCTTTACCAGTCTGGTGCCCAATGATATGTCTTACGCGCCCATGGCCCTGGGGCAGTTTACCGATGGCTGCACCGTCCGCGAAATGAGCCAGGCCTACTGCGCCCTGGTCAATGACGGTGTCTTCACCTACAGCCGCACCTACACCATGATCACCGACAGCGAGGGCAACATTGTCATTGACAATACGCCCCGAACCATCCAGGCTTTTGAGCCCAACACCGCCTACACTCTGACCTATATGATGCAGAACGCGGTGGAAAACGGCACCGGCAGAGAGGCCAACCTCTACTCCGTGCCGGTGGCAGGTAAAACCGGCACCTCCGGCCAGTATATGGACCGTTGGTTTGTGGGCTGCACCCCCTATTATGTGGCGGCAGTCTGGACCGGTTATGACCAGCAGGAGCGGATTAATGTCTCCGGCAACCCGGCGGCCCAGCTGTGGAAAAAGGTCATGTCCCCCCTGCATGACGGGCTGGCGTGGAAGTCCTTTACCCACCCCTATCTGAGCAGCAACACCGGCATCTTCGGCTATACGGATGAGCCCGATGACCTCTATGGCGGTGATTTCATCACCACGGATCCGGATCTTGGCGGCGGCACGGGCGGCACCGATATCTGGGGCGGCAGCGGTACCGGCGGCGGTGACATCTGGAACGGCGGCAGCGGTACCGGCGGCGGCGATATCTGGGGCGGCAGCTCTGGCGGCGGCGACATCTGGAACGGCGGCAGCACCGGTACCGGCGGCGGCGATATCTGGGGCGGCAGCTCTGGCGGTTCCGGTGGGGACAGCTTCCTCGGCGGCAACGGAGATAACATTTTCATCTGGTAGTCTTTCACGGAAAAGGGTAGAACCCGTCAACTTTCCCGTCTCTCAGGGGCACAAGCCCCTGAGAGCGGGCGAGCCTTCAATCGGGTTTACCATAATTTTCATATTGACATTTTTGGTTCAATATGTTACATTTTGATTACGAGCCTCAGGCTCTATGGAGGTGCTTCTATTGGCTAAAACACTGGAGTATAAGGGTCATCCCTTCCAAAGAAAAGACAATATCATCTACTATGGCAGCTTTGCTGATAAATACATCATCATGCTGCAGGTTCTGGAGACCAAGAAGGTAGGCGATCTGGACGTGGCATCCAAGGTCTCTGTTCAGCTTCAGCTTACGGACGCCAGCATTAAGTCCAGAGACCGCATTGTCAAGCGGGCGGAAAAGGATGGGCTTTATCCTGCCATGGACGTGGCGGTGGTTTGGCTGGAGCGGGCGCTGGCCTCCAGATAAGCAGGTGCTTCCGGTCGGCTCTAAGTCAAACCGGGAACATCGGGCCAAATCTAAACAAAGGATCTGTTTCAAATGCGCAAGAATGCTTTCAGGATCTTGCTTGCCGCCGCGCTTATGAGCGCCGGCTTCAGCCTGACCGCCTATGCGGAGAGCGCTGTGGTCACCGGCAGTGAGGTCAATCTCCGCGCCGGCCCCGGCACCAATTACCGGGTCATTGACTGCCTCACCAGAGGCAGCAGTGTAACGGTGACGGATCGTTCCGGCAGCACCTGGTATGCGGTGGATTACAACGGGCAAAGCGGCTTTATGGCCGCCGGTTATCTGGATATTTCCGAGGATGATTACACCGGTTTGACCATCAGCAGTGAGCCCGGTAGCCAGTACATAAACGCCATGTATGTGCGTTTTCGCAGCGGCCCCTCCGGCGATGCCTCCATTCTGGGGGAATATAACCGGGGCAAGGCCGTCACGGTCACCGGCTCCTCCGGGGACTGGGCAGCCTGCGTCATTGACGGCCAGGCCGGGTACATCTACTCCCAGTATCTGAGCGCCGATGTTACCGCTGCGGATCCCTATGGCGGTTCGCTCTCTACGCAGATCGGCAGCAGCCTTGGCAGCATCAACTCCGGCTTTGTGGGCGGTGACAGCTTTATCCCCCTGCCCGAAGTCACGCCTGAGCCGGTTCCGCCGGAGGATGAGGGGCTTCTCCCCCTGCCCACCGCCACACCGGTGGGGACTCCGGAACCCATAGCCACACCAGTCCCAACGGCCACACCGGTGCCTGTAGAACCGGTGCCCACGGAGACGCCCCAGAGTGCCAGAGCCGGTTTTATTAACGGCGACTATGTGCGCTTCCGCAGCGGCCCCTCCACCAGCTATCCCATTATCGACACCTATAACCGGGGCACTGCCCTCACCGTCACCGGTACCTCCGGGGACTGGACAGCCTGCATCATCAACGGTGTCAGCGGCTACGTGTTCACCCAGTATGTGACCGTGACCGACCAGGCAGGGACAGAGCTGCCCGGGCTTGAGCTTCCTCAGGAAACGCCCCAACCCACCGAGGAGCCACTGCTCCCCAGCACCCAGACGGAGGGCTACATCACCGGCAATAACGTGCGTATGCGCGCCGGGGCCTCCACCAGCTCCCAAATTCTTTGTGAGCTGTTTTATGGCAACGCCGTAACCATTACCGGCACCAGTGGCGACTGGACGGCAGTGATTTATGACGGCACTTCCGGCTATGTCTATTCCCAGTATGTGAAGGCCGGCAGCTTCTCCAACACCGTCTCCCCCGGTACCGGCGGCAGTGCGGAAGGGCGGCAGGTTGCGGAGTACGCCCTGCAATTTGTGGGCTACAACTACACCTGGGGCGGCAAGGCCCCGGAGACCGGCTTTGACTGTTCCGGCCTTGTGTATTACGTGTACCAGCAGTTTGGCTACACCCTGAACCGGGTGGCTTGCGACCAGGCCAACAACGGTGTCCATGTGGAGGCCGGCCAGCTGGAGCCTGGCGACATTCTCTGCTTCTATTCCGGCAATGATTACATTGGCCACGTAGGCATTTACATTGGCGATAACAAGTTTGTCCATGCCCAGAATTCCGCCACCGGCGTGGTGGTCTCCGCCCTGGAGGGCTACTATGCCAGCCGCGGCTTTGAGGCCCGCCGGATCATCAACTGAACTGCATACACTGCATACAAAAAACGCTTTGGAGAAAACTCCAAAGCGTTTTTTCTTATTTTCCTTCCTGATCGTTGCAGATGCGGTAAATATGCAGTCCGGTCTCGCTGCTGAGGGGTTCCACCGGCTCCGCCCGGGCAGACTCATCATAGTATTTTTGCAGGTAGGCAAGGGTGCGCTCTACATCGCTGTCGATCAGCCGCACCTGCTCATTCCCGATCATGTCCGGATAGGGGTTTTCGATGCCATAGCTTGCCAGCAGGTGCTCAATGCTGGGGTGGTACAGGCTCCAGCCCCCCAGCAGGACGATCCTGTCCGCAAACCCGGCAGGAGCCGTCTCCAGCGGGGTGTACAGCTCATGGTCGATGCTCCACACCTTGCAGAGATACAGGTGTTCCTCATCCTCCAGAACACGCTGGATGGCCGCTTTCTTGCCGCTCTTGTCCTCCACATCGTACTGGTCACTGAGCCTGCACACATTCCTGTTGGTATACAGGCCCACTGCCAGCACCAGAACGATCATCACGGCACAGAAGGGTTTCTCCCCTTTCAGCTTCTCCCCATCCATCAGGAAGCTCATGGTCAGCATCAGCGCCAGCAGCAGGCCCATGTCCATCCGGTTGGCCAGATACCGGTTCTGGTAAATCATCAGCAGATACAGCAGGCCAAAGAAGCCAAAGCCCAGCCCCAGCCCCAGCCAATCCTGCCAGCGGTGCCGCCCGCAGGCCAGCCACAGGCTCAGCATCAGCAGTAGCCCCAGCCCCGCCAGAGTACCCGCCAGACCGGGGACGGCCTTGTCCAGAAAGATGCCCAGGCATTCTCCCGGGCTTGGCGGTTGAACTATACTGTTTCTGGCATCCAGAACCGCTTTGATCTGCTCCAGGGAGAACTTTTCCGTGTCATAAAAGCTCCAGTTTTTTAGGAAGTAGACAGCGTTTTCATCCATGTCCAGGCTGTCGTACACCGGCTGCATCTGCTCATAGTCCGGCAGCTCATGATAGTCCACCAGCATGCTCCGGGTATCGTTGTATTCGGTGAAATAAGCGTAGTCCCCGCTTTTCCAGCAGATGCGGTCAAGCCCAAAAAGCAGCAGCACCAGCACCAGCAGGAGAAGGAAGGGCCGGGCATAATGCCAGACCTGCCCCAGTCTCTCCCCCGGCTTCTCGCCTTTGGTTTTCCGCAGCAGCTCCAACAGGCACACCAGCCCCACCGGGGCCAGCAGCGCCGCCACGCCGAAGAATTCCTCCACCCGCCACAGGTAGCCCAGCACCGCCAGCATAAGGCCCAGCACCAGAGGCAGCCGCTTTGTCTTTTCCAGCCCATCCCCCAGGGCATACAGCATCAGGCTCAGTCCACCGGCCACCGCCACCGCGCAGGTTTTGGAAAAGCAGGGGTAGAGATAGCTGTTCAGCCCCGCCGTCAGCAGGATGACTGCCGCCAGGCTCCCGGCCCCCAGGGGGCGAAAGCGCATCAGCAGCACCCAGGTCATGGCCGTGAAGGCCGCCAGCATCAGGGCATACATGGCGATGGAATACCAGTTCAGCCCCTCGCCGCCGATGGTGTACAGCAGTTTCAGGAAAAAGCCCTGGGCAATATTGATAAAGGGAATAAAGGCGCTTTTCTCCGCCATCTGGCCATCCACGAATTTGCTCATCAGCACATCGTCGTTGGTCTCAAAGCGGGGGGTAAAGCAACACAGCAGCAGCGCCAGCAGGGCAGCGTTCACCAGGAACGCCGCCAGCAGCCGCAGCCGTCCATTCTTATGCCATTGTTCTTTCCAATTGTTCAGCATTCTTTTCTGTCCTTACGCCAGCACCCGGTAAATGCACAGGCCGGTCTGGCTGCTGAGAGGCTCCACCAGTTCCGCCCGGGCTTGCGGGTCATAGTTCTTGTTGATATAAGCCATGGTCACTTCGATATCATCCACCACCAGATAGGCCCGGTCACTGCCCACCACGTCCTCATAGGGATTATAAATGCCATATTTCGCCATGGTGGCGGCAATGTTGGGGTGCATCACGCACCAGTCCCCCAGCAGGATGATCTTGTCGGAATACCCGGCAGGCACCGTCTCCAAAGGGGAATACAGCGTGTGGTTCACGCCGCCAATGCCGGTGAGAAATAGATGATCATCGGCAATAAGCGTCTCCATGGCCGCTTTCTGGGCGCTGTCGTCCCCCAGGATGTTCTCAGGGTAAGCATAGCAGTAGTCCCGGTTCTGCCGGTAGCCCAGACCCAGGCACAGGACGATCAGCAAGGTGCTGAATATACGCTCCTTTCCGGCCTTTGACCGGGAGAGGAACCACAGCAGCGTCACCCCCAGGGCGAAGAAAAAGCCCACATCTGTCCTGTTCACCAGGAAGCGCCCCTGCCGGATCAGCATCAGGTACAGCGCCCCGAAGGCGGCAAAGGCCAGCCCCACCGTGAGGAAGCTGCGCCAGTCCCGCTTCCCGCAGCACAGCCACAGCAGCAGCACTGCCAGCAGGCCGTAAATATGCCGCTGGATAAAGAAGCCGGGCAGGCATCTGTTGAAGAAGGTGCCCAGGCATTCCCCCAGGCTGGGCGGGATGCACCGGGCATCTCTGGCGGCAATGATGGTGTTCAGTGTCTCCGTTGTCCAAATTTTCGTGTCGTAGAAGCCGGACATATCGATGGTGTTCTGGTCGATCCCCAAAGCGTCATACACATCCGGCATCTCATCGTAATTGGGCACACCGTAGTCCCCATGGATGCTGCGGGCATTGTTGTAAACCTTGTAATCGTAATAATCGCTGTGGTTCCAGATCTCTTCGTTGGCGGCAAAAAGTCCCCCCGCCAGCGCCAGGGTCAGCAGGAAGGGTGTCAGAAATTTTACCCCGGCACGGAGCTTGTTCCCGTCCGCAGCCTGCATGTGATTTACCAGGCAATACAACCCCAGGGGCGCCATCAGCGCCGTGCAGGCGGCAAATTCCTTGTCCCGCAGCATCAGACTGAAAAGCAGGGTGACGGCACCCAGCAGCAGAGGCAGCCATTTTTTCACGCCTCCCTTTTCCCCGGCGCCCAGCAGCATCAGGCAGGCGCCGCCCACCGTGGCGATGCCGGCGGTCTCGGTATAGGTCATGATCAGATAGCTGTCCGCCCCGAAGAAGCAGAGCATGGCCAGCGAACCCGCCGCCGCTGTCAGAAGGGGAAGTCGCCTGAACAGCAGATAGCTGATGCCGGTAAAGCTCACAAAAAGCATGGCGTACTGCAGAAGCGCAAACACCGGCAGGGTGTTGCCGCTGATGTCGTAAAGAAAAATCAGCAGCCGGGCCAGAAAATAGTTGATATATACCACAAAGGGAGTCTTGATGGCGGTCTGCCCATCCAGAAATTTCTGCACGGTCAGATCGTCGTTTTCCTCAAAGCGCACTTCAAAGCACAACAGAAGCACCAATAGAAATGCCAGATTCAGCCCTATGGCAAACAGGAGCCTTGCCCTGTCGCTTTTGTACCAGTCTTTCTTCAGTCTCATCAAATTCTTCACTTTACGCTCTCCGTAAAGCGCAGGAAGGCAGCCTGACCGACCCCATCCCGTTTGAAAACACCGGCATCCTCCAGCACCTGTTTGAACACCTGGCCCACTTCCTGGCGAAGCACGGCTTCGGCATCCTCCTTGGTGAAGTCATGGCGCTGCTTCAGTTCCTCGGCCCAGGGGGCGTGCTTGGCCGTGGCTTCCGAGGCATAGAGGTCGCCGCCGGAGCGCAGCAGCGCCGCCAGCTCTGCCAGTTCCTCCTTCAGCCGGGCCGGCAGCACCGCCAGACCCATCACCTCGATCAGGCCGATGTTCTCCTTCTTGATGTGGTGCAGCACCGCGTGGGGATGGAACAGTCCCAGAGGGTGCTCCTGGGTGGTCAGGTTGTTGCGCAGCACCAGATCCATTTCATAATCCGGACCCCGGCGGCGGGCAATGGGGGTAATGGTGTTGTGTGGCTCTCCTTCCGTCTCGGCATAGATGCTGACGCTCTCGTCGGTATAGCCCCGCCAGGCGGTCAAGATTTTATCCGCCAGCTGGACGATCCTGCCGCTGTCGGCGCAGCGCAAGCGGATGACGGACATAGGCCAGCAGACGATACCGGCCTGCACATCCTCAAAGCCGGGGAACACCAGCTCCCGCTCCACCGGGGCCTTCTCCATGGCAAAGCGGTAGCGTCCGCCCTGGAAGTGGTCATGGCTCAAGATGGAGCCGCCCACAATGGGCAGATCCGCGTTGCTGCCCAAAAAGTAATGGGGGAACTGGCGCACGAAGTCCAGCAGGCGCTGGAAAGTGCTCCGGTCGATCTTCATGGGCACATGACGCTCATTGAGGACGATGCAGTGCTCGTTATAATACACGTAGGGGGAGTATTGCAGGAAATAGTTCTCCCCATTCAGTTTCAGTGGGATGATGCGGTGGTTAGCTCTGCCGGGGTAGTCCATCCGGCCGGCATAGCCCTCCGCCTCCCGGCACAGCAGGCACTTGGGATAGCCCACGCTCTTTTGCAGCTTGGCGGCAGCAATGGCCCGGGGATCCTTCTCCGGTTTGGAGAGGTTGATGGTGATATCCAACTCGCCGTACTCGGTTTTTGCCAGCCACTTCATGTCCTTGATCACCCGGTAGCTGCGGATATAATCGGTATAGCGGCTGAAATCATAGTACCACTCAGTGGCCATCTGGGGGCTGATACGGTACTGTTTCCAGAACTTCTCAATCACCTGGGAGGGCCGGGGCGTCAGAAAGGCCATCAGTTTGGTGTCCAGCAGATCCCGGCTGGTAACGCCGCCGGGAATCACGCCCCGGGCCTCCGCATCGTCCAGCAGGTCCTTCAGGATCTCCTCCAGCGGAGTTCCATACCCTGTCGTTTCCTCCGCCGGCTCATAACTGTCCAGGCCAAGCACGGCTAGGATCCCGTTCTGCGCCCAGCACCTGTCCTCCGGCTCAATCAGCCCCCGGGTGATGCCATAGTTTACCAGCTGTGTAATCCGTCTGTTTATCATTTCTTTCACCAACCCTTTGTTTTATGGATGACCCTTTGCCTGTTTTATGGATAGGGAGATGCGGTGCTTTTTCTCGTCCACATCCAGCACCACGACCTTCACGATATCCCCCACCGCCAGCACCTCGCTGGGGTGGCGGATAAATTTGTCACTGATTTGAGAGATATGAACCAGCCCATCCTGATGGACGCCGATATCCACAAACACCCCAAAGTCGATCACGTTGCGCACCGTTCCGGTCAGCTCCATGCCCGGCTTCAAGTCCTTGATCTCCAGCACGTCCTGCCGCAGCAGCACCGGGGGCAGCTCCTCCCGGGGATCCCGCCCCGGCTTCAGAAGCTCGGCGGCAATGTCTCTGAGGGTTGGCTCCCCCACGCCGCATTCCGCCGCCGCCTGTTTGATGCCGCAGGCCTCCAGCCGCTTCGGCAGCTCCCCCATCTGCCCGGCAGCCACATCCGCCATGGTAAAGCCGCACAGGGCGATCAGCTTTTCCGCGGCGGCATAGCTCTCCGGGTGGACGGCGGTGTTATCCAGCACCTGCTTGCTCTCCGGCACCCGCAGAAACCCGGCGCACTGCTGGAAGGCCTTGGGCCCCAGCTTGGGCACCTTGGTGATGCCCTTGCGGCTGGTAAAGGGGCCGTTCTCCTCCCGATAGGTGACAATGTTCTTGGCGGTGGTCTTGGTCAGGCCCGCTACCCGCTGCAGCAGGGAGGGGGAGGCGGTGTTGATATCCACCCCCACCGCGTTGACACAGTCCTCCACCACGCCGCTCAGGGTCTCCTCCAGCTTGGCCTGGGGCATATCGTGCTGGTACTGGCCCACGCCGATGGCCATGGGGTCGATCTTCACCAGCTCCGCCAGCGGATCCTGCAAGCGCCGGGCGATGGACACCGCCGAGCGCAGATTCACATCATAGTCCGGGAATTCTTCCGCCGCCAGCTTGGAAGCGGAATATACCGAGGCCCCCGCCTCATTGACGATGGCATAGGCCTGGCCCCCGCCCAGGCGGCGCAGCATTTCCACCGTCATCTGCTCCGTCTCCCGGGAGGCGGTTCCGTTTCCAATGGCGATATGCTCCACCCCATGCTTGCGGATCAGGCCCGTGAGAACACGGATGGCCTCCTCCTTCTTTCCGGCGGAGAAGGTGGGATAGACTACCGCCGTGTCCAGCACCTTGCCGGTGCCGTCCACCACAGCTACCTTGCAGCCGTTGCGGTAGCCGGGATCCAGCCCCATGGTCACCTTTCCCTTCACCGGCGGCTGCATCAGCAGGGGCTTCAGGTTCAGGGCAAACATTTTGATGGCCCCTTCGCAGGCGGCATCGGTCAAGGTGTTCCGGGCCTCCCGCTCCAGCGAGGGGAAGAGCAGCCGGTCATAGGCGTCCTCCGCCGCCGTGCGGACAAAGGCCATGGCGCCGCTGCCGGGGCGAACCACCGCCCGGCGCAGCCGCTGCAAAGCGGCCTCCCGCTCCACCGCCACGGAGACCTTCAGGATTCCCTCCTTCTCGCCCCGGTTGATGGCCAAAATCTGATGGCCCTGCATCCGGCTGAGGCTCTGGCTGAAATCGTAATACAAGCGGTAGACCGTGTCCTCCTCCGTGGCGGCCCGGGATTCCAGGCGGCCATTGGCGGCGATGAAAGCACGCAGGTTCTTACGAATTTCCGCATCATCAGAGATCATTTCCGCAATAATGTCCGAGGCCCCGGCCAGCGCCTCCTCCACCGTTGCCACGCCCTTCCCGGCGTCAATATATTCCGCTGCCAGTTCCTCTATGGGCGGCAGATTCAGACTCTGTTCAAACAGCTGCAAGGCCAGGGGTTCCAGCCCCTTTTCCCGGGCCACGGTGGCCCGGGTGCGGCGCTTCTGCTTGTAGGGCCGGTACAAATCTTCCAGCGCTGCCAGGGTCTGGGCCTGATCGATGGCGGCGGCCAGCTCCTCTGTCAGCTTTCCCTGCTCCTCAATGGCTTTTTTCACCGTGTCCCGCCGCTCCTGCAAATTCCGCAGATACTCCAACCGCTCCGCCAGATTGCGCAGGCTGGTGTCATCCATGGCGCCGTGCAGCTCCTTCCGGTAGCGGGCAATGAAGGGGATGGTATTGCCCTCATCCAGCAGGGCAATCACGTTATCGATATGGCTCTGGGGTCTGTCCAGCTCCCGGGCCAGAATTTGGCTGATGCTTTCCAAGGCTTTGCTCCTTTTTCCCGGTAATATTGGTTTATTATAGCATAAGCTGCTTTCCATAGCAATTGTCAAATCGTAAAAGCCGCTGGCCGATTGAGGGGGGCCTTCCCCATAGGCTCCCCTTTCCAAGGGGAGCTGGCTTTTGCAAAGCAAAAGACTGAGAGGTTTATTTTCCTTTCAAAATGCTATTATCCTACTGCTCCCTGTCCCCTCTCAGGCGCTGGGCGCCAGCTCTCCCCCATAGGGGCGAGCCTTTTCCTTCTTCCCGGTGTGCTGCATTTCGCGGACGAGTGATGCGCCCCTACGGCAGCATGGTCAGTCCCAACAGGAAAAGCCGCAGGCACTGCCTGCGGCTTTTGCTTATTCGATTACCAGTTCCTTTTCCTGTCCTTCCAGTGTATACCGCACCCGAAGCCCATCGTCCGCCAACACACGAACATTCTCCGCCTGCCGGTTTTTCAGCATCTGCCGGTACTGGGCCAGGGCCGCAGGGCTGTACTTGGCCATATCGTCGGAACACAGTAGCATCCCGCCAAAGAGGCTGCAGCAGTCCGCCAGCAGCTTCTTTTTCTCCGGCGGCAGCTTCACATTGTCCTCCCGGAGAAAGAACACGTCCGGGTCACTGAGGAAGGCCCGGCCGCTGAGCTGGCGGCGGAACAGGCTGGTGAGAATGGCCTGCCGGGTGGAGACCCGCTCCCGGTGGATCAGGCGCATATAGGGCTTGTCGTCCCAGTCCAGGCTCACGTCACAGCTGACCCGGCAGTAGTCCACCAGGCCGAAGGCGGGCATCAGCGGCACGCCGCAGCCCAAAATCAGCTTCTCGCCGCAGCATTCCCGCAGCAGCTCCATGGCCCGGATCATCCGTCCGGCCCGGCTCTCCCGGGCATCCCCAAAGGGGGCGGCGGCATAGAGGAAGTCCAGCTTCACCAGATCGAAGCCCCACTGGTTCAGCACCCGGTCAAACACCCGGCGCAGGTGCTCCCGCACCTCCGGCTTGTCGATATCCAGAGCATAGAAGCCGCCCCAGTTGCAGCCGCAGTACCAAGGCTTGCCCTCCACCTGCAGCAGCCAGTCCGGGTGCTCCTTCATCAGTCGGGAGCCCTTCTGGCAGCCAAAGGGGGCCATCCACAGCCCGGCCTTCAGACCCTTGCCATGAATTTCGTCCACCAGGGGCTTCAGCCCATGGGGGAACTTTTTGTTGCAGTCCCAGTCCCCCACGCCCTGCTGCCAGCCGTCGTCGATCTGAAACAGGTCGCCGGGGCGCAGCACCTGGGCACAGCCTTCCAGATCGGTCCGGATGCTTTTCTCATCGATCTTCGCATAGCGGTTATACCAGCTGGAATAGCCGGTGAGCTTTTCCCGCGTCCGGGGCTTTATCCCCATGGCGGCAAACCAGCCATCGAACACCTGCTGTTCTGTCCCCCAGCCAAAGTAAAGCCGGAAGGCGGGCAATTCCCCGCCGCAGGCCAGACCCTTACAGTCCCGTTCCATGCGCAGTTTTCCCGCCCTGCTGTCATAGCGGAAGATGGTATAGCCGGGCCGCTCATCCAGGGAGGCGAAGAGCCGGTACTCCTCCCCCCGGCGGAAGTAGCAGTAGCTGAAGCCGTGGGTCAGGCCCCGCTCTTTGGGGTAATCCATAAAATGGTAATCCCCATAGCGATCCAGGCCGAACTTCTTCACCACAAATTTGGGCAGGGGCTTCCAGGGCAAAATCCGGTCTGCCGCCGTATACTCCGGGCAAAAGGTCCAGGTCTGGTAGCCGTTCATGAAAATCTTTTCGCCCTCGGCAAGGGGCAGCGACACCACGGCGGAAACCTGTTCCAGCGTCCCCTCCGGCAGCGTCAAGCAAATGTTGTTCTCCCCCGGTTCCAGCTCCCGGCTGCCCCGGAGGCTCTGGCCGTCCGCCAGTCTGACGGTATATTCCAATCTCATACGCTCACCTCAAAATCAATTTTCACACTGTCCATGCCGGGGGCGGAGATCGTCAGTGCGCCTCTGCCGCTCTCCCCAATTGTCTTGATATAACAGCCGGTCATGCCGCCCTCGGCAGCGGCCCAGTCCGGCCCCGCCAGTTGGAGGGGGCCGCTGACTTCAAAATGCAGCGGCAGCTGGGCATAGCTTGCCGTATTGTTCCATTCATCCAGCAGGCGGATGCGTACCGCCGCCATGTCATAGCTGGCCCCTTCAGTCAGGCTGGTGTGGCTGGGGCGGGCCTCGATATGCAGCCGCCTACCCGGCGTCCGGGTCTGGCTGGCTACCACGGTTCCGTCCCTCACCGCGTCAAAGCGCCAGCGGGTGGCCTCGCCGCCCCAGTTGCCCACATACTTGCCGTAGAGCGCCACGCCCTCCTGCATACTCATGTGATAGCGCAGCATACACCAGAGCATTTTGGCCTTGTCGGCAGCGGGCATATTGGCCAGGCCGTACTTTCCGGCGGACACCAGGCAGCGGCGCAGCAGCTCCGCCTTCTGTTCCGGGAAGCCCTCCTGGGTTTTCAGCAGCTCCCCGATGGTATCGTCGATCAGAATGGGGCTGTGGTTCAGGCCCTCCAGCTCCCCCTTCCGGAAGCTGGCCACAAAAACATCGTTTTTATACAGTCGTACTTCATCGGCATTGGTGAAAGCATAGACCTTCCCCAGCTGCCCGGCGGCATAGTCCCCGATATCCATGGGGCAGCCCAGCTCCAGCACCGGGGCCTCCTCCCCCTGACTGGCATAGACCGCCGCCGCCAGCTTGGGGTTGCGGAAGCTGTCCATCACCCCATGGTAGCACACCCGGTCGCCGGAGCCGAAGTCCTTGTGGGTGGCGTAGTCGAACATGCACCAGCCAAAGCAGCCGGCGTGCTCCCCGTCCCCCTGGGCCGCCGCCAGCACCCGGGCATGGCGCAGGGCCTGTTCCTGCCGCTTCTCCCAGGGGTCGAAGCTCTTGGTGGGGAACATGTGGCCGTTGTGCTCAGAGATCAGCAGGGCTTTGCCCATGTCCGGGGTCACGTCCTTTTTCTTCTTGGCTCCCGGGGTCATCCCGTTGTGGGAAAAATCGTTATAAGCGTAGACATCCTCCAGCAGGTGGCTCTTTTCCAGATAGCGCACCCCGGAGGTGGCCCGGCTGGGATCCAGGGCATGGCAAAGGGCATTGGCCCGGGTGTAAAAATCATCGTCATCCACACTCTCATTGATGCGCACGCCCCAGAGGACGATACTGGGATGGTTGCGGTATTGCAGCGCCATCTCCCGCAGGTTCTCCAGGGCCTGCTCCTTCCAAGCCCTGTCCCCGATGTGCTGCCAGCCCGGCAGCTCCGTAAATACCAGCAGACCCAGCCGGTCGCATTCATCAATGAAATGCTGGCTCTGGGGATAGTGAGAGGTGCGCACCGCGTTGCATTGCAGCTCCTGTTTCAGGATGCGGGCATCTTCCCGCTGCAAGCGTTCCGGGGCGGCATAGCCAAAATAGGGATAGCTCTGGTGCCGGTTCAGCCCCCGGAGGAAAAGCTTCTCCCCGTTGAGATAGAAGCCGTCGGCCCTGAACTCCGCCGTCCGGTAGCCGAAGCGCACTTCCTGCCGGTCTAATATTTTTCCGTCCTTCAACAGTTCTGCCCGCAGGGTGTACAGCTTGGGCGCATCCACCGTCCAGGGCTGGGCCTCCGGGTCTGTGATCCGCTGCAGAGCGCTGCCCTCCGCCTCCACCAGCAGCTGTTCTCCGTCCAGCACGGAAAGGCGGATGGCATCGTATGTACCGCAGACCTTCACCTGGGCCATCAGCGTGTCGGTTGCCGGGGTGGTGACGAACACATCATAGATGTAGCTCTCCTCCCGCACGTCCAGCCACACCTCCCGGTACAGGCCGCCGTAGGTCAGGTAGTCAACCACGAAGCCGAAGGGCGGGATGGCCGGGTTTTCTCTGGTGTCCAGCTTCACCGCCAGGTCCATCTCCCCGCCGAAGCGGGCGTAGTCCGTGATCTCCAGCCGGAAGGCGGTGTAGCCGCAGCGGTGGCTCCCCACATGGATACCGTTTATGTACACATCGGCCTCATGGGCCGCGCCGTCAAACTGCAAAAACAGCCGCTTCCCCCGCCAGCTTTCCGGGATGGCCAGCTTCCGCCGGTAGCCGCAGACCAGCTCATAGTCCTCCGGCCCGGCATAGTGCAGGGGCAGCTCCTTCACGTTGTGAGGCAGCCGCACCGGCTCCCCCGCCCCTTCCCCTTTGAGGAAGGCCTCGCTCCATTCCGGCGTGAATTCCCACTCGTTACAAAGGCTGATCATGCAAATCCCTCCGTTTTTCTTACTTTTAGTATACGGCAAAATCGGCCCGCCGTAAAGATGCAAAAAACCGGCCAAGTTTCTGATTGGCCGGTTCTTGCAGTATGGGTTTATTTTCAGCTCAGTGCCTTGACAGCAGCCAGCAGGGCCTCGATCCGGTCGGTCTTTTCCCAGGCCACGCCCAGTTCCTCCCGGCCCATGTGGCCATAGGCGGCCAGCTGGCGGTAGATGGGGCGGCGCAGATCCAGATCCCGGATGATGGCGCTGGGGCGCAGGTCAAAAACCTGCTGCACCGCGTCGGACAGGATGCCGTCGGCCACAGTGCCGGTGCCGAAAGTCTCCACCAGGACGGAGACGGGGGCCGCCACGCCGATGGCATAGGCCAGCTCCACCTGGCAGCGGGTAGCCAGACCGGCGGCCACCACGTTTTTGGCCACATAGCGGGCAGCGTAGGCAGCGGAGCGATCCACCTTGGTGGGATCCTTGCCGGAGAAGGCGCCGCCGCCGTGGGGGGCGCTGCCGCCATAGGTATCCACAATGATCTTGCGGCCGGTAAGACCGGAGTCGCCCTGGGGGCCGCCGATGACAAAGCGGCCTGTGGGGTTGATGAGGTACTTGGTCTTGCTGTCCAGCAGTTCCGCAGGGACGGTGGGCTTGATGACCAGCTCGATCATGTCCTTGCGAATCTGCTCCAGTGTGGCCTCGGGAGCATGCTGGGTGGAAATAACCACCGTGTCCACCCGGACGGGGCGGCGCTGCTCATCATACTCCACGGTGACCTGGGTCTTGCCGTCGGGCCGCAGATAGTCCAGACGGCCGGACTTGCGCACATCGGTCAGGCGCTTTGCCAGCCTATGGGACAGGGAGATGGCCATGGGCATCAGCTCCGGCGTCTCATCGCAGGCGTAGCCAAACATCATGCCCTGGTCGCCGGCGCCGTTTTGCAGCTCGTCCACTTCCCCGGTCTTGTTCTCCAGAGCCTTGTCCACACCCATGGCGATATCGCCGGATTGCTCATCGATGTTGGTGATGATGCCGCAGGTGTCGCAGTCAAAGCCGTATTTGGCCCGATCATAGCCGATTTCCCGGATGACCTGGCGGGTGATCTTGGGGATATCCACATAGCAGCTGGTGCTGATCTCGCCCATGATGTGGACAAGGCCGGTGGAAACGGTGGTCTCGCAGGCCACACGGCCCTGGGGATCCTGCTCCATAATGGCGTCCAGCACCGCGTCGGAGATCTGGTCGCAGATCTTATCGGGATGCCCCTCGGTAACGGATTCAGAAGTAAAGAAATAGTGGCTCATAATTTATCATTATCCTTTCTGTATTTTCCTTTTCCGGAAAAAGGAAAACGCCCCGTTATCCAACGGAGCGCAGCTTCAGCAAAGCCTCATCTTTCGTACTACCGCCGGATTTGGCACCTTGCGGAACGCAGGTTGCCGGGCTTCACAGGGCCGTTCCCTCCACCACTCTTGATAAGGTTCTTCAATTTTCGTCTGCTATTATACCAGCTTTTTCCCAACTGTCAACATCTTTTCCCGAGAACGCATTTCCCTCTTGACAAGTCCGTTATTACTGTATATACTGTTCATATACAGTAATGGAGTTGATAAGGCATGACCGTCTTGATTGACAATCGCAGCGGTACGCCCATTTATGATCAGATTTTCACCCAGATCAAAAATCAGATCCTCAGCGGGGCGCTTTCGGAGAACGAGGCTCTGCCCTCCATCCGCAGTCTGGCCAAGGATTTGCGCATCAGTGTAATCACCACCAAGCGGGCCTATGATGAGCTGGAGGGAGCCGGTTTTATTTTCACCGTGCCGGGCAAGGGCAGCTTCGTGGCCGCCCGGGATACGGAGCTGATCCGGGAAGAGAACCTGCGGCAGATCGAGGAACACATGAAAGAGATCCAGCTTCTGGCCAATGCCTGCGGCCTGAGCCGGCAGGAGCTGGGAGAGATTTATGATTTATTGGAGGATGAGACATGAGCAATGCCATTGAAACAAAGGGGCTGACCAAGTGCTTTCCCGGCTTTACCCTGGAAGGGCTGAACCTTACGCTGCCCTCCGGCTGCATTCTGGGGCTGATCGGGGAAAACGGTGCCGGAAAAACCACAGCCATCAAGCTGCTGCTGGGAATGCTGAAGCCGGACGGGGGCAGCGCCAGTGTCTTGGGGGCAGATATCAGCGGTGATCTGCAAGGCGTGAAGGAAGCAATCGGCGTGGTGCTGGATGAGCCGGGCCTGCCCCATATGCTGAAGGCCGGGCAGGTGGATAAGATCATGGGCCGCATCTACAAAAGCTGGAGCAGCCAGGACTTTGCCGCCCTGCTGCGGCGGCTGGCCATTCCGGAGGATAAGCCCTATGGGGACTTCTCCCGGGGCATGAAGATGAAGATGGGCCTGGCCATTGCCCTGGCCCACAAGCCCCGGCTGCTGCTGTTGGATGAAGCCACCAGCGGCCTTGACCCGGTGGTGCGGGACGATGTGACCGACCTGCTGCTGGACTTCACCCGGGATGAGGAGCACTCGATCCTGCTGTCCTCCCACATTGTGTCCGATCTGGAAAAGGTCTGTGATTACATCGCCTTTCTCCATAAGGGCAGGCTGATGCTGCTGGAGGAAAAGGACGCATTGCTGAACGAATACGCTCTGCTGCAATGCTCTCTGAAGGAGGCGGAACAGATCGACCCCACCGCCGTCATCGGCCGCCGGGATACCCCCTATGGCTGCCGCCTGATCCTCCGCCGGGATGCGGCACCTGCCGGGGCGGCGCTGGGCAGCATCAGCATTGAGGAACTGTTTATCTTTATGGTCAAGGAGGAGCAGGCATGAAGGGCTTGTTTTTGAAGGATTTCTATGTGGCAATCAAGAATCTGCGGGCTTATTTCGTCATGATCCTGGCGTTTACCGCCTTCTCCTTTGCTTTCGGCGGCAGCGGCGGCTTCTTTGTTTGCTACGGGGTTGTGTGCATGTCGGGGATCACCATGAGCCTGATCTCCTTTGATGAGCGCTATCACTGGGAAAGCTACGCCGGGGTCATGCCCCTCAGCCGGAAGCAGATGGTGGCGGAGAAGTACCTGCTGCACCTGCTGATGGTTCTGGTCTGGCTGCCGGTGATGGTGGTGATCCAGCGCTTCCAGCAGGAGCCCTCCTTTGGCGGTTCTCTCACGCTGCTGTTGGCGGCGGGGCTGAACATCGGCCTGCTGCTGCCGGGCATCCTGCTGCCCATCCTCTTTGCCCTGGGTGTGGAGAAGGGCCGGGTGGGTTACTACGTAGTGTTTCTCGGTGGGATGATCCTGGCCGCGGTATCGGATGATCTGGCTTCGGCCGGATCCTTTGTCCCGGAGGCGCTGGGAAGCGCCCTGCTGATGCTGCTGCCGGTAGTGGTCTATGGGGTATCCTGGCGCATCGCCACCCGCCTGTACGAAAAAAGGGTTCTGTAAGGTTACCGGGAGACCAACCAGCATGGTTTCGTCTCTTGGCAATCAATTCATCGCAAGCTTGCACTGCTCCCAAAGGCGTGATATGATGTTCTGGCATTTTATCACATCTCTGGGAGTTTTTATTATGAAGAAAAATAAGCTTTTCCCCCTTCTGCTGGCCGTCCTGCTGCTGGCAGGCTACTTCTTCTTCGGCGGCGGAGACACAGCGCCAGCCGTTGTCCCCTCCCCGGATACCGCCAGCGTCACCATCACAGACGTGACTGCCGCGCCGCCGGAAGCAGAGCTGGAAGCCGCCTTGGATGAGGATGGCAGCTACACCGCCAAAGACGAGTTGGCCCTCTACATCCACACCTATGGCCACCTGCCCGCCAATTTCGTCACCAAGGAGGAGGCCCGCGCCGCCGGTTGGGAGGGCGGCGGTCTGGATGCGGTGCTGCCCGGCATGTGCATCGGCGGGGATCGCTTCGGCAACCGGGAAGGGTTGCTGCCGGAATCCGGGGGCCGCAGCTGGACCGAGTGCGACGTCAACACCCTCCACGCCAGTTCCCGGGGGGCAGAGCGGATCGTCTTTTCCAACGACGGCCTGATCTACTACACCGGCAACCACTATGACAGCTTTGAACTTCTCTACGGCAGCGATAAAGATTAAGGAAAAAGCATTCCATAATTTGTAAATTCGACAAAGTTCGACATATAGAGTTATAATTTTTTAGCACTTCTTGTCGAAACCTCTTGAACCGGCTTGAAACACGTAATATTATGTCAACAAATTTTCATGGAAGTTCGACATTTTTTTCTTGTTCAATGCGTGTCAACTATGGTAAATTTATTGCGACATAAGGGTGTATATACTTTTCAAGTGTTGAATAAATTCGTATATCGCATAATGGGAGGATAAAATTATGGAAACCAAAACGCGCATTCTCATCGCCGACCCCAACCAGGATTTTTGCCGGCTCATCCGTGAGACCTTTGACCGGGAAAACGATCTTGAAGTGGTGGGTACCGCGCAGGACGGCGTGGAAGCTCTGAGCCTGCTGGCGGAACAGAAGCCGGATCTGCTGCTGATGGATCTGGTACTGCCCAAGCTGGATGGGCTGGAGCTTCTGCGCCGCTTGCCGGAAACCGGGGTGCATTGCAGCATCATCGTGCTCTCCGGCTTTGTGAATCATCAGGTCATCAGCGACTGCTCTAACCGGGGTGTGGATTATTTCATGCCCAAGCCCTGCGATACTTCCGCCCTGCTGGGCCGTATCCGCCAGCTCCGGGGCAGCAGCGATGTGGACAACGTCCCCTCCTCCGGGGTGGATTGCCGCCAGCAGGCGGTGGCCCGGCGGCAGGATGCGGATCTGGAGGCAGTGGTTACCGATATCATCCATGAGATCGGCGTGCCCGCCCATATCAAGGGCTACCAGTATCTGCGGGAGGCCATCATCCTCACCATCAAAGATATGGATATGATCAATGCCGTCACCAAGGTGCTGTACCCGGAGGTGGCCAAGAAGTTCAACACCACCCCTTCCCGGGTGGAGCGGGCCATCCGCCATGCCATTGAGGTGGCCTGGGACCGGGGCGATATCGAGGTGCTGCAAAAGTTCTTTGGCTACACCGTCTCCAACATCAAGGGCAAGCCCACCAATTCGGAGTTCATCGCCATGATCGCCGACTGCCTCAGCCTGCGGCGGAAGCAGGCCAGCCGGTAAAGGCAGAACGATACCATAAATAACGAACAGGAGCCGCAACGGCATTTTCCGCTGCGGCTCCTGTTTTGTGATATGGATTTGTATTATTACGCGAAAAAGCCCTGCAAGGCGGAAACAATCCCCGCCTCCTCCCGGGCAGCCGCCGCCCGGCTGTCCGCACTGACGGAGACATAGAGCTTCAGCTTCGGCTCTGTGCCGGAGGGGCGCACCACCACGGAGCAATTGCCCGCCAGCAGAAATTTCAGCACATCGGCCTTTGGCAGGCCGTCCAGCCCCTGGGCATAGTCCAGCAGCTTCTCCACCCGCTTTCCGGCAATTTCGGTGACGCCGCTGCGAAAAGTAGCCATGATCGCTTGCATCCTGGCAAACCCGGCGCTGCCCTCAAACTGGTAGCTGTGCAGGGTGTTGAGGCAAAAGCCATGGCTTTTATACAGTTCCTCCAGCTTATCCAGCAGGCGTATACCCCGGCTGGCGTAGTAGGAGAACATCTCGCAGATCAGATATGCGCCGCCTACGCCGTCCTTGTCCCTTACATAGCTGCCGGAGAGGCAGCCGTAAGATTCCTCAAAGCCGAAGATATAGGACGCAGCCCTGCCCTGGGCCTCCAGGCGACCGATCTGTTCGCCAATGAACTTGAAGCCGGTAAGCACATTGATGGTTCTGACGCCGTAATGGGCGGCGATCCGCTCCGCCAGGTCGGTGGTGACGATGGTTTTTATCATCACCGGGTCCTCCGGCATTTTTCCATGCCTGCTGCGCTGGGCGCAGATATAGTCCAGCAGCAAAATTCCCGTCTCGTTGCCGCTGAGCAGTACATAGTCCCCCGCGGCGTTTCGCACCGCAATGCCCACCCGGTCACAGTCCGGGTCGGTGGCCAGCAGCAGGTCGGCCCGGCAGCGGCGGGCATAGTCCATCCCCAGCGCCATGGCCTCCCGAATCTCCGGGTTGGGATAGGGGCAGGTGGGGAAATTGCCGTCCGGCTGCTCCTGTTCCCTGACCACCGTGATGTTGGTATAACCCGCCTCCCTCAGGGTTCTGGTCACCGGCTTCAGCCCGGTGCCGTTCAGCGGGGAGTACACGATGGCGGCGTTTCGATCCACCTGCTCCCCAAAAAGGACGGACTGCCCCTTCACCTGCCCCGCGAAGGCGGTATACACTTCCTCCGGGATCATGCGGATGCGCCCGGCGGCAAGGCCTGTTTCAAAGGCTTCCGTCTTTACCCCGGCAAAAATATCCAGCTTTTCGATCTCCGTCAAAATCTCTGCCGCCGCCCCGGTGGTGATCTGGCAGCCGTCGGCCCCATAGACCTTATACCCGTTATACTTGCCGGGATTGTGGGAGGCCGTTATCATCACCCCGGCGGAGGCACCCAGATACCGGGTGGCAAAGGACACCGTGGGCACCGGCATCAATTCCGGCCAGATATTCACCCCGATGCCGTTGGCGGCAAACACCCCGGCGGCGACGCGTGCAAACAAATCGGACTTGATGCGGCTGTCATAGCCCACCACAACGGAGGGCACATCAAAATGCCGCTTCAGATAATCGGCCAGGCCCTGGCTGGCCTTGGCCACGGTGTAGACGTTCATCCGGTTGGTGCCCGCGCCGATGATGCCCCGCAGGCCGCCTGTTCCGAAGCTCAGGTTCTTGTAAAAGGCGTCCTCGATTGCTTTCTCGTCCATGGCCCGCAGCTCTGCGCTCAGCTCCGCATCCGCCGCCGCCTTTTCCAGCCAGCGCCGGTATTCTTCTTTGTACTGCATGCACCCGCTCCTCAGCTGTTTCCGTTCAGAAACTGCAATTCTTTGATTCCCGGCAGCTTGGTATCCTTCTCGCTCAGCTTCAGCGGCGTCCCATCGGCGAAGGTGTAGCCCGCCCCGGAGGCCGTGCCATGATACTCCCCCAGCAGCCCCGGCCACTGGATGCCGATTTCCGGATCGTTCCAGGCCAGGCCCGCCTCATCCTCGGGGCGGTAGAAGTCCGTGGTTTTATAGCAGAACTCGGCAACATCGCTGAGCACCAAAAAGCCGTGGGCAAAGCCCTCGGAGATGTAGAACTGCTTCTTGTTCTCCTCGGAGAGCATCTGACCGAACCACTGGCCATAGGTGGGGGAACCGGCGCGGAGATCCACCGCCACGTCAAACACGCTGCCCCGCACCACCCGCACCAGCTTGCCCTGGGGATACTGCTTCTGATAGTGCAGCCCCCTGAGCACCCCCTTGGTGCTCAGGGACTGATTGTCCTGCACGAAGCGCATGGTAAGCCCCGCCTCCACAAAATCTCTCTGGTTATAGGTCTCGATGAAGTAGCCCCGGCTGTCACCGTGGACGGTGGGTTCGATGACATACAAGCCCTCGATAGGGCCTTTTGTGACTTTGATCTGTCCCATGGTTTCTCTCCTTCCTTAAAGCTGTGCCTGCTCCAGATAGCGGCGCAGGGCGTCCCGCCAGTCCGGCAGCGGCGCGAATCCGGCTTCCAGCAGCTTGCTTTTATCCATCCGGCTGTTGGCCGGGCGCGGGGCTTTGCTCAGGCCATACTCCTGGGTACTCACCGGCACCACCCTTGTGGCGAGGCCATACTGCCGGTAAATCTCACAGCAGAAGTCGTACCAGGATATATAACCGCCCTCATTGGTGGCGTGGTAATAGCCGTATTTTTCCGTCTCCGCCATGTCCACCAGCAGGCGGGCCAGATCCGCGCTGTAGCTGGGTGTGCCGGTCTGGTCATTCACCACCCGGACTTCCTCATGGGTCTTGCCCACGTTGACCATGGTCTTGACGAAATTTTTGCCATTCAGCCCGAAAACCCAGGCGGTGCGCACGATGAAATACTTCTCCAACAGACCGCTGACCGCCTGCTCCCCCTCCAGCTTGGTCTGCCCATAGACGTTCAGGGGCCTGTAGGTCTTGCAGTCCGGCTGCCAGGGTGCTGTCCCCTGCCCGCCAAAAACATAGTCGGTGGAGAGATAGAGCAGCTTGCAGCCGATGGCCTTGCAGGCCTCCGCCACATGCCTCGTCCCTCCGGCGTTCACCGCCCGGACGCGCTCCTTTTTATCCCCATCCTCGGCGTCGTCCACCGCCGTCCAGGCCGCGCAATGGATCACCGCCTCAGGGTGCAAAGCCTTTACCGTTTCCAGGACGGCGGCCCCATCGGTGATGTCCAGGGGCACATAGGGCAGGGAGGCCACCCCATCCGCAATGCCGCTGTACTTTGCCCCGGAGCCGGAACCGATGCCCTCATGGCCCCGGCGGCGCAGTTCCTCCATCACGTCATGGCCCACCTGGCCGTTGACCCCGGTAACGAAAACTCTCATGGCCTCTCCTTATCTGATCTCAGGTATAAAATTCCAAAAAACGCCGGGTCTCCGCCCGTTCCGGGACATAGAGCAGCTTCTCCTTGGCTCCCTGTTCCAGCAGCAGCCCGGCGTGGAAAAACAGGGCTTCGTCCGCCACCCGGCGGGCCTGCTGCAGGCTGTGGGTCACCAGCACCAGGGCGCAGCCGGTCTCCCGGCAGTAGTCCATGATCAGTCCCTCCGCCAGAGCGCTGGTCTCCATATCCATGGCCGCCGTTGGCTCATCCAGAAGCACCAGGTCAAAGCGTCCCATCATCAGCCGTGCCAGCGCCATCCGTGCCGTCTCACCGCCGGAGAGGCGGTCTGCCCGCTTGCCGGCCAGGTGGGCGATCTGCATGGTTTCCATCAGCTTCTCCGCCCTGGCCGTGTCATGGCCGCCCAGCAGGATATTGGAGCGGACGCGCATCCGGAAGGCATAGTTCTTCTGGGGCATATAGCCCACGGTCAGCCCCGGCTCCAGCTTTCGCCCCGGCCGGTCTGCCGGGAGTACCCCGGCCAGCACCCGGGCAAAGGTGGACTTGCCGCTGCCGTTGGCACCGATGATGCCGTAGATTTTTCCCCGCTCCAGCTCCATGCCGGGGAAGTCCAGCACCCTTCTGTCCCCATAGGTTTTGGTAAAGGCCTCGATCTTCACCGGCTCAGCCTCCTTTGCAGCAGGGAGATCACACCGTTCACCAGCAGCGACACCGCCAGCAAAATCAGTCCCAAAGCAATGCCCAGGGAGAAATTGCCCCGGTTGGTATACTGCATGATGGCCGTGGTCATCACATTGGTTTTCCAGGCGATGGCGCCGCCCACCATAGACACCGCCCCCACCTCCGCAATGCTGCGGGCAAAGGCCAGCAGATAGGCGGAGAAAATCTGATACACGCACTCGTTGGTCAGCAGCAGCAGGGTTCGGAAGTGCCCCAGGCCCAAGCCCTTCGCCGTCTCCCGGACGGCGGGGGCAAGGCCGGACACATAGCTCTCCATATTGCCAATGACGATGGGGGTGATCAGCACCACCTGGGCCAGCACCATGATCTTCACCGTGAATAGCAGCTTGTACTGCCGGAAAGGCCCCACCCCCGAAAACAGCATATAAAACAGCAGTCCGCAGACCACCGGCGGCAGGCCCATCAACGTGCGGTTCAGCACCAGCAGCAGTCCCCGGCCCCGGAAGCGGCAGGATCCCAGCCAGATCCCCAGCGGTACGCCGATCAGCAGCGCGATCAGGGAGCTTGCCAGGCTCATCCGGGCTGTGACGGACAGGATATCGCACAGCTCCGCATCCGCAGAGAGGATCAGCTGTATCGCTTTTTCAACGGCACTGTGCATGGCATTTCTCCTTGCATAAGAATCCCCACGGGAGCAGAACTCCCGTGGGGACAATTCTAGACTATTTCTCCGATAAAATCAAGCGATCTGGCCGTTATTGGCAGCGAAAGTCAGGAAGGTGGCCTTATCGGTGAGGATGTAGCCCCCCATCTGCTCTGCCATCACCAGGCAGGCGCCCATACCGGCGTTGGCGGAAGTGTACCAATCGGTGTAGGCGGCAAAGGACTCCGCCTCTGCGGTGATGCCCAGGTCCTCAGGCCAGAGGGAAAGCTCCTTGGTGTGGGTGCCGGAACCGTCGCCCCGGGAGACAAAGACGAACTTGCCCCCGGCGATGGCGGCAAAGGCATCCTTCACGCTGGCGCAGGCGGCGGCACCGGCTGGGTCGGCAGAGGGGCCGCAGAGTACAAAGTAGTTGTAGATAAAGGAAACCCGCTCCGTCTCGAAGCCCTCCACCACACGGGCAAAGCCCGCCTCAACGAAGCTGACCTCCTGGGACTTGGAATGGACAAGGATCAGGTCGGCATTGCCGTACTGGGCAGCGGCAATGGCCTTGCCGGTACCGGCAGACTGCACCTCCACCACGTAGCCATATTCGCTCTGGAAGGCAGGCAGCAGGTAGTCCAGCAGGCCGGAGTCCTTCACGGAGGTGGTGGTGGACAGGCGGATGGTCTTGGTCTCTTCCGTGGCGGCGGCGATCTCGCCCTCATAAACCGGGGCGCCGTCCTTCACATAGAACAGATGCTCGCCATAGTCCTCCATGCCGAAATTGGCGGCCATGTCCAGGGCGGTCTGGCTCAGCATCCAGTGGATGAGAGCATCGGCGCCGGCAGTGTTCACCGCCACGTCAGCCACGGCCTTCCCGTCCGCGTCGGTAAAGGGTGCCTCGGGGTTTACGGCAATGAGCGTATAGGTGTTGAGCATGCTGTCGTCGGCCTCATAGAGGATTTTGGTGTCAACAGCAGCCGACTCTTCTGCGGGGGTCTCCGTCTCCACAGGGGCGGGCGCCTCGGCAGCGGCAGGAGCCTGGGTGGCCGCAGGGGCGCCGGAAGCGCCGCAGGTGCAAAGGCCCAGAACCATTGCCAGGGCCAGCAGGAACGCAAGTGTTTTTTTCATGTTCTTCCTCCATAATGATAAAAAAATGACCAGCCGCTTTTCAGACCATGTCCCTTCACACGCCAGGCGTGCACAAGTATTTCCGAAAAGAGGCTCGTCCACCGCTTTTCAAAAATCAAATATCCTGATACGGCCCGAAAAGCAGGCCGGCTGATTTGTAGGGACAGTATAGCACAGCTGCCCTCCGCTTTCAACTGTTTTCCGCTTTTCAATCCGGCGCAAAAGGTGTATAGTTGTTCCAACAAAGAATTGGAGGTATCGGTCATGAGCAAGCAAAGCCCCTCTCTGGATCAGTGGCTGAAAGAAGCCAAAGCCCAGGTCAGCGCCCCCAAGGTGGGCATGTATTTAAGCCACAACGGCGTGGTGCGGCAAAGCGCCCGGGCCGCCGTGCGTCAGGGGGACGAAACCGTCGCCCCGGTCACCGGGATGCTGTTCTCCTACGACCAGACCAAAGTGGATGCCGCCATTGCCGAAGCCTACCGCCTGCCCGGGATCTATTACATCCGGGTCTGGCTCAACGAAGGGGAGCTGACGGTGGGGGATGACATTATGTTCGTCCTCATCGGCGGTGACATCCGCCCCCATGTGGTGGATGCCCTGCAATATCTGGTGGGCCGCATCAAAAATGAATGCGTAACGGAAACGGAGCTCAACTGAAGAACGTACTGAACATGAGACTGTTAAAGAAGCAGCCATAGGCTCCCCCTCTGGGGGAGCTGTCAGCATAGCTGACTGAGAGGGAAAGGCTCCCCCAGAGGGGCCCCACGGATGCCCAGGCTTTCTTGGGGAAAGGAAGGACAAGGGAGTAGAGTGCAGCTTTCATCATCAGGTGGAAGCGGAACGGTGCGAGCTTCTTCTGACGCGGGGAGCTGTCGGCGCAGCCGACTGAGAGGTTCGCTTCTTAGCCAAAATTCATTCCCTCCACCTGCTCCCCGTCCCCCTCTCAGGCGCTCCGCGCCAGCTCTCCCCCATGGGGGCGAGCCTTTGTTTTTGCCGCTCCCCAGCCCCCTCTGGGGCCCCAAAGGAAGCGCAAGCTTTCTTGGGGAAAGGAAGAAGGAGTCAATGGATATACCGTTTTCGCAGCCCTGACGGTAGCTGCGGAAACGGAATGTAGTTGACTCATTCTGACGTGCCGCAGTCGGCGCTGCCCTGGCCCTGGAGCATTTCCAGCCCATGGCCGATGGGGTCGATCACCGCCAGCAGATTCTCCGCCGAGGCCTTTCTGCTGCCCGGCAGGTTCACGATCAGGCTGCGGCCACGGATCCCGGCGGCAGAACGGGACAGGCAGCCCCGTGGGGTGATCTTCATGCTCTCGGCCCGCATGGCCTCCGGGATGCCGGGGGTGGGCCGCTCCACCACGGCCATGGTGGCCTCGGGGGTGATGTCCCGGGGCGAAAAGCCGGTACCGCCGGTGGTCAGCACCAGGGCAATGCGAAGTTCATCGGCGCATTTCATCAGCTCCCGCTGGATCATCTCCGTCTCATCCGGCACCAGCGCCGTGTAGCATACGTCAAAGCCCTGCTCCCGGAGGATGGCACAGAGATTGGGGCCGCTGGTGTCCTCCCGCTCGCCCCGGTAGCCCTTGTCGCTGACCGTGATCACCGCTGCTGTATATGCCATTGCTGTCATTCCTTTCGTTCAAAATCGCCGTGGACGCCGCCGCTCTTTTTCAGCAGGCGGATATCCGTAATCACCATGTCCTTCTGCACTGCCTTGCACATGTCGTACACTGTCAGCGCTGCGGTGCTGACGGCGGTGAGGGCCTCCATCTCCACCCCGGTGCGGCCGTCGCAGGATACGGTGGCTTCGATCTCCACGCTGCAGCGCCGCTCATCCAGACGCAGGCGCAGGTCAATGCCGTCCATCAGGATCGGGTGGCACATGGGGATCAGATCCGGGGTGCGCTTGGCCCCCATCACCCCGGCCACCTGGGCCACGGTGAGCACGTCCCCCTTCTTCATGCCGCCGGAGCGGATCAGCTGGAAGGTCTCCGGATTCACCAGCACCCGGGCGGCAGCGGTGGCTGACCGCCGGGTGGGGGCCTTTTCCCCCACATCCACCATTTTGGCCCGGCCCTGCTCGTTAAAATGGGTAAAATCCATGCTTTTCAGCCTCCGATCTGGTTCATGTTCCGGCCCGCGTGGCTGGGGTTCTGGGCGTTCAGCTCCCCGTGCCAGGCGGGTTTGTTATAAATGGCCTGCTCCATCACCTGGCGCATCTGCTCCCGGCTCAGGCCCTTGATGCTGTATTCCTCCGCCGAATGGAGGCAGGGCTTCAGCTTGCCGTCGGCGGTGAGACGAATGCGGTTGCATTCCGCGCAGAAGTGAGCGTTCACCGGGCTGATCAGTCCCACCCGGCCCAAAGCCCCCGGCAGCCGGTAAAGCCGGGCCACGCCGCCGTCCGCCGGCTGTTCCTCCAGCTCCGGCAGGGCCTCCAGCTCCGGCAGGGCCTCCAGCACCCGGGTGTTGGGGACGAAGGCCTCCGGCCCAAAAGCATCGCCCTCTACCATGGGCATCATTTCGATAAAGCGCAGGTCAATGGGATAGCGCCGGGTCAGCTCCGCCAGGGGGACGATCTCATCCTCATTGAAGCCGCCGATCAGCACTGCGTTCAGCTTCACCTTTTCAAAGCCCGCCGCCATGGCCGCCCGGATGCCCTCCACCGCCTGCTGCAAGCTGCCCATGCGGGTAATGTAGGCATACTTCTCCGGGTTCAGGGTGTCCAGGCTGATGTTCAGCCGCCGGACGCCCGCCTCCTTCAAGGGGGCCGCCAACTCCGGCAGCAGGATGCCGTTGGTGGTAAGACAGACCTCCCGGATGCCCTCCACCGCCGCAGCCCGGCGGCAGATGGAAACAATGTTTTTCTTCACCAGCGGCTCGCCCCCGGTGATGCGCAGCTTGGTGATGCCCAGGGAGGCGGCAACCTCCACCGCCTGGATCATCTCATCCTCCCGCAGCATATCCTCATGCCGCTTCTTGCAAACGCCCTCTTCCGGCATGCAGTAGCGGCAGCGGAGATTGCACAGCTCCGTCACCGAAATGCGAAGATAGCTTATGTTTCTGCCAAATCTGTCTTTCATTGCTTACCTCAAATCACGTAAACGATGCTTCAACCGGCAAGAGCTGATTGATTCAGCGTCTACTCATGCAGGCTTTCCCCTGCTCAAGTATTTGGTATTATATCATAGCTCTGCTCGTTGCGGGAAGTCCCTTATTGGTCGATTTCAATAATCTCGCCGGGGCGATCCAGGGTATAGCCCCCCATGGCCAGGATTTTATCCCGGAAAGCCGGGCTTTTCAGCGTGGCCACCAGCTGCCGCACCATGGGGCTGTCCCAGGCATGGTCGGGAATGAGCAGGTCATATTCCTCAACGCACACCGGTAGGAATTCCAGGCCATACAGCCGGGCGGCGGAGTAAATGCCCATGCCAGCATCGGCAGAGCCGCTGGCCAGCTGGGCGGCCACGCTAGTATGGGTCAGTTCCTCCCGCTCATAGCCATAGATGGTCTCCGGGTTCAGCCCCTCTTTTTTGCAGAGAAAGTCGCTCAGGATCCGGGTGCCGGAGCCCTTCTGCCGGTTTACGTAGCGCAGGCCGGGCCGGGCAATGTCGGCAAATTTTTCAATGCCCAGGGGGTTACCCTTTTGCAGCATCAGCCCCTGCTGGCGACCCACGCAGCGCAGCAGCTTCACGCCCCCCTTAGGGAAGTATTTTCGGATAAAGGCCCGGTTATATTCCCCCGTCTCCGTGTCCAGCAGGTGGCAGCCGGCGGCATGGGCCTCCCCCCGGCGGATGGCCATAATCCCGCCCATGGAGCCCACATGGGCCGAACTCATGTATACGCTGCCGTCCTCCATGTGCATCAGGTTTGCCAGCTCATCCAGCAGCGGATCGTGGCTGCCAATGACCACCAGGGTGTTTTTCAGCTTATCCTCCCGGCTCAGCAGCCGCACCGGCACCTGCTCCCCGGTCTCATAGCCCTCCGTCCCCTGGGGGACGGTGAGGATGCCGTCGGCCTTCATAAAGCTGGAGACCACACCGCTGCCCCGGCTGAGGGGGGAGGCCATCAGCCTGTCTCCCACATAGCCCATCCGCACCCGGATAAATTCCTGGTATTTCAGTCCCGAGACCACGGGCCGGGTCAAGGTGGCCATGGTCATGGCCACCGGGGCAGCAGGGGCTTTCAGCCAGTATTCGATCAGGGGTTTGAGCAGTTCTTCAATCACGATGATACCGGAGACCGGGTAGCCGGGGACGCCCAGGATGGGCTTGGCCCCCATGCAGCCCAGAATGGCGGGCTTGCCGGGCTTCATGGCGATGCCGTGGTACAGCACCTGTCCCAGCTCGCCGATGACCCTGGCGGAAAAATCCTCCCGCCCGGCGGAGGAGCCGGCGTTGAGGATCACCAGGTCGCACTCCGCCGCCGCCAGGGCAACAGCGGCCTTGATCTCATCGAACTTGTCCGGCACGATGGGATAGGTCTTTGTCTCCGCCCCCCACTGGCCCAGCATGGCGGAGAAAATAGAGGAATTAAACTCCATAATATCCCCGGGCCTGGGGTCGGCACAGGGGGGAATAATCTCATCCCCGGTGGGGATGATGCCCACCAGGGGCTTGCAAATCACCGGGATTTCCAGCACGCCCCCGGCGATCATGGCCCCGATGGCCGAAGGGCTCACCTCCATGTGAGCGGGGAGAATCATCTCCCCGGCGCAGACGTCCTCCCCGATCTGGCGGATATGCTGCCAGGGAGCGGCGGCGGCATGGATGGTGATGGAGCCGTCGGAATTTTTCACGATATCCTCCACCATGATGACGGCGTCCTTCTCCTGGGGGATGGGATCGCCGGTATCCAAAACGGTGAACTGTTCCGGCCGGAGGGTGATGGGGGTGGTCTCGGTGGCACCAAAGGTATCCCCGGCAGCCACTGCCACGCCGTCCATGGCGCTGGCGGCATAATGGGGTGCGCAGATATGGGCGTAAACCGGCTGGGCGGTCACCCGGCCACAGGCCTGCTGCACCGGGATCACCTGGGTTCTGGGGGCATAGCCCTGCCGGATCAGGAGGTGGAGATAGTCCCTTTTCGCCTGCTCCAGAGGCACATTGGTGAGATATTCAAAAGCCATAAAATATTCTCCAATCGCTGGATTTTTCTGTTTTTTACTGGGTTATTACCTGAATTTCTGCTCCTTCCGGCAGGCCCTCGCAGTCCCGGCCAATGCAGAAAAAGCCGTCGGCCCCGGCTAAAGTGGTGATCAGGCCGGACTTGCTGCGGATGGGGTGGGCCATCAGCCTGCCCTGCTCCCAGGCCAGCCTGACGCACTGGTACTGGGCCCGGCCATGGTTGGCGCTGAGGCTTTCGGAAAGCGTTGCCGTCACCGTAAAGGTCTGCACTTTTTGGCCCATTAAGCGGTATAAAAGGGGCAAAATGAAAAGTTTTGTGACAAAATAGGCGGCTACGGGATGGCCGGGCAGGCCCACAATGGGCTTGCCGCCGCACTTGCCCAGAAGGGTGGGCTTGCCGGGCTTGATGGCAATGCCGTGGAGCAGCAGGCTGCCCAGTTCTTCCACAACACGGCAGGTGGCATCTTTCACGCCCACGCTGCTGCCGCCGGAAATGACCACCAGATCGCAGGTGTTTTGCGCTGCTTTTAAGGCAAGTTTAAGCTGTTTTTCCTCATCTTTTATGATACCGTAATCGGTCACTTCCGCCCCAGCGGCGGTAAAGATCGCCTGGAGCATGGGGCCGTTCACATCCCGGATCTGGCCGGGGCCGGGCAGCTGCTCCGGCGGCACCAGCTCATCCCCGGTGGAGAGGATACCCACCCGGGGCTTTTTCACCACCGGCACCCGGGTGCAGCCGATGGCGGCCAGGGCGCCGATGTCCCGATCAGTCAGCAGGCGGCCCGCTGCCAGCACCGGCTTGCCGGGGTACACATCGTCCCCTTTGAAGATCATGTTCTGGCCCGGGGCGGCGGCCTTGGCAATGCCGATGCTGCCGTCGCCATAGTCCTCGGTATATTCCAGCATGACCACGCTGTCCGCCCCGGCGGGCACGGCGCCGCCGGTGGGGACAGCAATGCAGCAATCCGGCGCCAAAGGCTGATCCGCCCCCTGGCCCATCAGCACCTGGCCGGTCAGGCTCAGGATGGCGGGGATGGCGTCGGAGCAGCCAAAGGTATCCCGGGCCCGGAGGGCGTAGCCATCCACGGTGGAGCGGTCAAAGCCGGGCACATATTCCCCGGCAGTCACATCCTCTGCCAGCACGCGGCCAAGGGCAGCACCGAGGGGAACCCGCTCCCCCCGGCCGGGCAGGGCGGCAAATTCTTCTTCAATCAATGCCAGAACTTCTTCCGGCGTTTTCACACTAAGCATGTCAAACCTCTTGAATAATTTTTCCGGAATCCCGGTAGTCGTTGCCGGAGAAGCGGGACAGCTCCCGGCGGAAGGCAGCCTGGTTCATGACGGCGATCAGCTTTTGCACCGGCGGACTGTCCAGCCGGGATTTTTTCAGGGCCAGGTCATAGCGCTCCTCCAGCAGGGGGATAAAGTCGATGCCATCCATCTGGCGGGAGATCCGCTCCGTCCCGATGGCCAGGTCCGCCTCCCCCTCGGCGATGGCGGCGGCCATGGTCAGGTGGGAGCGCATGATCTTGTCATAGCCCCGGATATTGCTTGCGGCCAGCCCCAGACGCTTGAGCTGCACATCCAGCAGGATGCGGGAGCTGGAGCCGGGACGGCGGTTGAGAATGCTCACATCCCGGCGGGCCAGATCCTCCCAGCCGTGGATGCCCTTGGGGTTGCCCCGGCGGACATAAAAGCCCACGCTGCGGTAGGACACATTCACCAGCACCGCGGGGATGCCGGGGACAAGGCTGCGGACAAAGCCGGCGTTATAGCCGCTGCCGTCATACAAATGGCAGGCGGCCACATCCACCTTATCCTGATACAGGGCCAGAAGCCCCTCAAAGCTGGACAAATAGGTGCGCCCGGCGGAAAGCCCCTCCTGCTGGAGGTAGTTGGCCAGAATGTCCAGCACCACGTCCTGACCGGAAATGATCAGCTCCGGCGCACCCATATCCGCCGGCGTGAGAAGGGTGGAGCCGGTGTCCACCGTCTTTACAGGCTGGGTGGAATGCTCATGGCGGGAGCGGGCGATGTAGGCGTCCACATCGTCCTGGGTGAAGCGGACCTTGCGGCCGATTTTATAGGAATTGATCTCACCCCGGCGGATCAGGTCATAGATGGTGGACTTGCTGACATGGAGAATATCCGCAACTTCCTGAGTGGATAAGGACTTGTTTTGTGCCATAATTCCTCCGGCTGGGCATAATTGCCAGTTTTTTGTTGCTTTTGTCTGTATTATACACTTTTTCAGAGGGGCTGTACAAGGGCTAAATTGTAACATCTGAGTTCATTTCGTATCATTTCGCACGATTTCGCACAGGCTGCCGGATTTTCTACAGTTCAGTTGGGACGGTTTCATTCTGTTTCGCGCGGAAATTCTTTGTGGAACTTGCGGCAGAACAAATCGGCGTTATAATAAAAGCATCAGGATAGGGGGAGTCTCTCTCCCGGAAGTGAAACCTATATATTCAACATGGAGGTATACATATGGCAGGAGCATATTACGAAAAGATTGCCCGCATCAACCTGAGCACCGGCGAGATCAAGGTAGAGAAGCTGGACCTGGAGCTGGCCCACAAGTTCATCGGCGGCCGCGGTCTTGGCACCAAAATCCTTTACGATGAGGGTGTGGCCACGGTGGAGCCCCTCTCCCCGGAGAACAAGCTGATCTACATCACCGGCCCCATGACCGGCGCGGCAGCCCCTTCCACCGGCCGCTACATGGTAGTGACCAAGTCCCCGCTGACGGGGATGATCGCCTGCTCCAACTCCGGCGGTATCTGGGGCGCCAAGCTGAAGCACGCCGGCTGGGACGCCATCATTGTGGAGGGTCAGGCCCCCGAATGGACCTACATCAGCATTGAGGACGACAAAATCCAGCTGCTGGACGCCAGGGAGTACCTGGGCATGATGAGCGAGGAAATGGACACCAAGCTCAAGGAGAAGCACGGCCCCACCGCCAGCGTGCTGAACATCGGCCCTGCCGGCGAGAAGCAGGTGCTGCTGGCCGCCATCATGAACGACAAGGACCGTGCCGCCGGCCGCTCCGGCGTGGGCGCGGTAATGGGCAGCAAGAAGCTGAAGGCCATCGTGGTGAAATCCAGCCGGATCAAGCTGGACAACATCGCCGACGAGGAGGCCCTGAAGGAAGCCACCAAGAAGGCCATGGACGTGCTGATGGCAAACCCCGTCACCAGCAGCGGCCTGAAGCAGCTGGGTACCGCCATCCTGGTGAACATCATCAACAATGTGGGTTCCCTGCCCACCAAGAACTGGCAGGAGAGCTATTACGAGCAGGCGGAGGACATCTCCGGCGAAGCCCTGGCAGAGAAGTATCTGGTTCGGCCCGGCGCCTGCTACCGCTGCCCCATCGCCTGCGGCCGCATTATCAACGTCAACGGCCACGTCACCGGCGGCCCGGAGTATGAGCCGCTGTGGGCCTACGGCGCCAACTGCGGCAACAACGACCTGAACGTGATCGACGAGTGCAACATGCTGTGCAACGAGTACGGCCTGGACGCCATCTCCACCCCCTGCACCATCGCCGCCGCCATGGAGCTTTACCAGCGTGGCGCCATCAAGGAAGAGGACTGCGCCGGCGTGCCCCTGGAGTGGGGCAGCACCAAGGCCCTGGTGGAATGGACCAAGCGGATGGGCAACCCGGAGACAGAGCTGGATTGGCTGATGAGCAGCGGCTCTGCCCGCCTGTGCGAGCATTACGGCATGCCGGAGATCTCCATGAGCGTGAAGAAGCAGGAGATGCCCGCTTACGACGCCCGCGGCATCCAGGGCATCGGCATCACCTACGCCACCTCCAACCGCGGCGGCTGCCATGTCCGGGGCTACATGATCAGCCCTGAGGTGCTGGGTCTGCCCCAGCAGCTGGACCGCACCGTCACCGACGACAAGGCCGCCTGGGCCAAGACCTTCCAGGATCTGACCGCCGTCATCGACTCCATGGGTCACTGCCTGTTCACCTCCTTCGCCATGGGCGCCCAGGAGTACACCGACCTGCTCAACGCCGCCACCGGCACCAACTGGACCGTGGAGCAGGTGCTGGAGATCGGCGACCGCATCTACAACATCGAGCGTATGTTCAACAAGGCCGCAGGCATGAAGCCGGAGGATGACCGGCTGCCCAAGCGCCTGCTGAACGACCCCATTGTCAACGGCCCCTCCAAGGGCATGGTGTCTCAGCTGCCGCTGACCCTGCCTCAGTACTACGAGGCCCGCGGTTGGGTCAACGCCTTCCCCACGGACGAAACTTTGAAGAAGCTGGGGCTTGACGAGTGCATAGGTAAGTAAGTATAATAAGAGAGGGTGGGGACAAGGGCCCCACCCTTTCTATTTGTTTTCGTTTTTCCCTTATCTCTTTTCGGCTATACTTTGTCTGTAAGGGTCAGGCCCTTTCGAAATCAATTCACGCCGTACCCATGACGGGTGCGGGAAAGGAGAGAAGTCATGATCGAAGTTCGTCTGTTTGCCACGCTGCGTCAAGGGCGAGAGAAGACCGTCATGCTGGAGAGTCCGGGCTTTTCTACCGCAGGGGATATCATTGAGCATCTGGATATTCCGGCAGGGGAAGTCTCCATTTTGCTGATCAACGGCTTTCACAAAACCCCGGACGCACAAGTAAAGGATGGGGACATTGTCGCTCTGTTCCCGCCGGTAGGAGGTGGCTGAAAATGGAAAGACGCTATGAGAGAAATATCCCTGCCCTGTCGGATCAGGAGTGCCGGCTGCTGCGGAGCAAGCGGGTGGCTGTCATCGGCTGCGGCGGCATCGGCGGCTATCTGATTGAGCTGCTCTCCCGCATTGGTGTGGGCTACATCCGCACGGTGGACGGGGACGTGTTTGAGGAAAGCAATTTCAACCGGCAGCTGCTCAGCGAGCAGCCGCTGATGGGCCGCTCCAAGGCCAAGGCCGCGGAGGCCCGGGTGCAGCGCATTAACCCCCGGATCGAGGTGGAGCCGGTGACGGCCTATCTGGACAAGAACAACGCCAAGGAGATCGTTTCCGGCTGTGATCTGGTGCTGGATGGGCTGGACAATATCCCCGCCCGGCGGGTGCTGGCCGCCGCCTGTACAGAGGCAGGTGTGCCCTATATCCACGGGGCCATCTCCGGCTGGGTGACCCAGGTGGCCATTTCCATGCCCGGCGACGGGCTGATCGATGTGCTCTATCCGGAGGGCGTAAGCTTCCGGGACCGGAGTGTGCTCAGCTTCGCCCCCTCCCTCTGCGCTTCGGTGCAGGCGGCGCTGTGCGTGAAGATGCTGATCGGCCGCCCGGTGGAGACCGGGGTGCTGTACTACTTTGACCTGCTGAACCAGGAGTTTGAGACCATTAAGCTGGATCTGAAAAAGCCGGAATAAACAATTGTTATAAACCATCAAGGCCCTGCCGCAGAAGCGGCAGGGCCTTGGTCATTTAAGGGAGATCGTGCCCAGTAGGGAACAAACCTCTCAGTCTTTTGCTCCGCAAAAGCCAGCTCCCCTTAGGAAGGGGAGCCAATCAAGACTGACGTAGGGGCGAGCATCGCTCGTCCGCGATATGCAGCGAACCAAAACAGGCGGACGGCCAATGGCCGCCCCTACGGTATAATCTCATGAGAGAGCAGCAGGATTTACAGGTCGCACTGCATGAAGATGGTGGTTTCCATCGGGCTGTCATTATAACAGGGGATGTCATAAAAGCCCCGCTTTCGGTACATGTGGATGGCCCCCTCCAGAAAGGGCAGGGTATCCAGCAGCATATGGCGGTAGCCGATGGCTCTGGCATCCTGAATGATGCGGTCGACCAAAGCGTCCCCGATCTTATGGCCCCGGAAGGCCGGGCGGACATAGAGCCGCTTCATTTCACAGCGCCGGTCATCCAACTTCCGCAGCGCGATGCAGCCGGCGGTCTCCCCATCCCACAGGGCCAGGTACAGGCAGCCCTCCGGTTGGCCGTACTTGGCTTCCAGATCCCGGATCTCATCCTCATAGTGTTGGATGGCAAGGTAGCTCTGAAAGCTGGGGTCATGGGAAACCAGCATTTTGGTGTACTCGGTAAAGAGGGCGAGCACCTCCCCCGGGCGGTCATAGGCGGGAATCAGTTCCAGGCTCATGGTCTTTTTCCTTTCCCCTTTCAGAAACGTTCATCCAACTTGTAGGTGATATCCTCCTCCAGGCTGAAGCGGAACTCCCGGCCACGGACAATGCGGATCAAGGCGGGGATGTGTTTAAAAAGAACCAGCCCGGCGGTAAAGACCAGCAGGCGCAGGATCAGGTCATCATCCACCACCAGGACGGATATCATCATGGTGACGGCAGCGGCAGCCACAGCGCCCAAAGAGAGATAGCGGCTGAACCAGGTGACCAGGAGCAGCAGCACCAAAGCCGCACCGCCCACGGAGGCATCCAGAAAGAAGGCGCCGATCACCAGAGGGATCCCGGCATGGCCGCCCCGAAAGCCGTAAAACACCGGGTAGAGCCGGCCCAGCACCAGGCAGAAGCAGGCGAAGGCCCGGCCCACACCGGCATAGCCCTTGATGCCCAGCAGCCAGCCGCCGATGAGGATGGGCAGCAGATCCTTGATGATCTCCACCAGGGCCAGCTTGATAAAGCCGGGGATGCCATAGATACGGCGGAAGTTGGAGAGCCAGCGGTTGCCCTGGCCCAGACGGCGCAGGTTCTGCCGGAACACGAAGTTGGAGGCCAGCACCATACTGTCCATGCTGCCAAGGGCATAAGCCAGCAGGGCGGTGGGCAGCAGCAAAAGCCAGAATACGATCATTCCTTTTCCCCTTTCTGGCGGATGACAATGCGAATGGGGGTGCCCTCCAGGCCAAAGACGGCCCGAATCTGGTTTTCCAGATAGCGCTGGTAGGAGAAATGGAACAGCTCCCGGCTGTTGCAGAAGATGACAAAATTGGGGGGCTTGATGCCGGTTTGGGTCATGTAATAGATCTTCAGGCGGCGGCCCTTATCCGTAGGGGGCTGCACCCGGGCCTGGGCATCGGCCAGGACATTGTTGAGCATACCGGTGGTGATGCGCATATTGCTCTGGTCGTTGACAAAGTTGATGAGTTCAAAGATCCGGTCGGTGCGCTGGCCGGTGATGGCAGAGATGAAGAGAATGGGGGCATAGCTCATGAAGCTGAGATCCCGCATGATATCCTTGCGCATCTTCTCCATGGTTCCGGTCTCTTTCTCTACCAGATCCCACTTGTTGACCACAATGATGCTGGCCTTCCCGGCCTCATGGGCCAGGCCCGCAATCTTGGTGTCCTGCTCGGTAACGCCGTCCCGGGCATCGATCATAATAAGGCAGACATCCGCCCGCTCAATAGCCATCTGGGCCCGCATGACGGAAAATTTCTCCACCCGTTCCTCCACCTTGGACTTGCGGCGGATGCCGGCAGTGTCGATAAACATATAGCGGCCGTACCGGTTTTCCAGCAGGGTGTCCACCGCGTCCCGGGTGGTGCCGGCCATATTGCTGACAATGAGGCGCTTTTCCCCCAGGATATGATTGATCAGGGAGGACTTGCCCACATTGGGCTTGCCGATCACCGCCACCTTGACACAGTCGGCTTCCTCCTCGTCCTCCGTCTCCTCCGGGAAGTGGGCCAGGCAGGCGTCCAGCAGATCGCCGGTGCCGTGGCCATGGACGGCGGAGACCGCAATGGGGTCTCCCAGGCCCAGGGAATAAAATTCATAAATGGCCGGGTCTTCCGCCCCGGTGGAGTCGGCCTTGTTGACGGCCAGCACCACAGGCTTGCGGGAGCGCAGCAGCATATTGGCCACATCCTTATCCGCAGCGGTGACGCCGGTGCGGATATCCGTGACCAAAACAATAACGGTGGCGGAGTCAATGGCGATCTGGGCCTGCTCCCGCATGAAGAGCAAAATCTCACTGTCGGTGCTTGGCTCAATGCCTCCGGTATCCACCATGTCAAACTTCCGGCCGCACCATTCGCACTCGGCATACAGCCGGTCCCGGGTGACGCCGGGGGTATCCTCCACAATGCTCAGCCGCTGGCCCACCAGGCGGTTGAAGAGCATGGATTTGCCCACATTGGGGCGGCCTACTATGGCAACAAGAGGTCTTGACAAGTTCAAACCCTCCTTATCTTCTTTCTCAATTTTGATTATACCGGTAAAACTGTTCTTTATTCTCTTCCCGCACCGGCAGGCGGACTTCCGGCAGGATGCCGCACATGGCGTCCCACAAGGCGAAGCCATCCTGTTCCGTGGGATAGATGGGGACGCCCAGGGCGGCGCTGGCCTGCTCCAGGGTCACATCGTCCAGAAAGTCCATCTCCGCCCGGCGCAGCATATTCTGGGAGAGGAAGAGCCGCTCTCCCAGTTCCCGCCCCTGCAGCTGGCGGATCAGATCGCCCCCGGTAATGAGGCCGGTGACATTGATGCTGTGGCCGAAAAAGTCGTTGACGATGGGATAGATCCGGCCATCCAGCCGGGGATAGCGTTCTTTGGCCATATCCAGCAGCTTTTGGAAATAGGGGGCGGCGGAGACGCCGGTGGCAATGGAGAAGGGCACGCCGTCCGGCCCATCCCCCAGCTTCAGGGCGGAGCAAAACTCCGTCTCCAGCAGGCGAAGCATCCCCACGCCGTTTTCCAGCTGGGTATACTCCTCGTAAAATTCGTCCGGGGGAATGTCCCTTCCGGCCTTGATATACAGCTCGTCCCCGCACCAGAAGATGCGGCTGCCGTGGCGTTCCAGACAGCCCCGGGCAAAGGCTTCCACCATGTCCAGGGTCTCGGCGGCATGCTCTCTGGTAAAGGGGGTCAGCGGCGTGAGGCCCTCCCGGAATTTGGTCAGGCCCACGGGCACGATGGAGACGCTGTGCACCTGGGGGTACAGGGCCTCCAGTTCCCCCATGGATCGCAGCAGGGCTTCCCCGTCGTTCAGGCCGGGGCAGCAGACGATCTGGCAGTTCATAACGATGCCGGCCTTCGCAAAGCGGCCCATGATCTCCATGCACTCCCCCGCCCGGGGATTGCGCAGCAGCTGGCGGCGCAGCGCCGGGTCGGTGGCATGGACGGAGACATTGATGGGGCTGATGTGCAGGGCGATGATGCGCTCGATCTCCCGCTGGGAGAGATTGGTCAGAGTGATGTAATTGCCCAGCAGGAAGCTGAGCCGGGCGTCATCATCCTTAAAATACATGGTGGGGCGCATGCCCTTGGGCAGTTGATCGATAAAGCAGAAAACGCAGCGGTTGGCGCAGGGCCGGGGCGCGTCCATCAGGTAGCTTTCAAAATCCAGGCCCAGGTCGCCGCCCTCGCTTTTCAGCACATGGACATGATACTCCTCCCCGTCCGGGCGGCGCAGCAGCACATCCAGCTTACGGTCATAGGCGAAGAACTTATAGTCCAACACGTCCAGTATTCGGTTGTCATTGATGGCCAGCACCCGATCCCCCGGATGGGCCTTGCCGTGAAGGGGACTGGTGGGGTCGATGGACTTGATGGTATTTTCCATGGTTTTCCGCCTGTTCGTAGTTTTTTGGTGGGAGAGCAGTTTGCTTTGCCGAAGGGAAGTCCGCCATGTTATGCATGAGTTACGGGCGGACGGCCAATGGCCGCCCCTACGGCTCTTTTGCAATGCGGTGTAGGGGGAACGAACCTCTCAGGCGCTTCGCGCCAGCTCCCCTTGAGAAGGGGAGCCTTTGGCTCTTGCTCGCCCATCTCCCCAAATCGGAGTCCAGCGCAGTGGGTTTGCAGTTGGGAGGGAGGAAAGAGCCAAAGAATATGGAGCTTTCCTCCCCGGAGGGAAGCGGAATGCAGTTGGCCCGCATCCCCCGTCTCACCAAATCGAAGCCCAGCGAAGCGGGTTCGATTTGGAAAGGAGGAACAAGAAAGCAGAGTGCAGTTTTCGCCAAATGGTGGAAACGGAACGGTGCGCGCTTGTTCCGACGCAAAGCAAAAGGAGGAAGGGTCAAACACCTTTCCTCCTCAAGCTTCTTTTAGTTCTCCTCAACATTGACGACGACACGGCCCTTATACTGACCGCAAGCCTTGCAAGCACGATGGGGCATGCAGAAAGCACCGCAGTTGGGGCACTTTACGACGCCGGGAGCGGTGAGCTTCCACACGGAAGACCGTCTCTTATCACGTCTCTGTCTGGATACTTTTCCTTTTGGGACTGCCATGTTGACACCTCCTGATAACGGCTGTTCTGAGCAGCTCTTATTTTCATTCTTTATCCAAAAGCTGCTCAAGCACAGCAAATCTTGGATCAATCTGTTTCCTGCATCCGCAGGGGCCAAGGTTAAGGTTTTTGCCGCAGGTGGAGCAGAGGCCCTTGCAGTCCTCCCGGCAGAGGAACTTGGTCTCCATGTCCAGAATGAAGAGAGTGGAAAGGATCTCATCCAGATCGATCTCATCCCCATCCAGCACGAAGAATTCGGGCGTGTCCTCCGTCTCTTTCTCCACGATGGTGGCATCCAACTGCGTCAGCTTCTCGCTGTCAAACTCAGTGCCGCAGCGGTCACAGATGCAGGTCATTTCCGCCCGCAGCCAGCCCTCCATATGCAGCACACCGGCCTCGTTATACACGCGGCCTTCCGCCTGAGGCTTGCCCTTATACGCCCGGATGGAGGGAAAATCCAGCCCCTCCGTCTCCAGTTCACAGTGGAAGGGAACAGAGCCGCCGGGGATCTCGATAATCTCTCTCAAGTTCAGTCGCATAACAGCACCTCGCACAGTCGCCCTAGTATTATAGTTTACTTGTCAAGACTTGTCAACTGTAATTTTCTATAGTATACTGCAAAAAAAGCAAAAGAATAAGGGTAAATTTTTATGAAAGAACTGCGCATCGGTCAAAACGACGCCGGTCAGCGGCTGGATCGCTTTGTGGGAAAGGCGGTGCCGCTGCTGCCGGATTCCCTTTTGCAGAAATATATCCGCCTCAAGCGCATCAAGTGTAACGGCAAGGGCGCCAAGCGGGACACCCGCCTCAAGGCCGGGGACGTTTTGCAGCTTTACATCAACGATGAATTCTTTGAAAAGCCCCGGGAGGAGAATTCCTATCTCAAGGTGGGCACCCCCCGGCTGAACATCGTGTATGAGGATGAGAACATCCTGCTGCTGGATAAAAAGCCCGGCGTACTATGCCACAGTGCCGGTGTGTGGGATTATAACACGCTGATCGCCAATGTGCAAGCCTACATGGCCCAGAAGGGGGAATGGCGGCCCCGGGAGGAAAATTCCTTTGCCCCCGCCCTCTGCAACCGCATCGACCGCAACACCGGGGGGATCGTCATTGCCGCCAAGAACGCCGAGGCCCTGCGGATCCTCAACGATAAGATCCGGGACCGGGAGATCGAGAAATACTACCTCTGCGCTGTGCAGGGGCGGCCCAAGCCCCCCTCCGGGCGGCTGGAAAACTATCTGTTCAAGGATGCAAAGAAAAACCAGGTCTTTGTCAAAAACCGGCCGGAACCGGGAGCCAAGACCGCCGTCACCGAGTACCGGCTGCTGAGAAGCAAAGGGAACCTGTCCCTGGTGGAATGCCGGCTGCTCACCGGGCGCACCCACCAGATCCGGGCCCAGATGGCCCACGCCGGCTGGCCCCTGCTGGGTGACGGCAAATACGGTAGTGAGCGCTTCAACAAGGACTTTGGAGAGAAGGGCCAGGCCCTGTATTCCTACCGGCTGGAGTTCGCCTTCCCCACCGAGGCGGGCATCTTAAATTATCTTCGGGGGCGTCAGTTCCGGGTGGAGCAGGTGGACTTCGCGGAAAAATATTTCGGTGTTACCGACCTAAACTTTGATTGAGAGGCAATAGAAAATGTTCAAGCTGTTATCCAGGATTTTTATCAAAGACGGGGAAAATGTGACGGATGCCGGGGTGCGCCGGGCCTATGGCACCCTCTGCTCCGTGTACGGGATTTTCCTCAATATCCTGCTGTTCGCGGGGAAATATTTCGCGGGACTGATCTCCGGCTCGGTGGCCATTGTGGCGGACGCCTTCAACAACCTGTCCGACGCCGGTTCCTCGGTGATCACCCTGCTGGGCTTTGCCATCGCCGGGAAGAAGCCGGATCTGGATCACCCCTTCGGCCATGGCCGGGCGGAGTATCTGGCGGGGCTGCTGCTGTCGGCTCTGATCATCGCCATGGGCTTTGAGCTGGGCAAAAGCTCCCTTACAAAGATCCTGCACCCGGAGCCGGTGAATGTGGGGCTGCTGCCGGCGGTGATCCTGCTGGCTTCCATCGCCGTGAAGTTCTACATGTGCCTGTACAACAAGGCGGTGGGCAAAAAGATCAACTCCGCCGCCATGCAGGCTACCGCCACTGACTCTCTCTCCGATGCCATCGCCACCACGGTGGTGCTGCTGAGCATGGGGATCGCCTGGCTGTTCCAGGTGAATGTGGACGGTTGGGCTGGCCTGCTGGTTGCAGCCTTCATTATCTTCGCCGGGTACAACGCCCTGCGGGACACCCTCTCTCCCCTGCTGGGTCAGGCCCCTGACCCGGAGCTGGTGAAGGAGATCGAGGAGACGGCCCTGGCCCATCCGGAGATTGTGGGCATCCACGACCTGATCATGCACGACTACGGCCCCGGCCGGGGCTTTGTCTCCCTCCATGCGGAGGTGCGGGGCAGCGGAGAGATCTTCGCCCTCCACGACGCAGTGGATCAGGCCGAGCGGGAGATTCGGGAGAAGTTCGGCATTCTGGCCACCATACATATGGATCCCATCGACTGCGACAATGAGCAGTTGGCCACGCTGCGGCAGGCGGTGGCGGAAAAGGTGCAGGAGATCGACCCGGCGCTGAAGATTCATGATTTTCGCATGGTGCCCGGCCCCACCCACACCAACGTGATCTTTGACGCTCTGGCCCCGGCCAACCTGAAAATCAGCGACCAGGAGCTGGAGAAACAGATCGAGGCCCTGGTTCACGAGGCTTGGCCCAGCTACTACGCGGTGGTGGATATCGACCGGAGCTTTGTGTGAATGCATAAAAGAGTTCCCTTTCCCGAATGGAAGGGGAACTCTTTTATGCTTCTGTGCTTTCTTCGCTCTCCACCGCTTTTCCGCCGAAGCGGCCCGAATCCCATTGATCCTTGAACCAGGGGTAGGTACGGGGGTACATCAGCTGCACCGTGGAGGTGTAGACCGAGAGCTGGCCATACCGGCCGTGGAAAGTCAGTTCCGCCCCGGCGTTTCTGGCAGCCTCCTGGGCATAGTCCAATTCGCCGGGGGTAAAGACGAAAATGGCCCGCTCCACATCCTCAAGACTGTAGACATTCTGGACGTTCAGATACTCCTTGGCCTTGAACATGATCTGCTCATCCCAGCAGCCCGCCACCAGGGCGCCATCAGAATAGGCGGCGATCCCGGGGGCGACGGCGGAGTGATTGCCATAGACCAGCTCATAGCCGTTGGCCACTGCCCAGTCGCTGATCTGCTCCAAAGGATCCTCCCGGGGCGCAAAAACGCTTTGGACGGAGGGGATATAGCTAACATACAGATTGGCAAGGGACAGCAGGCACAGAGCCAGAGCCACAATACACCGCAGGCGGGGCCTGGCCCACTCCAGCACCAGGGCCACGGACAGGGCCAGCAGCGGATAGTACAGGAAGAGGTACACCGCCCGGATCCGCAGGGAAGTGACCAGGGCCGCAGCCGTGACCGCAGCGATGCCGGTCAGCAGCAGCCACCACAGCTGGGACAGGGTGCCGCTATCACGAAGCTGCCGCAGCTGCAAGTACAAAGCGCCCAGCAGCAGCGCCAGCTGGAACGTCAGCAGCAGGATGAAAAAGGGATGCTCCGGCCCGGCCCAGCCGAAACCGGCCACGTCCCGGTAGGCCACGTAAATATCCGCAAGACGCTGGGAAAAGCGATCCGGGGCGGAATCGAAAATGGTACACTGGTGCACGGGGAAGAACTTCACAAACAGCAGCCCCGCCCCATTGGCGGCGGCGTAGGCCAGGGTGCGGCAGAGAGGCATTTTCCGCCGGCGGAGACCGGCCCTCCCCTGCCTCCGGCAGGCCAGCAGCTGCTGCAAAGCCTCGAAGGCCAAAATGGGCAGCACCATGATGCAGGTCTGCCGCAGGCTCTGCATCCCGGTGGCAAAGCACAGCAGCAGCGACAAGAGTAAGGGCATCGGACGCAGGCGGGGATCCGTCCCGCTGCGGGCATAGTCCCCCAGCACCACAAAAAGGGTGATGAGATAGCAGGCGTAATAGCTGCAAAGCAAAAACAGCAGCTGGCCCATCTCCTGGTTCACCAGCTTATCCCCGAAGGCGCAGGCCACCAGCATCAGCGCGGCACAGCAAAGGCTCAGCCTTCGCTTCACGAAAGGCCGCAGCAGCCAGACAAAGCTCAGCATAATCAAGGTGCTCATCACCGTGGTCGCCAGGGCCATGGCGGTATTGGGGCTGCCGGTAAGGCCGTAAAACAGGGCGGCCAGCACCGGGGTCGCCACCACATAAAGCTGGTTGCCAAAGACATAGCCCAGGGGGAAGAGCGTCTTCTGCTCCCACATCATCATGGCCGCCAGGGTATCGGCATACATATCCTGCTCACAAAAGCGGGCGAAGCCTTTGAAATTGAGCACCGCAAAAACCCCGAAGAAGCAGGCCATCACCAGGATTGCCAGGACAGATAGGCATTTTTCGGTTTTGGTGTTTTCGCCGCAAAGTTTCATAGACCGTCTCCTGATACTATTTTCTGATTAAAAATCTTTAATTTTAATCAGAACTTTTGAAGCATCCAAGAGCTGTGCAAAGCACAGTTGATGCTTCAAAAGGCGTCTCATACGAAATCTACGCCGCTGCGGCGGCTATGAAAACATTTTCAATGTTTTCATCAGATTTCAGTATGAATTGAGATAACATCGTTTAACAAAGGTTATGCTACCCTAAAAACAGGGAAAAGTCAATAAGCCGTCCCTGCCTTGACAGGGCAGGGGCTTTTCCATATAATAATCAGCACTGATATTCTGTAATTAGGAATGGAGATTATTATGCTTTCTGTCAATGACCTGTCGATGCAATTCGGTTCCTCGGTGTTGTTTTCCCGGGTAGACCTGCAATTCACCCCGGGCAACTGCTACGGCATTATCGGCGCCAACGGCGCGGGAAAATCCACCTTTATCCGCATCCTCTCAGGGGAACTGGAGCCTACCTCCGGCAGTGTGACCCTGGCACCCAAAAAGCGGATGTCGGTGCTGAAACAGAACCAGAGCCTGTACGATGACTACTCCGTACTGGACACGGTGATCCTGGGCAACCAGCGGCTCTATGACTGCGGCAGGGAGAAGGACGCCATCTATGACAAGGAGGACTTCACCGATGAGGACGGCCTGCGGGCCGCAGAGCTGGAGGAGGAATTTGCAGAGCTGGGAGGCTGGGAGGCCGAGAGTGACGCGGGCCGCATTCTCCAGGGGCTGGGGGTGGACGTAAGCCTCCACCAGAGCCTGATGCGGGAGATCGACCCCCGGCTGAAGGTGAAGGTACTGCTGGCCCAGGCCCTGTTCGGGCACCCGGACGTGATTTTGCTGGATGAGCCAACCAACAACCTGGATCTGGCCTCGGTAGTGTGGCTGGAGGATTTCCTGATGGACTATGAGGGCACGGTGCTGGTGGTGAGCCATGACCGATACTTCCTCAATAACGTGTGCACCCACATTGTGGATATCGACTACGGCAAGATCAAGATGTATGTGGGCAACTATGACTTCTGGTATGAGTCCAGCCAGTTGGTACAGAAGCTGCTGAAGGATCAGAACAAGAAGGCGGAGCAGAAGATTCAGGAGCTGCAAACCTTCATCGCCCGCTTCTCCGCCAACAAGTCCAAATCCCGGCAGGCCACCTCCCGCCGGAAGCTGCTGGACAAGATCACCGTGGAGGAGATGCCCGCCTCCGGCCGCCGCTATCCCTGGGTAGGCTTCAAGGCGGAGCGGGAACCGGGGAAGGACCGGCTCTTTGTCACGGAGGTCAGCAAGACGGTGGACGGGGTGAAGCTGCTGAACAACATCAGCTTCATTGTGGGCAAGGAGGACAAGATCGCCCTGGTGGGGAAAAACGAGCTGGCGGTCACCATGCTCTATAAGATCCTCATGGGGGAGGAGGAGCCGGACACGGGCAGCGTCAAGTGGGGCGCCTCCATCACCCCGGCCTACTTCCCCAAGGATCACAACCATTTCTTTGAGGGCTGTGACTTTGACTTGATCGAGTGGATGCGCCAGTTTTCCGAGGATAAGCGGGAGAGCTATCTGCGCACCTTCCTGGGCCGGATGCTTTTCTCCGGGGACGAGGTGTATAAGCCGGTGAAGGTGCTCTCCGGCGGGGAGAAGGTGCGCTGTATGCTGAGCAAAATGATGCTGTCCGGGGCCAATTTCCTGGTGCTGGATCAGCCCACCAACCACCTGGATCTGGAGAGCATTGCCGCCCTGAACAACGGGCTTGAGGCCTTCAAGCACAATATCATCTTCTCCTGCCATGACCACCAGCTGACCCAGACGGTGGCCAACCGCATCATTGAGATCACCGAGGACGGCATCATTGACCGGATGTGCAGCTATGACGAATACATGCACATCAGCGATTTGGAGAGCGCCGCCAAGCAGTAACAGGATAAGGTAAACCCGCCGGGATAAAATTCCCGGCGGGCGATTTCTTTTTATACCACCTGGAACAGGTAGAATTTCAGGTAATCCGTCTCCGGCACGTTCCAGAGGATGGGGTGATCCGGGGCCTGCTGCCGGGCTTCGATCTGCCGCAGTTCCACCCCCACATCCAGGGCGGCAGAACGGAGCATTTTCACGAACAGCTCCGAAGGCATGAAGTGGCTGCAGGAGGCAGTGGCAAAGTAGCCGCCCCGGGGCAGCAGCTTCAGGGCGCGGAGGTTGATCTCCTTATAGCCCCGCTCCGCCCGATCCACGGTTTTGCGGGACTTGGTAAAGGCGGGCGGGTCCAGGATGATAAAGTCATATTCCCCCCGCTTCAGGCTGGGCAGCAGGTCGAACACGTCGGCGGCCAGAAAGTCCATCCGCTCCTCCAGGCCGTTGCGCCGGGCGTTTTCCCGGGCCATGGCTACCGCGCTCTCGGATACATCCACCGCCGTCACATGCTCCGCCCCGCCCAGAGCGGCATTGAGGGCGAAGGAGCCGGTATGGGTAAAGCAGTCCAGCACCCGGCGGCCTTTGGCCAGCTTTGCCACCGCCAGCCGGTTGTATTTCTGATCCAGGAAGAAGCCGGTCTTCTGGCCATTCTCCACATCCACGGCGTAGCGGATGCCGTTTTCCACGATCTCCGTCACCGGGCTTGCGGGGTGTTCCTGGCCGTACCAGCCTTTCACCTGTTCCAGCCCCTCCAGACTGCGGATGGCCACATCATTGCGCTCAAAGATCCCGGCAATCCGCTGTCCATCGGCATGCAGCACTTCCAGCAGCAGGCGGAAAAGCAGGGGCTTGATTCCCTCCATACCCACGGACAGGGTCTGAGTCACCAGGATATCGTTGAAGCGATCCACGGTCAGGCCGGGGAAGCCGTCCGCCTCGCCGAAGATCACCCGGCAGCAGGAGAGGTCATCCCCCATGACCACCTTGCGGTAGTCCCAGGCGTACTGGATGCGCCGCCGCCAGAAGGCCTCGTCAAAGCTGTCGTTGGCGTTGCGGGAGATGAGCCGCAGGCGGATCTTGCTGCTCTGGCTGTAAAAGCCGGTGCCCAGGTATTTCCCCTTCTCGCTGACCGCATCCGCCAGACAGCCATTGCGCAGTTCCCCCTGGCAGGAGAGAATCTCCCCCTCATAGATCCAGGGGTGCCCCTGCTCCACCCAGTTTGTTCCCTTGCGGGTAATGGTAAAACGGGGATAGGCTCGCTCTGTTTTCATTCTTTCACCGCTTTCTGTGCTTGTTCGTTTCCGTCAAAATATCAGCTGCACCAGCAGCATATAGCAGGCGGTGCCGCCCAGGATGCTGAGGATGGTGTTGCGCTTCCAGACATGGAGAAGCACCACCACCGTGCAGGAGAGCAGCTCCGGGATGCCGAAGGGCAGAGCCGTGAGATCCAGGTTCCGCAGGCAGTAGACCACCAGCATGGCCATAATGGCGCTGGGCAGCACCCGGCCCAGATAGGCAATGAAGGGCGGGGTCTCCCGCTTGCCGCCAAAGAACAGGAAGGGCAGGAAGCGCAGGGCCACCGTCACCAGGGCGGCGACGGCCACGGTCAAAGCAGCGTGGCTCATGCTTTTGCCCCCTTTCTCAGCCGGTACAGGCTAAGGCTCAGCAGGATCAGCACCATGGCAGGCAGCAGAAAATTCTCCGGCCCAAACAGCAGCAGGCACAGCAGGCTCAGCCCCAAGCCCAGCAGGGCCGGGGTATGCTCCTTGGTGCTGAGCCACTGCTCCGCCATGACGGAGACGAACAGGGCCGTCAGGGCAAAGTCGATCCCCTTGGTGCTGAAGGGCAGGGCCGCGCCCAGCAGGCCGCCCAATGTGCTGCCCAGTATCCAGCTGAGATGATTCATGGCGGAGACCAGCAGGTAAAAGACCTTCTCCTCCCCGGGGGCCAGTGCCGGCGGATTGCAGACCAGGGAATAGGTCTCATCGCAAAGGGCAAAAATCAGGTAGGGCTTTGCCCGCCCCGTATTCTTATACGTCTCGATCATGGAAAGGCCATAAAAGACATGGCGCAGATTCACCATCAGGGTGGTGAGGGCCACCGTCAGCAGCCCGGCCCCGCTGCCCATCAGCTCCAGCGCCACAAACTGCATGGAACCGGCAAAGATGAAGGTGCTCATGGAAGCGGCCCACAGAGGGCCGAAGCCCCGGCTCTGGGCCACCACGCCGAAGCTGATCCCGATGACGATGAAGCTGGCGATCACCGGCAGGCAGGCGGTCAGGGCCTTTTGAAAAACTGTTTTGTGCATTGCTTGCCTCTCGCGTCAGAACTGGAAATAGATAAAGGGGTTCTCCCCGGTGTAGGCAAGGCCCAGAGTCAAGCCCACAAAGAGGAAGAACACTGTCAGGCCCGGAATGGTGCTGAGCTTCACGAGGGGATAGAAGCCCTCCACCGGGCCGCCCCGCTTCCTGCTGCGAAGGGCCGCCGCCAGGCTGGCCAGGGCCACGCAGGTCAGGCCGAAAATGGCCCAGCTGCTCAGATGGATGACCCCCGGCTGCCAGGTGAAAATGGCCTTAAAAACGGCAAGCGCCGTGGCAAAATCCCCGGAGCGGAAGAATATCCAGCACAGGCTGGTGAAGCAGAAAGTGGCCAGCATGGAGAGGGCCGAGAGGAAGGGATTTTCCTTCTTTTCCCGCCCCTGTGTGGCCTTCAAAAACAGCTTATGGACGCAGAGGGCCAGGCCGTGAAGCCCGCCCCAGGCTACAAAAGTCCAGGCCGCACCGTGCCACAGGCCGCCGATGAGCATGGTGAGCATCAGGTTCAGATAGCGCCGGGCAGTGCCCTTCCGGTTGCCGCCCAGGGGGAAATACAGATATTCCATGAGCCAGGTGGACAGGCTGATGTGCCAGCGCTTCCAGAACTCGGTGACGTTTTTGGAGAGGTAGGGCAGGTTGAAGTTCCGGGGCAGGTCATAGCCCAGGCACTTGGCACAGCCCACCGCCATATCCGAATAGCCGGAGAAGTCACAGTAGATCTGGACGGAATAGGCCGCCACAGCCAGAAGCACCGTCACAGCGTGGAAGGCGGCCGGGCATTCATACACCGCATCCACAAAGACGGAGATGTTATCGGCAATGACCGCCTTCTTGAACAGGCCCAGGGCGAAGCACTGCAGGCCCTGCTGCAGGTTGTCCGGGCTGATGTTCCTGTCCTCCCGGAGTTGGGGGAGGTATTCCCCGGCCTTGACAATGGGGCCAGCCACCAATTGGGGGAAAAAGGCAATATACAGCGCCACGTTCACAAAGCTCTTCTCCGCCCGGATCTTGCCCCGGTACACATCAATAGTATAGCTGAGGGACTGGAAGGTGTAAAAGCTGATGCCCACCGGCAGTAGGATGTTCAGGCTCCCTGCCCGGGTAAGGCCAAAGAGGGCACAGAAGGAGTCCACAAAGAAGTTGAAATATTTGAAGATGCCCAGGATCACCAGGGGCATGACCACGCCCAGGGTGACCCAAAGCTTTTTGCCGTCCCGCTCATAGGCGGCGGCGCAGCCGTAGGCCACCAGGGTCAGGCCCAGCATTAAGAAACAGCATTTCCAATTCCACCAGCCATAGAACACATAGCTGGCCAGAAGCAGGATCACATGCCGCAGGGAGTTCACCGGCCAGGGCAGCAGGGCCTGGAGCTTCTTTCCATTGGTCAGGGCCATCAAGGCGCAGACCAGGGTAAAAAAGACCGCAAAGGTCAAACTATTGAATACCATCTCAGCCCTCCCTGTCCCTTATGACGTCATACACGGCCTGGGCAAAGCGCTCATGTCCCCAGCGGTTCATATGCCCCATACCGGGGGTGGTGTTGGCAAAACCGTAGGGGAACTTGTGGCCCTCCCGGTACAGAGACAGATAGCTTTCTGTCAGGTCAACAAAGAGGATACCGTTTTTCCGACAGGCCGTTTCCATGGCGGTCAGCTCCGCCGGGTCGGTATCGGTATAAGCGGCTCCATTTCTCTCTGTATAGACCACCGGGTCATAGACAATCATGGGCTGCACCCCATGGGCCTGGCAGCTTTCCGCCGCCCGGGCAAGGACAGTTTCCAGCAGGGCCGCTTTTCCGGCGGCATCCACTGCCTTCCGGGCCGGGACGGCATCCGTCTCCCCTTCCCCGCTGTCATTCAAATATTTGGTGTACAACAGGCGCAGGTAAGGCAGGCGCTGCATCAGTTCCACCAGGCCGCCGGTATGAGAAGGGATAGGGGGAACGCTTCCCTCCGCCAGCGCCGCCAGCTCCTCCTGCCCGAAGCTGAGAGTGCGAGTCTCGATGACCACATAGCCAAGGGGGGCATAGGTATCCAGGGCGGCATCCAGATTGCTGAGGCAGTAGCTCAGGGTATGGCCGGAGGTGCCGATGTTATAGGTATACTTCTCCCCGGCAAAGAGCCGGTTCAGCACGGCGGCGGCATTCTCCCCCGGCTTCACGTTCATCCCCTCCATATGGGAGGAACCCATCAGCAGGATGTCAATCTGTTCCCCGGGGCTATAGTCCCGCAGGTTGTTGAAGCCGTCGTTATTGGTGCGGCCGAAGGCAAAGCCCTCGGTTCCCTTGCGGAAGAACTTATGGCTTTCCCATTTATATTCCGTGGCCCCGGTCTCATTGGTGTAGTGGATGGGGACATTATAATAGAAACTGCACCACAGGCACAGCAGCAGCAGTGCCGCCGCGCCGGCCACCGCCGCCTTTCCGATCCAGATGAAAAGCTTCCTCATATCTACCCTCTATGTAAATTTTAGCAGTTTATTATATCGCCCCCGGCGGGGCAAGTCAAGAAAACCATGCTTTGACCGACACAAACAAAAAACGGTGCTTCATTCCTGAAGCACCGTGATAAGCAGTTCCGCATCGCTCTCGCCGAAGACGATCAGCCCTTCTTCCTTCAACGCCTGGGCGGCCACGCCGTCCCCGGGTACCAGGGTGCCGGTAAAGCTGCCGTCATAAATCAGCCCGCTGCCGCAGGAGGGGCTTTTCTCTTTCAGCAGCGCCGCCCTGCAGCCATAGCGCCGGGCAAGGCACAGGGCCGTCTCCGCCCCCTTCTGATACTGGGCCGTCACATCCTGCCCCTGCTTACTGAGCACCTTTTCCCCCAGCCGCTCGCTGGGCTGGCGGGGGGTGGGCAGGCCGCCGGCGGTCTCCGGGCAAACGGGGATCAGCCGGAAATGTTCCTTTAGGGCAGCCAGCTGCCCCTCCGGCAGCCGGTTGTTGCCGCCGCTGTATTTGCAATCAAAGCCCAAAAGGCAGGCACTGACCAGTACATTTTCCATGGCTACTTCCTCATACTGATGCCAAGCAATGCCCCGCAGACACCGCCCACGATATGGGTCAGCTGGGAGATGTTATCCTGCAAAACAAAGCCATTGACGATCTCCCCGCCCACATACAGCAGCAGCACCAAAATCAGGGTGATGGGAATGCTGCCGTTTTTCATCCCTGCCAGGGAGGACATGACGATCATCATGAACACAATGCCGGAGGCGCCCAGCAGGGCCGTGCCGGGGAAGAACAGAAAATGCACCATGCCGGAGACCAGGGCCGTGAGAAAGATGGCCCACATCAGCGGGCGGCTGCCATATTTTTCTTCCAGCGGCGGGCCCACCACCAGGATCATCATCATGTTGCCGATATAGTGGCTGTAATCGCTGTGGCCCAGCACATGGAGCACGAAGCGGGGATAGGTCCAGAAATCGGTCAGGGGTGCCCGGTAGACGCTGAAGCATTTATATGTACTGGCGCCGCCGGTGAGGTAGCCCAGCAGCAGCACGCACAGGGAGGCGAGGGCAAAGGTCAGCACCACCGGGGAGTTGTAATGAAGCTTGATGTATCTGCGCTTCATTCCGCCGCCTCCAACCGGGCCAGAGCCTTGTCATAGTGGGCCTTGGTCCGCTCATCAAAGCAGACCATGCGCACCCGCTGAATCTCCGGCGCGGTCTTTAAAAAGGCGGCAATGGTGCCGATGGCGATATCCGCCGCCTTCTCCAGGGGGAAATGGTAGACCCCGGTGCTGATGGAGGGAAAATCCACGGTTTTGCAGCCCTGCTCCCGGGCCAGCGTCAGGCAGGAGCGGTAGCAGGAGGCCAGAAGCTCCGGCTCCCCGCGGGTACCGCCGTGCCACACGGGGCCGGGGGTATGGATCACGTACCTGGCCGGCAGCCGGTAGCCCTTGGTGATCTTGGCCTGACCGGTGGCACAGCCGTTTAAGCCGCGGCACTCGGCCAGCAGCTCCGGCCCGGCCGCCCGGTGGATGGCGCCGTCCACCCCGCCGCCCCCCAGCAGGGAGCAGTTGGCGGCGTTGACGATGGCGTCCACATTCTGTTTGGTAATGTCGCCCAAGATGACCTCAATTTTCCCCATTTGCTTCACTCCTCTGTCCCGATCTCTACCTTGCCGTCTTTGGCAGACAGGCGGATGGCGGTAATGCCGGTATTGCGCAGGGCAATGATCTTTTCGGCAATGGCGTCCTCGATCTGCTTCTGGATCAGGCGGCGGAGATTCCGGGCGCCGTAGGTGACGGAGTAGCCCTCCTTCACCAGGTGGTCGATCAGGCTCTCATCCCAGCTGAGGGCAATGTTCTTCTCCGCCATCACATCCCGCAGTTCGCCCAGCATCAGGGCGGCGATAGCGCGGAAGTTCTCCTCCGTCAGCTGGTTGAAGCAGATCACCTCATCCACACGGTTGATAAACTCCGGCCGCAAAAACTCGTTCAGGGCCTTCATGGCCCGCTCCCGGCTCATATCGCTGAGACTGCCGCCAAAGCCCACGCTGCCGGTCTTGTTGTTGCTGCCGGCATTGGTGGTCATAATGATGATGGTATTTTCAAAGTTCACGGTGCGGCCCTGGGCGTCGGTAATACGGCCATCGTCCAGAATCTGCAGCAGGATGTTCATCACATCCGGGTGAGCCTTCTCGATCTCGTCAAACAGAACCACACTGTAGGGCTTACGGCGGATCTTCTCCGTCAGTTGGCCGGCCTCGTCATAGCCCACGTAGCCCGGGGGCGAGCCGATGATGCGGGAGACGGAGAACTTCTCCATAAACTCCGACATATCCAGCCGGATCATGGCCTCGGGCGAATCGAACATATCCGCCGCCAGGCGCTTGACCAGCTCCGTCTTGCCCACGCCGGTGCCGCCCACGAAGATGAAGCTCACCGGCTTGCGGTGGGTTTTCAGCCCCACCCGGCCCCGCTTGATGGCGGCGCAGACGGAAGCCACCGCCTCGTCCTGCCCCACAATATGCGCCTTCAGCCGATCCTCCAGACCGGCCAGATGCTCCAGCTCATCCTCCCGGATGCTGGAAGCGGGGATCTTTGTCCAAAGCTCAATGACCCGGGCCAGATTATCCAGCTTCAGCTCCGGCACCGGCTTCGCCTCCAGCTCCTGCAGCTGCTGCTCCAATTGCAGCTCCTTGCTGCGCAGCTGGGCGATGCGGGCGTAGCGCTGATCCAGCAGCTCCTCCGTCATCTCCACCCCCTTGGGGGCTTCGGCGGACATGAGGCCATCCCGCTCAAACCGGATGTTCTCCAGATCCCGCTGGGCCATCATCCGCCTGTTGATGTTCTCATCCTTCAAATTCACATCGGAGCAGGCCTCATCGATCAGGTCAATGGCCTTATCCGGCAGGAAGCGGTCGGTAATATACCGCTCACTGAGCAGCACCGCCTGGCGGCACATCTCCTCGGGAATGCGCACGCCATGATGCTCCTCATAATAATGGGCAATGCCCTTGATGATCTTCACGCTGTCCTCAATGGAGGGTTCGTTCACCGTCACCGGCTGGAAGCGCCGCTCCAGAGCGGAGTCCTTCTCGATATGCTTGCGGTACTCGGTGAAGGTAGTGGCGCCGATGACCTGGATCTCCCCCCGGGACAGGGCGGGTTTGAGGATGTTGGCGGCGTTCATGCTGCCCTCGGCATCCCCGGCGCCCACGATGTTATGCACCTCGTCGATTACCAGGATGATATTGCCCAGCTTGCGAATCTCCTCGATCAGACCCTTCATGCGGCTTTCAAACTGGCCCCGGAACTGGGTGCCCGCCACCAGGGCGGTAAGATCCAGCAGGAACACCTGCTTATCCTGAAGCTTATAGGGCACATTCCCCATGGCGATGCGCTGGGCCAGCCCCTCGGCAATGGCGGTTTTGCCCACGCCGGGTTCCCCGATCAGGCAGGGGTTGTTCTTCTGCCGCCGGTTCAGGATCTGGATCACCCGCTCCAGCTCCTCCTCCCGACCGATCATATTGTCCAGCTTGCCCTCCCGGGCCCGCTGGGTCAGATCGATGCAGTAGTTATCCAAGAACTTCCGCTTGGGCGCCTTTCCGTTCTCCTTCGGCTCCGGCCGGCGGGGCGCATCGGCACCGCTGCCGCCGTTATCCCCGGCATTGCCGCCGCCGAACAGGCGGCTGAGGAAGGGGAAGGTGGCGGTCTTGCCGTCATCCTCGATGCTGTCGTCCCCTTCTTCCACCGGCATCAGGTTCTCCAGCCCGGACATGGCAGAGCTGAGATCCCCGGTGAGACTGTCCAGGTCGTCATCACTGATGCCCATTTTGTTGATCACATCGTCAATGGGCTTTATGTGCAGTTCCCGGGCGCACTTGAGACACAGACCCTCGTTCTTGGTCTGGCCCCCTTCTATCTTTGTAATGAATACGATCGCCACGTTTTTACCGCAGCGGGAACACATTGTAGGCTGCATGCATTGCCTCCATTATAAGTATATACCTGACGGATCACATCAGGCTGTTGGTGAGAAAATCGAAAATCAGGAAGAAGCGGCCAAGGGTGGTGCCCTCCATGGTCTGCTTGCCGATAACGGCCCCCAGGAAGCTGAGCAGCCAGCACAGCAGCACGCAGTAGAGAAAGGCCTTGGCAAAGCCCAGCACCGCGCCGCCCACTTCGTCCAACGCCTCCATATTGGGCAATCGGAAGGACAGGTTCCCCACATTGCCAATGGCCACCAGGAAGATCAGGATCAGCAAAAAGGCGATGACCATGGCCCCCACATAGGTGATGGTGTCACACAAGACGGCAACCACCGCCTGGGTCATGGTGTAATTGTTCTCCTCCGCCACGGCCACGGCCCGGTCGGCCAGCATATCCGCCCGCTTCTCATAAAAGCCCACCTCGCTCATGCACTCATAGGCGTAATCATAGCGCAGAGAGCTGTCCTGGGCCAGAATATCCTCCAGAGACAGATCGCTGCTACCATAGCCCAGGCGTTCCAGCACCACATCCCTGGTCTTCTGGGAATCGATATAGCCATCCACAAAGGGCTCCAGCGCCGGAACCACCTCATGGGCATAGGCCGAGGACAGGAGGCTGCCGCCAAAGAGGGCAATGACGATGGCCAAAATCCCGGCCACGCCGCCGATCAGGCCCCGCTTATACCCGTTCCAGGTACACAGGGCGATTATTACCAGAAGCAGGATATCGATCATTATCTTCATGCGTAGTTCATCCTTTATATGTATTCAGTGGGCCAGCCCCCGCATCAAGGGGCGGCAAAACGGAACGTGCAGAGAAAAGCGCAGCTTTTTGAGGCTATTGTATCACTAGTTTATGAACAAATATATCATATCATCGCCATCAATATCTGGAAAACATCTCTCCCACCGCGCCCTCATACCAGACCCGGTTGAGGTACAGGCCCTGGGGCGGCATGGTGGGGCCGGTGAGGCGCCGGTCGCCAATTTCCAGCAGCCGGGGGATCTCCTCCGGCTGCAGCTTGCCGTAGGAGGCGTAGACCATGGTGCCCACCATGGCCCGGCACATATTGTACAAAAAGCCGTTGGCGCAGATGGAGATGGTGATCAGGTCCCCCTCCTTCTCCGCCCGGCACCAGTACACGGTGCGCACGGTGGTCTTGGTCTGGGTGCCCTCGCTGCGGACAGCCTTGAAATCATGGGTGCCCTCAAAGGCCCGGCCCGCCCGCCGCATCAGTTCCAGTTCCAGATGCTGGGGGTAAAAGCAGACCCGCTGCTGCAAAAATGGGTCACGGATGCTGCTGTTTAATATTTTATATACATATTCCTTTTTTATACATGAGCCGATGGCGTTGAAGTCCTCCGGTGCCTCCACCGCCTCCAGCACGGCGATATCCCCCGGCAGGCGGGCATTCACCGCCAAAGGCAGCCGCTCCAGGGGAATTCGGGTATCAGAGCGGAAATTGGCGCAGTAGCGCAGCGCGTGCACCCCCGCGTCGGTACGGCCGCAGCCCACCGCCTTCACCGGATGGCCGCAGGTCTTGCTCAGGGCCTCCTCCAGGGTCTGGGCCACGCTGATTTCATTTTTCTGCACCTGCCAGCCATGATAGCGGCTGCCGTCATAGCGCAGGATCAGGGCAATATTTTTCATAGACCCAGCTTCTTTAGTCCAATGATTCCCGCCAGCAGCAGAATCCCCAGGGCCAGGGCAATGTAGTCCCTGCCCGCAAAGATCAGCTGCTTCATTCTTGTGCGGCCCTCGCCGCCGTGGTAGCAGCGGCTCTCCATGGCCACGGCCAGCTCGTCCGCCCGGCGGAAGGCGGAGACGAACAGGGGCACCAGCACCGGCAGCAGGGCCTTGGCCCGCTCCATCAGGCTGCCGGTCTCAAAATCCGCGCCCCGGGCCTTCTGGGCGGACATGATCTTATCCGTCTCCTCAATGAGGGTGGGGATAAAGCGCAGGGCCATGCTCATCATAATGGTCATTTCATGCACCGGGAAGCGCAGCTTTTTCAGGGGATTCAGCAGCAGCTCCAGCCCGTCGGTCAGGGCAATGGGGCTGGTGGTATAGGTCAAAAGGAAGGTGCCGGTAATGAGCAGCACAATGCGAAGCACCATCTGGATGGCCCGGGCGATCCCCTCCCAGGTGATGATCCAGCCGGGGAGGATGGGCGTACCGTCGGTATAGAAAATGTTCAGCACGCCGGTGAGGGCGATGATGAAGATCATGGGCTTGAGGCCCTTGAAGATGTTTTTCCCGCTGATGTGGGACACCCTCATGCACACCGCCACCACCAGGGTGAGGATCCCATAGGCAACCCAGCCCCTGGCCTGAAACAAAGCCACGATAAACAGCACCACCAGCAGCAGCTTGGCGCGGGGATCCAGCCGGTGGGCAATGGTGTCGCCGGGGAAGAACTGGCCCAGGGTAATGTCTTTCAGCATGTGCCCGCCCCCCTGTTCTCCAGCACGGCGGCCAGCAGCTGCTCATGGGTATAGATACCGTCCGGCAGCGCCATTCCCTGCTTTTTCAGCGCCATAGCCAGGGCCGTTGCCCGGGGCACATCCAGCCCGATGGCGATCAGCTCCTCCGCCCGGGAGAACACCTCCCCGGCGCTGCCGTCCATCACCACCCGGCCATGGCTGAAAACGATGATCCGCTGAGCAATGCGGGCCACATCGTCCATATTATGGCTGACCAAAATCACCGTGGCCCCGGTCTTTTCCCGGTAGGCACAGATGTTATCCAGAATCTGGCGGCAGCCCAAGGGGTCCAGCCCGGCGGTAGGCTCATCCAGGATCAGCACCCCGGGGCGCATGGCGATGACCCCGGCAATGGCGATGCGGCGCTTCTGCCCGCCGGACAGCTCCAGGGGGGACTTTTCAAACAGTTCCTCCTCCACGCCCACAAAGCCGGCCGCCTCCCGCACCCGCTGGTCGATCTCCTCCTGGGAGAGCTTCATGTTCTTCGGGCCGAAGGCAATGTCCTTATATACGGTTTCCTCAAAAAGCTGATATTCCGGGTACTGGAACACCAGCCCCACCTGATGCTTTACATCCCGGCGGCTGAGCTTGCTCTCGTTGATGTCCTGCCCGCCGCAGTAAATCTTCCCGGAGCTGGGGGAGAGCAGGGCGTTCAGATGCTGGATGAAGGTGGACTTGCCGGAGCCTGTATGGCCGATCACGCCCACCAACTGGCCCTGAGGAATGGTCAAATCAATATCCTCAATGGCCGCCACTTCAAACGGAGTGCCCGCGCTGTAAACATGGCGCAGCTTCTCCACAATAATCTCTGACATGTTCTATCCTCTGAGCTGTTTTACGATCTCTTTGGCGCAGGCATCCACGTCCAGCGCCGTCAATGGCAAATTCATGCCCCGCTGCCGCAGGTCATACAAGAGCCGGGTGGTCTCCGGCACGGTGAGGCCCTCCCGCTCCATCAATGCAATATCGGCAAAGACCTCCGCCGGTGCCCCGTCGGCAGCGATGCTGCCGCCCGACATGACGATGAGCCGGTCGGCCCCCACGCATTCATCCATGTGGTGGGTGATCAGCACCACGGTCATCCCCTTCTCCCGGCACAGCCGGGTAACCGTGGAAATGACCTCCTCCCGGCCGATGGGATCCAGCATGGCGGTGGGCTCATCCAGAACGATGATCTTCGGCTCCATGGCGATGACCCCGGCGATGGCCACCCGCTGCTTCTGTCCGCCGGACAGGAGATGGGGGGCGTGCTGGCGCTTGTCATACATGCCCACCTGCTTCAGGGCTTCATCCACCCGGCGGCGGATCTCCGCCGGCTCCACTCCCAAATTCTCCGGGGCGAAGGCCACATCGTCCTCCACGACGTTGGCGACGATCTGGTTGTCCGGGTTCTGAAACACCATGCCCACATTTCGCCGCAGCTCGATAAGCCGGTTCTCATCCGCAGAGTCGATGCCGCCCACCGTCACCCTGCCCTGGGTAGGCACCAGGATGGCGTTCATGTGCTTTGCCAGGGTGGACTTGCCGGAGCCATTGTGCCCCAGCACCGCCACAAAGCTGCCCTCCTGGATCTCCAGATCCACGCCCCGCAGGCTCTCCATCTGGTCACCCGGATAGGTATAATGTACGTTTTCAAACTTGATGATGCTCAAGGTCTTTTATCCTTTCGCGCAAACGCGCTTGTATATCGATATCCGCCCCCGGCGGCGCTGTTTATCTTTCCCACCGGCAGGTTGCCCCGCAGGGGAGATACAGGCCGCTGTCGGTGACGGGCAGGGCCAGTTCCTGACTGTCGGAACGGCCGCCGAATTTTTTGGTGAAAATGCTCTCTGTCACATAGCTGAGCACGGAGGCGGAAAGCCCGGTGGTATAGGAATTGATCAGCACGAACAGCGGGTCATCGCTGAGTACCCCGGCGCAGAGGGATACAAAGGGCCACAGGTTCTGCTCCAGCTTCCACACCTCGCCCCCCGGCCCCCGGCCATAGGAGGGCGGATCCATGATGATGGCATCATAGCGGCGGCCCCGGCGGATCTCCCGCTCCACGAACTTGGCGCAGTCATCCACAATCCAGCGGATGGGCGCCTCTTTAAGGCCGGAGGAGACGGCGTTCTCCTTGCCCCAGGCCACCATGCCCTTGGCCGCGTCCACATGGCAGACCTGGGCCCCGGCCTTGGCACAGGCCACGGTGGCAGCCCCGGTATAGCCGAACAGGTTCAGCACGCTGATGGGGCGGCCGGCAGAGCGGATCTTCTGCATGGCAAAGTCCCAATTGCAGGCCTGCTCCGGGAAAAGGCCGGTGTGCTTGAAGTTCATGGGCTTGACGTTGAAGCACAGCTCCCCATAGCGCACCTGCCAGTTGGCAGGCAGGCGGCCCTTGTCCCAGCTTCCGCCGCCGGTCTCGCTGCGGCGGTAACGGGCGTCCCGGTCGTTCCAATGGACGTTCCGCCGGGGCGTATCCCATATGGCCTGGGGATCCGGCCGCACCAGGTAGAATTTGCCCCAGCGTTCCAGCTTCTCCCCCCTGGAGCAGTCAATCAGTTCAAAGTCCTGCCACTGATCTGAAATCCACATTGCTGTATTCTCCGATTCTATTCTAATCCATAATAAGACAGTGTATTTTATCATGTAAGCCCAGTCAGGTCAAGGACTGGAAGCCTTTTTTATCCTTCGTTAACGGATGCAAAAAGCCCCCTCAGATAGAGGGAGCTTTTTGCATCCGCATCCATTGACGGATTTAACCAGTTGTGCTATAATTAAATCACAAAGGGCGATGACCAGTGGTCAGCTCTTCTTGTTAGGAAACAAAGCTAAAGCCTTGAACCGTCACTTGGCAGAGTGGCGGTTCTGCTTTTTTATCCTCACTGTTACAGTTAATCCGAAGATATGTAAAGTAATGATAATCGGCATATGCTCACCCCCTTCCGGGTGGTGTAGCTGACCGCCTCGCCCCTTGCTTATGGAAAATATACCATAGCATGGCAATTAAAGTCAATATAGCATAAAAAGGCCGCCCTTTCCGGGCGGCCTCTCCATTTTTACCGTTTATTCTGTGACGTCGAATTTCAGCACGACCTTGAAAAGATCGCCGTCCACGGTCAGATTCATCTGGCCCTTTTGCAGCTGCACAAGGCTGCGGGCAATGCTGAGCCCCAGGCCGCTGCCCTCGGTATTGCGGGACCGGTCTCCCCGGACGAAGCGCTCCATCAGCTCATCGCCGCTGATATTCAGCTGGCTGTCGGAGATGTTGCGGAAGGTGACCACCGCCATACCGCGCACCTGCTCCAGGTTCAGATAGACCCGGGTTCCCGCCATGGCGTATTTGCAGATGTTGCTCAGCAGGTTGTCGAACACCCGCCACATGTGCCGCCCGTCGGCCTGGATGGTCACCGGCTCCTCCGGCTTCGTCAGCACCAGCTCCAGATTGGCACTCTTCAGCTTCTCGGCGTACTCCCCGGCGCACTGATCCAGCAGCACATTCAGCTGGCAGCGCTCCCAGTTGACGGCCACATTGCCGGTGCTGGCCTTGGATGCCTCCATCAGGTCGTCGATCAGCTTTTTCAGCCGGGCGGACTGCCGGGAGAGCACCTCCAGATATTCCCTGGCCCTGTCGTTGTCGATCTCCTCTTTTTCCAGCAGGTCAACATAGTTGATGATGGAGGTCAGGGGCGTCTTGATGTCGTGGGATACGTTGGTGATCAGTTCGGTGCGGAACCGCTCGGACTTCATCCGCTCATCCACGGCCTTGGTCATACCATCGGTGATTCGGTTCAGCTGCTCACCATGCTCCTTCAGGGGGCCGCGCATTCTGGCGGTATCCACATGGTAATCCAGATTTCCCTCGGAGATTTCCTTCCCCGCCTGCAAAAGCCGCTTCATGCACAGCAGCACATACAACGTCAGCGCCACCAGTACCAGCCGCTCCACGACCCAGCCGAAGAGTGTTACGCCCAGGTCGTACTGGAAAGCACAAAGCCAGAAAAACTCCACCAGCAGGATGCCGCCAATGACCAGCGTGGCCTTGGGCAGCAGCCGCATCCCCCGAAGCACTTCGCCCACGAAGGCCCACAGTCGCTTTATCAGCCGCCAGCACCAGGCCAACACCCGGAAGCAGAGGCAGCTTTTCAGCACCGTGTGCATTTTCAGGCGCACCGCGAAGCTCATGCACCACCAGAGGCACAGGGACACCCCCACAGCAATCGCCAGGCCATAGCCGACCATTTGGAGCAGGACGGAATTCGCGTAGGAGACTTCGACCCCCATGCCCACGCAGATCACCACGGGTATGAAGAACAGCGCGGAGAGCAGGTCAAAGGGAACACGCTCGGTAAAGCCTGCCTGAATCCCCTCCCGGTCCTTTTTATGCCCGGCGGCGGCCATCAGGAACACAAAGCAGAGCAGGGCGATCACGGCGCTTACGCAGAAGATCCAGACAAAATCTGTCCGATGGCCATAGCAGAAGCTGAACAACCGCAGCATGGAATTCACCTGGCCGTTGCCCTCCACGCCATCGAGTACATAACCCACCATCTTATAGCGCTTGACAAAGGTGCTGATGTCCGGCACGGAATCCTCTGCCGGCACCGCCGTTGGCTCCGGCGTGGGTGCCGGGGTTTCCGTGGGTTCCAGACTTGTCGTGGGAACCGGCGCTCCTGTGTCCAGGTTGGTCTCCGCCGGCTGAGTGCTCTCCACCGGGGCAGCAGTCTCCGCCGGGGCAGCTGATTCTGCCGGGGTAGCCGTTTCATCGGGAAGCGCTTCCGCTCCTGCCGTAGCGGCTTCCGGGAGCGGGTCTCCCTCCTTAAGTTCTTCCTCCTCAAGCGGTTCTTCCACAAAGTACGGATCCTCATCCAGGCGGGTGATGAGCACGTCTTTTCTATCGCGGATATTGTTGATAATGACGGACTCCGCCGGGTAGTTGAAGCCATAGGGGCTGGTTTTCAGGATATAGTCATCGATCCCCTGGGAGGCATAGACCAATTGATCCTTCTCGTCATAAATGGCAAAGCCCATCCCGGCGATATCGTCCAGATTCTCCGGCAGCGACCCATGGCGGTAATTCTCCATAAGGTTGTACATATTGCTGACGCACCAGGGATACAGATAATCCTCCTGAACCTCTTCCAGATCGGCACCGGAATAAGCGCCCCTTTCGTACATGATGCCGATGCCAAAGACGCTGTAGAGCATCAGCACCGCCATCGCCACCAGCAGAGCCGAGGCAATGAGCTTGGCCGCCAGACTGCTTTTCAGGTTCTTCATGCTTCCTTCCCCCTCTCGATCTTATAGCCCTGGCCCCAGACCGCCTTGATGTACCGGGGCTCCGCCGGGTTGATCTCCACCTTTTCCCGCAGGTGCCGGATATGCACCGCCACGGTACTCTCCGCCCCGTATGGCTCATCCTTCCAGATCAGCTTATACATCTCCCGGGGGGAGAACACCTTCCCCGGGTTATTCATCAGCAGTTTCAGGATCTCATACTCCGTGGGGGTCAGGCTCACCGGCTCCCCGTCCACGGTCACATCCTTGCTGCTGTCATCCAGGCTGATGCCGCCGATGACCAGTGCCCCGGTCTTTACCGTGCCGCCTCCCAGCTGCATATAACGGCGCAGCTGACTGCGCACCCGGGCCAGCACCTCCAGGGGGTTGAAGGGCTTGGTAGTATAGTCGTCCGCCCCGATGTTCAGGCCCAGCACCTTATCGGTATCCTCGCTTTTGGCCGTCAGCATAATGACGGGCACATTGCTTCTCTCCCGCAGGCGGGCAATGGTACTGATGCCGTCCAGCTTGGGCATCATGATATCCAGCAGCACCAGATGCACCTGCTCCCGGCTGAGCACCTCCAATGCCTCCTGACCGTTGTAAGCCTCCAGCACCCGGTAGCCCTCCGGCTCCAGATATATCTTCAAAGCGGAGACAATGTCCCGCTCATCGTCGCACACAAGAATGTTGTACATTTTCTCACCTCGTCTGTATTGTAATATAAACCCGCTTAAAAACCAATGGGGGAAAGATTTAAGATTTATTTAAGAAAAAGCTCCCTCATCCTGAGGAAGCTCTTTCTTGTATTTATTCGTCCAGCTTCAGCACGGCCAGGAAGGCCTCGGTGGGGATCTGGACGGTGCCCAGCTGGCGCATCTTCTTTTTGCCCTCTTTCTGCTTTTCCAGCAGCTTCTTCTTGCGGGTGATATCGCCGCCGTAGCACTTGGCCAGCACGTCCTTGCGCATGGCCTTCACCGTCTCCCGGGCAATGATCTTGCCGCCGATGGCCGCCTGGATGGGCACCTCGAACAGCTGGCGTGGGATGTTCTCCTTCAGCTTCTCGCAGAGCCGTCTGGCCCGGCCATAGGCCTTCTCCCGGTGGGCAATGAAGCTGAGCGCGTCCACCTGGTCACCGTTGAGGAGCATGTCCACCTTCACCAGGTCGCTGCTCTTATACTCGCTCAGCTCATAATCCAGGGAGGCATAGCCCTTGGTGCGAGCCTTCAGGGTATCAAAGAAATCATAGATGATCTCGTTGAGGGGCATTTCATAATGCATCTCCACCAGCCGGGTGTCCAGATACTGCATGTTCTTATATTCGCCCCGGCGATCCTGGCACAGGGGCATGATGTTGCCCACGAACTCATTGGGGGTGATGATGCTGACCTTCACATAAGGCTCATAGGCTTCGGCAATGGCGGGTACCTCCGGATAGTTGTGGGGGTTATCCACCATCACCACGCTGCCGTCGGTCTTCACTACCTTATAAATCACGGAGGGCAGGGTGGTCACCAGCTCCAGATCAAACTCCCGCTCCAGCCGCTCCTGGATGATCTCCATGTGGAGCATACCCAAGAAGCCGCAGCGGAAGCCAAAGCCCAGGGCCACGGAGCTCTCCGGCTCAAAGGACAGAGAGGCGTCGTTCAGCTTCAGCTTCTCCAGCGCGTCCCGCAGGTCGGGATACTTGGAGCCGTCCTCGGTATAAATGCCGCAGTAGACCATGGGCCGGGCGGGCCGGTAGCCGGGCAGGGCCTGCCCCGCGGGCCGCTCCGCCCCGGTGACGGTATCGCCCACCTGGGTGTCGGCCACGTTCTTGATGCTGGCGGTGAAATAGCCCACATCGCCGGCGGAAAGCTCCTCACAGGGTTCCAGGCCGATAGGCCGCAGATGGCCCACCTCCACCACCTTGTATTTTGCCCCGGTGCCCATGAGCATGATCTCGCTGTCCCGGCGGATGCTGCCGTCCATAATGCGCATAAAGACAATGACGCCCCGGTAGTTGTCATACTGGCTGTCAAAAATCAGGGCCTTCAGCGGCGCAGTGGGGTCGCCGCTGGGGGCGGGCACATGGGCCACCACGTCCTCCAGCACGGCGTCGATGTTGATGCCGGCCTTGGCGCTGATCTCCGGCGCTTCCATGGCAGGAATGCCGATGATCTCCTCGATCTCCTCCTTGACCCGCTGGGGGTCGGCGGCAGGCAGGTCGATCTTGTTCACCACCGGCAGAATCTCCAGATTGTTGTCCAGGGCCAGATAGGTGTTGGACAGGGTCTGGGCCTCCACGCCCTGGCTGGCGTCCACCACCAGCACCGCCCCCTCGCAGGCGGCCAGAGAGCGGCTGACCTCATAGTTGAAATCCACATGGCCCGGGGTGTCGATCAGGTTCAGGGTATAGGTCTCCCCATCCGCCGCCTTATAGCTCAGGCCCACGGCCCGGGCCTTGATGGTGATGCCCCGCTCCTTCTCCAGCTCCATGTTGTCCAGGATCTGATCTTCCATGATCCGCTGCTCCACCGCTCCGCACTGTTCGATCAGCCGGTCGGAAAGAGTGGATTTGCCGTGGTCAATATGGGCAATGATGGAAAAGTTCCGTATTTTCTTCTGGTCGATCATTCTGCTTCTCCTTTGCTGAATTCATCCAGGGCCAGGCGGGCCTTGTCCATCAGGCTGCCCATCTCCCCCAGGAATGCCCTGGCCGCCTCGGCGGTGCTCTGGGGGGCGTTGGGCTGCTGGCTGCGGCAGAGCAGGTAATCCGCGCTGACACCGTAATAGTCGCAGGCCTTGCAAACGAAGGCCAGGCCCGGCTCCCGGGCGCCGTTTTCATAGTGGCTCAGCAGGGCCTGGCTGATGCACAAGTCCTGGGCCGCCTGGCGCTGGCTAATGTTCCGCTGCCGCCGAAGGGTCGACAGGGTCTCTGGAAAGGTTCTGTCCATAGTTTTCCGTCCTGTTTGTATTCAAATTATACATTCAGTATATTATACTGAGGAAAATCCCCTTTGTAAATAGGAATAAGTACAAAAGAAAAAAAGTCTGCCTCCTATCGGAAAGACAGACTTTTTGAGCGCTTCCGGCATTTTCGACTAATTGCTTTCTTCGGTTTCCCGTCCCGCAGCTGCCGCTTTTTTATACAAGGCAGAATTCTATGAAAAGCAATCCCATATATGCTCTATTTTCTTTCCGCCAGCAGCAGTGATACCTTGTTGTTTAAAATGCCCGCTGCCTGCTCCGCTGTTTTTGGCGCATAAACCAACTCTCCGAAATAGCTGTCAATGAGATCTATAATTACCAGCTCGTTTGAACCCACAACAACAGGCGAATCCATCAATCTGGCCAATATTTTTTTCTCTTCATTATCCAGTTCAGATGTAAGCTTATCGAAAGCCTCAGCAATTACGGGAAAACCGGAGCGGAAAAACTCTTCGTTGCTGATTTGACATTCATAGGAAAGCACGGTTTTGATAAACTCCCATGCCCCAGCTTGTCTTTCACTGCGGCTGGGGATCATTATCCGGCCACCTGTGCGGCACCAAATTTCTGTGTAATTTTTTGCCCCATCGGCAGAAGCAAAGAACCTGATATTTGTTCCGTATTCTTCCGTTATTCCTTTAAATGCCTCCGGCGACATGATGCTCCATGTCTTAATTATCCCTTCCTCAACCGGGATCCGTTCCGCATCGATTTCTTTCGGCAAAGCAGCGCAAATCTCATATATATAATTAAATTCCTCAGTTGCAAAATTGGCACTGCCCTGTTCAAAATCCACACACCGGCTTATCATTCCCCCAAGGACACTGCTCATAAAAATCTCCTTAGTAGTCCAGGAGGAAAATAAATACCCATCGCTGTTTGACTGCCGGTATTGTTCTGCAATATCCGGCAAGGTCATGCAGTCGATATTATCAAACTGCTCTTTCGGTACAAACATTGTATTGATATAGAATTGATCCCAAATCTGATGCAGCTCTCCCTTATCTTCCAGTTGGGGCAGCAGGCCGGGTATAAAATCTCCACGGCTGATTTCTGTATCTTCATCCATAAACGCATACAAATCCACAAAACCATTGGCAGTGTCTTTTATGCCTGAGGAGATCACTACATCCGGTGCGTTTCCATAGGAAATATCACGCATAAGTGTACTAAGCCCGTCCTCCTCCACGCCATAGTCAATAAACACAGCATAATACTCAGCGTTTGTCTCATTAAATTTATCAATGTATAATTTCGTTGCTGCTGGATTCGGTCCCTGAAAAGCTACTTTCAGCTCTACTCTTGACTCAGTTTCCTGTTCTTTGCCCACTTCAACGCTGCTGCATGCAAAGAGAAAAAAGCTTTGCGCCGCAAGGAGTAAACTGGCTATTTTTCGTTTCATTCGCATGCACCTCTAATACAAATTAAATAAAGCAACAATGACTTTTCGATTTTTTATCTATTCTATATTGATATATCAGCTTTTGTCAATAAAAATGGTTCTTTTCACGAGCGCATGTCTGCCGCATTCTTACCCAAAAAACCTTGAAAAACCGGACAAAGCGTGGTACAGTAGCTAGTGGCAAATTATAATACTTTCGGAGGTATTTGAACATGTTTGAAAATCTCGTAGAAATACTCAAGGCCAATCCCCGCAAGATCGTCTACACCGAGGGCGCCGACGCCCGCATTCTGGAGTCCGCCGCCCGCCTGAAGAAGGACGGCTTCCTGACCCCCATCCTGGTGGGCAACGTGGAAGAGGTCAAGGCCGCGGCCGCCAAGGGCGGTTTTGATATTGACGGGCTGGAGATCATTGATCCCCTGACCTACCCCGGCATGGACGAGATGGTGGACACCATGGTGGAGCTGCGCAAGGGCAAGATGAGCGCCGAGGACTGCCGTGCCGCTCTGTCCAAGGGCAACTACTTCGGCACCATGCTGGTGAAGATGGGCAAGGCCGACGCCCTGCTGGGCGGCGCCACCTACTCCACCGCCGACACGGTCCGCCCCGCCCTGCAGCTGGTGAAGACCAAGAAGGGCGCCAATCTGGTCAGCTCCTGCTTCATTATGGTTCGGGGCGAGGAGATGCTGGCCATGGGCGACTGCGCCATCAATATCTCTTATGAGGACAAGCTGGATAAGGAAGGCAACGTGAGCCTCACCGCCGCCGCCCAGCTGGCAGAGGTGGCTGTAGAGACCGCCAAGACCGCCAAGGTCTTCGGCATTGACCCCAAGGTGGCCATGCTGTCCTACTCCACCAAGGGTTCCGGCAAGGGCGCCGCTGTGGATCTGGTGCGTGACGCCACCGCCATCGCCAAGGAGATGGCCCCCGATGTGGCCATTGATGGTGAGATGCAGTTTGACGCCGCTGTCTCCCCTGTTGTCGGTCAGCTGAAGTTCCCCGGCAGCAAGGTGGCAGGCTTCGCCAATACCTTCATCTTCCCGGAGATCCAGTCCGGCAACATCGGCTATAAGATTGCCCAGCGTCTGGGCGGCTTTGCGGCCTACGGCCCCATTCTCCAGGGCCTGAACGCCCCCATCAACGACCTGTCCCGTGGCTGTGACGCGGAGGAAGTCTATCAGATGTCCATCATCACCGCCGCCCTGGTCTGATCTGGTATAAGTGAAACATCGCACAAGGGCAGGCTCCCGCCTGCCCTTGTTTTATCCCCCCCAAAGGCTCGCCCCTACGGGGGAGAGCTGCCCAGTGCGCACACTGGGCTGAGAGGGGGACAGGGAGCAGCAGCATTGAACGACACTATGCCCGGGACGGGAACCTCTCAGTCAGCTACGCTGACAGCTCCCCTTAGGAAGGGGAGCCTATAGATGCACGCCCCTACGGCTTTCCCCTTCCCCAAAACACACCGGAGGTGACCCATGCAGCGAGAAGATTATATGGCCCTGGCTCTCTCCCTAGCCCGGGAGGCCGCCGAAAACGGAGAGGTGCCGGTGGGCTGCGTGATTACGGATGCCCAGGGCCGCGTCATCGGCCGGGGCCGCAACCGCCGGCAGGAACGGCCGGACGCCACCGCCCACGCCGAGGTGGAGGCCATCCGTCAGGCCTGCGCCGCTCTGGGGGACTGGCGGCTGGCGGGCTGCACCCTCTACGTGACGCTGGAGCCCTGCCCCATGTGCGCCGGGGCCATCATCAACGCCCGCATCCCCGCCCTGGTTTTTGGCGCCCGGGAGTCTCTCACCGGCTCCTGCGGCAGCGTGATCGACCTGTTCAGTGAAAACTACGGTCACCGCCCGGCGGTCTACGCCGGGGTTCTGGGTGAAGACTGCGCCCGGCTGCTGAAAGATTTCTTTCAGGGTCGCCGCTGACGGAGGGTTCGCTCCTTTTCCGGAATTCCTTTCTTCCTCCTGCTCCCCGTCCCCCTCTCAGGCGCTCCGCGCCAGAAGAAGCCAGCTTCATTGGGGCCCCGGTGTGGCGAGCCTTTGAAAACTGCCGGCTCCCAAAGGCTCCCCTTTCCAAGGGGAGCTGTCACGGCTTTGTCGTGACTGAGAGGTTCATCGCCCCATAGGCTCCCCTCTTGGGGAGCTTTTGTGTATATTGCACAATTTATTTGCTTTCTATTTGTTGTAATTCACAATTTATTTCCATTTGATCTCTTGACTTTCCTGCCAGAAAGGCTAAAATATGGATTCCGTTGGCGGGAACTTCTTCCTACCCGCCGGTACGATTTCCGAGAGGAGGAAAGTTTTATGACAAGAGACATGACCACTGGGTCTCCCCTTGCGCGGATCCTTGCTTTCTGCGCCCCGCTGCTGGTGGGAAACCTGTTCCAACAGTTCTACAATCTGGCGGACAGCATCATTGTGGGCCGCCTGCTGGGTGTTAACGCCTTTGCCGCCGTGGGTTCCACCGGCGCGCTGAACTTTTTGGTGCTGGGCTTTGCCCTGGGCATCTGCTCCGGCTTTGCCATTCCCATCGCCCAGAGCTTCGGCGCCGGGGATCAGGACGCCGTCCGCGGCCGTGCCGGTCAGCTGGTCTGGCTGGGCCTGATTTTTTCCCTGGGCCTGACGGTGCTGACCTTCTTCGCCACGGATGATATTCTCCGCCTGATCAAAACCCCGGCTGAAATTTTTGACGACGCCTATACCTACATTTTCATCGTTTTCATGGGCTCCGGGGCCACCATTCTGTATAACCTCAGCTCCGGTGTTCTGCGGGCCCTGGGCGACAGCCGCACCCCCCTGCTGTTTCTCATCGCCGCGGTGATCGTCAATGTGGTGCTGGATATTCTGTTCATGGCCACCTTCGGCATGGGTGTGGAAGGCGCGGCCCTGGCCACCGTGATCTCCCAGGCCGCTTCCGGCCTGGCCTGCCTGCTGTACATCCGCACCCGGGTGCCTGCCCTGCATCTCAGTGGCAGCCATCTGCGCCCCAACCTGCGGCGCATGGGCTATATCGCCTCCATCGGCGTGCCCATGGGCCTGCAATTTTCCATCACCGCCGTTGGCTCCATCATTCTGCAAAGCGCCGTCAACAGCCTGGGAGCCGGGGCGGTGGCCGCTGTCTCCGCCGGCGCCAAGGTGCACAACATCATGGCCGCCCCCATGGAAACTGCCGGCATCACCATGGCCACCTACTGCGGTCAGAACCTGGGTGCCGGAAAGCCGGAGCGGATCCGCAAGGGCGTCATGGCCATTACCTGGGTCACCATCGGCTATGCGCTGCTGGCCTTCGGTGTCAACTACTTCGCCGGCACCTCCATTGCCTGCCTGTTCATGGATGCCTCCGAGACCGCCATTCTCGCCCAGGTGCACCGCTATTTGACCATCAACGGCGCCGCCTACCCCCTGCTGGTACTGATCTTTATCTTCCGCAACAGTCTCCAGGGCATGGGCTTTTCCAGCTCTGCCATGTTCGCCGGGCTTGCCGAGCTGGTGGCCCGGGCCATCATCGCCTTCGGCTTTGTGGGCCGCTTTGGCTTCGGCGCGGTGTGCTTTGCCAATCCGCTGGCCTGGCTCTTTGCCGATTGTATCCTGCTGTCCCTGTACGCGGTGAAGCTCCGCCGTCTGGACGCCCGCTTTGCCGCCCAGTCCCGGGAGGACAGCGGCCCTGCCTGCCTCCCCCGCCCCAAGTGCAAAAAGGCCTGACGCATTTTGACAACAAAAAAGCTGACCCGAAAGGGTCAGCTTTTTCTTATTCCTTTATGCGCCAGACAGGGCCTTATGCCTTGAGGCTGCCGTTGGGGTTAAACAGGGGCAGGGGGGCCAGGGTGATGATATCATCCCGATCCTGAGCGTCGCCCTCGGCCAGGACAGCCATCTTGCCGGCAATGATGCCGCCGGCCCGGTTCACCAGTTCCTCCATGGCCCGGAGGGACTCCCCGGTGGAGATCACATCGTCAATGATCAGCATCCGCTTGCCTTTGATCAATTCCGCATCGGCGGTGTCGATCACCAGCTTCTGCACGGCGGCGGTGGTAATGGACTTCACCTCTACCTCAAACACGCCGGACATATAGGCCTTGGGGCCTTTGCGGGCCAGAAAATATTTATCCGCGCCGCTCTGGCGGGCCATTTCGTAGAGCAGAGGGATCGCCTTGGCTTCCGGGGCAATGATGTAGTCATATTCGGGGGCACGCTTGAGCAGTTCCGCCGCGCAGTGCACGGTCAGCTCCACATCGCCGAACATAACAAAGGCGCCGATGTACAGGTCATCCGATACCTTGCACAGGGGCAGATCCCGCTTTAAGCCGGCAATGTCCATCTCGTAAGTCATTTGATTCATTCCTCCTGAAAATGTTCTGGATGTTCCAGACTTTACCTTTCCTATTCTATAGGAAAACCGGAAAAAATCAAGAGCAAAATCCAATTTTCACAAGGAAAGACGCAGAAGAACGAAGCCTTTCTCCTTGTTATTCCCAATGCGCCATGCTATAATCGGGAAAAAGGAGGGCCTGCGATGAATATTACCGTAAACAATGTAACTTTATACTATGAGGTGGTTGGCAGCGGCGCGCCCCTGGTGCTGGTACACGGCAACGAGGAGACCCATGCCATTTTTGACCGGGCCGTCCCCCTGCTGGCGGAACATTTCACCTGCTACCTGCTGGACAGCCGGGGTCACGGTCAAAGCCAGAAGGTGGAGGAATACCACTATGCAGATATGGCGGAGGATGTCTACCAGTTTATTCAGGCCCTGGGACTGGAGCACGTCACCTACTACGGGTTCAGCGACGGCGGGATCATCGGCCTGCTGATGGCCAGCAAGCACCCCAAGCTGCTGGACAGAATGATCATCAGCGGCGCCAACACCCGGCCGGACGCCGTTTCCAAGTGGTTGACCATGCTTTTCAAAGCGGTCAACTTCATCCACAAAAAGCCACTGTTTGAGCTGGTGCTGAAGGAGCCCCATATTAGCCGGGAGCAGCTTCAGGCCATTGAAACCCCCACCCTGGTGCTGGCTGGCAGCAAGGATCTGGTGTTCGAGGAGGACACTCGTTTCATCGCCGAGAGCATCCCCCATGCCACCCTCCGCATTCTGCCCGGCGAGGGCCATGCCAGCTACATTGTCCACAAGACGAGGGTGGCGGAGCTGATTCTGGACTACTGCCGCAAGCAGTAATCAGGGCTTCGGTCTGCCGGGATTGAATCATCCTTCCCTTACCCGATGCTGCCCGGCTGCTTTTCCTCCAGAGTGCTGTCGTTCTTGTAATACTCTCCCAGCTTGGTGAGCATGCCCAGGGAGCCAATTTGGGCGCCGGTGCCCTCGATCAGGGCCTGGACGCCCTGGGGCAGTGTGTTCCAATATTGCTCCATTTTCGGATCTTTGTATTTCATGTTATCACCCGGGATTAGCTTGCCCGGGTCTGCCCGCGTTATACGAAACGGATCGGAACGACGGTACCGGGTTTTGCCCAGTCCGGCACAGAAAAAGGAGGAAATCGCTTGGACGGAAAGTATCTCTTATGGTTCCTTGTCACCTACGGGCTCACGGCTGTTTTTATGTACCTGGTGCTTGCCCATGGGGACAAGTTCATCCCCCAAAGCTGGCATCTGGACAAAGTGCGGCACCGTATACTTTGTAAGGTCATCTACTATTTGCTTGGCGTATGCGGGATCGTCCTGCTGGCCTATCTCAGTTACCGGGATATTCTGGGGCATAACTATTCGCCGCTCTTTGTGGCGGTGCTGATCACGTTGGGCAAAGGGCTGAAGCTCATTTAACATCGCTCTCTTTCCGGCACGGTTCGTCGGATTTTTTCAGGAGGGAAAGTATATGGAGCAGAGAAAAGCCGACCAAGCGGCGGAGTCCTTCTCCCTTGCGGAGAGGAAGGCATATTTTAAGAAGAAGTGGCGCAGGGAGCACAAGGGGCTGCTGGTCATTCTGCTGCTCCTTCTGGCAACCGCAGTGATTCTCCCCTTTGTTTTCGGAAAACCGTACTTTGTGGGGATAGCGCCCCTGATCGCGCTGGTGGAATATGGCTACCAGAATAATAAAATGATGATCTATGTGGAAAGCAACCTTTTCGACTGACCGAAAACCGGCTCCCCCGACATAGAAAAAGCCTCCGTATCCATAAGGGATACGGAGGCTTTTTCTATTTTACAAAGACACCCGATTACTTGGCGCTCTTCGCCATGTCGCACAGGGTGGTGAAAGCGGCGGGATCGTGGATGGCCATCTCGGAGAGCATCTTGCGGTTCATATCGATACCGGCCAGCTTCAGACCGTGCATGAAGCTGGAGTAGTTCATGCCGTTCATCTTGCAGCCTGCGCTGATGCGGGTGATCCACAGCTTGCGGAAGTCGCGCTTCTTCTGCTTGCGGCCCACGTAAGCGTAACGGCCGGACTTCATCAGCTGCTCGTTTGCCATCTTATAGTGACGGGACTTGTTGCCCCAGTAGCCCTTAGCAAGACCCAGAACCTTGTTTCTGTGCTTGCGGGTCATCATTGCGCCTTTAACTCTTGCCATTTGATTATCCTCCTATATAGCGTCGGCCCTTATTTGTAAGGGATCATTTTCTTGATGGTTGCCTCGTTGGTGGCGTCGGCATAAGCCTCGGAACGCAGACGGCGGCAGCGCTTGGTGTCCTTCTTGGTGAGGATATGGCTCTTAAAAGCGTGTGCGCGCTTTACCTTGCCGGACTTGGTGAGATTGAATCTCTTTTTTGCACCGCTATGGGTTTTCAGTTTGGGCATGATGTTTTCTCCTTCCGTATCTGGGTTGACAGGCGGTTGGGCCGCCTGTTTCTGACGTTTATTCGCCCTGAGGCTCCTGCACCTTGGGCGTTTTGGGCTTGGCCGGCTTCTTGGCCGGGGCCTGGGGTTTGGGAGAGAGGAACATTGACATATTCCGCCCCTCCAGCTTGGGGTTCTTATCCAAAGTGGCAATATCCGCGCACTTGGCCGCAAAGTCCTTCAGCAGCTGCTCACCGATCTCGGTGTGCGCCATTTCTCTGCCCCGGAAGCGAACGGATACCTTCACCCGGTCGCCGTCGTTGAGGAACTTCTGGCCGTTTTTCAGCTTGGTGTTAAAGTCGTTCTCGCCGATGCCCGGGCTCATCCGGATCTCTTTGATCTCGATCACTCGCTGATTCTTCTTGGCTTCCTTTTCCTTCTTCGTCTGCTCGAAACGGAACTTGCCGTAGTCCATCACCTTACAGACCGGAGGATTGGAGCCCGGAGCGATCTTGACCAGATCCAGCTCCCGTTCCACAGCGATCTTCAGCGCCGCCTGGGCAGACATGATCCCCAGCTGCTCGCCCTGGTCGCCGATCAGGCGGACTTCCTTGTCAAGAATCTCCTCGTTGATTTGATGAACAGCGTTTGCTATTGTTAACACCTCCGGAAAAATAAAAGTGCGGATGATGGCATCCGCACGCAAAAACACAATCAGCCCCGGCACAGGGGCGGTGCTTTATTGACCGCAGCAGCTACCTTACCGCTGGGTGAGGACGGCGGACGCCGAGCCTTCTTTGTTTTAGCACTGGTACTATACCAGCTTTTCTCCCCTGTGTCAAGGCTTTTTCCAATTTTATTCTATTCCCTTTTTCGCATGAAAATACCGGCAGAGGCAAAAGCTAGCATCAGAGAGAAAGGGAGTTGAACAGATGGAGTATCTTTTGGTATACCTGAGCGGTGCGGCCCTCTACGGCCTGCTGGAGCTGAGCTGGCGGGGCTGGACCCACTGGACCATGCTGCTGTGCGGCGGGGCCTGCTTTACCCTGATGTACCTCATATCCCTATGCGCCCTGCCCCTGTGGCGCAAGTGCCTGCTCAGCGCCCTCGCCATCACTACGGTGGAATTTTTCACCGGCTGCCTGGTCAATCTGCGCCTGGGCTGGCAGGTCTGGGATTACTCCAAGCTGCCCTTCAACCTGCTGGGGCAGATCTGTCCCCAGTTTCTGCTGCTGTGGCTGGCCCTGTCCCTGCCGGGGCTTGGGCTGTGCACCCTGCTGCACCGCTTCTTCGCCGCGCACTTATAAAAACAGTTTAATAATTTTCGTCCGGGGCGCCGGTCTGATTTTCCAGCTCCATGGCCAGCTTCACGATGCGGCTGGTGCCCAGGCGCTCCGCCCCCAGGGCAATGAAGTCCTCCGCGTCCTGCAGGCTGGAGATACCCCCGGCGGCCTTCACCTTCACGGTCTCGGGGCAGTTGTCCCGCATCAGCTTTACATCCTCCCGGGTGGCCCCGCCTTTGCTGAAGCCGGTGGAGGTCTTGATGAAGTCCGCCCCGCAGTCGGAGACGATCTTGCACAGATGCAGCTTCTCCTCCTCGGTCAGCAGGCAGCACTCAATGATTACCTTCAAAATTTTCCCCCGGGTGGCCTCCCGGACAGCCCGGATGTCATTGGCCACATCCACCCAGCAGCCGTCCTTCACCATGGAGAGGTTGATTACCATATCGATCTCATCGGCGCCGTTCCGGATGGCGTCGGCGGCCTCAAAGGCCTTGGCGGCGGAGGTCATGTACCCATTGGGGAAGCCGATCACCGTGCACAGCGCCAGCCGATCGCCAACATAGCGCTTGGCCCCGGCCACATGGCAGGGCGGAATGCACACGCTGGCGCAGTGGTACTTAATGGCCTGGTCACAGAGGGAGCGGATCTCCTGGCTGGTACAGTCTACCCGCAGCAGGGTATGGTCGCATTTTTCAAGAATTTCTTTTAACTCCATATTGTGTCTCCTTTGAAGCCGTCCGGGTTCTGATTTGCCCCAGGCGGCGAAATGTGATGTTGAAATGTGATGTTATTATACCATTTCCGCTGTCATATTCAAGTGCGCCAAACGAATATCTTTGAGTAAGCCAGGCGGGGCAGCCTTCGCCTTGGCTGACATCAACGAAAAGGACGGCACAACCCATGGACATGATATGCGATAATAACTTCACCCGGCTTTGCGGCAGCATGTGCGGCAAGCCGGTCTATTCCCATTCCAGCCGCTCTCAGCAGTTTTACATTTTCCCCCTGGAGGTGGAGCGGCTCTCCGGCAATCGGGACGTCATCAACGTTGTGGTACGGCAGGAGCAGTTGGCGGCGCTGAGCCCGGAGGGCAGCGGCAAGCTGTGGGTAGAGGGGCAGCTGCGCACCTTCAACAACCGTCATGGCCAGGGGGCAAAGCTGGTCATCACGGTACTGGCCAAAGAGCTGGGCTTCTGCGACGGTGAGGACGAGAACCTGGTGCAGCTCAGCGGCACCCTCTGCAAAACACCGAACCTGCGCACCACACCCATGGGCCGGGACATCTGTGACCTGATGCTGGCAGTAAACCGGCATTACGGCCGCTCGGACTATCTGCCCTGCATTTGCTGGGGGCTGAAAGCCCGGGAGGCCGCCGGCTGGACAGTGGGTACCCATCTGGCGCTTCAGGGCCGCATCCAAAGCCGCCGCTACATAAAGCTCACCGAGGAAGGCCCGGTGGAAAAGACCGCCTTTGAAGTCTCCGTCACCGATGCCGCGCCGGATACCGATACTGATACCGAGGAGTGACATCGTGAAAACTGTCTTGCCCGCTTCCATCCGGCAACGGAAGTGTGAGAGATCGCGCAGCGGTATAGCGGCGGGTTGAAAGACAGCATTTTATAAGATTTGCACCAGTTTTGTCGAAGCCATTGACCGGTCAGCATATTTGTATTATGTTAACTCCTGGAGGTGGTTTTGATGTGGAAAAAGCTATTGTTATCGGCGCTGGCTCTGGGCTTCGCTTTGGCGGCAAACACGCACCTATGCTGTTCCCTGCGGGTGGATGGGCAAGAACTGGCAGGGCTGTACGCCCCTGCGGACACAGACCGGGCCCGCACCGCCGCAGCTGCCGCTGCGGAGGAAATCGTGGCCGGCCCGGCGCAGACGCCCCGGTTCCAGCGGCGCTACTGTCTGCGCCTGCGTCCTGCCGCTGGCACCGTGCCGGAGGTCTCCGCCGCCCTGCTGGATGCCACGCCGGGGGTAGAGCGCAGCGAGGGCGTGTATGTCAGCGGGGTCTATCTGGGCAGCGTACAAAGCCGGGAGACGCTGCTGAGCAGTCTGCGGCAGTTTATTCAGGGCCAGCTGCCCAGCTGGGCAAGCACCGGCTACCTGAGTCAGGAGCTGCAAACCCGGCCCCAATATGGCCGCACCGGCAGTCAGACCCCGGTGGAGGACATGGTTCTTCTGGTCTCCGGCATGGCCCCCGTCATGTATTCTGACGGTCAGGGCCATGTCGCCCGCGCATGAATCCGTCAATGACAATGGCCCCGGGGAAATCCCCGGGGCCATTGCTGTTACAAATATTCTTCCTTCCCCTCATGAACCAACGTTGGCTCCCCCTCCGGGGGAGCTGGCAGCCGCAGGCTGACTGAGAGGGCGTTCCCTTCCGGGGCTTACATGGTTTCCATCAATTTCATCAGGGCCTCCCGCTGTTCCCGGTTCAGCCCTGCCCAACACTCCAGCAACTGGCGCTGCTCTCCGGTCAGTTCCACTGCCTCCCCCTCCCGGGCAAAGAGCTGGGACAGGCTGATCCCAAACGCGGCGCAGACCTTCTCCAGCGATTGGAGAGACGGCACCATGTTCTTCCGGTACCAGGAGGATATGGTAGACTGGGGCAGCCCGGCCTCCTCCGCCAGTTGATATTCCGACCAGCCCCTGGCCTGCCTGTATTGAACGATGCTGGCAAGGATATCCTTCATCGTTTCACCACCCGCTTTTATTTTTCGTTTATTATACTTGCCTTTAGCGTTGCATTTTAATAGCGTATATCGTATAATATTAACGATAAGTAAAAGTATCGAGAGGTGGATTCAATGGAGGAGCAACTGTACAAGGCCATGTATTTGAAGATGATGAACGCCTGCGAGGATGCCATAAATCTGCTCATTCAGGCCCAGCAGGAATGCGAAGAACTGTATCTCTCACAGGGGGATTCTCCCGCACAGGAAAAGGAAGAAGGAGCTGTAGCAAAACGAATAATTCTGCTGCAGCTCCTATTTCTATGCGTAGGAGGAAAAATGTTGTGAAAAAGATATGCATCTGTTGAAAACAGAGAACGCCAAAGAAGACCCGCCAGAA
>Ga0129308_1000307_pt1 | contig 81859 bp, 77 predicted proteins | sample L827metagenome_FD_94440 | JGI IMG/M metagenome (GOLD analysis project Ga0129308, IMG submission 94440) | Ring-tailed lemur group fecal microbial communities from Wisconsin, USA - L827 metagenome | ecosystem: Host-associated > Mammals > Digestive system > Large intestine > Fecal | place: USA...
CACGGTCTGGATGGCCTCGGAATGGGTGGGCATGGCCACGTCAACGGCGTCCAGGACCTCCTTGCCCTCCACCTGGGGCTTATAGGTGAATTTGCCGTCGATGCCGATGCGCTCGCACAGGCCCTTGGCCAGCAGCACGCCGGTCTCGGGATTGAGCAGCTGATACTTCAGGGAAGAACTGCCAGCGTTGATGACGAGAATGTTCATGATTCACGACTCCTCTTTTTCTTCTTTTGGGGGAAGACCTTGCGGCTTCCCCATAATTGGTATAAAATGGACGCAACAAAACTCCGCCAAAACCGGGCGGAATCCTACACACTACCTATTATAACAGAGTTCTTCCAGGTTACAACCACCATTTTTACCGAAATGTCACTTTTTTGTCACCGAATCGAGAGTGAAATCTATGCAAATTGCAGGTATCATTATAGAGTACAATCCCATGCACCGCGGACACCGCTATCTGCTGGAGGAGACCCGGGCTCAATTGGGGGCGGATACCGCCGTCATCGGCGTCATGAGCGGCAATTTCGTCCAGCGGGGGGACTTTGCCCTGGTCCGCAAGCACGCCCGGGCCCGGGCCGCCGTGGAGAGCGGCATGGACCTGGTGCTGGAGCTGCCTCTGTCCTGGGCTGTGGCGTCGGCGGAGCGTTTTGCCGACGGCGGCGTGCAGGTGCTGCTGGGGACGGGCCTTGTGACAGACCTGGTTTTCGGAAGCGAATGCGGGGACGCTGCGGCGCTTCGGCGGGCGGCGGCTGCCTTGCTGAGTCCGGAAATGGACAGCCTTGTCCGGCGGGAGCTACTCAAAGGCGACAGCTTTGCCGCCGCCCGGCAGCGGGCGGTATCGGCCCTGCTTCCGGCGGAGGATGCGGCGCTGCTGGAGGATCCCAACAATACGCTGGGCATTGAGTACTGTAAGGCCCTGCTGTGCCGGGGGAGCGGCATCCGGCCCATGACCGTGAAGCGGAAGGGGATGCACCACAGCGGCCAGGGTCCCCAGGAGGGATATGCCCCGGCCACCCGTATCCGGGAGGCTCTGGGCCGGGGTGACCGGGAGTGGGCGCTGGCGGAAATGGCACCCGCCATGAAAGCGGTTTACGAGGCCGAGGAGGCTGCCGGCCGCGCACCGGTATTTTTGGAAAACTGCCAGCGTGCCGTGCTGGCGAAGCTCCGCACCATGACGGAGGCGGAGTTCGCTGCGCTGGACGAGGGGCGGGAGGGCCTGTACCACCGGCTGTATGAGGCCAGCCGCACTGCCTGTTCCGTAGAGGCGCTGTGCCGGGCCGCCAAGACGAAGCGGTACGTGTACAGCCGCATTTCCCGGATGCTCCTGTGGGCCTATCTGGGACTGGTGCCTGCCGATTTTCCCGGGCAGGTGCCCTATCTGCGGGTATTGGCTGCCAACAGAACTGGCCGCGCCCTGCTGGCGCGGATGCGGGAGACCGCTGCGCTGCCTGTTTTGACGAAGCCCGCCGATGTCCGGCTGCTGCCGGAGCCGGCCCGGCGCCTTTTTGCGCTGGAGGCGCGGGCCACGGATCTGTATACCCTGGCGTATCCCAACCTGACTGCCGCGCATGGCGGCGCGGAGTGGCGGGAGGGCCCCGTCATTCTGTGAGAGCCAAGAAAGGAGCTTGGATATGGGAGCAGTCATCGCATTTTTGCTGGTGCTGAGCACCTTGACCGCCTGTGCGGGCGGCACGATCACGGATGTGAAAAACGCCCTGCCGGCCATGGCGGCAATGCCGCCGGAGGAAACAGCCCTTTCTTACAAAGTGGAGCTGACGGAGTATGCCGACACCATCTGTGATGAAGATGGCACCCAGCTGGTGACGTATAGCTACCAGGTTCCGGAACTTCAGGTACTGCGGGAAGACGGCTCCCAGGTCCAAGAGGCCCAATCCCCCGCGGAGGAGACGGCACTGGCCACGGCGGAGGCCTTCAACAGCCGTTTTTCCGACTGGACGGAGGAAGAGCGCCTGGCGGAGATCGCCGGCTATGCCCGGGAGGACCGGGCCTGGCGGACGGAGAGCGGCGGGGAGTGGACGGAGGCCTGCTCTTATACGGAGAGTCTGACCTGCCAGGTCTATGAGACGGAGCATCTGGTCAGCATCGCCGCTGTGTGCGACAGCTATACCGGCGGTGCCCACCCCAACCGGGTGCTGCTGGGCTGGAACTTTGACCTGACCACTGGAGAATTTTTCTCGCCGGAGGCGCTGGCGGCCGACGGCCAGGAGATGGGTGACCTGGTGACAGAGGAGATCATCCGTCAGGCGGAGGTCCGGGCGGCGGAGAATGGCATGGAGCCGGAGAACTTTTTCTGGGAAAATTATCGGGAGATCGCCGCGGACTGGGGCAGCTATGCACTGTCTTTTGATGAAACCGGAATGACTGTGGGCTATTCCCCCTATGAGATGGCCTGCTATGCCGCCGGCCCTCAGGTGTTTACCCTGACGTATGAGCAGCTGCTTCCCGGTCTCAGCGACCATGGACTGGAGGTCCTGGGATTGGCAGCGGAGGAATAAGGAAAAACCTCCCCCGCAGGCAAACCGCCTGCGGGGGAGTATGCAGAAAAGCCGGACCTGATTAGCAGGTCCGGCTTTTCCTTATACCGCGGCAGACTCTTTGGGGAGCTCTGCCGGCTTCTTTTTGGACTTTTTGCCAAAGCGGGTGGAGAGGTTATCCAGCACGGAGTAGTACACGGGGGTGAATATCAGCGTGACCACAGTGGAGATGACCATGCCGCTGATCATGGTGATGCCCATATCGCTCATCATCTCGTTGGTGCCGCCGATGCCCAGGGCCATGGGCAGCATGGCCAGAACGGTGGTCAGAGTGGTCATCAGGATGGGACGGACACGGAGGGGGCAGGCGTGAAGGATGGCTTCCTCCCGGCTCTCGCCCATGTCGCGGCGGATCTTGATGTACTCGATCAGAATGATGGAACTGTTGACCACGGTACCGGCCAGCATGATGATGGCCACCAGCGCCATAATGGACAGGTCCCGGCCGGTAATGGGCAGCGCGAACAGGGCGCCGGTGAAGGCCACAGGCAAAATCATCATGACCATGGCAGGCATGATGAAAGACTCAAACTGTACTGCCAGCACGAAATACACCAGCAGCTAGGCCACCAGCAGGGCAAAGCCCAGGTCGCCGAAGCTCTCCATCATGTCCTCGCTGGCGCCGGCTGTTTCCACGGTGTAGCCGTCGGGCACGGGGTAGTCCGCCAGGATGGCGTTGATTTGATTGGTCATGGCGGTCGTGTCACCGCTGATGGTGTCACCGGTAATGGTCACCTGACGGCTTTGGTTGTATCGGGTGATGGTCTGGGGCGCCTGCTCAATAACCACATCCGCAACAGCGCTCAAAGGAATGGTGCCGCCGTAATTGGAGGCGATGGGCATGGAGCGCAGGGCATCCAGGCTGGAAGAGGCGGATCCGTTGCCCTTGACCACGACATCCAGTTCTTTATTATTGATGGTGACGGTGGTGGCCGTGGAGCCGGTCAGCTCCGCACGGACAGCGCCGCCGATGGCAGCGGCGGTAAGGCCGTATTGGGCGGCTGCTTCACGGTTCAGCTTCACCCGGACCTCCGGCACCTGCTCGGACAGGGTGGTGTCCACATTCACGGCATCAGGCAGCTGGGAGATTTGTTCCATCAGGTCGTTGGAGATCATCGCCAGAATATCCATGTCATCACCGGTGATCTCCACACTGATGTCATCACCGCTGAGAGAGGAGGTCATGCTGGAAGCGGATACGGTGATCTTGCAGCCGGCAATGTCCTGCAGGGCTTTGCGCAGGTCATTTTCGATGTCGAAGGCACTGCGCTCCCGGTCACTTTTATCCACCAGGTTCAATCCCAGCATTACGGATTCATCCTGGGCAATATAATACATATCCTCCAGCTCCGGAACATCCCGTTCCACGATGGCGGCTACCCGGTCGGCAATGGCAGAGCTTTCGTTCAGACTGGAGCCGATGGGCATTTCGATATTGACGGAGACGCTGCCCTGGTCCATATCCGGAATCAGGACCATCGTCGTATTTGCCAGTGTCAGGCAGAAGACAACGATCAGGCCCAGGGAGACCAGCATACCGGCTTTCAGATGGTAGACAAAATAGTGCAGCAGCCGCAGATACAGGTCATTCACTTTCTTGAACCAGCCGGAGCACTTGGCCACCAGCGCGTTGGGCTTTTTCCCGGACGCTTTTTTGGCTTCCAGCTTTGCCTGGTACTTTGCGACCTTTTCTTCACTGAGCGTGAAGTAGCAAAGCAGGGGAACCACGGTCAAAGAGATGATGAGGGAGGCGGCAATCAGGGCGGCGATGGTTAAGCTGAAGTCCCGGAACATATCGCCCACCATACCGCTGACCATACCCAGCGGGACAAACACGGCCTCGGTGGTCAGGGTGGAGGCAATCACGGAGGAGGTGACCTCCTTGGTGCCTTCCACACAGGCGCTCATGCGGTCGTGGCCTTCTGAGGAGAAACGGGTGATGTTTTCCAGGACCACAATGGAGTTATCCACGATCATACCGACGCCCATGGCGATGCCGCCCAGGGACAGCATGTTCATCGTCAGCCCCAGGGCGTTCATCATAATGAACACGGTCAGAATACAAATGGGCATGGAGAGGCAGATGGTCAGCGTGGAACCGCCCCGGCGCAGGAACAGGAACACCACAATGGCGGCCAGGACGATACCCTGGAAGATATTCTGGAAGGCGTTGTTCACCGACTCACTGATGTAGTCGCTGGCGGAGTAGGGGACTGCGTAGGTGATATTGCCGTTTTCGGCGGCCAGCTCCTCCATCCGGCGCAGGACCGACTGGGCCACTTCCATTTCGTTGGAGTCAGACTGCTTGGAGATCTGCAAAATCACGCAGGGGGACTCGCCCACCTTGGCCACGCCCTCCAGGTCCTGGTTCTCCAGGGAGACATCGGCAATCTCCGACAAGCGGATGGTGCCGCCGGTAGGCAGGGAGATGAGCATGTTGGCCACGTCATCCACGGTCTGGAATTTCGCGTCGGTGGAAACCGTGAGGGTCTTGTTGCCGTTGTCCATGTCGCCGCCGGGGTACACCAGGTTCTGCCCCGCCAGGAACTGAGAGACATAGCTGTTGGACAGGCCGAAGCCGGCAACCTTTGCGGAATCCAGCTCCACGGAGATCTGCTGCTGTACGCCGCCCATGACCTCCACCTGCGCCACGCCGTCAATGCGTTCCAGGGCGGGGGAGACCACGTCGTCCGCCAGGGACTGAAGCTCTGCCAGGTCATCACCTGTCAGGGCGATCATAGCGGTGGGCATCATATCGCTCATGTTCATGTTGATGATGACGGGGTCATTGGCGTCATCCGGCAGCGACACGAGGTCGAATTTTTCCCGCAGCTTGGTGGCGGCGGTATCCAGATCCGTGCCGTCCACGTATGTAATTTGAATCACAGAGACGCTGTCAGAGGAGGTGGACGTGATCTCATCCACGCCGGAGACCTGCATGACAGCGGATTCCAGAGGCTTTGTGACCAGCTCTTCAATGTCGCTGGGCGTGGCGCCGGCGTACACGCACATGACCACGGCCATGGGCATTTCAATATCCGGCATCAGGGCCATTTGCAGCTGAGAGCCGTACATGACACCGAAAATCGCCACCATGATGACAGCCAGAATCGTGGCGACCCGGTGCTGGATACAAGCTTTCGCAGTATTCATCAGGCCTGCTCCTCCCCGGAGGCGGCATCCTCCGCCTCATCGGCCGGAGCGGCGTCATCCGTGCCGCTGACGATGCGGACGGCGGCGCCGTCGGACAGGTAGGACTGGCCCACGGTCACCAGCTGTTCCCCGGCGGTGAGGCCGGAGGTGATCTGGGTGACGCCGCTGCCGGTGATGCCGGTGGTGACCTCCGCGTATTTGGCGGCGCCGTCCTCCACCACATAGACGTACTGGGTATCGCCGCTGGTGAGAATGGCCTCCGTGGGAATGACCACGGTGTTGTCGTTATAATCCGTGCGGAAGGTCACATCGGCGAACATGCCGGAGAGCAGTCCGGTCACATCGCCGGGCACGGTGACGGTGACGGAATACAGCTTCGTCTGCATGTTGGCGGTCTGGTCCACGGAGCGGATGGCGCCGGTGAAGGTCTTGCCCAGGGAGGACACGGACACTTCCACAGGGTCGCCGATGGACAGCTTGTGCACCAGAGTCTCGGACACCATGACGGTGACCTTCATCTGCGTGGGGTCATCAATGACGGCCACGGGAGCGCTGGTGCTGGTGAAGCTGTTTTCCGTGACGTTCAGGCTGGCCAGCACGCCGCTCATGGGCGCCACCACATTGCCGCTGCCGTCCACATGCTCCAGGGCGGTGTTCAGCTGCTCCAGGCTGGACTGGTAGCTCTCCATGCCGGCCTCCAGCTGGGCCAGAGTGGAGTTCCGGGTGGCGATGGCGGACTGCAATTGCAGCTGCGCCTGGTCAATCTCCACCTGGGAGGCGGCGCCGATCTCATACAGGGCCTTCAGGTTGTTCAGATTGTCCTGGTACAGGCTGATCTGCTCGTTGAAGACCTTGGACTGGTCGGCATAGCTCTGGGCGGCGGAGGCGTAGCTGATGCTGGCCGCGTTGTAGGAGGCCAGGGTGCTGGCCAGGTCCAGGGTGCAGAGAATGTCGCCGGCCTCCACGGTATCACCGGCGTGGAAATAGACGGCGGTGCACTTGGCGGAGGTGGCGATGAGGATCATCTGCTCGTTGTCCGAGGACACCTGGCCGGAAACGGTATTCTCCGTGCCGATGGCGGACATGGAGACCTCCTGGACCTGCACAGGGGTACCGGAGACCTCTTCTTCCTGAGTCTCCTCCTTTTTGCCGCAGCCTGCCAGGGAAAGCAGCATCAGCCCGGCCAGCAGAAGGGATACAATGCGTTTACGATTCATAGTCGGTTGGTCCTCCATCAGTTCAAAATACCGTATTCAACGGCCCACAGGTAAGTGTGGTAAGCGGAAAAGAGATTGTGCTTGGCAGTGGCCACATCCGCCTCGGCGGAGGCCAGGGAATCCTGGGCCTCCAGCAGGGCGTTCTTGGAAATGGAGCCCTGCTGGTATTTCAGCTGAGAGGCCGCGTAGGCGTTTTTCTGGTAATCCAGAGCGGACTGGGAGGCCTTCAGCACCTGCTGGTAGTCCGCCACGGCGTCGTACATGGTGCGGAAGTTCATCTCAAAGGACTGGACTGTGGACTGGTACGTATACTTGGCGGCCTCATAAGTATGGACGGCGGACTTGTAATGATAGTTGTTCTGTCCGTAGCCCTTGATGCTGTCCTTGTAAGTCTCCTGCGCGTCATCCAGTGTTCTTTGGGCGGCGAACAGGTCATAGCTCTTTTCCTTGGCGGCGGCCAGGGCGGTGTCGTAATCCATCTCGGCCACCTGCTTGTCGGACACCTGGGGAGGTTCCGTCAGCGTCAGGCTGCCGGTCTGCTCCAGACCCAGCATGACCTCCAGCTGGCGGGTGTAGTTGCGGATGTTCATGTCCAGGGTGGCAATGCCGCTGGCCAGCTGGGTGCGGCCGTCCTTCACCTGCTGCAGCGTCAGGGCGGAGATCTGCCCCAGCTTGTAGCGCAGCTCCATCTCCTCCACGGTGCGGTCCAGGGCATCCAGCTGCCGCTGGAGGCTGGAGCGGGTGTTCTGCATTTCCAAAATGGCCATGTACAGCGTTTCCGCGCCCATGACCACCTGATTCTCCGCGTTTTCCAGCTGCCGCTTGGCGGCGGCGTAATCATCCTGAATCTTGCCGTCCTTCAGGTCGTCGAAGGTGTCCCGCAGAGAGTCGTAGGATGCGTCCAGACTGGAGAAAATGTACTCGGAGGAAAAGGAACCGGACAGGCTTGTGTTGCCCATAGCACTGTCCAGCTGTCCCAACTGGAGCATTGCCCGCTGCGTTTTCGCGATGTTATTCAGGGCATCCTTTAAATCGTCATACATTTTTTCATAATCCACCACATCGATGGAGGCGATGGACTCCTCCAGCATCCGGATGGTCAGGTTGTTTTCCCGGACTCTGGTCTCCAGATTGGCAAAAGAGACAGTGCCATCCGGGTCCGCGGCATACAGCTCTTTTTGTGTCACAGTCTGCCCGTCCTTGACACCGGCGGCCGTCATTGCGGCATCCGCGGCGCCTTTGGGTGTTTCCGCGGCCAGCGCCGTGGCGGATAGAAGCGAACCGCACAGTGCCAGGCTCAGCGCCATGGCCGTGATTTGTTTTCGCATACGAACTCCTCCATTTATTCTGATTCCTAATATGACTTCCCTACATTACGGTGGCAAGTTTAAGCCAAGATTGAAAACCGGCGTTAAGAACTGTGAATAATTTAAAAATTCCGTTCCGGCAGCGTGACCCGGAAGCGGCTCCAATGGCCGTATTCGCTCTCGGCGCTGATTTTTCCGCCGGCGGCTTCCACGGCGGCCCGGGCGATGGCCAGGCCCAGGCCGTAGCTGCCGTTGCCGGTGCGGGCCTTGTCACAGCGGTAGAACCGCTCAAAGATGTGGGGAAGGTCCTCCGGGGCGATGCCCTGTCCGGTGTTGTAGACCTCCAGCGTCAAATGGCGGCCCTCCTGGCGCAGCTGCAAAGAGACCTCTCCGCCGGAGCGGCAGTATTTGAAGGCGTTGTCCAGCAAAATGCCGGCCACCTGGCGGATGCGTTCCGGGTCGCCGCAGAAGGAACAGCCCGCCTGAATGTCCGTTGTGTAGCGGATATTTTGCTCAAAGGCCAGACTTTCAAAGGGCAGCGTTGCCTGATAGACCACCTCGGACAAAGAGAAGAGCTCCCTCCGCTCCACCGGCTCCGCGTCATCCAGACAGGCGACATCCAGCAGCTGCCGCACCAGAACGTCCATCCGCTGGGTCTCATATTGGATACAGTCCATGTACTTGTTGGGGCCAAGCTCCGAGGCCAGCACCGCCGCGTTCACCGTGATGGTGGAAAGAGGCGTTTTCAACTCATGGCCGGCGTCAGAGATGAACTGCTTTTGCCGCTTCAGGGCGTCCACGGCGGGGGAGATGGCGTAACGGGACAGAAGAATGCTGATGCAGAATAAAAAAAACAGTACAGGAAGGCTGACACTGAGGCTCACCCGCAGCAGATGGCGGCCAACATTTTTGGAAAACCCCAAGTCATTATTTGCCAGGACCACAAAATAACCGTAGGGCTTTTCCACCTTATAATACCGGAAACCGCCGGTACTGCCGCTGCCGGCCTCCCGCTGGCTGACGGTGCGCAGCACCGGCTCCATATCACTGGGGTCCAGGGGAGATGTGCTGCGCAGGTCTTCAAAGCAGAGCAGCGTGCCGTCCGTATCCAGCTCCGCCGCGTACAGGGGAGTGGTCAGAAGGCTGAACAGGTCCTCCTTCGTCACAGTGAGCTTGCCAATGACCAGGTCCTCCACCAGCTGGCCTTGCTGAGAGCCCCGGAGGACCTCCTCATTTTCCGCCAGACTTCTTAAAATATGGTCTGTCATCTGCCCGCATACCCGCAGAACCGCCACGTGGACGATCAGGTTGCCCAGCACAATCAAAATGGCCAGTGTCAGCGTGGTGGTCAGAACGATCTTCCTTTGCAGCTTCCGGATCATGGCTGTACCTCCAGATGATAGCCGGCGTTGCGGATAGACAGGATCTGCACGTTGGAGTGCAGGGCCCGCAGCTTTTTCCGCAGGAAGGAGATGTAGACCTCCACGTTATTGTACTCCGCCTCACTGAGCAGTCCCCAGACCTTCTCGCAAAGCAGCGACCGGGGAACAATCTGATTCTTGTTCATCAGCAGGCACTCCATCACCTGAAACTCCTTGGGGCCCAGGCGCAGCCGCTCGCTGCCCCGGCACAGCTCCAGCTTCCGCCGGTCCAGCCGGATGTCGCCGAAGGAAGGCTCGTCCTCCAGCGGCATTCCGTTGCGCCGGGTCAGGGCCCGGACGCGGGCCAGAAACTCCCCGGTGTCAAAGGGCTTCGTCAGATAATCGTCGGCGCCGTGGTCCAGTCCCTGAATGCGGTCCGTTACGCTGCTGCGGGCCGTCAGCATCATGACTGGGGTCTCGATGCCGCCCTGCCGCAGCTCCTCCAGCACGGAAAGGCCGTCCCGTTTCGGCAGCATGATGTCCAGAATAATGAGGTCGTACAGGCCGGTCAGGCCGTTGTCCAGCCCGCTGTCGCCGTCAAAGGCCAGGTCTGTGACATAACCCTGTTTTTCCAGCAGAGCCCGCAGCCCCTCCGCCATGCCCTGCTCGTCTTCCACAATTAAAAGACGCATATGGATGCCTCCTCCAGATTAAGGGGTGATTCGCAACAATTTAATATATCAGACCACGGAGTACATTTCCAGATAAAATATGTAAAAAAACGGCGCCGGAGTGTTTTCCGGCGCCGAGAGAAGTGCTTATTCCGTAAAATGCACGTGGTTGAAAATATGGTCCTGGCAGAAACAGTGGTATCCGGCGCAGCGGGAGCAGTAGCGGAATTCCAAATCGGGATAGTCGGTGTCCGTGCGGCCGCAGACACAGCACTTGTGCCGGTAGCCCTGCTGGGATTCCTTTTTCTGCTGCTGCTTCACAGCGGACTTGAACTGGATGGTCTGATGGGAATTTTGGTGGCGGGCCATGCGCCGCCGGGAGCCGAAGGCCTCCGACAGGTCCGTCCAGAAGAATACCAGGAAGTTCAAAAGGGCAATGACGGGAATGAGGGCGCTGACGAAGTCCAGCCGCAGCAGGGCACCCAAAATGTCCACGGCAAAGAGCACCGCATCCAGAATGGCCAGCCACTTCATCTTGATGGGGATGATGAAAAACAGCAGCACCTGGGCGTCGGGGTACAAGGCGGCAAAGGCCAGGAACATGGACATGCTGACATAATAGGTGCCGAAAATGGTGTAATTGGTATGGAAGGCGTAATAGCCGATGATGCCCACCAGAATGGTCAGCACCACGCCGGAGAGGTAATAGAGGTTGAATTTCGGCGTGCCCCATTCCCGTTCCAGCAGGTTGCCGATGAAGTAATAAAAGTACAGGTTGATGATGAGGTAAAAGATATTGCTGACATCCGGCACGAAAATAAAGCTCACCAGCCGCCACAGCTGCAAATGCAGGACCTGGCCCCAGTTGAAGCCCAGATAGCCGTACAGGGAATAATTGCTCAGCCGCAGCAGCAAAAATACGATCACATTGCCGGCCACGATGAATTTCATCAGGTTGGGGATGCCGAAATTGGGATGGTGATATGCAAAGCGGTCCACGGCATCGTTCAGCTTTTTCAAAGTTAAGACCCTCCATTGTTTCACGGATACTGTGCATTATACCCTCTTATTGGAAAAAAGTCATGTATAATTTTTAAACGATGGAAAAAAAGGAACCTTTTTGCGGGATTCGGGGGAAAAGTCCTCTTGACAAACCTATAAAACATGTTAGTATAATACATGAAAATTTGATATCCCTTATCAAGAGTGGCGGAGGGAACGGCCCTATGAAACCACGGCAACCTGCATTGTAAGGTGCCAAATCCGGCGGATACCGACAGATGAGGAGCGAGAAGAAGTTTTTTCTGCGCGTTTCGTCGTCGAAACGCGCTTTTTTCGCCTCTTGAAAGGGAAGAAGGAGAACAACTATGGCAAGACATTATTTATTCACCTCTGAGTCCGTGACCGAGGGACATCCCGACAAGATCTGCGACCAGATCTCCGACGCTGTTCTGGATGCCATCCTGGCCCAGGACCCCCAGGGCCGCGTGGCCTGCGAGACCACGGCCTGCACCGGCCTCATCCATGTCATGGGCGAGATCACCACCAGCTGCTATGTGGACATTGCCAAGATCGCCCGGGAAGTGGTCCGGGACATCGGCTATGACCGGGGCAAGTACGGCTTCGACTGTGACACCTGCGGCGTCATCACCTCCATCGACGAGCAGTCCGCCGACATCGCCCTGGGTGTGGACAAGTCTCTGGAGAGCAAGAGCGGCGCCGACGCCGAACTGGGCGAGGGTGCCGGCGACCAGGGCATGATGTTCGGCTATGCCTGCGACGAGACCCCCGAGCTGATGCCGCTGCCCCTGTCCCTGGCCCAGAAGCTGTGCAAGCGCATGGCCGAGGTCCGCAAGAGCGGCCTTCTGAACTATATGCGCCCCGACGGCAAGAGCCAGGTCACCGTGGAGTATGATGAGAACAACCGTCCCGTCCGGGTGGATACCGTGGTCATCTCCACTCAGCACAACCCCGATGTCACCCTGGAGCAGATCCGCCAGGATATGATCGAGCAGGTGGCGAAGGTGGTCATCCCCGCCGAGATGCTGGATGAGAATACGAAGTATTATGTCAACCCCACCGGCCGCTTCGTCAAGGGCGGCCCCGCGGCGGACGCCGGCCTCACCGGCCGCAAGATCATCGTGGATACATACGGCGGCAGCGCCCCTCACGGCGGCGGCTGCTTCTCCGGCAAGGACCCCACCAAGGTGGACCGTTCCGCGGCCTACGCTGCCCGCTGGGTGGCCAAGAACATCGTGGCTGCCGGCCTTGCCCGCCGCTGCCAGGTGGAGCTGGCCTACGCCATCGGCGTGGCCCAGCCTGTCAGCATCCTGGTGGACACCTTCGGCACCGGCACCGTCAGCGACGATAAGCTGGAGGCCGCTGTCCGCAAGGTGTTTGACCTGCGGCCCACCGCCATCATCCGCTGCCTGGACCTGCGCAAGCCCATTTACCGCCAGCTGGCCGCTTATGGCCACATGGGCCGGGAGGACCTGGGCGTGGCCTGGGAGAAGACCGACCGGGTGGATGCGCTGAAGGCCGCCGTGGCGGAGCTGTAAGCATTCAAAAATCAGAAAAACCGCTGCTGAAAGCAGCGGTTTTTCTTTTCCAGACATTGCACGGCGCGGCATTGTCGAAACCGGGCAGACTATGGCCGGAGGTGAGAAACATGGACCACGGATTTCCCGGCTATCTCTGCCTGACGGACCTTTTGGACCAGGATCTGTCCGCCTATGAGTTTTTCCAGACCTTGTCGCCGGAGGAGCAAAGCGACCTGCGCCGGTATGACAGTGAGATCGCCACGTTTTCAGAGCTCCAGGCCCGGGCGGCCCGCCTGCGGGCGGAGGGAGAACCTCTGTGGTAGTAAACACATCCCCGGAAAACTCCGGGGATGTGTTTTATGTTCCGAAATATGCGGTCAGGACCTCCAGGGCCTCCTCCCGCAGGACGCCGCCGGTGACGGCGGGCTGATGGTCGGAGCGGCTGAACACGATCTGACAGCACTCGCTGCCCTCCTGCCCGAAAATACGGCACAGGTCGATGTCGCTGGCGCCGTATACCAGACGGCCCAGCTTCGTCCACACCATGGCGCCGCAGCACATGAAGCAGGGCTCGCAGCTGGAATAGAGGGTGTAGTCCCGCAGGTCCGTGATGCCGGTCTCATGACAGAACCGCCGCAGCAGGCCCAGTTCCCCGTGGAAGGTGGGGTCGCTTTCCGTGAAGATCTGATTTTCATTGGTGAATACGATCTGGCCGTCCTTCACCAGCACGGCGCTGAAAGGCTCGTTTCCGTGTTCCACCGCCTGCCGGGAAAGGCGGATAGCCTCTTTCATAAACTGCTCGTCCTGTGTCATGAGAGGAACTCCTTTCACATCCAAATGAAGCTCATTATTTTTTCAGCAGTCTTTTGAGACTGGCGGTATCCAGCAGATTCACCGTTTCAAAGAGCCCTTTGTAAAATACGGCCCAATTGTTGAACACACAGGGCAGCTCCTTGGCTTTTTGCAGCGTATCCACTTCCAGGAACGATACGGGGACCGCGTTCGTTTCGCAATACTGCCGGACCGTCTTGATGCTCTGATAGACGTAGGGGCATTGGCAGTCGTAGTAAATTGTCAGCTCCTGACGGTCAATTTCCAGCTTTTTCGCATGGGGGGAGAATTTCGGCGTTGTTCCGTCAAAAGAGAGTGCAAGCAGCTCGTACCCGTTATCCGTGGTATCGACGGTCTCAAAGCCGAACTTTTTCGCAAAAGACTGGTCGCTGAGCCACGCCTTTTGCTTTTGTGCGCCCAGCATACAGACGCCGGAGCGCCCCTTTTCCCTGGCGTCAGCCAGACAATACTCCATCAGAGCCCGTCCGTATCCGTTTCCCTTGCAGCTGCCGGAGACCCACAGGCAATACATATAGAAATAATTGTCTCCCTCGACAGGGACCCAGGCGGTCTCCAACGGCGCGTATTCCACGAACACGCAATCCTTACCATCCAGCTTTCGGAACACGTGCCCCTCCTTCAGCCGGCCGGAAAGCCACTGCCGCTTTGCTTCAACGCCCGGGTGGGACGTTTTGCTGCGGATGATGCAGCACAGGTGCTCATCGGCAAGATTTTCTGCTGTCAGATTGATAAACGCAGCGTTCATATGTGACCTCGTTTCAAGCGTTCGTTTTCTGCTCCGCTTCCATCATACCAGCTTGCAGCCGCTTTTTCAATCTGAAAGGGAAGGGCAAATCCCATGTTGACCTTCCCTTTGGAATCGGGTACAATACTTTTGTTATAGAGGCGTGAAATCGCGCCTAAAGGAGTGGTAGTATGCCAAGTATTTCTGTGATCGTACCCGTCTATCAGGCAAAGGATTTCCTGCAGGGCTGTGTGGACAGCGTGCGGGACCAGACCTTTGAGGACTGGGAGCTGCTGCTGGTGGATGACGGCTGCACCGACGGATCCTCGGAGCTGTGCGACCGCCTGGCGGCGGAGGAAGACCGCATCCGGGTGTTCCATGTCCGCAAAAATGCCGGCGTCAGCAAGGCCCGGAACCTGGGCCTGCGGGAGGCCAGCAGCGAGACCATCGCCTTTTTGGACGTGGATGACCGGTATGAGCCCCAGGCGCTGGAGACCATGTGGTGCCTGCGCCAGCAGACGGAGGCGGACACGGTGGGCTGCGCCCATCTGAATCTGTATCCCGGTGGAGAGCAGGCACCGGAGAAGCTGCTTCCCGCCGGTGTTTATGACAAGCAGGGTATCCGGGAGGGCATCGTCTATCCCCTGCTGGGAGACCGCCTGAAAATGCCGGTGTTCAATGGATACATCTGGCGCTATCTGTTCTCCGCCAGCATCATCCGCAAAGCGGGCATCACCTTTGAGGGTGCCTATCTGGAGGACGAGCTGTTTTTGATGGAGTACTTCTGCAACGCCCGCAAGCTGGCGGTGACGGAGCAGCCCCTGTACCGCTACCTGCTGAACCCCAATTCCGCCACCCACAAGTACATGAAAGACCTCATGAAGGTCTACGACCGTTTTATGGCGCGGAAAGAGGACCTAGTCAAGCGGTACAATCTGGAGGAGGCCCGTCCCCAGTGGCGGGAGCATACCAACTGGGCGGGATTGCTCATCGCCATCGGCAACGAGTATGCCAAGGGCAGCACCAAGACCATCCGCCAGCGGCAGCAGGCGGTGCAGGAGCTGTGCGCCAGGCCGGACATGGCCCGCGCCATCGCCCAGGTGCAGCCGGAGGGCCTGAACCCCAATAAGCAGATGGTGGCAAACTTCGTGCGGGGAGGCCACTTCTTCATGCTGACCCAGCTGTACCGACTGAAAAACCGGATTTGAGGAAAACCGTTTTATGACACTTTTGAAAGAGAGTTTTATTTACCAGATTTGGCTTTGGCTGCTGGCGTCTTATGAGGAGAGCGCCGTTCACCGCTGCCTGACGGCCTGCGGCGCCTGGTGCAACCGGCAGATCGATGGCAGCGCGGTCCTGGGCGTTTTGTGCCGGGAGGGTGCCGTGGCCCGGGCTTGGCCGGATAGTTTGCTCTGCCGCGTTTTGACAGTGCTTGTGAATCTCCCGGCCCGCCTGCTGCACCTGCTGTACGGCGCCCTGGCCCGGACCTTTGAGGACAGCTTTTTCGCCCGCCTGGCCTTCCGCCTGGGGGATGAGACCGCTATCGCCCAGTCCTGGCTCATCATGCTGCTGTGGGTCATCCCCTTCAAGCGGTGGAACAATGCGTACAGCCTCATGGGCTTTGCGCTGCTGCTGGTGCTGTTCCACGCCGGCGCCATGCACCGGGGAGAGGACTTCCGGCTGGACCTGCGGTCCGTTGGATTTTATCCGCTGGTGCTCTTCGGCGCCATGTTTTTGGCGGTGGCGTTTTCCTACGCGCCGTCGCTGTCCCTGCGGTTTTTGTTCTACCACATTTCCGCGGCCCTCTGCGTGCTGGTCACCGTCAGCGCCGTCCGCTCCGGTGAGGAGTTGAAGCGTTTGGCCGCCGGCAGCTCCGTGTGTGTGCTGGTGTCCTCGCTGTACGGCGTCTGGCAGCGTATCCAGGGTGTGGAGGTCAATGCCTCCTATGTGGATCTGGAGGTCAATGCCGGGATGCCGGGCCGGGTGGAGTCCTTCTTTGACAATCCCAATACCTTTGCCGAGGTGCTGATCCTGCTGCTGCCCCTGACACTGGCGCTGTTCCTGTGCGCCAAGCGGACCGTTTCCCGGCTGGCCGCCGGTGGTGTGTTCGTGGTGGGTGTGGCGGCCTTAGGCATGACCTACTCCCGGGCCAGCTGGGTGGGCATCGCCTGTGCCATGGTGGTGCTGGTGTTTTTGTGGCGGCCGAAGCTTATCCCGGCTTTCGTGGTGGTGTGCGTGCTGTGTGTGCCGTTTATTCCAACCACCATCTGGAACCGCATTTTGACCATTGCCAATCCCAACGATACGTCCACCGCCAGCCGCGTGCCCCTGTACCAGGCGGCACTGAATGTCATCAAGGAATCCCCCGTTTCCGGCGCGGGCCTGGGTACTGCCGCCACCCAGGCGTTCATCAAGGATATGAACCTGTATCACGGCAAGGCGCCTTTTGTCCATGCCCATAACTTTTTCCTGGAGGTATGGATCGAAGCGGGGCTGCTTGGCATCGTGGGTTTCGTCAGCTCTATGCTGTGGAACATCAAGCGGGCCGCCCATACCGTCCGCCACTGCGGTGATTCCACCGCCCGTACCATCACCTGTGCCGCCTGCGCGGCTATGTGCGGATCTCTTGTATGCGGATTAGCCGATTACCTTTGGAATTACCCCCGGGTCATGTGCATGTTTTGGTTTGTGTTTGCCATGGCGCTGGCAGGTGTTAAGGTTTGCCGCTTGGAAGCGGGAACGTGATACGTGTCTGGGAAAGTGCTTGACTTTGCGGCATAAATCAGTAAAATAATATGGGTCAGGAGATATCCTGACCCATATTTCATCCGTGGAGCCGTATGGTTGTTGGGAGAATATGCCCAGCTGGATAAAAACTGAATAACCGGGTGTAGCGCAGTTGGTAGCGCGGGTGGTTTGGGAGCGATTCTCTGTGTATCCACGATGGGAACAGAAAAAGCCGTGAAGCCCTTGCGACACAAGCACTTGCGGGATTTTTGATGGCTACGAAGCCGGGAGAAAAAACGGGTTTGACCACATAAATGACCACAGACAGGAAAAAACTTTGAATCGCACGAGTTTCGTGCTATAATGACCACAGCAAAATATCCGGGTGTAGTGCAGTTGGTAGCACGCGACATTTGGGAGAATACGCCCAGCCGGATAAAAAACTGAATAACCGGGTGTAGCGCAGTTGGTAGCGCGCCTGCTTTGGGAGCAGGATGCCGCAGGTTCGAATCCTGTCACTCGGACCAACTTTCCTCGAAAAACCGCCTTTTTAGGCGGTTTTTCTGCGTTAAAAGTTCGTTTTTCGAGTTTCGCCTGACCACATTCCAACTGTGGTCAGGCGGTCAAATCGGCGGTGGTAGTCCTACCGGATACGAACAGCAAAAAACGCCAAATCCCTAACCCATCCCTAATTGGCATAACTCCAACACTTTCTCCTCCCATATGTCAAGCACGCAACAAAGAATATAATCTACAAACGCAGAAATCCCAAACTACCACTGGGTGGCAATCTTGGGTTTCTGCTTTTACAATGATGCGGCTACTCAAATGTCAGCTGGGGAAAGACTTTCTAAATCTATATGCAGGAATAGATTTATCAGCAAAATGAATCTCAGTGGCTTGGAATGCATTATTTTCTTTTGGATTCTCCATAGCAAAAACAACACTGTACTTTGCTCTCGTACATGCAACATAAAATTTTGCCCGCGTTTGATTGGACGTGATTTTCGCCTGTCTTTCTATAAATGGTAGCGTTGTACTGACAGGGATGATTACTACTCTTTCATATGTTGCGCCTTTGGACCCACCGTAGTTGAAGACATCGCAGTCATGTTGAAAACCAATCTTTGCCTTTTTGTCATATCGCAATATTATAGGATACATGCCACTTTTCTTGCCGTTGTCTGGACATAGTATTCTGGATTTGCAAAAGATCTGAAATTGACCCTGTAGTATTCAACAGGGATGTCTCTGACTTTTCCTTCAGCCAGGAGTTGCTTGTATGCTGGTGCATACTGGGTGTCAAATATTATTTCCAATTTGACGCCCTCAGCATCCTCATGAAGTGAATTATTTGTGCCTCTATATTTCTTTATAGCAATTTCATCTTCATCGGGAGAAGCAAAGTATACCTCAATTTCAATGGAGGGCAAGTCAGGCGTATTGCCCGCCTCAATAGATTCCTTGAATTTTTGTCGGACTTTAGCATTAAACCAATCCAAATTAAGCCGATTGGCAACACTACTGCCATTGATTTTTCCGGTCAGAACCATTGATAATGCCTCTAAAATGGTGCTTTTACCTGAATCATTCTCTCCGACAAAGATATTTATATCCTCGTTCATTTCAATGGTAGCATTCTGAAACAGCTTATAATTGATGATTTTTAATCTGTTGACTTTCATATGTGATTGGAAATGGGTTTGATCTTCACTATGGGCTAATGACAACCTATAGTAATTTCAAAACGTATTTGCTAAGGAACGGATATTGGGAACTGGTAAGGAAGGTGGATCAGCTTTTCTATGAACGAGGCAATTTCTCTCCAAAAGAAATTAACACTTGGTCAAGGTTTGAGGATATGTTGCAAGTGTTCAACTACTTGGATGCCGAGGAGATTTATGATGAGGCGATGAGCAACGCAGAGACCGATGATGATCGTGCAGGTTACTGGGACAGTCCCTCTTGGAATGTGGGATACTACAACGAGTACATCCGAGTTTTGAAGCAGCAGTTTGATTCGTGGATTAGGAGCTTTAATACGCACATAGTGCCTGACCAGTATTTCAGGCCGCAGACAGGCGACTTTATTCTGACCTTCAACTATACTACGACCATCGAAGATAGTTTCTACCCTGTTAATTATGACATCGCCCATATACACGGTACTGTTGGACAGGAACTTGTGTTGGGTCACAATGATTATCAAAAACCTGATACTTTTAATGTTATTGAGGATGAGGATTCTGACTACAGAGACACTACAACCAGAAATGCTGTGAACGATGTGCTTGAGCTTGCCGCTGTCCAGTATTTCAAAAACAGCGGAGAGATTGTGCGGAAATACAAGAATGTCTTTTCGAGGATTCCTTGCTACGACAAAGTAGTGGTTATGGGACTGTCTTGTGGGCCACAGGATTCCATATATGTTTGTGAAATCCTCAAGTACGCAAAGACCGTGGATTTTTACTATCATGGTGTCGAAAGCAGAAGTAATTTTGAAAGTTACGCAGCCGGATGCCACGTAGATGTGAACTATATTCGCTGGTAATGCGTTGCCCCATGCAAAAAATGGGGGAATTTTCCTCTCGACAGAAAATTGATGCCCAAGGGACATGGCTTTGTCCCTTGGGCATCTGTTGTTTTTAGCCGACCTTTTCAAACGGTATCACCTTGCACCGGCTCTCCTCCGGCGGGTCGGGAGGCTCCGGGGTGGTGGTTGCCGTGGCCGATTCCATGAAGCCGCCAATCTTCTCAGCCGCACCTCTCTGCATATCGTTGGTGATGTGCGTGTAGGTGTCCAGAGTGAAGCCGGCGCTGTAGTGGCCCAGCATGCTGGACAGGGTCTTCACATCCACGCCGCTGGAGATCGCCATCGTGGCGAATGTGTGTCTGAGGTCATGGAAGCGCACGTGTTCCTCAATGCCTGCGTTTTTCAGCAGCTTCCGGTTGATCCGCGACACGGCGTCCGGACTCCAGTAGCCGCCTGTGCGGGGCGACGGGAACAGGATGGGGTTGTCCGGGTGCAGTTCGTGTTCCTGCACCAGAAGATCTACCGCCTGCTGTGACAGCGCCACCTTGCGGACGGAGTTCTTTGTTTTCGGCTCCGTTACATCCAGCTCCCCCTCCATGCGGGTGACCTGCTTGTTCACCGTCAGGATTCGCTCTTTTACATTCAAATCCTCCCACTGGAGTGCCAGCAGTTCTCCTCGGCGCAGGCCGCTGGACAGCTCCAGGAAGAACATGGGCAGGACGCCGTATTTCTCCGCTTCCTGAAGGTATCTGCCGATCTTCTCCGGCGGGAGGATGGTCATCTCTTTCTTGTCCTTGGGCGGGATGCGGCAGTTCTCGCAGGGATTGTACGGGATGAGCCGCTCTTTCACCGCCTGCTTCAGCGCCGCCTGCAGCACCGCATGGACACGCCGCACGAAGGTGTTGGACAAGGCTTTGTCGTTCTTCTTCGACCCGCGCTGCATCCGGCCATTCTCCTTTAAGTCGTTATACATTCTCTGGATGTGGATGGACGAGAGCTGCTTGAGCTTGATCGCACCGATGGCGGGGATGATGTGGTGCTCGATGATCCCCTCATAGCCCTTGGCGGTGTTGTAGCGGATGTTGGGCTTGCTGTAAGTTTCAAACCACAGGCGGCACCACTCCGCTACGGTGTAGTCGCCCGTGTGATTGAGCGGCACGCCCCGGTTTTCCCGAATGGCTTTCGCCAGCTTTTCTTTGCACTCCGCCTGGGTCTTGGCGGACACGCTTTTCTGGATGGCCCGGCCGGTGACCGGGTCGATGCCCTGGGTATATCTGCCCTCCCAGCGGCCACTGGGCTTTTTACGGATGCTGCCCTCGCCGTTGGCTCGTTTCTTTGCCATTATGATCCCTCCTTTGGTAACACAAACAAATACCACAGAATTTCCAAAATAGCTATTACAATATTTCAGATTTTTTCATGGCCTGCTCGTCGATCCATTCCATGAACTTGTCACGAGGGACGATGATGCGGCTGCCCAGTGTGATGGTGGGGAAATCCCTGCGGTGAGCCACCTCATAGGCGTGGGCCAGGCCGATGCCCAGCACATGGGACACATCCTCTACGGTCAGCATCAGAGGGAGTTCGTCAAAAGAATTGTATTTGGATTTTCTCATTCAGTTCCTTTCTACCTTCCGGGCGGAAGGGTTTTAGTTCTTTGTTTTGCGGCCCAATTTCTGAGCCGCTTACATGGTCATGTCTGGCCACTGCTGTTCGTGGTCATCCGGCTTGTGGCCCAGGGCAATGCGCTTTTCTTGTAGCTTCTTCAGCCGCTTCCGGTCGATCTGGATACCGCCGGGGCGGGACTTGGGTACGGAGTTGTCCTGGAATATCCGGCTCATGTGGTGGAGCAGCCGGGTCACCGCCAGCATCGCAGAGGGAGGACGGTTTTCCTCCAGATGGTCCAAGAGATACTGGGCATACTGGTTGTCCTGTTCGGCGGACCGGGTCAGCCAGTAGACGGCCTGTTCCTCATCATAGGGAACTTCCTTTCCGGTGAGGTACAGCTTGCCCAGCATGTACTGGGCGCAGGGATTTCCTCTCTCCGCCGACCTGGTGAACCACTCTATGGCGTGTTCAGTATCCTTTTCGATTAGTTTGCCTTTGAGACACTCCTTGGCCAGCCGATACATGGCGTAGCTGCTTCCGTTGACCGCGGCAGTGTACAGCCAATTCAACCCCAGGCGGATATCCCGTACCTCAACATCATCGGAGAGGTATTCTATCACATCGAAAAATGTTCTCTTATGCAGATGGAAAACCTTATCCTCTGCAATGCGGTCTTTTGCGTCGATAATCTGAAGCACCAGCCGCCGCTCCGGTTTCCCCAGCACCTCAATGAGTGCCTGGTGGCATTGTTCCACTTCCTGCTTCGGTTCCGTAAGCTCCGGCGGGGTGTAGAAGCAGTCGTATAGTGCTTTGAACAGTGCGTATTTCATGCGCTCGCCTCCTTGCAGTACAAACACATACCACAAGTGTGCGGAAATAGCTACTGAAACTTTTTCAGGAAAATCCGCAAAATCTTATTCCAATTCAGCCGAATCGGACACCGGACTCGAAATCGACCGGGACATGTCCATCGGGGATGGGTTCGAATTGCTCATTGCAGAAAAACAGCAGCTGAAATGATACATTTCAGCTGCCGTTTTAGGTTGTGACTGCCATTGGAGCGGGCTCGCGGATTAGCTACACCCCGCATTATTTCAAGCGGGCGTAGTAACTATCGAGCTTCTCATTACAAATCGCTTCAATTTCTGCCTTTTCATTTTTGCTCAGCCGCGTCCACACTGCCCCATCTACTTGGACAATGCCCAAAGTCTTGGTGTGCCGTAGCATCTGCATGTCCTCAAAACGTTTGAAGGGATTGGCAAGAATATTTCGCGCGGCTTCTTTATCTGTGTAGCCACCCTTGGTGAAGATACTGTTTTTCTTCTCCACGGTCAGGCCGGAAGCGCGGCGTCCCTCGTAGTAAGAACGGAAATAAGAGACAATATCGTCCAGCTTAATGCGGCCTTTTTCGTCGGCATAGAGCAAGATTGCCTTAATCAGCACCGGTTTATAAGAGTAACTCATATCCATCTGCCTAATCATGTCCATGAACATGTCCTTGCGGTTGGAGTCGTCAATGAGCGTCCAGCCATATTGCTTGGCGTACTTCTCAATAGTCTCCTCTTTAAAGTATTTGAAGGTACGGTGTTCGCTCATGGGAACCACCAGATCCGGTATCAGTTTGCCTTCGCGGACATACCGCTCGATGGTTTCGGTCTGCACATTCACCCGGCGGACAAACTCCATCTGGGAGACCATACCTTCTGCCTCCTCTTGCCAGTTGAAGATATCCACCAACTCATAGTCGGTAGCATCCACAGGCCAGTCAATGAGAGCTTCCGGCTTTTCACCGCGAGCGTAGAGTTCCGCTTCTGCTGCCTTTTGCGCACCAGCGGCTACGGCCAACTGCCCGGGCTTGTACTCTTTCAACTTGAACAGACGGTGGAGTGATTGCGGCATATTGTATTGGCTGGCATTGTCCACAAAATCAAAGACCATCAGACTTTCCTTGCCTGGGTAGAGCCGCATTCCACGCCCCAACTGTTGGGTATACAAAACCTTAGACATGGTGGGGCGGGCCATGAACAGCACTTCAATCTCCGGGCAGTCCCAGCCCTCGTTGAGCAGGTCGCAGGCGCAGAGCACCTGAATTTCCCGATTAACGAACTTGTCCTGAAACTCTTTACGTTCCGACTGCTTCATGTTGCCGGAAACAGAAGCTGCGTTGATTCCGGCTTCCTGAAATAATTCGGCGATCTGTTCGGCGTGTTTCACTGAAGCACAAAATACGACAGTGCGCTTGTCCCGCACGTATTTCAGCCATGTGTCCACGATTAGGCGGTTACGCTCGGGAACGTAGATTTTGCTTTCCAGGTCCCGAATGTTGTACTGTACGCTGTTGAAGCGTACCTTGGTCAGATCGATATTGGTGTGGATGCGGATACAGCGGATAGGTACCAGCTCGCCGATCTCAACCGCGGTCTGAATATCCAGTTTGTGCGCAGTATTTTTGAAGATATCCAGAATGACCTTGTTATCATCCGTACGCTCCGGCGTAGCTGTCAGGCCGAGTGTGAACGATGGCTTGAAGTAGGACAGCACTTTCTGGTATGTATCCGCTGCGGCGTGATGGGCCTCATCTACAATGAGATAATCAAAGTCATTGTCCTTGAAGCTGTCCAGATGCAGTGCCACGTTCTGAACACTGCCGCAGACCACATGGGCATTGGGCTGTTTAATGCTCTCCATATATCGACCGACCGTAATACTCGGCCACAATTTTCGGAAGGTCTCGGCGGCCTGGTTGACCAGCTCCTGCGTGTGCGCAAGAAACAGTGTTCTGCCGCCACAGCTTTTGGCATCCATAACAGCGGTCACTGTTTTGCCGGTGCCAGTTGCATGATACAAAAGGGCAATCGTCTCATTGTTGTCTCGCATGGCCTGCAATGATTGTAGTGCTTCTATCTGATGCTTCCTCAGCTCCAGATTGGAGCCATCCAAGGCTTTGCCTCGTTGCTGAGGGAGGTAGTCCTCAATCTCTTTGAATTGGGGATGACTGCCGAGGAATACCCGCAGCTCATCTTTCACAGCTTCCGGCTGTATTTGCATTTGGCGTACTGCCCAGCGGTACACATCCCAGCCCAGATAGACCATGCTATTCTGCTTCAACAGATCATCATAGAATTTGTTGGAGGCCACAAGACTTTTGTTGTGGGAAGTCTCGTCATCAATCTCAATGGCTACTCGCCGGGCGCCGTTTTCCAAAACAAAGTCAGCGTAGCGGCTGTTCTGATATATGTCGTAGAAGTGATACTGCGAATAGAGATATCCCGCCTTCTCCGCACCGAAAGTTTCGCTGAATAACTCTATGAACAGATCTTCCGAAACACTACCGGAAGCAGAATGATAGGTCGGCATATGTTCACCTCTTTTTCATTATTCCCCCGAGAGCCCAGAGAATAAAATCATATTTCTTTTCATCTGACATACGGTAGCCCTGTGTGAACGCATCCATTTTGACCAACATTTTTTGTATCTGTTCAGAAGAAGACATTTCTTCATAAGACGCAGAGATTCGAGCCAGTGCCTTTTCGTCTTGCTGGAGTTTCTCCTCAAAGGATTGCCGCTGATAATGCTGGAGGTGCAATACTTCACACACTTGACTATCATAAATGGGCCTGTGCGGATCAATTGTATGTAGCATTTTTGAAATAAACGAGAACTCATGCTTCTGGTCCACTTCATAAAGAGCATACGAAGCCGCTCTAAAAGAAGGAGCTTGTTCATTCTTCAGTTTTTCAAAGAGGTTGAAGAATGCTTCGCGGTATTCCTGCGAGACAAATCGCATTTTATAATAACCAGAAAACTTCCTTCGATACTCCGGATCTGTAGACACATTTCTTTGGTGAAGTTGCTCTTGAAGCCAACGATAGGTGTCCATCATTTTGCCATCAAATTGGCTTAGGATTTCCGTCTCATTTTGGAGAATCAATGTCACCAAATCACTACATTGATTTGGATCAAAAACAGATTTTAAAAGAATCTTTTTGTCAAAGGCTCCTCGCTTAACTGCTTTTTCAGCACGGACAGCTTCCAACTGTTTTATGCTATAACCACGAGCTTTGGTAGCTGCATAGATCACTTCGAGAAGATCTGCCAGTTCTTCGATGTTCTGATCCTTGTGATATTCAGCAAGCTCCTCATCCAACTTAGCATCTACCATGCGGAGATAGTCTTCGTCAGAAAGAATTTCTACTGTGCATCTTTTGCCAGATGATTCGATAATCTCAGGAATTTGATCACGAACAAGCTTATTGTATATTATCTGTTTCATTGCTTATCTCCCTTGCTGCGGCGGCAGACCATTTTCCAACGGTACTATGTTCGTACATTTTTCCTTTTCGTTGAAATAATTTGTACAGCCATAGAAAATGTCGCCATTTTTGGGATTTTTCTTCACAATCAAATAACCATCTGCACATTTGGGGCATTTCAGAATATCATGCATGTGTACTCTGTCGTTGGTCATAAAGTCACAAAGCTCTGCCTCATTGGTGCAAATCCAGAGATTCAGCCCATAGTTTTTGTTGAACTCATATTTCAGCGGGAAACCGCAGATAGGACAGCGCAAATTAAATAGGTCAACAACCTGCATGTTGAGGTCTCCGTTGTGCGGGATGTTGAAATCTTTGATGAGTTCTACCAAGAATCTGGAGGGTTTTGTTTTTGGCGCAGCAATATAAACACGATTTTTTGTTCGTGTCATTGCCACATAGAATAGACGGCGCTCTTCGGCAAAAGGCATACTATTATCTTCGTATGTGACCAACTTAATGATCGGGTCATCCTCGATTTGACATGGGAACCCAAACTTTCCCTCGAACATGTTAATCAGAATTACATTATCGTATCCAAGTCCCTTGGAGCTATGCGCAGTCATGAATATGATTTTTGCATTCGGATACTTTTCACTCTTGACTAAACCTCCGGGCAATTCGCTAAAACGATTTGTCCGATAAAGCTTATACATGTCATAGTTGTAGCGCCCAATTAGCAAAATTGAGCTTTCTTCTCCATTGATCATATCAGCAAAGTCAATTTGATTTCGCTGTTCCAGAACAGATTGATAATGGTGGTATACCTGCTCGGCAATATCCAGGAAAAGGAGCGTTCTTGGATTATCGGTTTTCTCACGCAAAATGGCAAAGCCGCCTTCATCATATCCGGTTGTCTTATACTGTTCGATAAACTTCATCATAAAGACGATTAGTTTATAGATGTACTTATCTTTTCCGGTTTCTACGATTTTTTTATAGACCTCTTCCAGATCGCGGGGTTTCAGGATAAAACCTTCTTTTTCAAGCGTTTCTTTCAGATGGTCAAGAAGGGGGCGCCGATCCGTATAAAAGGACCATGTTTCCAGCAAGGTCGTCTTGTTGGCCTTATGAAGGCGGCGTTTGTCGCTGATCGAGCGAAGGTATCTGTGCCGCTGTTGGGGAGTAAATAGGCTGTTGTAGCCACTTTCACTTAATGCATAGTGCTCCAACCATACACTGTGTTCACCTTGTGAAATATAGAAATCGGGTGTGTATTTTTTGTTCCGAGAGAGTGAGCCGAAGGGGTATGCTCGCTCGTATTCATAATCCAACCCATTCAGATAGAGAAAATTGGCAATTTGCACTTCCTGCATAGAGCGCAGATATTCGCCTGTAATTGTCCGTGTTTTCTTCGTTCTCTGCTGTTCAACCTTCTTTATGTATTCACCCAAACCGCTTTTCATGGTCTCAAATTCTTGTGCAGATTTGTAGAGGTGATATTGATTCAGATCGGAGAACTGAAATACATCTTCTGCCAGGTCAAAATAATAGCCAAGAAACAAGACCAGATTACGCATGAGCTGCTTGTTGTGGAAGATCGACTTCTCCAACATATCAAAGATGATTTGTTGAGAAGAAAAATTGATTTCTGGTGGCTCTGCGGAAAATTGTTTTACAATATCATATGCAAAAGCGTGGAAGGTGCAGATTTTCGCGGGTATGCCAAGGCCAGTGTTTATACGATCTCGCAGCTCACCGATGGCCTTGTTGGTATAAGAGATTACTATGATTTCACTTGGGTCAATGTACTTTCGTTCTACCAAGTACTTTACCTTTGCGGCCATCGTCGTGGTCTTACCTGCGCCAGCGCCAGCCACTAACAGGCAGTAGTCATCATCTGTAATTACCGCTCGACGTTGTTCCTCATCCAACTGAATGTTTGGGTCGATCTGTTTTAAGATGTTGTCAAAATACTCTTTATCCCGTTCGAGAGCTCGGTCAACATAAGCAGCATTGTGTGTCGTAATATCGGCGTCTAATGTCTGCATCTGCCGCAGAAAACGCCGCATCACATCAATATCTACCCGCAAAGCTGATGCGTTGTTGCACACATATTGGAAAATAAGCTTGTTCTCCAAGTTGGAGCTATACTTTTCGTACGTTTCTTTCAACCTTAGCGCATCACGATGTGAGATATAATGTTCCGAAGAAAAGAAGCTGGCATAGTCTCGCTCAAACGAAAGCAGAACATTTTGGAGGTTTTTATAGTCCACATTTTCATCGGTAGTGATTGTGGCAGCCTCATTCAGAGAGAAAAAGTACGCCGAAGGAAGCCCACAGTGAGGGCATTTTTCGGCCTTATCCGAAATTGAATTCCCACATTCCGGGCAACGAATTAAGGACATGCATTTTCCTCCTGTCATTTGAAAAGTTTACTGTGCGTCAATAAAGCCCAATTTCTTTAGCCTTCCTCGTATAGCGGACGTACTGCGTTTTAATGTAATTGCTATTTCACTCATTGGCACAGATTTTTTATAAAGATCGATGAGACAGTCATCGTGTTCTTTTGTCCACGGAGATCCCTGCATCTCTGTCTGCGCATTTTCAGTGGCAAGGAGCGCATCCAGATTGTCTACAATAAAGTGCTGTGCCTGGCTATTGTAAACAACCACCTGATATGGACCTCTATTTCCGATACGATCTTCGATAGAAATACCACTTTCTTTGCCAATCTGAGTCGGGCGTTTCGTGCGCTTACCATCCGACGTCAATGCCCATTCCATCATGCCAATCTCTGTGAGCCAAGTGAGGATATCTGAATAAGTAAGCTTTTTCATATTTTCCGTATCAACTAAAGCATTCACCCGTTTTGCAATCTCGCTGGCAGGAATTGGCTTTTCTGAATAGTTGAACTGGCTCCTCTTGTCGAATGGAATTGAAAGCGGAAGCTTTTTGGCCTTCTTATCTACAACAACAGAAGTGATTCCACCATTTTCAATTATCTGACGTAGCACATCAGATACAAAGAAAAAACATCTTGATAAGCGAACATTGTTTATAATATCTTCATCAGGAACCATGGTATCATCGATAGGATTAATTCCATTCGCCAACTTCTCCATGTATGTTTTTGCACGCTCAATTTTTTCGAGTTCTGTCATGAAATACTCTCCTTATCCAACAACAAGTTTATTTGTCTTTTTCAAGAACTTTGCCGGAATAGGACGGTCCAGCTGCCATGTAATATTCATCGGTCGGGAGCCTTCATGCTTAACATAGCTTGCTGTACCAAGGCAGGTGTATGCCTCAGCGCCGCCGGTTACACGGTCGGATTTGAATTCACGGACAAACAGCAGTATCTTGCTGCTACGCTCTACATGATGAATATAGCGCTGACCAGTAGGTGAATCCTCTGCCGTCGTACTTTGGCTCTGCCAATGAAACAGGCTCTCATTAATGGAATAGTCGTTGTACATGGTTGTAGGCGAATAGTCTTTGTCAGCCTTGTTGAGCGTCACGAAGAACACATCGAGCTGCTTATCCGGCAACCACTTGACGCCTTCACGTACCGTTGCGGGCTTCATGAAGTCCATGGCCACCAACAGCTGATCACGGGTATAGGTGCAATGCAAGTCCAGCGGACAGTCAAAGCCCAAATCCACAGGCTCGTCGATAAAGTCGATCTGCTCAAAACGATACCGAAGTAGGCTAATCAGCTCACCCAGCATTGTAGTGCTGTCTGACAGGGCGTAGAAATTGTCCAGCACTTCCTCGCTGTCCCAATCCTCTGCAGCCTTGCCCCAAACGGTGATGTAGAACATCTGCAGCATCCGCTTTTCCATATTTGTCAGGGCAGCAAAATCCACGTTGTCCAGCCGAGGTAGAATATCCAGCAGGAACGAGATCCAGCGCCGAGAGTCAATCACTGCAAGCCGGACGAATGCTTTTGTCAATGTGTCTTCCAGCGGCTCGGTAAAGTCCTCGATTACGTCAGCTCTGGCGCAGATGCGGGAGAAGGACGAGAACTTATAGATTGCCCTGGGGTCCAGATGATAGTAGTCCAGGAAATTTGCCAGAGTTAGCTCCAAGCCGCTATCCTCGGTAAAGGACGCAACACGAGATACCAGTCCGGCGGTATTACCGTAGGACGCGCGGATATTGTCCAATATGTACTTAGCAGCTTTCTTTTCGAGCTGGATGTAACAGCCCTTAGGGGCTGAAACAAAGCCATCTTTAATCTCACGGGTCACGCTACGGGTCGTGTGCGACAACAGCGCCGCGAACTTATCTTCAAAGTTGTATTTTCGATTTGCTTGGCCGATAAAGTCCAAAACGGTCAGGCATTCTTTATCCTCTGCCAGACGCAGACCACGCCCTAACTGCTGCAGGAACACGGTCAAAGATTCGGTGGGACGAAGGAAGAGGACAGTATTGACTTCGGGAATATCCACACCTTCATTATAGATATCCACGACAAAAATGAAGCGCACCTCACCAGCCACCAGGCGCTGCTTGGCGGTCTTTCTTTCTTCCTCGGGAGATTTACCAGTCAGGAACATGGACGGGATATTGTGGTCATTGAAATAGCCGCACATGAATTCTGCGTGTTCTACGGTCACGCAGAAGCCGAGGCCCTTTACCTCGTCAATGTCGGTCACGTATTTCAGCAGTGAGGACACGACGTGGTCGGCGCGGCGGTTTGCGATCGCCCCGCTGAGAGTATAGACTCTGGACAGCTCGCCTTTGTCGTAGCCGCCAGCACTCCATTTGAGGGCGTCCAGATCGACAGTGTCGGTGACACCGAAATACTGGAACGGACACAGAAGCTTCCGGTCAATGGCTTCCGGCAGGCGGATTTCCGCCGCGATGCGGTTGTTAAAGTACGGCAGCACGCTCTTGCCGTCCATACGCTCCGGGGTAGCCGTCAGGCCCAGCAGAATACAAGGCTGATAGTATGCCAGCAATTTCTGATAGGTCGGAGCCGCCGCATGGTGAAACTCATCCACGATGATGTAGTCATAAAATTCGGGGAAAGTCTTTGCAGTAAAGTCCTGAGAGTTGAAGGTCTGGATGGAAATAAACAGATTGTCGATACTCTCGGGCTTGTAGCTGCCCACGAACATTTCACCAAAGTTGGCATCCTTCAGAACAGCGCGGAAAGTGTATAGGCTTTGCTTGAGGATTTCTTCCCGGTGCGCCACAAAGAGCAAACGGCAGGGGTTGTCCGGGTTCTGCTTGCGGAAACGCTTATAGTCCAACGCAGAGACGACTGTCTTGCCGGTGCCGGTGGCTGCCACAACCAAATTGCGCGTATAGCCGCGGACCTTGCGCTCAGCCTCCAGTTTGTCCAGAATCTCCTGCTGGTAGGAGTAGGGCGTAATGTCCATTGTGTAGACTTCGGCATTGTTGGTATCGAAGTATTTTTCTGCCTTCAGCGCACGTGCCAGGCGCTCTTTCTGGCCTTCGTCATAATACTCGAATTCACGGTCATTCCAGTAATACTCGAAGGTGGCGGTAATCTTGTCGATCGTTTCGGGTAGATCACGTTTCGCCACCTTGGTATTCCACTCCAGGCCACTGGTCAGAGCTGCGTTAGACAGGTTGGAGGAACCTACATAGGCGGTCGTAAAGCCTGTGTTGCGGTAGAAAATGTACGCTTTGGCATGAAGGCGAGTGACCTTTGTGTTGTAGCTAACCTTGACCTGGGTGTTTGGCAATTTTCGGAGCTCCTCTATTGCCTTCACATCAGTGGCGCCCATGTAGGAAGTGGTGATGATGCGGAGTTCGCCGCCGCTCTCGGTAAATTCCCGAAGCTCATCCATCAAAAGTCGCAAGCCGCTCCACTTGATGAAGGACACCAGCATATCAATGCGGTCAGCAGAGACGATCTCCTTCTTGAGCTCGGTGTACATCTGCGGCTCATGGGTGGCACCGGTAAAGAGAGAACTCTGTGCAATGGAGCTTTCCGGGCGACTCAGGTCGGCAGCAGTTTTGCCAACGGCCAGCCGGGGATCTGCTTCCCGTAAAAGAGCAAGAAGCTGCTCTGCGCGCTGATCAACGCCCAGCGCGGCAAAGTCAGCTTCTTTTGTTGTGTTTTGAATGAGGTCAACGATCTGGTTGGTCAGCGCGATCTGGGCGGAGATATCCCCGCCGTTGTCCAGAACGTTATCCAGGCCCTTCTGAACCACATCTGCCAGATACTGCGCCAGCACCTTGGAGGCTTCCGCCTTATCAATGGGCGCAACAGCCTTGCGGGCCTCCGGGATCTCCGCAAGCTCGCTGGTCAGCTGGTTATTGATGACTTGTTCGTATAGGCCGTGGTGTAACATTTTGCGCCTCTTTCCATTTAATGCTTTCATGTAGTTAACGAGCGGTGTACTCTTTGCTCGAGCGCAGATACAATGTTTCTCAATCGCTGTACTAAATCATCATATGTCATAATATCTGCAATATTTTTATATTGGCGCTTTATAAGTTCGAAATCGCGCTTTTGCTGAGCGTTAAAATTCCAACTGCGGCCAAGAAGGAGGATACCTTGAGGATTAACAACTTCAGGCTTAATTCCATTAGGAAGCAAGACACTCAATCTTTCCAATACTTCTTTCTGGCTTTTTTCTAAAGACGTAAGACAGAAGATATACTTCTCAATCTGCTGGATTGCTCCAGCAAACTCTTTGACTGGAACATAATTATTACGATACGAGGCTTGTTTTGTTAAAACTTGTACATCAGGTTTCTTGATTTCTAAAATATCTACAAAGCCATTGGTATCTACCAACAGAAAATCTGGGCGCTTGTCATAGCCATCTACACCCTTAAATGTAATCTCTCGAGTGCAAAGAATGTATTTGGGGTATAGGAGTTGCAATATTTCTTGAATTTTATCTTGCCAAACAGATTCGTTGATTCCTTCTGACTGTGACAACATTTCTTCAAGCAGGTTTAAAGCAGTAGAAAACTGAGCTAATTCGATAGCTAAATGTGATTTAATGGTACTTTCCGTATTACTCTTTAGTGAGTTGGCACTCTTTCTTTCGATGTATCGCCTATATATTTCTTCGTATTTGTCGCACTCAGGAAAAAACTCTTTGAGAATATTGGCAATTCTGCTATTGGCATATTTATCTAACTCGGCTGTTTTGGGGAAGCTACGAATGAGAACCGTATAAGCTTCTACTGAAATGCCGCTCTTTGATTCCCAATTACCTCCAATGTAAAAATCGCCTTCAATGAGATCATCAATTTTCCTTAAAATAGAAATATTACGATAAGCCACGAACATAGCTAATGATAGCTTGATATCGTTTGAAAAATAAAACTGGTGATCAGTGTTAATTACTTCAGGATTAATTTGAGTATACTCAATACCAACTTGGCCAATGCAGAACCTCAGAGTGCCTTCAAAATCATACTCATCTTTATCAGGTTCACGTAACATAGATTTAGTTACAAAGAATGTCCGCTTGATCAGAATTTCCTCATCCATCGACAGGCGCTTTGTAATGTCTGAAATCCCCATTGCCGGAGAATAACACAAGATAAGTTCATCGTTTCGCCTTTCAAAAGAAACGGACATCCATCTCAACTCCTCTATGACTAATAACTATATCGCTTTGTCCGGCACAATTTCCATAATATCCTCAATCTGACAATCCAGCGCGGTACAGATTTTTAGGAGAATCTCCGTGGTGACATGACCATTGCGGCCCATCTTGGTGACAGACGCCGGGCTGATACCTGCTTTTGCACACAGGTCTTTCTTTTTCATATCCTTGTCGATGAGCAACTTCCAGAGCTTTTTATAACTGACAGCCATAGAATATCTCCTCCATACCGATATACGAAAAATGCTCTGCCGCCTGGCAGAGCATCGGATCTATATAGCCATACTGCCGAGGCCTATCCCAACACCTGACAGCGTTGTTTACTATAATAGCACATTCAGTCGGAAATAGCAAGAAAATGATAAATCCACACGATTTTTAGTTTCTTGCATTTGGAGTGATTGAGGCGATTTGAAAAAGCGGGTGGATTGCAAAAGTAACTTCCAGTTTGCATGACTTACTTCCAGTTCTCCAAAATTCTTGCAAGACTAAATTCCGTGAAACCAAGGGCCTCCCGGCAAAACCGGAAGTCAATTTTACAAACATTACCCAAACCGGAATTTACTCTTACAAAGGGAATTGAATATTTCTAACCGGCGTGTCCTCAATAGAAAAAGCGGGCAAAAGCCCTATTTCTTTGTTTATTGCCCTGCAAAATTTGAGTTGCTACGAAACAGGAAAACGCTTCCCTCATGAAGCCAGTGATGAGTCATCACCAACTTGGAGGGAAGCGCTTTTGTGTTTTATAATCTTCAACTATTTCAGATCGCTCAACACCGCACCAATATCGGCATCGAGCAGAATGGACTGTGCTTCAAGTCCTCTCATGGTGATGGCCTCGCCCAGATTGACACAGGCGTAGGTGGACTTGGAATTCTGCGCCGTCATACGCAGGAACGGCACTTTGATGATGCCGGGGGTATTGCTACCGACACCAAGCTCCAAGAACAGAATGCGTCCGTTCCTAAGCCGACGCAGAAACTCCTCATACCGCCTGGCTGCGGCGTACCATCCCTTATCCTGAACAAACCTGTCATCACAGCGCAGATTCATGGTCATGGGCTTACCGCACTTGGGGCAGTATGGGATCAGCTCAGAGGGAACACGCATGTCCGCTTGCTCTGCGATCATCCGACGGACGGCAGCTTCGTTATCATAAGTCACCTGATGGCACGGCTCGCTGCACTGCCAAAGGCCGTAATCACCCTGGGTGTAGAATATCCGCGCTTTATCAAAACCAGCCAACTGAAATTGATGGTCCACATTGGTGGTCAGGACAAAATAATTCCTGCCCCGGACCAGCTCCAGCAAGTCTGCATAAGGCTTGCCGGGTGTCACATCGTAACGATTGAAGTAGATATGTCGGCTCCACCAGGCCCAGTATTCCTCCAAAGAGGGGAATGGATAGAAACCGCCGGAATACATATCAGTGATACCGTACTTCTCATGGAAGTCAGAGAAGTACTTCAGAAAGCGCTCGCCGCCATAGGTCAGACCAGACGAAGTGGAAAGGCCAGAGCCCGCGCCAATCAGGATGGCGTCTGCGCCTTGGATCTCAGCTTTCAGCCGCTCAATTTTCTGCAAGTAATCGTCCGTAGATTTCGAGGTCCAGGTCTTTGAAAACATTGAAAATCACCTTCATTTCGCTTCCTGTCTCCGCCTTAAACTGCCCCACTGTCTCCACGGCGATCTCGGCGGCCCGCTGATTGGGGAAATGGAACACGCCGGTGGAGATGCAGCAGAACGCAATGCTTTCTACGCCATTCTGCTGGGCCAGTTCCAGACAGGAGCGGTAACAGGAGGCCAGCAGGCGCTCATCTTCCGGGGTCACACGACCCTCAATGATGGGGCCGACGGTATGCAGCACATAGTCGCAGGGCAGATTGTAGGCTTTCGTGATTTTGGCCTGTCCGGTGGGTTCTTCGTAGCCCTGCCGCTCCATGAGCTCGGCACAGTCCAGCCGGAGCTGGATGCCCGCAAAAGTATGGATGCAGTTGTCGATGCAGGCGTGGCACGGCACATAGCAGCCCGTCATGCCGCTGTTGGCAGCGTTGACAATGGCGCCGCACCGGAGCCGGGTGATGTCGCCCTGCCAGAGGTAGAAATCGCCGCAAACCGGCTCCAAATCGGTCAGGCGGGTGACGCCTGCAGCTTCGATTTCCTGACGCAGGTATTCGTCCTGCACGGTCAGGAACTCGGTGTCGATGGCTTGGGGGCGGCGGATGTTCATCAGCGAACGCAGCATCCGCTTCTGCTCGTAGGAATCCGCCGGGACTTCCATGCCGCGATAGCGCCTGTCCTCGTCCAGCAGCCGTTTGATGAGAAACACTCTTTTTTCAGTCTGGTTCATCTTAACCTCGTTTCACAATGGCTCTGGCCGGACAGATTTCATAGCAGTTGCCGCAATGCAGGCAGTTTTGCTGCTGGATGACCACCGGCTTGCCTGAAATGTCGATACACTTTTGCGGACATTTGGAATAGCAGAGCTTGCAGCCGATGCAGGCATCCGTGACAAAGTAGCCCTCCTGCACTTCGTCCGCACCACCAAAGGTAAAGCTGGCCCGCTCAATGGGCTTTTTGGAGAGGTCAAACCATTCACCGCTGCCCTCGTAGACGACAAAGACGGTCAATGCGCTTCTGGATGCCGTGTCCGGGTAGATCTCGTTCATATAGGGATTCTTTTCAAACAGCCGGGGCAGCAGTTCGCCGCCCAGCTCCCGAACCTTTCCGCGAATGGAAAGGGCGGCGCAGTGCATGGTGTCTGTTCCTTTCGTGCCGGTCAGCGCCAGCACACCGCGCTTTTTCAGGCGGTCATAGAAGCCTTTTCCTTTTGCGGTCAGAAAGTACAGGCCACCCACATCCCAGTCCATCATGTCGATGGCGGCAGTCACAGGCAGCCCCGCATCATCCACGGTGGCCACGACGGTGGTGTGGATCTCCTCAACCAGATATTTCAAATAGTTCATAGCGTCACCCTAAGTTATCGTACCATCTTTGCTTCTTGGTTTCAAATGAATACCGCAATACCCCGCAACAGCTTGCAGGGCATTGCGGTATCGGTGATCAAAACTCGTAGGGAGGATTGCCGGAGAAGTCGGCGATCACGCCGTGGGGCTCTTCCAGATAGAACACCTCAAAAATGGGGTTGTCAGCGGTCTGGTACTGGCCCTTGACGATGGGGTTGTTCATGCAGCCCTCCTTGACGGCCATGTTATTCTCAAACACAGCCTTGCCGTGCAGACGGATCCAGGCATAGCTGGGGCTGGAAACGGAAACCTCCACATAGGGGTTGGCCTGCATATCTTTGTAGACGTCCTTTTGGTTGTTGGTGCAGAACCACAGCTTGCCGTCCTGCTCAAAGCAGAACATGAAGGGACGGCACTTGGCCTTTCCGTCACGGCCCACAGTGGCCAGATACTGAACGGGGTTGGCAGTCAGGAATTCAACGACTTTTTTCATGAGAATACCTCCAAAGTTTGTTACAGCTTGACTTGTGCCTTGCTTGCTTTTAGAATAAGGATAAAAGTTTCAACTGTAAAGTAAGCACAATATTGTGCCGTAGTTACCAAATAGAAACTATTGGGGGTTTGCAATATGGAACTGCCTGCATGTCCGGTGGAGACAACCTTAATGCTCATCGGGGACAAATGGAAGGTGCTGATCCTGCGGGATCTGATGGACGGCACCAAACGCTTCGGCGAACTGAAAAAGTCCATCGGCACGGTATCTCAGAAAGTGCTGACCGCCCAGCTCCGGGACATGGAGGAGAAGGGCCTGCTCACCCGCAAGGTCTATGCCGAGGTGCCGCCGAGGGTGGAGTATACCCTCACCGAGACTGGCTATAGTTTGAAGCCCATTCTGGATTCCATGTGGGCCTGGGGCCTGGATTATAAGGCGAAGAACGGATAAGGAGAACGACGATGGTTCGTGAAATATGCAAAGACGAGGCTTTTCTCGCTCAAAAGGCAGAACCCGCCACAGCGGACGATCTGGTTGTGGCGCAGGATTTGCTGGAAACATTGGCCGCCCACAAGGAAGGCTGCGTGGGTATGGCAGCGAATATGATTGGTGTCAACAAACGCATCATCGCCTTTGACAACGAGGGCGAATACATGGTCATGTTCAATCCCGTCATCGTCAAGCAGTCTGGGGTCTATGAGGCCGAGGAGGGCTGCCTGTCACTCACCGGCACGCGGCACACGAAGCGTTTCCAGACCATCAAGGTGCAGTGGCAGAACGAGAAGTTCCAAACACGGCTCAAGACCTTTACTGGCTGGACAGCGGAGATCATTCAGCACGAGATCGACCACTGCGAGGGAATTTTGATATGATTTTATATTTCTCCGGTACCGGGAACAGCCGGTATGTCGCACAGCGCATCGCCGAATCCCTGGGCGACGAACTTCTCAGCATGAATGACCGCATTAAAACTGGTGATGCTTCGCCGGTCACATCCGCTGAGCGCCTGATTATCGTCACACCCACTTACGCGTGGCGTATTCCGCGCATTGTACGGGATTGGCTGGCAGGAACGGATTTTCCCTGTGGGGCACAGGCTTGGTTCGTCATGACCTGCGGCAGTGAGATCGGCAATGCTGCCCAATATAACCGCGTGCTCTGCCAGAAGAAACAGCTCACCTATATGGGTACGGCGCAGATCGTTATGCCGGAGAATTACATTGCCATGTTCGACGCGCCGCAGGCGGAGGAAGCGCGGCAGATCGTTGCCAGGGCGGATCCGGACATTGACCGTGTGATCTCCGCCATCGCGGCGAATCAAGCGTTCCCGCCGCCCCGCAACAACCTTTATGACCGATTCATGAGCGGCCCGGTGAATCCGGTTTTCTATTCTTTCTTCGTCAGAGCAAATGCCTTTGCTGCCGGCGACGCCTGCACCGGCTGCGGTCAGTGTGCCGGGCTCTGTCCAACGAACAACATCACGATTCAAAACGGCAAGCCTGTCTGGGGCGGCGACTGTACTCACTGCATGGCGTGCATCTGCCGCTGTCCTGCCAAAGCCATTGAGTACGGTAAAAAGAGCCTGGGCAAGCCCAGGTATCATTTTGAGGTACTATAAAGTGGAGCAGTAATTGGGCGCTGCTTTGCGCTTTGATCTGGGAGCGGTTTTGAGAACCTTCGATTTATTCCCCTTGCTCTACGGATTTTACAAGATAGACGCTTCCCCATTTTGCCATTTCATAATAGATGTGAAGCATGGCGTTCCCCGCTTCTGTCAGGGAATACTCGACGCGCAGAGGCACTTCATTAAATTGTTCTCTCTTTACGATTCCCCGATCCTCCAAGGTTTTCAAAGTGCTGGAGAGCATGGTGTTGGTAATTCCCTCCAAATTGTTTTTTAACTGGCCGAATCTCAGTTGATCCGCCTTTTCCAATTCATAAATGACTCTGGATGTCCATTTCCCACCCAAAAGTTCCAGCGTTTTGGAGACAGGGCAGTTTTCCTTTGGAATCTCATTCTTGATGTATTCCTGAAATTCTTCAAATGTCATGAATGGATAACCTCCGTGGTACGAAAAATGATACTTGGTAAGTATTTTCTGCGTACTTGTTTTATGCTACAAGACATGGTACTTTTTTTGTACCATGAGATCAACATGATGTCAACCAATGGGGAGGTTAGAAAAAATGGTTTTGGTAACCGGAGCCAGCGGGCAGGTAGGAAAACATCTTTTACAGGCGCTGTCCGCCAGAGGAATCAGCGCCCGCGCATGGATTCACAGTGAACGAAATGCAGAAGAAGTATTGGCGGCAGGGGCCAAAGAGGTCTATATCGGCGACCTGAACGCCCGGGAAGCTGCGGCTGAGGCGATGAAGGGGATCGATACCGTCTATTTTATCTGCAATACAGCAAATCCCCGTGAGGATGAGATCGGCGCTCAGCTGATTGAAACAGCAAAGGAGATCGGGGGTATCACCTTCATCTATCACTCGGTTCTGCATTCCCTGCTGTCTGATATGCCCCATCACAAGAGAAAGCAGGCGGTGGAAAAGACGCTGGTTGATTCCGGTATTCCCTATGTGATCATTCAGCCGACGGTGTTCATGCAGATGCTGACTCCTGCCATTCAGTCTGTCAAACACGGGGGACCGTTTGTCCAGAAGTTCTACACCTCTGACCGGACAAAAATGACCTATGTGGACATGGCCGACTACGCGGAGGCCGCCGCTGAGATTATTGCCTCGGGAGCATATCTGTACGGCACCTATGAATTCTGCAGCGAGGGAGCATACTCTCTTGCCGATATGGAATCCATTTTTTCAGAGCTGACCGGGCGTAAGGTCACAAGTGCTTTTATCAGCGACGAGGATTTTCTGGCAGCAGCCCATAAGGTGCTGGACAGCTACGAGGGTCAGACGCTCCTCACCATGTTCCGCCACTACAACGCAAACAGCTTTTGCGGAAACGCGTTCACCCTGACACAGATTTTGGGGCGGCAACCGGTCACGATTTGTGAGTACTTGAAGAATGCCCTGCAAGGGTAATGGACGATCCGAGACTTGAAGTGTGGAATCGGCAGAAGATATCAACAATGCGTTTTAAGCATTTCTCAAGAATAAATAGCAGGAGAATTTCAAAATGAAGAAACTGGTAGCCTATTTTTCTGCAAGCGGCACGACGAAAGAGGCCGCGGAGCGTTTGGCAAGGGCCGCAGGCGCAGACCTGTTTGAGATCAGGCCCGCAATTCCTTATACCAGCGCTGACCTGAACTGGATGGACAAAAAGAGCCGCAGCAGCGTGGAAATGAATGACCCGGACTCCCGCCCGGAAATCGCCGAAACGATGCCCAACATGGCGGATTACGACACGGTATTCATCGGGTTTCCGATTTGGTGGTATGTTGCGCCCCATATCATCCATACCTTCTTGGAAAGCTATGATTTTTCCGGGAAGACGCTGGTGCCCTTTGCCACCTCCGGCGGCAGTGGCATGGGAAGAACCGTGGACGAGCTGAGAAAACTTTGCCCGAACGCGGACTGGAAAGCCGGAAAAATGGTGAACGGCGTATTCGACAAGGCACTTGCGGATTGGGCAAATGCGTTTTAAGGGAGGTTGCCCTATGGAATTGCAAAAGACTGACCCGGAATTTGCGGAGCGCTTCTATCATTTTGCCTTTGACGAGGTGGTGAATGAAGAAAACCAGCAGCTGGACGCAGCCACCCGCTATCTGGCCATCCTCTCTACTTTGATCGGCTGCGGCGGCGTGGATGCCTTTCAGGAAATGCTGCCCGCCGCGCTGGAAAACGGCGTCACGCCGGCCATGGTCAAGGAGACTGTTTATCAGGCTACGGATTATCTCGGCTATGGACGGATACTGCCCTTTTTGAACGCAGCCAATGACATCTTTACGCAGATGGAGATTGCGCTGCCCCTGCCCGGTCAGGCCACCACGACCATGGATGACCGGCTGGAAAAGGGCGTTGAGGCACAGGCCGCGATCTTCGGAGAACACATGAAAGAGGCGTGGAAGAAGGGCCACATCAATCGCTGGCTGGCCGCCAACTGCTTCGGAGATTTCTACACCCGCACCGGCCTTGACCTCCCGCAGAGGGAGATGATCACCTTCTGCTTTCTCATGGCTCAGGGCGGCTGCGAACCCCAACTCATCGCCCACGCCAAAGGGAATATGAATCTGGGCAACGACAAGGATTTCCTTGTACGGGTGGTATCCCAGTGCCTGCCCTACATCGGCTATCCCCGCAGCCTCAACGCCATGAGCTGTATTCAGAAAGCGGCAGAGGTATAATCGCCCCGGGAGGAGACGCGAAATGGAATACACGACCTTAGGAAATACGGATATTCAAATATCCAGGCTGTGTGTCGGCTGCATGAGCTTCGGCAAGGCCGGAACCATGCACGACTGGACTCTGGATGAAACAGAAACAGAGAAAGTGGTCAAACACGCGCTTTCTCTGGGCATCAACTTTTTTGATACCGCCAATGGCTACTCTGCCGGGACCAGCGAGGAATATCTGGGGCGGGCTATTAAAAAGAACATTGCCCGTGACAAAGTGGTCATTGCCTCCAAGGTCTATTTCAATCCCGGCAGATTGTCTGCTGCGGCGATCCACCGGGAGATTGACGGGACTCTGAAGCGGTTGGGGACCGATTACCTCGACCTGTATATCATCCACCGCTTTGACTATGATACGCCCATCGAAGAAACGATGGAGGCTCTGAATGATCTGGTGAAAGCCGGTAAGGTACGGGCGCTGGGCGCCTCCGCCATGTACGGCTATCAGTTTTACAATATGCAGCTTGCCGCCCGTGACCACGGCTGGGCGCAGTTCCAGGCCATGGAGAACCACTACAACCTGCTCTACCGCGAGGACGAGCGGGAGCTAATCCCAATTTGCAGGCAGATGGGCGTATCGCTCATGCCATACAGCCCGTTAGCGGCGGGACATCTGACCCGGCCGCAGTGGAATACAGATACCTTGCGCAGTCGGACTGACCGGGTGGCTATGGGTAAATATGACCGCACCGAGGAACAGGATATGCAGACCGTCCTGCGGGTGCACAAACTGGCGGAGCGCTACGGCGTGAAGATGCAGCAGATCGCGCTGGCCTGGCACTGGGCAAAAGGTGTTGCTGCTCCTATCATCGGAGCTACAAAAGCGTCCCATTTCGACGATGCCGCCGGAGCGCTTGCTGTGAAGCTGGCCGCGGAGGATATGGCGTATCTGGAGGAGCCGTATCTTCCTCACCGCATTGTGGGAGCCATTGACCATAATCCCGCCGATGGTGTCATGCTGCTGGATGAGAAAAAGTGATTTCAATACAGTTCTATCCCGAATCTGACAAACAGCCGCGGCCTTATCTTTGTTTATAGCCCCGCAAACTTTGCGCTGCGCTTCGGGCAGAAAAGACTTGCATAACCCCTTGGTCAGAGTTACAATCCAACCAACCTGAAACGCGAAACACTTCCCGTCCTGGGCCGGTGAAAAAGTCACCGGTTTGGGGCGGGAAGCGTTTTTGACCACATAAATGACCACAGACAGCGCCGGAACACCCGGAAAACGCAGGTTCAAAGAGGCCTAAAGAGTAAGTAAAAGCGAGCGGAAATAACTAAAAACCACTATAAACGACCGGAAAAAGTTTTTCCGGATTGTTTGGGAGCAGGATGCCGCAGGTTCGAATCCTGTCACTCGGACCAACTTTCTTTGAAAAACCGCCTTTTTAGGCGGTTTTTCTGCGTTAAAAGTTCGGTTTTGAGTCGTGCCTGACCAAATGACAACTGTGGTCAGAGGGTAAAAATTGCGGTTTTGTCCTCGGCGCAGAAGAACGCCGAAATCAGCAAAATCCCTAACCCATCCCTAACGCCGAGTAATTGCCTTTTTGATAACCAATCACACGGATTGTAGACAAGAAAGCAGCCATGCACTGTAGTGCATGACTGCTCTGTAAGGTTGTTTTGCAGTTTAATCATCATTAGGTAAATACCAGCCATGTTCCCGGTGCACACCATAGCTTTTACCAGAGTGGTCCTCGCTGTTGTATTGATCCCATGATCTCTGATTGATTTCTTCGTCGATGGCATCCAAAGCTTCGATTTCATCGTCGAAGTCGCCATCTAAGATAGAACCAGATTGCCAGTCTGTACTGGATTCAATTTCTGATTTTTTGCTTCTGAGTTCATCCTCATCCGCAGACTTAAGCCAACCTTTTCCAAAGAAACCCATGTTTAGTTCTCCTTCCCATTAGTCATCGTTAGGTAAGTACCGACCGTGCTCGCGATGAATGCTTGGAGCGTGGGGAATCTCGTCGCCCCAAGCTCGGTTGCTCATTTCTTTATCAAACCTCCATAACAGGTTTTGTAATGAAGATTCTGCACTGAAATCATCACCCGATGAACAATAAGCCAATCTTACCTTTACTACGCCTACTACAAAACAGAGCGCGGCTATCATCCCCGTTCTCTGAATTCCAACAGCGGCTGGAATGTGACATCCTCATTGTCCTTTATGAATATGCCAATCCTGCAGTATAGTCACGAGATCCGTTCTGCCGTTCTGCTGGTGCATGGGGAAAAGGCACATTCCTGCTACTTCAGCAGAGATGCCTTTGAAAAGCTGACCGGCGACAACAAGGAACTGCTCCTCATTCCGGGCGCGGTGCATACCGACCTCTATGACCGGTTGGATGTGATCCCCATTGACAAGATGGAAGCGTTCTTCCGGCAATACATGGGCTGACCGCTTCAGAGGCGAAAAGGAGGCAGTACATCATGAAAACAATGGATCAAAATGAATTCGCACGGCATAATGTGTTTGGCCTTGGGGCGGAGAACACGGCCTATGCCCAGTATTTCAGTGGACAGTCGTATCTGAATCCGCTGACGAGGCTGGAAAGCGGGCTTTTTCTGGCAAATGGCAAGAGGCCCGAGGGCTTCAGCCCCGGCACCATCCGCTCCGCCGGCGACGAGGCCGTCACCGTCAAGCTGGCGAAAAAGGTGGACGGTACGGACAACAAAAATTCCTACACGCTGACGTTCACGGTGGTGGAAGACGATAAGACCCGCAGCTACGACGAGAATGGCGAATACAAGGCCCTCGGGAAAGGCTATGCCATTGTGGACCGAATCGTGGAGATCGACCGTCAGACCCACGATGTCTATTTCGCCGGACTCAACTTCTCCCCCGAACTGGCCATGGAGTTCGCGGTGGGTGCTGGATTCGACTTCCTCAAGTTCGAGCTGTTCATCAACGTCAGTGTTGGCTGCTCCTTCGCCATTTTCGCCCACGACTCGGCCGACTACGACGGAGAAGATCCGACAAATAACACTTTTGTATTTAACGAATTCTCCATGGCGGCCAGTGTGGGCTTCCGCGTGGTGGCGTTCCTCTTCCACTTTGAATTCAACGCCGTCCAGTTCAGCATCACCTATGACCGCGAGGTCAAGTACGATGAGGATACGAACAAGAAGAACGGATGGAACTTCATGTGGTACGCCGCAAACCAGCAGATCAAGAGCTACGACCTGCGGGGCGGCGAGGATGACAACGTTCTGAAGGTCAATATCATCCTGCCCGGCGAACTGTATCGGGATGAGATGATCTTCACTCCGGAGGACAATATGGACTCCGGCATCTCCACCTTCGCTTTCAACCCCAGCGACACCAGCGTCCCCTTCCAGTATTCCGGCTACGGCAGCAGCGGCGATGCCTTTACCCTGGGCAGCGACCTGGACGCCGGCAGCACCTATGAGCTGGTGACGGCGAACGGCGCCAACTACATCGTCTATATTGCCACGGCTAATGATGAAGATCTGGCTGGCATCAACCAGAGCCGGGTGGTTCTCTCCAAGGTACAGGAGACCGCGGTCCCGAACCAGAACGTCGATCTGACTACTCCTGATAGCGGGGCCGATTCGGATGCGACCCCGACCGAGGGCGATCTGACTACTTCTGATACGGTCTACGGTCTGGTCCATCCCACCAACCCGAAATCTCCGACCCCGTATCTGGTGCTGGATATCGACGAGACCGGCGACCTGGACTTTGACGCCTGGGTGGACAACAACGGCAAAATCCATGTTGCCTGGGTCAGCTACACCGACGACGCGGAGGAGGCCTACTATGACGCTCTGAGCAGCGACGAGAATCAAGACATCGCCGCCATCAACGCCATGGAGGCCGCAGGCAAAAACACTGAGGTCAAGACCGTTACGGTGGACGTCAGCGAAAACGGCAGCGGCAAGGGCAGAGTCAAGACCGTTTCCGACAACGCCGCAGGCCACGGTATGTACTACGCGCCCTCCGGCGCGGGCGATATGGTGTTCTACGCCGAGGCCTGCTATTACGACAGCACCGAATTGGCCGAGCTGCTGGCTGACTATCATGCCTACTACGGCACGACCAGTTATCAGAAGGATAAGGATAGCGGCCTTTACTACGGCGAGGACGATCCCAGCGCTGACTACCAGATGTCCCTGAAGCGGATGCGCGCACAGGTCTACGGCAAGAGCTTCTATCCCACCTTTGCGGTCCCGAACTCCAGCGGCAGCTACACCGTCTCCAAGGTGACGGCGCCGAGTTGGATCGACAGCGGTGTGCAGCTCGAAAACGCCAGCCTGGCCCAGGTGGGCAGCGACTACTATGCCGCTTACTCCACCGCGCAGTCTGAGCTGGTCAACGGTAATACGGACGAGCAGACCATCAAAAAGCTCTACCTCCAGAAGCTGACCATCGGCACGGGGGATGACGCCGGCAAGGCCGTTCCCGGCAGCGCGATTGCCCTGCGGAAGCTGGTAGACTATGCCAAGGACAACACTGACGACGGCGTTTACACCAACGCAGCCCGTTCCACAGAATACCGCGATCCCTACTTCTCCAATATCCAGTTCCTGAACGGTAAGCTGGGCGCTCTGGTCGGCGAGGAAGAGCACTTTGACGAACAGATCCAGATGCAGTCTTACAGCCTCCGCGCCGCCGCAGAGACCTTCCTCATCTTTGAGATGAACGGCAACACCTATGTGGTCCCGCAGGAGAGCCTGGCAAGCATTACCGGCGATGAGGAAAAGGGCAGCATTATCCCGTTCTTCACCCGCGAGACAGCCGAGGAGCTGAACGAAATTAGCGAAGAAGCCCAATCCGCCACCGCGAAGGGCGCGCCTGCTGTCACCAATGTCACCTTCGGCGCGGACGGCAACGGCAACATCGCCGCCGTCTATACCAAGGGCGAAAACGGTGCTCCTGGCAACGCGGTCTATCTGACCAAGTATGACCCGCAGAGCCTGACATGGGGCCTTGGCACCCGGCTTGCCATGCGCAATATGGATGTCATTGAGGACGCCGAGGCCTACGGCTGGAGTGCCGACGAGACAGCCGCCGTCTGGTATGACACCAACGGGGACGAGAAGCTGGACGACAAGGACACACCCTCCAGCTTCACCTTCGACCGCCTGCGCATCGGCCTTGCGGGAGAGGATAAGCTGCTGGTCGTCGCGGAAGGCACGCTGATGGCCCTGGAGGCCACGCAGCAGCAGCAGGCCGTCTATGACAGTGCCGGAAAGCTGAGCGGTCTGGAGCCGGTGAAAGATGAGGATGAAAATCCTGTTTACATCTTCCAGCCCAAGCAGACAAACGGCGCCTATGATACGGTCAACGGCGTGTATGCCCTGAGCTTCGGCATGGGCAGTCAGGCCATTGGCTCCGCCTCCCTGAACCTGAGCAACTATGACCTGACCCCCGGCTCTACCATGACCGCCAGCGTCTCCTTCGTCAACAGCGGCGATGTGGCCATCCGGGCCAGCGAAGACAATCCTGCCACCATCACCATGTACGCGGGCAACGCAGAGGTGGCCAAGTGGCAGATCACCGAAAACGTCCTGGCGGGCCAGAAGGTCGAAACCGAATCCGCATTTGTTACGATGCCCCCCGAGCTGAAGACCGGCGACAAGATCTACTTCGTCGTCAACGAAGATGTGAGTTACGTTGGCAAGGAGAATGCCTTCTCTGAGTCCACCATAACTGGTGAGGGTGAAGCGGATACCGCTGCCTGCATCACCGTGGAGGACCGTGTGGAGCTGGGCTACGAGGACTTCGACATCATCATGCAGAGCGCGGACGAAAACACCGTGACTCTGGCTCCCACCATCCACGTGGGCAACCGCGGCAGCGCCACATCGGATATTACCTATCTGCGCTTCCAGTATGAGAAGGTCAATTCTGATGGCGTGACGGAGCTGTATCCTGTGGACCTGACCGGCCATAAGCTCACTGTCAGCGATGAATCTCCCCTCGAGCGCTACTCCAATGACCCGAAGACGCTGGCCAACGGTTACCTGCTGCTGCGCACCATGCAGGACGGCGTGGAGACGGAGGACGCTACCAAGGCGGGACAGATCCAGTCCATGTATGGCCGTACCGTCACCGGTACCTTCACCGTTCCCAAGAGCTACTACGACACCAACTACGGCACCGGCAGTCTGAATCTCCGGGTAACCATCGAGAGCTACAACGAAAGCGGCGAGGAGAACACGGAATACAACGCCGACAACAACATTCAGTTCCACAGCGTGGAGCCGAGGACCCTGTTTACCACAGTCGACAACGTCAATATGCAGGTTGGTTCCACCCTGCGTCTGCCGCTGACCATGCAGACCAGTACCAAAACAGCACCTACCGTTACCGTCACTGAGATCACAGACAATGGCAGCCGGAACCTCAGCGTGCTCTACTATGATGTGAACCAGGGAGCCATCGTGGTCATGCCTGCCAACTCCGGCGAGGGCAAGATCCGCGTGGCCGATACGGCGACCAACTCCTTCCACGACATCTGCTACAAGATCGAAGGCGAGGGCGTGGGCCTGAACATCTACGACGACAACGGCATCTTCACGTGGTATAACGCCTCCGGCAATGCCGGGGAAGCCGGTCATGACGCATGGACCTTCCGGAAAGCCTATGCCTGGTCCAATGACTTGAGTACTGTTCCTCTGAGAAGCGACCTGGCAATCGGCTATCAAGGCGATGCCTTCTCCTTCCAGACCCTGGCGGATTCCATCAACCTGTATTTCATGGGAGCGAATACCACAACGCCTGTGGAAATCGAAGTGACCAGCAATCTTGCCGGCTTCGGCACCCAAACCTATACCTCCGCAAACGGAACGGTTCCCGTAACCATCGACTTTGGCAACGACGAATCCATTGCGCACACCGTTACCATTACAGTAAAGAGCGAAGAGATCCGGTTTGACAGGATGGAGGAGACCTTCGCCGAGTCCCTGGATATCCAGACCGATCCCACCGCGCCCGGTGTCTACTGGAGCCGCACCCTGCCCAAGGCAGCGTCCATCATGCAGGGCGAGACCGTGAACCTGACCGCGTACTTTGCCGACCTGGGAGGGCTGGTGTCTGTCACCATGAATGGTGCGGACATCTCCAGCCAGATCGTCAAGGACGGCGATGAATTGTGGTCCCTGCCTATGGACATCACGGCGAATGGCAGCTACCGCTTTGTCGTTACCGACACGGCAGGCAACACCACCAAACGCGATCTGTCCGTGGACTGGTTCAGCGCCACGCTGACAGAGAATACGGACCCCGGAGCGCCGGAGATTACCGCTCAGCTGACTCAGAAGGATGGGACACCCATTCCGACCTTCGTTCCCGGCGATATGCAGGTCATGCTGAAGGTAACGGACAGCAGCGGAAAGACGATTGAAGCTGCCATCAGCCAGTATCAGTATAACGATCCCGAATCCCCCACCAGTCAGTACTTTGCGCCTTGCGAGGCGGAACCCAACGAAGATACCCTCTATCCCGTCGTCCGCGGCGTCTACCGCGCCACAGTCAAGGACGCAGACACTGGCGTGACCAGCTATCGCTTTGTGAACCTGAACGAGCGGGATACCAACGCACCCGTGGCCTCTCTCAGCAAAAACGCCGACGGTACCGCGCTGGTTTACGCTGCTGAAAAGTTCGCAAGTAAGAGCGACGAGATGACCAAAATCACCAGCATCATGCTCAATGACCTGAAACTGCTCAAGGACGACGAGAGCGGTTACCGCTTCTCCGGCAGCTATGCCCTGACCCACGGCGGTAACTATCAACTGACCGTAACGGATGAGGCCGGAAACACGGGCGTCAGCGCTGAAGTGAAAATTGATCCGATGCCCATCGTTCTGCCGGAGAGCGCTATCTCCATCACCAAGGTGACAGAGACCAGCTCCACGGATGCGAAGGGAGAGACGGTCTACACCTCCAACCACGATGGTGTGGTCACGATTGACCTGGACCAGGTCACCGGCGGCGTCTATGACAGCGATGCGTCCAAGGCAGCCGGAAAGGCAGCCGGCAGCTACGAGTTTGCCCTGCTGCCCATCACCGGAGAAGCAGTCCCGGCTCTGGACGAGAACACAGAGTGGAAGAAGGCCGATCAACTGACCGGATTGGATGCGGGAGACTACGTCCTTTATGTCCGCGACTGCAATGCACCTAACGTGATTACCGGGCCCATTACCCTTACGATCGAGTTCCTGCGGGTCATTATCCAAAACGTGAAAACGACTCGCGCATCCAATGGTTCCATCACCGTGTCCGCTACCGGCGGCCTCGGCGCTCTGGAGTATGCGATCTACAATCTGGATCTGGAGGCTTCCGGCAAGCTGACCATCAATGACCAGGGCACTCCGAACGATGACCGCGATGACACTGTGGACACCGTTCAGACGGATGGTTCCGTTGTCTCCCGCCTTCTGTGGCAGGACGCCAACACCCTAACAGGGCTTCCCTCCGGCAAGTACATCGTTAAGGTGAGGGATTCCTACAACCACACCAACTACGCAGAGGAGGAGGTGCGTATCAGCACCAGATCTTCCGGTGGCGTCTACAATTCGGCAACTGTACCGGAGCAGCCGGAACACGGTACTATTTCTGTCACCCCCTCCAACGCATCTGAAGGCCAGACCGTTACGGTCACTGTCACCCCGGATGATGGCTATGGTGTGCAGACCGTCACAGTGACGGACAAAAACGGTAAAAATATTCCTGTGACTTCTCTTGGCAATGGTAAGTACAGCTTCACCATGCCTGACACCGAAGTCACCATCGAGGCCACACTTGTACCGTTGAGCGGCAGCGTAACCTTTACCGATGTTCCCGCCAATGCCTACTATGCGGACGCAGTGAGTTGGGCGGTACTCAATGGTGTCACAAAGGGCACCACCGAGACCACATTCTCTCCCAATGTAAGCTGCACCCGTGCCCAGGCCGTCACCTTCCTGTGGCGTGCTGCCGGTTCTCCCGCTCCTGAGAGCAGCGTGAATCCCTTCGCCGACGTGGCCGAGGGCAGCTACTATTACGACGCGGTTCTGTGGGCCGTGGAGCAGGGCATCACCAAGGGTACCAGCGATACCGCGTTCAGTCCCAACGCAACTTGCACTCGGGCACAGATCGTCACCTTCCTGTGGCGCTCTCAGGCATCCCCCGCGGCCGATGCGGTGAATCCGTTCACCGACGTGGCAGACAATGCCTATTACGCAGAGGCTGTGAAGTGGGCTGTGATGGAGGGTATTACTTCCGGTACTACCGCTACCACCTTTAGTCCCAACGACAACTGCACCCGCGCGCAGATCGTCACCTTCCTGTGGAGGCGGTTTGGTAAGTAATGAAGCCGCTCAAGCAACCATCTGCCGCTGCATGAAGTGACCTTCGATCCACATAAGCCCCCAAAGCGACCACAGGGGCGACGGTGTTGAGCCGTCGCCCCTGTTCTGTCATTCACAGAAGTGAATACCAGTGCGCATTTACCATGGTACTGTTGGAATAGAAATGCTCCCTGCCCCCGGCTCAGACATAACGAGCGGCGGTCAGCGTTTTGAAATGCTGACCGCCGCTCATTTTCATTTATTTATACCTTCGTGGAAAGCTACGATCTACGATTTTTCCCCGGTAAGACGCTGGCTCCCTTTGCCACCTCCGGCGACAGCGGCATGGGAAGAACCGTGGACGAGCTGAGAAAACTCTGCCCGAACGCGGGCTGGAAAGCCGGGAAGATGATGGGCGGCGTATCTGATCAGGCGCTTGCTGCTTGGGCAGCTAAGCATTCATGAAGCGTACAGTCATGTCAGCCCCTATTTCTTTGATTATTGCCCCGCAAGCTTTGAACTGCTTCTTCCCCAGAAAACACCTGAAAAACCCCTCATCCAGAGTTACAATTCAACCAGCCTGAAATGCAAAATGCTTCCCGTCCTGGGCCGATGATAAGGTCACCGGTTTGGGGCGGGAAGCGTTTTGGACCACAAAATGACCACGGACAGCGCCGGAACACCCGAAACGTGCAGCACTAAACACGACTAAAAAGCAAGTAAAACTGAGGAAAAATGACCAAAAACCATTATAAACGAACGGAAAAAATTCAATCTAGTTCTTTGGGACCAGGATGCCGCAGCCCAGATACCAATAACAGGAGGGCCGCTCCTGGGTAAAGAGGGAGAAATCCTCTGTTCCCATATCCGGAGCCTCCATTTGGTGCACATGACGGGCACCCAGCAGGGAAGAGGCCATGCTGATCATGGTATCCGTCACCGCGTTGTCGTTGATCAGCGCGGAATAGGGGGGACGGATAATTAGCTGGCCCTGGCCGCCGAAACCAAGAGCGGTATGTTCCGTGATTTCCCCACCCGGTTTTGCAGAAAGCTGCAGGTCTGCGGGTCCGGGCAGCGAATAATGCCGGTAAGTTCAGCCGTCTGTGCAATGGTCAAGCTTTTTATAAATTTAAATAGAAAAAGAATCTTTGCTGCGGCGGGGCGGCCGTGGCTTTGTGCTTATGGCAATTTCCTTGTAATTCGGAGTTCCTTCACCTATAATAAGATTTGCGCTGCAAATGAAACTGTATAGCGTTTTCAGCGCCTTTCTTTTCATGCCTGCTGCCTATAAAATTGACACAATCATCTGCACAATCTGCCTGTTTTTGAAACGGGATACCGGCTACAATCAGAGAAAGAGGTGAGCGCGTATGCTGCGCATGGAGGTCGCGCTGTTTCTGGTTTTGGCATTTGTGGCGTACATCTATTTTTCCGCGGAGAAACCATGCACACAGCTGCATCAAACGTTTTCCGCGCTGCTGGTGACGGTGCTGGCGCATCTGGTGTTGGACGGGACCACGGTCTATACGGTGAATCACCTGGACACGGTGCCCCGGCTGCTGAACGATGCCGTCCACCGGCTGTTTATCGGCAGCATGGTGCTGGTCATTTATCTGTTCTACCAGTACATCGCTATTTTGGTAGAGGAGGAGACAGGCAAGCCCCGGCGGCTGGACAGGGCGGCGAAGCTGTTTTTGGCGGCAGCGGTGCTGGGCAGCTTCCTGCTGCCCATTTCCTACACCTGTACCCCTGACGGAAACTACTCCGCCGGGCTGTATGTCACGATGCCTTACGGGGCCGTGACCTTTTATCTGCTGCTGTGCGCGGGATTGCTGGTGGTCAACTGGCAGGCCATTGACCGGAAGCGGAAGTTTGCCATCGGCGCGGCGCTGTGCATCGAGTTCACCGTCTGCGCCCTCCAGGGGCTGCGCCACACCTGGCTCATCAGCGGCATGGGCATCACGCTGATGACGCTGGCGTTTTACCTGACGCTGGAGAACCCGGACATCCTCCGGGCGGAGCTGACGGAGCAGAAAATGTCTATGCTGTACCTGAAAAGCCAGGTGAATCCCCACTTCCTGTACAACACCCTGGACACCATTCGCATCCAGGCCCAGCTGAACGGAGATAAGAAGGTGGCGGACCTTCTCATGCGGCTGGTGGACTTTTTCCGGCTCACCGTGAAGGTGGACCGGCAGATGGTGGCGCTGGACGATGAACTGGAGCTGCTGGAGGCCTATCTGGAGCTGATGTGCTGCCGGTACCCGGAGCTGCGGTGCGAGTACGACATCGACCCTGACCTGGGAGGTGTGCAGGTCCCCAACTTCATTTTGCAGCCCATCGTGGAAAACAGCCTGCTCCACGGCCTGAAAAACAAGGGCTACCGGGGTCAGGTGCGCATTTCGGCGGAGAAGGCGGCGGAGGGCCGTATGGAGCTCCGGGTGGCCGATACCGGCAGCGGCTTCGCGGAGGGGAAAAAGGCCGCTGTCGATGAAATGCTGCTGCATTATGCCAAGCAGCCGGCCAAGCTGGAGGGCAACAGCATCGGTATTCTGAATGTGCAAAAGCGCATCAAGCTGTTGTGCGGCCGGGAGTATGGCCTTTCGTACACGGAAAATCCGGCGGGCGGCGTGACGGCGCACCTGCTGCTGCCGGTCCGGGAGGAGGAAGTGTGATGAAAAAACTGCGCGTGCTGCTGGTGGATGACGAGATCATGATTCGGGAGGGTTTCAAGCGGCTCTTTGACTGGGCGGCCCACGACTGCGAGGTGGTGGGGGAGGCCGCCGACGGCATGGAGGCACTGGCCCAGATCGACGCCCTCTGCCCGGACATCGTCATCATGGACATCAACATCCCTATTATGAGCGGCCTGAAGGTCATCCAGCTCAGCCGCATCAAGCACCCTCGGATCGCCTACGTCATCGTGTCGGGCTATGACGATTTTTCCTACTGCCAGCAGGCTTTGCGGCTGCAGATCATGGATTATATCCTCAAGCCCGTGAACTATGAGGAATTCGGCAGCTGCATCGACAACCTGAAGATCTCCCTGTTTGAGCGGCGGGTGGCGGAGGAGGCGGCAGAGGCCCGGGAGGAGCGGGCCATCACCGGCATCACCCGGTATCTGCAGGAGCATCTGGCGGAGGAGGTGAGCCTTTCCATCCTGGCGGAACAGTTCCACCTGAATCCCCAGTATATCAGCCAGCTGTTCAAAAACGAAATCGGCGTGGGCTTTCTGGCCTATCTCACCAATATCCGCATGGAAAAGGCGAAAAAGCTGCTGCTCTCCACACCACTGTCCGTGGCGGAGGTGGCGGAGCGGTCCGGATACGGGGACTACCGGGTGTTCACCAAGGTGTTCAAAAAGAGCGAGGGCGTGACGCCCTCCCAGTACCGACGGGACTTTCTGGAGAGCGCTGCAAGCGGAGCAGGGAGGTAATCATGGAGATCAGACTGGCGGGAACGGGGGACACCGGCGGCTGGATGGCACTGGTGGAGCAGGTGCGCAGCAGCTTTCCCGGCCTGGAGAGCCGGGAGGCCATGGAGGAGCACCGGGAGACAGTGCTGGCGTTTCTTGCACGGGACGAGGCCATCTGTGCCGTGGAGGGCGGCCGTCTGGTGGGGGCGCTGCTGTTTTCCAAGGAGGCGGGGATGCTCTGCTTTCTGGCGGTGGATGAAAGCTGCCGCCGGCACCACATCGCCCAAAGCATGGTGGAGTATATGCTGACGTTTCTGGAGCCGGGGCGGGAACTCACCGTCACCACCTACCGGGAGGGCGTGCCGGAGGGCGCGGCGGCCCGGGCCTTTTACAAGCATCTGGGCTTTGCGGAAGGAAGGCTCACAGAGGAATTTGGCAGTCCTGTTCAGGAATTCCGGTGGAAGCGGCCCGAAGGAGAATAGCATACCTGGAACACGGAGGCCCTGTGCCTCCGTGTTCCTTTTGTATCGAAAACGAACACATTCCCCTGTAAAATGTGCCTATCGAATGGGCATGAGATCCCATAAAATAAGGATGAAAACAGGGACAAGGCGCACATCAAACATACAGTGATGCAGCGGTGCCCCAGCGGGCCTGCCGCCTGTTTCCCAATCAGACCTTTGGAGGAGGAACTGTACTATGAAAAAAGAGCTGCATTTTGTGTCCGGGCTGCTGATGTGCGCGGGAGCGCTGTTGGCGGTTTCCGGCATCTTGATGGCGCTGCTGGGAGAACCCGCATACAGCGGGAGCCTGTGGGCGGGAGCTTCCTGTATGTTTTTCGCCGCCTGCCATTTTCAGGTGAAAGAAGAACGACTGTATAAAACGACGGAGGATATGGATGATGAACAACCGGCTTTATAAATCCAATGAGAACAAGATCGTGGACGGCGTCTGCGGCGGGATCGCGGAGTATTTCGGCATTGATCCCACACTGGTCCGCCTGGCCTGGGTGGTATCCTGCGCCATGGGATGCAGCGGCTTTTTCGCCTACATCATCGCCGCTGTTATCATCCCCCGCAATCCGGAACAGGAACACGTTTGAGCGGCAGAGCTTTCATATGGGATTGCCGCAGCATCAAAAAAGGGGTAACATATCTGAACAGTCTGCATACGCTTCAAAAAACTTTTCGGGTATTCCAAATCCTCTCCAAGGTGGCCATGATCCTGTTCTTCGTGTGGGCCGGGCTCACCGCGCTCGGACTTCTGTGGGGCATCGCGCTGCTCCTGGTCTCCTTGGGTTTCCGCTACGGCGCGGAATTGGAGGGGAAAAGCGAGGCGGGCTGTTTGGATGCGGCGGTATCGAATACTTGTGTGCAGTAAAGGAGAGGCTTTTCCATGAGACCAAACGCAATCGTATATACATCCAACACAGGCTATACACAGCAATATGCCAAGCTGCTGGGGGATAAGACGGGACTCCCAGTGTATTCCCTTGACGAGGCCACGGAGAAGCTGGCACGGGGAAATGCCGTGATTTACTTTGGCTGGCTCATGGCCGGAAAGGTGCAGGGGTATGCCAAGGCCTCCAAATGCTATCACGTGACGGCGGTCTGCGGTGTGGGGATGGGGGCCACCGGCTCCCAGACGCAGGACCTGCGCAGAGCCAACGCGCTGCCGCCCTCCATGCCTGTTTTTACCTTGCAGGGCGGCTTTGATATGGCCCGCCTGCGGGGCGTTTACAGGCTGATGATGACCGTTATGGTCAAAACGGCGGGCAAGGGTCTGGCGGAGAAGCAGGACCGCACACCCGATGAAGACGCCATGCTGGAGCTGATGCTCCACGGCGGCAGCCGCGTCAGCGAAGAGAATCTGGAGGCGGTATGGGATTGGTATCAGCAGGCGCGGTGACAGCGGTGCCGCTGCCCAGGAAATGTGTCTCGACGAATCAAGCGTGCCGTGTTATACTGAAAAAAATACGGTATGTCATTCCGGGCTGACGGCATGACGGAGGGGGCTGCCATGAAAACACCTGAACAGTATGTATCTGACATTTTGTTTTTCTTTGACGGCAAGCCGGCGGAACTGGCGCTGTACGAAGCGCTGTTCCGGCGCATGGAGGAGGTCTTTCCCGATGCGTCCGTCAAGGTGCAAAAAAGCCAGATCAGCTTTTACGGCAGGCATCTTTTCGGCGCGGTGTCCCTTCCGCTGCGCAGAAAGAAGAATTGGCCGGAGCACTGCATCGTGGTGACCATCGGGCTTTCTCGTCCGTTGGAATCCCCCCGGACCGCCGTGTCCGTGGAGCCGTACCCTGGCCGCTGGACCAACCATGTGCTCATCTCGGAAGCAGCTCAAGTCGATGAGGAACTGCTGGAGTGGCTGAAAGAGGCCTGGGCATTCGCGGAGAGCAAGCGGTGATGGCCCGGCTTCAAAGCGCGGCGCAGACGGCTGACGTATGGAAAGGAAGTTGGACAATATGATCATCCGCCTGGAGACACCCAAAGACTACCGGGAGGTGGAGAATCTTACCCGGGAGGCCTTCTGGAACAAGTACCGTCCCGGCTGCATGGAGCATTATGTGCTGCATTGCTACCGCAGCCGTCCGGAGTTTGTGAAGGAACTGGACTATGTGGTGGAGGAAGCGGGAAAGATCGTGGCCCACATCATGTACAGCCGTGCCCAAATCGCCGGGGACGATGGGCGGACCGTTCCCATCCTCATCTTTGGCCCGGTCAGCGTTCTGCCGGAGGAGCAGGGCAAGGGCTACGGCAGCAAGCTCATCCGCCACACGCTGGACCTGGCGGAGAAGGTGGGCTGCGGCGCCGTGGCCATCACCGGAGACCCGGGGTATTATCACCGGTTCGGCTTTGTCAGCGGCAGCCGGCTGGGCGTTTATTACGACGGGGTTCCCCGCAGTGAAGAAGCCCCGTTCTTTATGGTGAAAGAACTGAAAGAGGGTTTCCTGCGGGACATTACCGGTGTTTACAAAGACCCGGAGGGATATTTTGTGGAGGACGCCGCTGTGGATGCCTTTGACGCGGAGTTCCTGCCCAAGGAGAAGAAAAAGCTGCCGGGACAGCTGGGATGAGGAGACGCGGCGTGGAGACTGCTATCTGGCGTTACGTCAACGGGGAGAAAGTATATGGACTGGAAGGCCCGGGCGGAACAATTGAAAACGGATGTCCCGGCCCTGTGGCTTTGCCTGCGGGAAAAGGAGACGCCGCTTTTTGCCAAGGTCCTGGCGGCGGTGACGGTGGGCTATGCCCTCTCGCCGGTAGACCTGATCCCGGATTTTATCCCGGTCCTGGGTTATTTGGATGACCTTGTCATTCTGCCCGTCCTGGCGGCACTGACGCTGCGGTGCATTCCCAGGGAGATTTTTGAACGCTGCCGCGCCGAGGCCGCCGGGATGTGGGCGGACGGGAAGCCGAAGCGGTGGTATTATGCGCTGCCCATCTTGGCCCTGTGGGCGTTGGCGGCCATTTTCCTGGTCAAGCTGGTTTTGCATCTGCTGTGACGCGGCTGCGGAGGAGAAACGATATAAATTGGCCGGACAGCGGCCGTTAGGGATAGACCATGAGCAAGGAGGAAGCAATATGGCCGAGAGGATCGATTTCAGGCAGTACGCGGAGGAACCGGATCTGCGTGAGATGAGCCGGGAGGCGCTTCAGGAGTATTGGGAGACCGTCAGGGAGCGCATCGCCCTGCTGGATGAGCAGGAGCCGGCGGATATGGACAGTGAGGAATACGAAAGCTGGGGCGACCGGCATGAGGCGCTGGAGGACCTGGCGGATGAGATTCTGGACCGCCTGGATGAGCTGGGAGGCCGCCTGTGACTGCGTTTCGTTACTGCAAGCTGGAGATTTTTATCCCGGAATCCCACCTGTCCGTCTTACAGGAGGCGCTGCGGGAAGCGGACGCCGGGCATATCGGGCAGTATGACTGCTGCCTGTCGTACAGCCCGGTCACCGGCTGCTGGCGGCCGCTGGAGGGGACGGCACCCTATCTTGGGTCCATCGGGGAGGTCTGCACCGCGCCGGAACTAAAGGTGGAGGTCACCTGTCCCACGGAGCGGGTGGACGCAGCGGTGGAGGCGGTGAAGCGCGTCCATCCCTATGAGGAGCCGGTCATCAATGTGCTCCCGCTGTACCGGACGAGCTTTTAAGCATATGCGCCGAAACAATGTAACTTTACCGGGGCTTTGCGGCCCAAAAGGAGAACAAGTATGGAGCTGGGCCTGACCATCCCGCTGCAGCGGCAGCAAAAGCTGCCTGCGCCGCCCCGCGGCACAGAGCCGGACCGGCGTTTTTGCTGGGACCTCCATACCATCCGCCTCCGGGGGAGCAGGAGCCTGCTGGCGGTGCACTGTCACAGCCGGTATACCTTTGTGCTGTTCGACCTGCCTGCAGCCGCGTGGGGGGAACTGACGGAGACGTTTCTTACGGGCCTGCGCCGGAGCTTCCTGGCCGCCGGGGTGCCGGAGGCGGAAGTGGAATCTTATCTCCGCCGGGCGGGAGCGTGCATCCTCACCAGGACCCATGGCCGCCGGGAGGTGGCGTTTCTTAACCGCGCCTGGGAGGATGTGCTGGCGCTGGACTATTGTTTGGATGAGAGCAGTTGGGAGCAGCCCTTGCTGGACCGGGCCATCAATGAAAAGCCCAGCCGCTGCGTGGGCTTCGACTGCTTGGCTCCGGCGGCGGAGCGGCTGAAAAAGAGCCTTTTGCTGCCGCAAGTGCGGGAAATCGGATAAAGACGGCGGACCAGGATCATCTGGCCGCCGTTTTTGCTGTGCAAAAGATTGACAGCGGCAAATAGTTGTAGTATCATCAAAAAATAGTTGATGCTTCATCTTTATCGGAAAGGCAGGAGGCGCATATGGACACATCCAAACGGCAGATCACGAAAATCGCCCGGGAAGTGAATAAGCTGGTTATCCGGACCATGAAGGACAGCGGCATTGGCTCCGGAGAAATGGACCTCATCCATCTGGTGCGGCACCACCCGGGAATCTCCCAAAAGGAGGCGTGCCTCCAGCTGAATATGGACAAGGGCGCCGTGGCCCGGCGGACGGCCAATCTGGAGCTGAAGGGATATCTGGTCCGAAAAAGCAATCCGGCGGATGGACGGAGCCAGCTGCTGTACGCCACAGAGAAGGCGGAGCAGTTGAAGACCTCCAAGGCGGCGGTGGAGACCGCCTTTTACGAGTGGCTGCTGGCGGAACTGCCGGAAGAGGAGAAAGCGGCCTTTACCGGTACGCTGAACAAGCTGTATCTTCGGGCAAAGAAGGAGAGCCGCGGTGGTTTTCCCCATATGCCGGCGCTGCTTGCAAACGAGGGGGAGAGTGAAGATGCATAAGGCGGAAAAAGAGGACACCGGCCGCATCGGCTACTATTTTCGCAAGGAAACGGGCCTCTTGCTGGTGGTGACCGTGACAGGCATCCTTTATAACGTCGGTATGGTGGCGGGGCCCTGGTTTGAGGGGCAGCTGGTGCAGTACCTCTGCGATATCCTGGGAGGACGGCGGGCCCCTGCCGCCATGCTGCGGCTGGCCATCTTTTATGTGCTGACCATCCTCTTTGTGCAGTTTATGCGCTACATCAAGCGGCTGTACGTGCGGAAATTTGCCAACAACATCAGCAAACGCATGAAAATGACCCTGTACCGGAACCTGCTGTATGGGAACCGGGCGGAGCACGAGGGTGCCGGCGCCATGATGACGAAGCTCATTGCCGACGCGGACGCCTGCGTGGAGGGAATGCGGAAATTCACCACAGAGGTATTTGATACCGGCGTGGTCATGGTGGCTTATTTGGCCATGCTGCTGTCCTACGACTGGCGGCTGACGCTGCTTGCCATGCTCTTTCCGCCCATTGCGTATTTTCTGGCGGAACGGCTGAAGGGCATCGTCACCAGAAATGCCGCCGCCAGCAAGGAAAGCGGCGGGCGGCTGAACGCGGCCACGCTGGAGCGGATCACCAACGGTCTGACGTACCGGGTGTATGGACAGGAGGCGGCGCAGAACGCCGCCTATGAAGCACACCTGGCGGATTATGAAAAAAAGGCCGTCATGGCCAACGTGTGGGAAAACGCCATGCAGCCGGTCTACCAAGTGATCTCCATGCTGGGCACGGTGATGATCATCTGGTTCGGCGGCAAAAATGTGCTGGGAACCGGCTGGACGGTTTGGAACGTGGCGGCGTTTTCCACGTTTTTCTCCTGCTATAAAAAGCTGGCGGTAAAATCCTCCAAGGCGGCGAAGCTCTTTAACGCCGTGCAGAAGGCCCGGGTATCCTGGGGACGTATCCAGCCATACTTGACTTCTGTGCCGGAGGAAGCGGAACAGCCGCTTCTTCCGCCGGCGCCGCTGGCGGCCCGCGGCCTTTCCTTTGCGTATCCCGGACAGAAGCCCCTGTTTACGGACGCGGCCTTTCAGGCGGAGCCGGGGCAGATCGTGGGCGTCACCGGGGAAGTGGCCTGCGGAAAGTCTACGCTTGGCAGACTGTTCACCGGAGAACTGCCGTACCAGGGGCGCATTGCCCTGGGAAGTACGGTGTTTCCGTCCGAAGGCGGGCACTGGGGGAATCAGGTGGGCTATCTGGGCCACCAGCCGGAGCTGTTCAGCGGCACCGTTGAGGAAAACATCTGCCTGGGAAAGCCCGGGGATATCGCGCCGGTCCTCCGGGCCGTGTGCATGGACCGGGAGGTGGCGGATCTGCCGGATGGGCCCCGCACCCGGATCGGCAGCGGCGGCGTCCGCCTTTCCGGCGGCCAGCAGGCCCGCATCGCCCTGGCCCGGACCCTGTACCACAAGCGGCCGGTCATGGTGCTGGACGACCCGTTTTCCGCGGTGGATATGGAGACGGAGGCACAGATCTATGAGAATCTGCGCCAGTGGGGAAAAGACAGCGTCATTTTGCTGATCTCCCACCGGCTCACCCTGTTCCCGAAGCTGGACCAGGTGCTTTGGATGGAGCACGGCACCGTCCGGGCCTCCACCCACGACGGCCTGATGGAGCGGGAAGAACGTTACCGGATGCTGTATGAATCCCAGAGAAAGGGGGCGCAGGCGAATGCGGAGTGAAACTTCCGTGACACGCATCATCGGCGGCACCATCCGTGCCAGCAAGGCTTTAAGCGCGCTGCTGCTGGCGGCCATCGCCGGCTCCGTGCTGTTTGCACTGCTGCCGCCTCTGGTCCTGGAGCAGATCGTGGATGCCCTGGCGGAACAGCGGCAGGTGACAGTTTCCCTGGCCGCCGGATACTTTTTGCTGGTGGCGGTCTCCGGACTGATGGACGCGGCCAAGGAGAGCCTCATCACGGTGTTCGGACAAAAAGTTACCCACCGGGTCCGCTCCGCCATGAGCGCGAAGCTGCTGCGGCTTCCGGCCGCCTATTACATCGAAAAAGAACCCGGCGTGACGGCCTCCCGTTTTGTCAACGATGTCAATACCGTGGACAGCCTCTTTGCCTCCGGCGTCATCAGCATGGCGGCGGATGTGTGCAGGCTTTTCAGTATCCTGCTGGTCATCTTCACCAGAAGCACGGGGCTGGGGCTGCTGCTTTTGGCGGCGGCGCCGCTGCTGTTCTGGATGACCCGGGTCTTTCAAAAGCGGATGCTGGCGGCTCAGCTGGAAAGCCGGGTGGCCGTGGGCAGAACGAACCAGCAGATCCCGGAGACTCTGAAAAACATCCGTACCATCCGGGTGTTCCACCGGGAGGACTATATGCAGCGGCGCTACGGAGACGCCATTGAGCAGGGCTATCGGGCCCAGGAACGCTCCAACTTTTATGACGCCGTTTATTCTCCCATCGTCATCACGGTCAGTGCGCTGCTCATTGGCATCGTGATGGCGGCCTCCGCCCAGGGCGGCGCGGCCCGGTCGTTTTTCGGAATGTCCGCCGGCACCGCCGCCGCGCTCATCGCCTATGTGGGCAGCTTCTTCGACCCGCTGGAGAGCATTGGCATGGAGATACAAAATATCCAATCCGCTGTGGCGGGCGTCCGCCGCATCAACGAATTTCTGCGGGAGCCGGAGCGGGAAAAGGGCGCAAAGGCACCGGACCGTGTGCCTTCCGGTGTTCCCGCCGTCCAGCTGTCCGGCGTTTCCTTCAGCTATGGAACGGGAGAGCGGGAGATTCTGCAAAACTTTGACCTGACGGTACAGGAGGGGGAGTCCGTCCTCCTGGCGGGGCGTACCGGCGCCGGTAAGAGCACTCTGGTGAAGCTGATCCTGGGACTGTACGAACCGGAAGCGGGGCAGGTGCGGGTGTTCGGAACGCCGCCTGCCGGTATCCCGGAGGCGGAAAAGCGCCGTTGGTTCGGCTACGTGGAGCAGCAGTTCCGGCAGGTCCCCGGCACCGTGGGGGACCAGGTCTCCCTGAAGGACCCGCAGGTCTCGGAGGAGCAGATCCAAAAGGCCCTCGTCACCGTGGGACTTTGGGATACGGTCCAAAGCCTGCCGGAGGGCATCCACACTCCCTGCGGCGAGGGATTGTTCTCCCAGGGACAGCTGCAGCTGCTCTCCATTGCCAGGGCCATTGTCCTGGAGCCGAAGCTGCTGCTGCTGGACGAAATCACCGCCAACCTGGACTCCAAGACCGAGGCCCAGGTGCTCGCGGCCTTGCGGGCGGCGTCTTTGCACCGGACGGTTCTCTCCATCTCTCACCGCCTGTACGAAGAAAACGGCGGCAGAAAGGTGGTCATCGGCGGGGAGGCTCCGCTGTAACATCCAATACGCAATCATCAATGGCGGCAGGTTTCGGACCTGCCGCCATTTTGCTGAGTGCCTTTTGGGACAGTGGGGGACAATTGTCCCTTGCGTCCCGGAGAGGATGCGGGTAGACTGGTAAAAAACGTGAGAAACACTCGGAAAGGGGCGGACGTATGGCCCGAGATATTTCCCGTGCATTGATCGAAACCGTTGTCCGGAAAATGCTGCGGGAGGCGAAGGACGCGCCGGAGCGGAGCATCCGCAACCTGGTGGATATGGCGCTGTATTTTTCCGACGGCCGCTATCAGCGCAACTTCTTCACCGTGGCCCAGGAGATGCTGCGCAATGAGCAGAGCGCCTACTATCCGCTGCTGCGGGACCTGCTGGCCCATGTGGACGAGGAGCGGCTGCTGGATTTCGGCATGGTCCTGGGCTACCAGGGCTTTGTCCGGGGAGCCAAGGCCATCCGGGCGGCGGAGGCGGAGCTTTCATGTTCTGTTCCTTGGTTTTTGACGCTGCACATGGACAGCAACACCTATCCGGGGCAAAGGGCGGACTACCGGAGACTGCTGGAGCAGGCCCGGACCTTGGGGACCCACGGTTGCTTGCTGCTGACGGATGGAGAGCCCTGGGAACTCATCGACCTGGCGGCGGCCTTCCCGGACTGCTTTTTCCTGCTGGCCTGCGGCGGGGAGCTGGTGACGGCGGCAGCGGCGGAGGAAGCGGAGGGCGTTCACAATCTGGTGTTCGCGCCCTATGGAGAACAGGCGGAAGAGGCCTGCGCCCTGCTGCGGGAAAAACGGTTTTTATATGCGCTGTCCATTCGCTACGGGGCAGCGGAGGCGGAGGACATTGCCGGCGGCGAGTGGTACAGCTGGGCGGAAAACTGCCATGCGCCCCTGACGCTGCTGCTGCCGGACAGGAACTGTCCGCCGCAGGCGCAGGAGCGGGTCTATGATTCCGTGCTTTCCCAGCGGAGGCGGCAGGCATACCGCACCATCCCCTGGGAGGCGGTCCGGGACGGCCAGCTGGTGGACAGCGTCCTTTCGGGAGCGCCCTGTACCGTCACCCTGGACAGCCGGGGCTTTTTGGAAGGAACAGAGGAAAACGCCTTCGCACTGGGCTTTCCGGCCCTGCTGAAGCGGAATTTTCCCAGGAAAACCGACGGATGAATCAAACAGCCTGTGGGCGTATTCCCACAGGCTGTTTTGATTGCATTCAAAAATCCGGGCTCCGCGCAGCGGCGATCTGGATGCAGGAGCGGAGCAAGGCGATAAATTCCTCCGGAGGCATACTGTTTTTGCTGCGCAGCCACCGCTCCAGCGCACAGATGAAGGCGTCGGAGAAAAAGTTGATGTGGAACTCCAGCACATCTTTTTCCGGCAGGATGTCCCGCAGGACCTCCTCCAGCACAGGCGCGATCAGCTCCCGGAAGTGGTCGGAAAAGGAGTTTTGCCCCTGAATGGCCAGTACCTTACAGTAAAAGCGCCGGTTTTCGTAAAAATAGGCGCACAGGTCCGCAATGCGGTCCCAGCCGGAGGCGTACTGCCTGCTGCGGGCCACGGAGATGAATTCCGTGTCGTAGATCCAGTTGACGAGGTCGTACTTGTCCCGGAAGTGGTAGTAAAAGCTCTTGCGGTTCATGCCGCATTTTTCGCAGATATCCGCCACGGTGATCTTGGCGAAGGGCATCTCCTCCATCAGTTCCTTCAAGGCGGAGGCCAGCGACCGTTTTGTAATGTTGGAATCAGGCAAAACCTCCACCCTTTCTCTATGGCTGCGCCAGCAGTATTAGTCAGTATAGCAGACAAATGTAAATTTTTCAACACGGCTGACGGAGCATCCCAATGAACTTAAAATGTTGGTGGTCTCAACTCCGGCAATCTCACCCAATCCTTGATATGGACAGAAAAGTATAGTAATATGTAAATAAATTAACAAATCGGAATTTATAGAAAGATTTAATGGAGGATATTAGAAAATGGGGAAAAAAGAAGAAAGATTTGAAGTTGTATTTACCGATGGGTCTCAGATGAAAGACTCTGGTATGCGGCAAATTCTTGTGGATGGAGAAACGGGCGTCAATTACTTAGTTTGGAAATCGGGTTATGCCGGTGGTATTACCCCCCTTCTTGATTCGGAGGGAAAAGTTGTAATTAGAAAATAAAATTCCGGTTTGTCGGGCAACAGAAAGGGATTAGCTTGTAAGCCAGCTAATCCCTTTCTGTTATTTTGACAAACGGTTTCCCGAAGAGCGTCAACCAACACATTAAGTTAAAAGGGACAACGGAGCAGTTGCCTCACTTGGAAAACTGCGTATACTTGGCGGCACTGCCCCAGGCCTTTTCCACCGGGTACTTGGCTTCGTTTTTCGTGACCTTTTCGTTCATGATCTCGTCCAGGTCCAGCCCGCACACATCCGCCAGCAAAATGCAGTAGCTCAGCACATCCGCCAGCTCCTCCCGGAGCTGGGGCAGCTTGTCCCGGCACTCCAGGTCCGTGCCGCTCCACTGAAACAGCTCCAAAAGCTCCGCCGCCTCCAGGCTCATGGAGATGGCCAGGTCCTTGGGGGTGTGAAACTGGCGCCAATTGCGTTCGTCCCGGAATTTTACCACCCGGGCAATGGTCTCGTCCCGCAGCATGAGGTTCCTCCTTTACGCGCGGATGGCCCAGCGCAGCTTTGTGGACCGGGCTCTGGGGTTTTGGAAGCACTCCTGGGCAGAGGGCCGGATGACGTCCTGGGCCGCGTCGGAAAAAACGCCCTGCCGCAGGTACTGGCGGAAAGCCTGCTTCACCAGCCGGTCCTCCCCGGAGTGGAAGGTCAGCACCGCCGCCCTGCCGCCGCTCTTTAAAATATCCGGCAGCTTTTCCAAAAAGCTGTACAGCACTTCAAACTCGCTGTTCACGTCGATGCGGAGGGCCTGAAAGGTCCGCTGGCAGGACTTTTTCACGGCCTCCTTCCGCTCCGGCTGGGGCAGGAAGGAGAGGGCGTCTTCAATGACGGCGGCCAGCTGTTTCGTGGTCTCAATGGTTCCGCCGGACTTGAACACTTTCATGACGGCTTTGGCGATGGCCTCCGCGTAGGGCTCGTCGGCGTTTTCCACCAGCAGGGCGGTCAGCTCCTCCATGTCCAGCTCCCGCAGCCGCTGGGCGGCGGGGACGCCTGACGAGGGGTCCAGCCGTAGGTCCAGAGGACCGTCATATTTAAAAGTGAAGCCCCGCTCCGGGTTGTCGATCTGCATGGAGGAGACCCCCAGGTCCGCCAGCACGAAATCGAATTTCACGCCGGGGGCCACCTGGTCCGCCTGGGCGAAGTTCATGCGGCGGATGGTGAGGATATCCGGGCCGTAGCCCAAATCCGCCAGCCGTTTTCGGGTCTTTTCCGATTCGATGGGGTCCACGTCGGTGGCATATAGGTGCCCCTGGCCCTGAAGGGCTTCCAGCATCCGCCGGGTGTGGCCGCCGTAGCCAAGGGTGGCGTCATAGCCGGTTTGCCCCGGCTGGATCTGGAGAAACTCCAGAATTTCCCCCACCATGATGGGGATATGGGTCCCGGCGGGGGTCTTGCCGCTTTGGACGATCTTTGCCACATCCTCTTGGTACTTTTCCGGGTTCAGCTCTTTGTACTTTTCCTGATAGCTGCGGGGATGGGTGCCTTTGTAGCGGACACGGCGCTTGTGCTCCTGCTCCATGGGATCAGCTCCTTTAATTACTGGTGGGTATCATACCACAGTTTTCCCAAAAAGAGAAGACTGCGGGAAAATCTTGCCTTTTCTGGAAGATGGCGGTACAATGGCGGAAAAAGGGGGCGGTATCATGAACAAGCGGAAAAAGGCGGCGGTGGCGGCAGTCACCACGGCCGCGGCGGCCGGCATGGTCACCGGCGCTTTGTTTGATACCCCGGCGGAGCTGATGAACGCGCCGGATCCGGATGCCGTGGTGGAGGTCCTGTCGGATGACGGGGATGGCACCGGGGCGGAGGAGACCCGGCGGATTGCCCCTGCCTCCCGGGTGAAAAACTGGATCTGGAGCCTGCCGGCGGCGGTGCGGCTGCTGGTGGGTGTGCCGCTGTGGGCGCTTGGCTGCATCTTGCTGTCGGCACTGTCGCTCCTGTGGGGCGGCGCGGCGCCTGTGGTGGAACGCTTGCTCAGCTGGCTGTGCCTTTCCCTGGTGCTGCTGGCGGTGTTTGCCGTTTCCGTGAAGGCAGCCCTGCCGGACCTGCCGCTGAAGAAGATTCTGCGGCCGGGAAACGTGGTGTTCATCCTGGCGGCGGTGCTGGTGCTGGGCCTTGCGGACCTGGTGCTGCCCACCGTGTGGCAAGGATACGATGCCAAGACGCAACTGGTGTGGCGGGTAGGCGCCACGTGCCTTCTGGCCTTTGTATGCTGTGCCGCCTTGTCCCGCCATGGGACAGGCTCCGGGAACAAGGCGGAAGCCGCACCGGAAAAGCCCCGGCGGACCGAGGTGGAACAGGCGGCCATGGCCCTGGCGGACAGCGTATGTCCCCCAAAACGCTGAATTTGGAAAGCGCCCTGGGAAACAGGGCGCTTTTTGGTTGCCAGAGCCTGATGGGCGCGGTATACTGGAACTACCAATACGAAGGAGAACCATCATGAAACAGCTTTTCAAAAAGAACTGGCTGGCAGGACTGCTGGCCCTGATACTGGCTTTGACATTGACCGCCTGCGGCGGTACCCAGACGCCCCAGTCTCCGCAGCCGGCGGAGCGGGAAACGGCACAGCCGGCGGAGCAGACAACCCCGGCGGAGGAAACGCAGGCACCGGAGGAACCTCCGGAGTCCCAGGAAGACGGGGAAGCGGCGCTGCCGGAGGACGGCTCCTACACCACCAAGGAGGATGTGGCCCTGTACCTGCACCTGTACGGCCATCTGCCTGATAACTTCATCACGAAAAAAGAGGCGCAAAAGCTGGGGTGGCCCGGTGGCTCCCTGGAGCCCTACGCGCCGGGCAAATGCATCGGTGGCAGCCGCTTTGGAAACTATGAGGGCCTGCTGCCGGAGGCAGAGGGCCGCACTTACACGGAGTGTGACATCGACACGTTGGGGGCGGAGAGCCGGGGCGCCAAGCGCATCGTGTTCTCCAATGACGGTCTCATCTATTATACGGAGGACCACTATGCCTCCTTTGAGCTGCTGTACGGGGAGGAATGACCATGCGCATCGCGGTATTGGACGGAGACGCCATTTCCACACAGGAGGAGCTTCACGACGCCCTGGCCCGGGAACTGGCTTTGCCGGCATGGTACGGCAGGAATCTGGACGCCCTGTATGACTGCCTGACGGAGCTGGGAGAGGAGACGGTCCTCCGGGTGACGCATCAGGAGGCACTGGCGGAGAAACTGGGCCCCGTGGCCCAGGGCCTTTTTCGGGTGCTGAAGGACGCGGAAATGGAAAACCCGTGGCTTCGGGTGGAGGAGTGAGGAACATCATGGAGATTGAACGGAAATTCCTGGTGGAAACGCTGCCGGAGCAGCTGGAGCAATATCCCAAGCGGCGCATCCAGCAGGCGTATCTTTCCACGGACCCCGTGGTGCGGGTGCGCCGCAGCGGAGAGGAATATGTGCTCACCTGCAAGGGCCCCGGCCTCCTCAGCCGGGAGGAACAGGAGATGCCTTTGACGGCGGAGGCCTACGGCCGCCTGCTGGCCAAGGCGGATGGTACGGTCATCACCAAGGACCGCTGGCGCATCCCCTGCGGTCCCTATACCATTGAGCTGGACGTATTCGCACCGCCCTTCGCGCCGCTGGTAATGGCGGAGGTGGAATTCCCCACGGAGGCCGAAGCCCTGGCCTTTCAGCCGCCGGAGTGGTTCGGCAGGGAGGTCACACAGGATAGCGCCTATACCAACGCCGCCCTGAGCCGCCGCTGCGGAGAGGACGCGGTGCGGCCCGGCCGCTACCGCCACTTCAAGGGGAAGGAATACCGGGTGCTGTACACGGCCACCCACTCGGAGACCCGGGAGCCCATGGTGGTGTACCAGCCCCTGTACGGGGACCACGGTATCTGGGTGCGGCCGGCGTCCATGTGGAATGAAGAGGTGACCCGGGACGGCGTTACGGCCCAGCGGTTCACCTATATCGGGGAGGAATGAGGAAAAATGCCGCTTTTCTTTTTTGCCATGCCGGGATTTTACATCCTGGCGGTCTACATCCTGGCGGCGGTGCTGCCGGCGTGGTTTTTGCTGCGGTACATCTACCGCCACGACACGGTGGAAAAGGAACCCGCCGGCCTGCTGGCGTCGCTGCTGCTGATGGGAGTGGCCGCGGCTCTGTGCTCCGGTGTACTGGAGGGACTGGGAGAGGCGGTGCTGTACCGCCTGGTGGACCCCGGCAGTCCGCTTTACACCGTCTTGCTGGCCTTTTTCGTGGTGGCTCTGGTGGAGGAGGGAACAAAGTTTTTCTTCCTGCACGCCAGGACCTGGCGGAATCCCAACTTCAACTACCGCTTTGACGGCATCGTGTACGCGGTGTTTGTCTCCCTGGGCTTTGCCGCCTTTGAAAATATCCAGTATGTGCTGCACTACGGTTTATCTGTGGCGCTGCCCCGGGCCATCTTTGCCGTCCCGGGCCACATGTCCTTCGCGGTGTTTATGGGACTGTTTTATGGCAGGGCCAAGCTGTACGAGGCCTGGGGGGACCGGCGCCGGTGCCGGGGGAGCCTGGTGCGGGCCTATGGCATGTCGGTGCTGCTCCATGGCTTTTACGATGCCTGCGCCATGCGGGGCACCGGCATGGCCATGGTGGTGTTCCTCGTTTTTGTGGTGCTGATGTTCCGCTCCGCCTTTAAGCATGTGAAACAGGAGTCCTTTACGGATGAGCCTGTATGAAAGTACCGCCGGGAAGCAGCTGCTTCCCGGCGGTATTTTTATGAAAGCACTTTTCGGATATTGTCCTGAATCCGGCTGTTGAACTGAGAGCAGGCCTCTGCTTCCTCCTTCGTAAAACCGGCCAGGAGCTCCTGCTGCACATCCTGCAAGGCACCGTCCAGGTCTGCCAGTATAGGCTCTGCCGCAGGCAGGAAAGTGACAAGAAGCCGCTTTTTCTCCGGCTCATCCTTGCGGGGGGCTTCCTTTCGGGATTCTTCCCTGCGGGGGTCATCCAGCTTTACCAGATCCCGGGCAGACAGACGCTGCAAGGAAAGCGTGACACTGCTGCGGGACTGGTTTGTGAAGTCCGCCAGGTCCTTTCGGGAGATGGAGGGACCTATCTGGGTTAGATACAGCAGCAGTCGGGTATCCTTCAAAGGCAGGTCATGCTTCAAGGCCACCAGCTCCAGGTGGCGGTCCAACAGTTTCCGCAGGCGGAAACTGTCGTGGAGGGGACTGTCTCCCGCCAGAATATCCGGAGAGACTTGCAGCCGCTCACTGCCAAGGCGGGTGGAGCCGGGAAGAATGGTGGGAGGCACGGCGCCGTCTCCGGCGGCGTCCACCAGGAAACGGTACACTTTCAGGCGGCTTTTTTCGTATTCTTCCTCGTCCAAAACCGTTTTGAAAAACCGCTGGTAATATTCAAAGACCGTCAGCTTCATCCGCACGGTTTTGGAGATGCTGAGGCCCTGGCTGTTTACCAGGGAGCCCTTGGTCTTCACATAGTAATAAATGGGGACCTGGAGGGCATAGAAGCGTTGGGCATGGCGGATGTACTCCAAATTGAACATGAAGTCCTCGCACCAGCTGATCTCCGGGTCCATCCGCAGGTGGTGGGCCTCCACGATCTCCCGGCGGTACAGCTTGTTCCAAAGAACGCCATAATAGAAATCCGCGGGGTTTTCCATCATGTGGGCGGCGTATTCCTCCCGGGTGAGAACGGAGTCCTCGTCGATGTCCCCTTTGTGGGAAACCCGTTCTCCCACCACCCGGTAAAAATCTGAGATGACCAGGTCGCACTGGTGGTCCTCCGCTGCCCGGACCAGAGAGAGGGTGGCCTCCGGTGTGATCCAGTCATCGCTGTCCAAAAACTGGAGGTAGGTGCCCTTGGCCTGGGCAAGGGCCAGGTTCCGGGCGTTGGAGACACCGGCGTTTTCCTTGTGGAACACCCGCACCCGGGAGTCCCGGGCGGCATAACTGTCACACAGGCCGCCGGAGGAGTCTGTGCTGCCGTCGTTGACCAGCAGCAGCTCGTAGTCCTGATACGTCTGGTTCAAAATGCTGTCCACACAGCGGGCCAGGGTCTTTTCCGCGTTGTATACGGGAACGATGATACTGACAATCGGATGCATGGCGGCCTCCTTTTTTCATGGACATTGGGGATGGGCGGGACTTGCGGGAAGAAGGGCGTCCAGGGTTTCGGCAATGTGCCGGGCAAAGGCCTTGTGGCCGTCCTCGGAAAAATGGACGCCGTCAAAGGTCAGACCGATCTCCCAGCGCTCGGCATCAGCAAAGGCGCAGCCCAGCTTTCGTGCCAGAGCCTCGTAGCAGCCGGCTATCCGGGCGGACTCGGTAAGCAGGCGGTCCTCTGTTACCCAGGAGCCCGGCACCATAGCCGGCGGGGAGATGAGTAAGGTCCGGGGATGGGCCAGGGCGGTGAGAAAGGCCTCCATCCGGGCGGCCACATGCTCGGCGGTAAAGCCGGGGCGGCAGAGCAAGTCATTGCTGCCCAGCATGACTGCGAACACATCCGGGCTTGCCTGGCGCAGCAGCTCCCGGACCTCCTCCCATTGGCGGGGCTGGGTGGGGATCTCCCGGCCGTTTTGGCCGCAGCAGGTCACGGACCAGTCCGACGTACCGTCCAAAATGCCGGTCCAGCGGATGTCCTTGGCGTAGCGGTCACCCAAGAAGGAGCGGGGGTCGTAGCCATATGTATTGGAATCTCCATAACAGAGCACGGTTCGGGACATGATAACTTCCTCCTGTCTGAGGTGTCGGAATTCCGGCAGCGGTCTCACAGAATCACAAAAACATACCAGCGCTTGAACAGCTCCCTGTCAATCACCGGGAAGAGAACGATAGGCATCCGTTTAGCCCTGCCGGCACAGGAACCCAAGGGAAACCGCCGCGGAGATGACCGCGGCGGATGCTTTATGCGTGCAGCGTGTCCAGCAGGGACAGGTCGAAGCCGTCGTAATTCCGCTGCCGCAGCAGGGCCACTACCTCGTCCAGTGTGGGCAGAGAGGGCATGGCGCCCATCCGGGACACGGTGATGGCGGCGGTGTGGCTGGCGAAGGCCAGTGCCTCCCGCTGGGGCAGCCCCACGGTCAGACCCACGGACAGAGCGCCCACAAAGGAATCGCCGGCGGCGGTGGGGTCCGCCACATGGTCCATGTGGACACAGGGGATGTACTGGATGGAATCGGCGCCCACCACGGCGGAGCCCTGTCCGCCCAGAGTGATGATGACGTTCTCCACCCCCTTGGCCCACAGGGCCTTGGCGATGGCCTGGAGGTCAGACTCCTTCAAAAGGCCGTTTTCCTCTGTCCGCAGGGGTAGGCCGGTTTCCATGGAGGCCTCCTGCTCGTTGGGGGTCAGGTAAGTGACAAGGCGCAGCAGCTCGTCATCCAGGTCGGTGGCGGGGGCGGGATTCAGCATCACCGGCACACCGGCTGCCTTGGCCCAACCGGCCACGGCGCGGTTCACCTCAATGGGGACTTCCAGCTGCAGCAGCACCATGTCATAGGAACCGATCTCCTCCTGAATCCATTCCACCTCCGCCACGGTCAGCGTCCGGTTGGCGCCGGGAATGACCACGATGCGGTTTTGAGCGGTGTGCTCTGTCACCTCCAGGGTCACATGACCCACACCGGAGCTGATGCCCTGGCGCACCAGCACATGGCTCACATCCACGCCGGCCTGGCGGGGTGTTTCCAGCAGGGTTTGACCGAACAGGTCATCCCCCACGCAGCCCATCATGGTGACATCCGCGCCCAGGCGGGCGCATTGGAGGGCTTGATTGGCACCCTTGCCGCCGGGAGCCATATGAAAGGATTTTCCGTACACGGTCTGTGCGGAAGCGGGAATTTTTTCCGTAGTGGCGATAACGTCCATGACAAAGCTGCCGACGACTAAAATACGAGGTCTTGTATGATGCATGATGTCCATTAGCTCCTGTTTTGAGTAGGGTAAATTTCATTATAGGACATTGCTGGAAAAATACAAGACCTTTTGGGAAAGTTAAAAGAAAAACGATTAAATAGCGAGAAATTCAGAGAGAAAATTTGCCCGGAGCTGGGACGGACCAGGCCGTCTGACGGCCTGGTTATAAAAATAAAAACGAAAAGTTTGAATTCTTTATAACAAAAATTCGGAGCAGTCCAAAGGGACTGCTCCGAATCAGAAAAGTGTTTTTAGCTGCGGTTGCCGGAGTTGGTGGTATCCTTCAGCAGCACATCATGTGCGCCGCCTTCCACGATGGAGACGGAGGACACCAGGGTCAGCTTGGCCTTCTGCCGCAGCTCGGGGATGGTCAGAGCGCCGCAGTTGCACATGGTGGAGCGGACCTTGGCCAGGGTGGTGGCCATGCCGTCGGCCAGGGCGCCGGCGTAGGGCACATAAGAGTCCACGCCCTCCTCAAAGCTCAGCTTCGCGGCGCCGCCCAAATCGTAGCGCTGCCAGTTGCGGGCACGGGCGCTGCCCTCGCCCCAGTATTCCTTCATATAGCTGCCGCCGATGAGGACCTTGCTGGTGGGGGACTCGTCAAACCGGGAGAAGTAGCGGCCCAGCATGCAGAAGTCCGCGCCCATGGCCAGGGCCAGGGTGATGTGATAGTCCTGAACAATGCCGCCGTCGGCGCAGATAGGCACATACACGCCGGTCTCCTCAAAGTACTTGTCCCGCTCCTGGGCCACGTCGATGACGGCGGTGGCCTGGCCGCGGCCGATGCCCTTGGTCTCCCGGGTGATGCAGATGGAGCCGCCGCCGATGCCGATCTTCACAAAGTCGGCGCCGGCGTCCGCCAGGAAGCGGAAGCCCTCGCCGTCCACCACGTTGCCGGCGCCCACCTTCACGGTGTCGCCATAGTGGTCCCGGATCCATTTCAGGGTGCGGGCCTGCCACTCGGAGTAGCCCTCGGAGGAATCGATGACCAGCACGTCCACACCGGCCTCCACCAGGGCGGGGACCCGCTCAGCATAGTCCCGGGTGTTGATGCCGGCACCCACCACATAGCGCTTCTGGGAATCCAGCAGCTCCAGGGGGTTGCCCTTGTGGGAATCATAATCCTTGCGGAACACGAAGCTCACCAGATGTCCGTCCTCGGAGACGATGGGCAGGGCATTGAGCTTGTGGTCCCAGATGATGTCGTTGGCCACCTTCAGGCTGGTGCCTTCGGGGGCGGAGATGACCTTCTCCACAGGCGTCATAAACTGGCTGACGGGGGTGGAGGGGTCCATGCGGCTGACCCGGTAGTCCCGGCTGGTGACCAGGCCCAGCAGCTTGCCGGTACCGGTGCCGTCATCGGTGACGGCCATGGTGGAGTGGCCGGTGCGCTCCTTCAAAGCCAACACGTCCGCCAGGGTGTCGCCCAGGCGCAGGTTGGAGTCGCTGAATACGAAGCCGGCCTTGTAGTTTTTGACCTTGCGGACCATTTCAGCCTGCTGGTCGATGGGCTGGGAGACATAGATGAAAGCGATGCCGCCCTCCTTGGCCAGAGCGATGCCCATTTTCTCGCCGGAAACGGACTGCATGACGGCGGAGACCATGGGAACGTTCATAGTCAGGGGGCACTCCTCGCCCTTTTTGAACTTCACCACCGGGGTCTTGAGAGAGACGTTGGCGGGGATGCACTCGGAGGAGGAGTAACCGGGAACCAGCAGATATTCACTGAAGGTATGAGAAGGTTCCTTGAAAAAATACGCCATTGGGGCCACCTCATTTCAAAGTATTCTGAAAAGTATTTTTACTATGTTACCACAAATATGCGGAAAAGCAACTTAAATCGCAAAATAATCCTTGGCGGCCTCAAACAGGTGCAGGTCGTAGTCACCGGGGACATTGCGGTACAGGCCGGGGCCCACCCGCTCGGCGTGGCCCATCTTACCGAGGATGCGGCCATCGGGAGAGGTGATGCCCTCAATGGCCCAGGCGGAGCCGTTGGGGTTGAAGTCCACATCCATGGAGGGAGCGCCGTTCAGGTCCACATACTGGGTGGCGATCTGGCCGTTTTCCGCCAGCTTGCGCAGCAGCTCCTCCTGGCAGAGGAAGCGGCCCTCGCCGTGGGAGATGGGGACGTTCACGATGTCGCCCACCTGCATCTTCGCCAGCCACGGGGAGCGGTTGGCGGCCACCCGGGTGCGGACGATCTTGGACTGGTGGCGGCCGATGACATTGTAGCTCAGAGTGGGGCAGGTATCGTCGGTGTCGGTGATCTCGCCGTAGGGCACCAGACCCAGCTTGATGAGGGCCTGGAAGCCGTTGCAGATGCCCAGCATCAAGCCGTCCCGGCTGTTCAGCAGCTCATGCGTGGCGTCCTTGACAGCCGGGTTGCGGAAGAAGGCCGTGATGAACTTGCCGGAGCCGTCCGGCTCGTCGCCGCCGGAGAAGCCGCCGGGGATGAAGATGATCTGGCTCTGGCGGGCGGCCTCCGCAAAGCGGGCGGCGGAATCGGCCACGCCCTGGGCGGACTGGTTGTTTACCACCAGGATCTCCGGCGTGAGGCCCGCCCGCAGCACGGCCCGGGCGCTGTCGTACTCGCAGTTGGTGCCGGGGAACACGGGAATGAGGACCTTGGGCTTTGCCACGCCCACCTTGGGTGCGGCGCGGGTAAAGGCGGGCGCCTCCAGCACGGGGACGGACTCGGACACTGTGGCGGTGCGGTTGGGATACACATCCTCCAGCACGCCCTCATTGATTGCCAACAGCTCTGCGATGGAGGCCCGGTCATCGCCGATGGCCACGGTAGGCTCCTGGGTGGTGATGCCCAGGCGGACGGCGTATTCACTGGAGATCTCCTCCGTCAGCTCCGCCACAATGGCGCCGGGCATGGCGCTGGAATACCAGATGTCGCCCACGCGGTCGGCGGCAAAGCCGATGTTGTTGCCGAAGGACATATTCAGGACGGCCTCCGCCAGGTTGTTGTCCACGGCCCAGGCGGCGCACACCTTTCCGGCCTCGCTGAGAGCGTGGAAGGCTTCCCACACGGCCTGCTGGCCGTCGGCGGTGCCGTCACACAGGAAGACGTACACGCCATGGCCTGCCGCCTTGAACTCGGGGGACAGCACCTTTCCGGCCTTGGAAGGGGCGATGGCGAAGGAGATGAGAGTGGGGGGCACATCCATGTCCAGGAAGGAGCCGGACATGGAGTCCTTGCCGCCGATGGCGGCCACGCCCAGGTCCAGCTGGGCGTCCAGGGCGCCCAGCAGGGCGGCGAAGGGCTTGCCCCAGCGGTCAGGCTCCTCCCGGAGCTTTTCAAAGTATTCCTGGAAGGTGAGATAAGCGGTGTGGTAGTCGCAGCCGGCGGCCACCAACTTGGCAACGGAGGTGATGACGGAGCGGTAGGCACCCACATAGGGGTCCACGCACATCTGCTCCGGGTCAAAGCCCCAGGCCATAACGGAGCAGTCCTCCGTCTCCTGGCCCGGCAGCACCGGCAGCAGGGCGGCCATGGCCTGGGCGGGCGTGCGCTGTGTCTTTCCGCCGAAGGGCATGAGCACGGAGCCGGCGCCGATGGTGGAGTCGAAGCGCTCGGAAAGGCCCCGGCGGGAGGCGCATTTCAGGCTGGACGCCGTCTCCCGCAGGGAGGTGACGCCGCTCTTGCCCAGGGCGGAGCGGTCCTTCCGCTCCACAGACACGGTAGTGTGCTTGTCAGCGCCGTTGGTGTCCAGGAAGGCACGGCTCAGGTCCACAATGGTGACGCCGTTCCACTTCATGACCATGCGGGGGCTTTCGGTGACCACGGCCACCTGATAGGCCTCCAGGTTTTCCTGTTCCGCGGCGGCGATGAAGGCGGCGGCATTTTCCGCGGCCACCACCACAGCCATGCGTTCCTGGGATTCTGAGATGGCCAGCTCCGTGCCGTCCAGGCCCTCATACTTCTTGCGGACCTTGTCCAGGTCGATCTCCAGGCCGTCGGCCAGCTCGCCGATGGCGACAGACACGCCGCCGGCGCCGAAATCGTTGCAGCGCTTGATGAGGCGGGTGACCTTGCCGTTCCGGAACAGCCGCTGGATCTTCCGCTCCTCGGGGGCGTTGCCCTTCTGGACCTCGGAGGCCATGGTGGTCAGGGACTTGCGGTTATGGCTCTTGGAGGAGCCGGTGGCGCCGCCAATGCCGTCCCGTCCGGTGCGGCCGCCCAGCAGGATGACCACGTCGCCGGGGGCGGGGCGCTCCCGCACCACGTTCTCCGCCGGGGCGGCGCCCACCACGGCGCCCACTTCCAGGTGCTTGGCGACATAGCCGGGATGATAGACCTCGCTGACCTGGCCGGTGGCAAGGCCGATCTGGTTGCCGTAGGAGGAGTAACCGGCGGCGGCCGTCTGGGCCAGCTTCCGCTGGGGCAGCTTGCCGGGAATCGTGTCCGCCACGGGCGTGCGGGGGTCGCCGCAGCCGGTGACGCGCATGGCCTGGTACACATAGGCGCGGCCGGATAGGGGGTCCCGGATGCAGCCGCCGATGCAGGTGGCGGCGCCGCCGAAGGGTTCGATCTCCGTGGGGTGGTTGTGGGTCTCGTTCTTGAACATCAGCAGCCAGTCCTGCTCCTCGCCGTCCACCGTGGCGGTGACGTGGATGGAGCAGGCGTTGATCTCCTCGCTCTGGTCCAGGTTCTGGAGCAGGCCCCGCTTTTTCAGGGCCTTGGCGCCGATGGTGGCCATGTCCATCAACGTCTGGGGCCGGAGGGCGGCCTTTTCCTTGCCGTAGACCTCCACACGGGCGGCCAGATACCGCTCGTAGGCAGCCTTGGTCTCCTCGTCCAGGATCTCCACGGAGTCGATGTGGGTGGAGAAGGTGGTGTGGCGGCAGTGGTCAGACCAGTAGGTGTCCACCACGCGGATCTCGGTGATGGTGGGGTTCCGGTGCTCGTCGTCCCGGAAGTGGGCCTGGAGGAACTTCAGGTCATCCAGGTCCATGGCCAGGCCCAGCTTGTCCAGCAGGGCGGAAAGGCCTGTTTCATCCATGGAAATGAAACCCTCCACAGTCTCCACGGAGGTGGGAACGGCGTACTCCATCTGCAGGGTGTCCACCGTTTCCAGGCCTGCCTCCCGGGCCTCCACGGGGTTGATGACGTAGTGCTTGATCTTGTCCACATCGGTGGGGGTCAGGTCGCCGGAGAGCAGATAGACCTTGGCGGTGCGGACCGCGGGGCGGTCTCCCTGGGTCATCAGCTGGATGCATTGGCTGGCGGAGTCCGCCCGCTGATCGAACTGGCCGGGGAGATACTCCACAGCAAAGGCGATGTCATCCTCGGCGGGCAGGGCGGCGGTGGCGTCATCCACCTGGGGCTCGGAAAACACCGTCTGCACAGCCCGCTGGAAGGTCTCCTCATCCAGGCCCTCCACGTCATAGCGGTTCAGCAGCCGCAGCCCCGTCAGGGAAGAAATGCCCAGCAGGGACCGCAGCTCATTCAAAAGGCCGGCGGCCTCCTGCCGGAGAGCCGGCTTCTTTTCCACATAAATGCGTCGTACCATGTGCTTATCCCTCCATTGCGGCCAGCGCCCGCCGGCCGATGTCATGGCGCATATATTTGCCGTCAAACGTCACCGTCTCCGCGGCGGCGTAGGCGTCTTCCAGTGCCTTTTGCAGCGTGGGGGCCGTGGCGGTGACGCCCAGGACCCGGCCGCCGCTGGTGACCAACCGGCCGTCCTCCGCCAGCTTGTCACCGGCGTGATAAATGGTAACGTTGGCGGGCAGGCTCTCGGGGAAGGTCATGACCTTGCCCTTTTCGTAGTGGCTGGGATAGCCGCCGGAGGCCAGAATGACGCAGGCGGCGGCGCCGCTGTGCCACTCCACATCCAGGTCCGCCAGCGTCTCGTTTTCCACTGCCTGCATGACCGTTAACAGGTCTGTTTTCAGCAGGGGCAGCACCACCTGGGTTTCCGGGTCGCCGAAGCGGCAGTTGTACTCGATGACCTTGGGTCCGTTGGGGGTGATCATGAGGCCAAAGTACAAACAGCCCTTGAAGGGGCAGCCCTCCGCCCGCATGGCGGCCAGGGTGGGCAGGAAAATGGTATCCATGCACACCTGGGCCACCTCGGCGGTGTAGTAGGGATTAGGCGCCACGGTGCCCATGCCGCCGGTATTGAGGCCGGTGTCGTTGTCCCCGGCACGCTTGTGGTCCATGGAGGACACCATGGGGGCGATGGCGGTGCCGTCGGTGAAGGCCAGCACGCTGACCTCCGGACCGGTGAGGAACTCCTCAATGACGATCTCGTTGCCGGAGTCGCCGAAGGCTTTGTCCTCCATGATGGTCTTGACGGCGGCCTCCGCTTCTTCCAGATTCTGGGGGATGAGCACGCCCTTGCCCAGGGCCAGGCCGTCGGCCTTGATGACGATGGGGAAGGAGGCGCCCCGCAGGTATTCCAGCGCCTTGGCGGGGTCATCGAACACCTCGTAGGCGGCGGTGGGAATGCCGTACTTTTTCATCAGGTTCTTGGAAAAGACCTTGCTGGCCTCGATGCGGGCGGCTTTGGCGTCAGGTCCGAAGCAGGGGATGCCGGCTTCGTGGAGCCGGTCCACGCAGCCCAGGGCCAGGGGGTCATCCGGCGCCACCACGGCAAAGCCGATATCGTGGGACTTGGCAAAATCCACGATGGCGGGAATATCTTTGGCCCCGATCTCCGGGACGCACACAGCGTCCTGGGCGATGCCGCCGTTGCCTGGGAGAGCGTAGATGGTCTCCACACTGGGATTTTCTTTCAATTTTTTGATAATGGCGTGCTCGCGGCCACCGCCGCCGACGACCAGAAGATTCATGAAGCAGCCTCCGTTCTTTAATGATGGAAAAGACGCATGCCGGTGAAGCACATGGTGATGCCGTACTTGTTGGCGGTGGCGATGACATGGTCATCCCGGATGGAGCCGCCGGGCTCGGCAATGTACTGCACGCCGGACTTGCGGGCACGCTCCACATTGTCGCCGAAGGGGAAGAAAGCGTCGCTGCCCACGGTCACGCCGGACTGGGTGGCGATCCAGGCTTTTTTCTCCTCGGCGGTCAGGACCTCGGGGCGCACCTTGAAGGTGTTCTGCCACACGCCGTCGGCCAGAATGTCTTCATACTCATCGGAGGTGTAGATGTCGATGGCGTTGTCCCGGTCGGGGCGGCGGATGTTATCCACGAACTGCAGGCCCAGGACCTTGGGATGCTGGCGCAGATACCAGTTGTCCGCCTTCTGGCCCGCCAGGCGCGTGCAGTGGATGCGGCTCTGCTGGCCGGCGCCCACGCCGATGGCCTGGCCGTCCTTTACGTAGCACACGGAGTTGGACTGGGTGTATTTCAACGTGATGAGGGAGACGATCATGTCGATCTTCGCCTGCTGGGGCAGGTCGTGGTTTTCCGTGACGATGTTGCCCAGCAGTTCTTCATCGATCTTGAAGTTGTTGCGGCCCTGCTGGAAGGTGATGCCGAACACATCCTTGTACTCCTGGGGAGCGGGCACGTAATCGGGGTCGATCTGGACCACGTTGTAGTTGCCCTTCTTCTTGGTTTTCAGAATTTCCAGGGCCTCGTCGGTGTAGCCGGGGGCGATGACGCCGTCGGATACCTCGGCTTTCAGGTAGTTGGCAGTGGCGGCGTCGCACACATCGCTGAGGGCCGCCCAGTCGCCGTAGGAGCACAGGCGGTCAGCGCCCCGGGCCCGGATATAGGCGCAGGCGATGGGGGAGAGCTCGGCACCGTCCTCCACAAAGTAGATTTTCTTATCCACGTCGCTCAAGGGCAGGCCCACGGCGGCGCCGGCGGGGGAGACATGCTTGAAGGAGGCGGCGGAGGGCAGGCCGGTGGCGGCCTTCAGCTCTCGCACCAGCTGCCAGGAGTTAAAGGCGTCCAGGAAGTTGATGTAGCCGGGCTTGCCGTTCAGCACGGTGATGGGCAGGTCAGAGCCGTCCTTCATAAAGATGCGGGAGGGCTTTTGATTGGGGTTGCAGCCATATTTCAGTTCCAGTTCGTTCATGAAAACGCTCCTCAGCTTTCTGAAATTTGTTTACATAACATTTCGGCGGCCTGGGGCAGCAGCACCCATTCCGCCTGCTCCATGACCCGGCGCTGAAGTGTTTCCGCCGTGTCGCCGGGGAGAATGTCCACGGCCTTTTGCAGCAGGATGCGGCCGCCGTCGGGAATCTCGTTCACCAGATGCACCGTGGCGCCGGTGACCTTCACACCCTTGGCCAAGGCTGCCTCGTGGACCTTCAGGCCATACATGCCCTTGCCGCAGAAGGAGGGGATGAGGGAGGGGTGCACATTGAGGATGCGATCCGGCCACTGGCGGACAAAGTTCTCGGACAAAATGGAGAGGAAGCCCGCCAGGATGATGACGTCGATTTTGTATTCCGCCAGTTTCAAGGAAAGGGTGGCCTCAAAGGTCTCCTGGCTCATCTGCTTTCTGGGGATGGCGACACCGGGCACGCCATGGTTGGCGGCCCGGGTCAGCGCGTATGCCGTTTCGTTGCTGGCGCAGACCAGAACGATCTGCCCGTGGGGGATGCGGCCCTCCTCCTGGGCCCTCAGCAGGGCTTCCAGGTTGGTGCCGCCGCCGGAGACCAGCACGGCGATATTGGCTTTTTTCAGCATAGGGTCACCCGCTCGTCGCTTTCCACGATCTCGCCGATAACGTAGGCTCCGCAGTCCAGGGCGGCCACGGCCTGGTCAGCATCCTCCTTGGGAACGATGACGGTCATGCCCACACCCATGTTGTAGGTGTTGAACATATCGTGCTCGGAAATGCCGCCCATGCGCTGGAGCATGTGGAAGATGGGGGGCGTCTGAATGGCGGCCTTGTCGATCTTGGCGGTGAGGCCATCAGGCAGGCAGCGGGGAATGTTCTCGAAGAAGCCGCCGCCGGTGATGTGGCTGACGCCGCGGACGGCGGCGGATTCCATGCAGCGCAGGACAGGCTTGACATAGATGCGGGTGGGCTCCAGCAGCGCTTCGCCCAGGGTGCGGCCCAGTTCGTCGGAGTACATGTTCAAATTGGCGTGCTCCACGTTGAATACTTTCCGCACCAGGGAATAACCGTTGGAGTGGATGCCGGAGGAGGGCAGGGCGATGATGACATCGCCGGCCTTCATGGCGGAGTGGTCCACCACCTTGGCCTTGTCCACCAACCCTACGGAGAAGCCGGCCAGGTCGTAGTCGTCGGCGGCCATCATGCCGGGGTGCTCGGCGGTCTCGCCGCCGATGAGGGCGCAGCCGGACTGGACGCAGCCCTCCGCCACGCCGGAGACCAGGGTGGCCACCTTCTCGGGGGCGTTCTTGCCGATGGCGATATAGTCCAGGAAAAACAGGGGCTTGGCGCCGCAGCAGATAATATCGTTGACGCACATGGCCACGCAGTCGATGCACACGGTGTCATGCTTGTCCATCAGCTGGGCAATGCGGATCTTGGTGCCCACACCGTCGGTGCCGGAGACCAG